>Ga0265293_10002621_pt1 | contig 35455 bp, 29 predicted proteins | sample Munlanlewell138R_FD_192505 | JGI IMG/M metagenome (GOLD analysis project Ga0265293, IMG submission 192505) | Leachate microbial communities from a municipal landfill in Southern Ontario, Canada - Leachate well 138R | ecosystem: Engineered > Solid waste > Landfill > Unclassified | place: Canada... | reverse complement strand
AGACGGTCAATGGTATGCTGTTGGTGTGCTGCGCGATATTACGAAAAGAAAGCAAAACGAGGATGAAATCCGCAAGCTTTCCCGTGCAGTTGAGCAAAGCCCGAGCACGGTAGTCATAACTGATTTACAAGGTAATATTGTATATGTTAATCCTAAATTCACCGCTCTATCAGGATATTCAGCTGATGAAATAATCGGTAAGAATCCTAAAATATTAAGTTCTGGCATACAACCGGCGAGCCTATTCCAAGATTTATGGACGACCATTTCCATTGGAGAAGAATGGCGTGGCGAATTACTAAATCGCAAGAAAAGCGGTGAACTGTACTGGGAATCGGCATCATTCTCGCCAATTAGGAATCACCATTGTGTGACGACCCATTACTTAAAAGTAGCTGAAGATATTACAGATCGTAAGCATGTTGAACAAGCACTCAAAAAGGCTAAAGAGGCTGCAGAAAAAGCGTCGTTAGCAAAAAGTGAGTTCTTGGCAAATATGAGCCATGAAATACGCACTCCAATGAATGTAATAATAGGGATGACTGAGTATTTATTAACTACTGATGTTGATGGAGTACATCATGAATATATTAGCATGGTAAATGACTCTGCCAAGCTTTTGTTAAGTATTATTAATCAAATTCTGGATTTCTCAAAGATTGAAGCAGGTAAGCTGGAGTTATTATCTGAACCGTTTGCGTTTAAAGAAACGATTACAAGGTTAATGAAAATGCAAAGGGTCTCTGCTGAAGGTAAAGGAATTGAATTACAATTACAGTATGATGATGCTGTACCGAACAGCTTAATTGGGGATCCAGTTCGACTTCAACAAGTATTGATAAATCTGGTAGGCAATGCAATTAAATTTACTGACGAAGGTAAGATTAAGATTAAGGTTAAGCTTATTAGTCAAGAAGAAAAGCAAGTGAAAGTAATGATAAGCGTATTAGATACTGGTATTGGTATTCCTCAAGAAAAGCTGAACAGATTGTTTAAAAGCTTTAGTCAAATAGATAATTCATTGGCAAGACAATATGAAGGAACAGGCTTAGGTTTGGCTATTTCAAAAAGGCTCGTAGAATTAATGGGTGGTACTATTGGTGTTAAGAGCGAGCTTGGTAAGGGAAGCAAGTTTTCATTTACGGTAACCTTTGATTTACATGATGATAAAGATAGTATTCTTATCAGCGAGGATAATAATACTGCAGTAATTACTAAAGCTACAAGTGAACAAACACATATTTTATTAGCAGAAGATAAAAAAATGAATCAAAAGCTTGCCAAATTAGTCCTTGAGAAAAAGGGTTGGAAGGTTACTATTGCTAACAATGGAAGGGAAGCAATTCAAATAATAGAAAGAGATGCTTTTGATGTTATACTAATGGATATACAGATGCCAGAGCTTGATGGGCTAAGTGTTACCAAATATATTCGCAGCTTAGATGGTAATGCAAATCAGAATGTGCCAATTATTGCGATGACGGCAAATGTATTTGAAAGTGACAAAGAAAAATATTTACAAATTGGAATGGATGACTTTGTGTCAAAGCCATTTGTTATGGAAGAGTTGTATGAAACTGTTGAAAGACATCTTAATAATAGGCATGTGCCGTTAGGTTTAAAAGAAGCACTTAAAAGCTTTGATGGTGATAAACAATTATTAAAAGAGATAGTTGAGATATTTGTATTAGAGTATCCTGATGAGTTAACTCTGTTAAAAACTGCTATAGATAATCGTGAAGCTGGAACAATAGCCCGAATTGCACATGGGATCAAGGGGCAATTAGCTAATTTACGTGTACATAAAGCATGTGAACTAGCAGCTAAATTAGAAAGCTTAGCTAATACTAATGAATTTTTGGAGATTGATGAGACTTACTTACAGCTTAATAAGGAACTAAAGAAACTGGAAGATTTTTTTGCAATAGAAGATTGGGTTGAATTATTTTAGTATAAATTGTGGGCTATTTTTGGAGGAAGAATAATGCAAGATACGATATTGATTGTAGATGATAAGAAGGTAAATCGGGTAATTCTCGAACGGCATTTACAACGTGCAGGATATAAGAACATTTTTCATGCTGCTGACGGTCAAGAAGCACTTGATAAAATCAATGAAATTATGCCGGATTTAATATTACTAGATATTGTAATGCCCAAAATAAACGGATTACAAGTATGTCGTATTATTAAACAAAATGAAGCAACTAGAATGCTTCCGATAGTTATGGTTACAGCACTTGATGATCAAGATTCTAAATTAAAGTGCATTGAATTCGGTGCTGATGATATCTTGAATAAGCCGGTCGATCCAGCAGAATTAACTGCTAGGGTACGTTCATTAATTAATGTAAAGCGTTATTACGATCAGATTAAACATCTTAACAATCAATTGATGAATAGTATCAAAAAAGCTCAGAAAATACAGCAAGCATTATTGCCAAGCAAATTTCCGGAATATGACGGACTTTTTTTCGATTCATATTATAAGCCTGCTGACTATGTGGGTGGCGATACTTATAACGTATTCTCAGTTAACTCTCGGCAAATATGCATATATGTTGCCGATGTAACTGGCCATCAATTTGATGCTGCGTTATTGACAGTATTCCTTAAAGAGGTTATTTCCAGCTATTCTAGACAAGTTAATGCAACGAACAATAAGCAAGCAACTTTTAGACCAGCAGAATGTTTGACGATTTTGGATCAAGCATTCAAGAAGGAAGATTTCCCAACAGAGATATTCATTACGATATATATGGCAATTTATGATACTCATGATAGAACACTTACCTATTCATCTGCAGGCTTTGCACAAGCTCCAATAATTTATGGTGGTCAAACTATTAGAGAGCTTTATTGTCCGGGTAAAATGATCATGGGCTTTGATGTTGAAGGTGAGTTCAACGAATATACAACGAAACTTAATGATGGTGAAGGGATACTGTTCTATACTGATGGATTGATAGAGCAAATGGATGCTACAAGCTTAGAACAATTCGGAATAGAAAGGGTGGGAACTACTCTAAAGGGGTTACCGCCGGAATCCAAAATAGATGCTATACCGAAAGTAATTGAAGCACTAGAGAATTTCGCTGAATCTAACGAATTCCAAGATGATATAGCAATTATTAATATGTATCTAGCATAGGCAAGTACAGTATTGAAATTATATCAGATGTGTGGGTGGATAACTTGATGCAGTTCATATTACGTCCGATTGTTGGAATAATGGATAAACTAACATATTTCAAAAAATTCCTAATCATTGGTTTTGCCGTAGGGATTTGTATATTATTAATGGTCGGTTATTTGTATATTGAAACCAATAAAGAGGTTAAAGCTTCAGGATTAAAGCAGAGTGGGGCAGAATACATAATCGAAGTTAAACAGGCATTAAAATATATCCAACGATATCGTGGCATGACATATGCAAACTTTGGACACGAATCAAAGCAATATAAAGATGAAATAGAAATAAATGAGAAGCTAATAGACGATCATATTGAGAGAATTAGTGAACTTTCTGCAAAGTATGAGCACTTGCTGCAGGTGAATTCCCGATGGACTGCAATTGAAGCAGATTGGGAAAACTTAGTAAAGTATGCCCCTAGCTATAGTAGGAAACAGTTTCTAGAGCATTCCACTGCACTTGTTGAAGGAATTAATATGTTAATAAAGCATGCGGCAGATAGTTCGGGAATGATTCTTGATAATGATAGATACCGGTATTATTTAACGGCGACTATAGTTAATGAACTCCCGATGATAACTGAAACATTAGGGCAAATGCGAGGATTAGGTAGGCGACTAGCAGAGGGTCAATTCGTAAGCGAAGCAGAAGTGCAGCAACTAATGATGTACTCATTCGTGATAGAGAATTTGCTTGAAAATATCGAAACTAATTCTAACCTTATCAAGAACGAAGCCAATGAATTTAATCAAGAACTAGCACATATAGTGAAATATACGAATGTTGAAACTCGTAAATTTCTTGATAAAGTAAAATGTGAGTTCGTTGATTGTAATGGTAATGTTAGTATTGATCCACACGCGTATTATCTGATGGCTAACAACGCTATTGAGAATAACTTTCAGCTGTATGATATGATTATTTATGTGTTAAATAAAGATGTACAAGATAATGTTACGCATTTGCAAACTAATATGCGGATATTGCTATCACTTGCATTGTCAATTGGTTTTATGGGGTTATATATGTTCTTAGGGTCTTATTATTCTGTTCATCGAGCAATTCGTTCGTTGAAAAAAGGGACAACAAGGATGGAAGATGGCGATTTATCTACAAGGATTAAACTATCGACTAAAGATGAGCTGTCGTTAGTTGGCGATGCCATTAACAATATGGCACATTCATTAGAGGAATACATGAATAATGAGGAATTCGTAAAAGATGAATTATTACGTGCTAAGATAGAAGCAGAAGAAGCATCAAAGGCAAAGAGTGAATTTTTGGCTAATATGAGCCACGAGATTCGAACACCGATGAATGTAATAATAGGGATGTCGGAGCTTGTATTAAATATGGATCTAAAAAAGGAAGAAAGAGAATATATATCTATGGTTAGAGATTCTGCCTTCTCCTTATTAGATATTATTAATGATATTCTTGATTATTCTAAAATTGAAGCAGGTAAGTTAACGCTAGATTTAATCACCTTTGACCTACATGAATTAGTTGAGAAGACTGCTAAATATCAATCTATCAATGCACATAGCAAGGGATTAGAATTAGTGACATTTATAGATAGCGAAGTACCTGTAAATGTAGTTGGCGATCCATTAAGGTTACAGCAAATAATAATAAACTTATTGAATAATGCTGTTAAGTTCACAAATGAAGGTGAAGTTGAAATATCAGTTTCAGTTGAAAGAAGGATTTCCGATAAAGTAGTATTGAAATTTTCTGTTAGAGATACGGGAATTGGGATACCTGCTGATAAAATGGATCGATTATTCAAGAGCTTTAGTCAAGTAGATGGGTCATTATCTAGACAATATGAAGGCACTGGCCTGGGTTTGGTAATATCTAGGAATTTAGTAGAAATGATGGGCGGTATGATTGATGTTACCAGTACAGAAGGGGCAGGCAGCATATTTTATTTTACTTTAGCATTCGATATTCCATCAAATGCTAAGAAGGCAACTTTTGCTGAAGATATAAGTAAGTTAGGTCTGCAGAATCTTAGGGTTTTAGTAATTGACGATAATGAGGCAAATCGTAGAATATTGTATGAAATGTTAAGTCAATGGGGAATAAAGGTTACAACAGCTGCTAGTGGTTCAGAAGGAATACAAATTCTTAAGGACAATATATACGATCAGGCGCAATTTGGTTTAGTGCTACTTGATTTGCAAATGCCTGGGCTAGATGGATTTTCTGTATTTAATGAAATTAAACAAAATCCAGATTTCAGCAAAATAGTTACGATGATGCTTTCGTCAGCTAATATTCACCAAACTACGCAACAATGTAAAGAGCTTGGATTAGCTGCTTATTTAACAAAGCCGCTTAAACAATCTGAATTGTATGACGTGATAATTAAGGTTGTCAGTGAAACAGGGTTGTTACAACAACCGCTAGATTTTGGAGCAAGAATAACAGAAGAGGCAAAAACAAGCGAAGATTCACAAATGAGTGAAGAGTCAAAAACAAGCGATAATGCTGCTAAAGATAAAACAAGTGATAAAGTTAGGATACTTTTAGTAGAAGACAAAAAAATGAATCAAAAGCTGGCAACTGCAATGTTAAGCGATCAAGACTGGGTGATTTCTATAGCAGATAACGGACAAAAGGCTGTTGATATGTTCGCTGCCGATAGTTTTGATGCTATTTTAATGGACATATCTATGCCGATAATGGATGGGATAGAAGCGACTAAATGTATCCGAAAGCTTGAGATTACTGAGGCAAAAGGTCATGTACCGATAATAGCGATGACTGCTAATGCAATGCAAGGCGATCGAGAAAGGTATATAGCAACGGGAATGGATGATTATATATCTAAACCGATTAATAAGGATGAATTATATCAAGTGATTAGTAAGCATTTAAATTTAAATCATAAACAAAACAGTGATAGTGTTGATATAGAATACGATTTAATCGAAAAACATAACCAAATGAGAGGCGATTCTTTTGATATTACTAACATTGCTGAGAAATTAGGTAATGATGAGGAGCTTATACAAGAGGTAATAGATATTTTTTTAGAAGATTATCCTGAAGATATTACTATGCTTAAGCAGGCAATAGATATTAAGGATGCTAAAGCAGTAACAGAGATTGCTCATGGCTTGAAGGGTGAGTTAGGGAATATTGGAGCAAATATAGGGTATAGTATAGCTGTACAATTGGAGAAAATCGGGAAGAATTCAGATGTGCTTGATGAAGATTCTGCAAAAAAGCTATTAAACCAGCTTGAGAATGAGTTGAATAAAATAAGAAATTACTTCTCAAAAAAAGATTAAGTTAAATTTACAAACTTTTTGTGAGAATGTGACAGAACGCATAGACGATAAGCTAAAATATCTATAGCATGGGGAGAGTAATGTCATATCTAATATTCAATGCTAATGAAAATGAATAGGATAAAGATAATTTGTTGAGAGAGTGAGTATTAATGGACTTAACAATAATCTTATTAATGCTATCGTTGTTTGCCTTTTTCATAAACCTACCAATGGGTATGTGGCGTTCCAAAATGGCCAAATATTCTTGGAGATGGTTTTTGGCAATTCATTTAAGCATACCTATAATTTTCTATATTCGAACAGAGGCAGAAATAAGTGTAATGTTTATTCCGATTATAATATTCGCGGCAGTGGTAGGACAGTTAGCTGGTGGGCGGATACAGAATTATTATGATTGTATTCGTAGTACATCAACTACTAAATAAATAAGCAAACAATCCCTCCTAGCTAATAGCTAGGAGGGACGAATATTTGGGTAGAAAGCGTAACCACTTTTATGCTTTTGCATATAATGAAACATAACCCTCCCATAACTCCCCGTATGTGCGACAGCTTAGCTGTCGTATTTTTTTGAACTAACGTAATTTATAAATAGTATAAGTTTTGCTTTACTGTTTTGTATGATCGCTTTTATTGTAAGCTACCTTTTGTCCTGTATTAAATATTTTATCGTTTTCGGCTCCGGCTACAATCCTAGCTAGACTCGCACTATCTTTAATTATAAATCCAGACAGCGTATCCACCCCATAGGCAAATAGTGACGGCGCTAACGGAGTGCCAGGACCTACTATTGTAATCTTTGTTGCATTTTTGGAAAGTTCAAGAAATCTTGGTAGAGTTTTATTGATAAAACAAGCATTTGACAGATAGACGTAATCGCAGTCAGGGAGAATATATTCAGCTGCTGATATCGGGTAGTCGCCATCCTTTGGTTCCCATTCAATAATGGAAAAATCGCATATCGGCTCCATCAGCTGCTCTAAGTGCGGAAAATGCCCAATGACAGCGACCTTTTTCCCGCGTACTTCATTTTGTGACATAATAAACGGATCAAAAATTCGATCCTCTACTCGCTTCGAATCAGAAAATTCAACGCCATTATCTCTCGCCTGCTTTGGATTATTGTAATAAGCGTTAATTGCAGCAAGACCAGCAGAAGCTTCGGTGAAATTCCACGATTTTACACATTCAGCGATTTCGACTAATGGTGCACCAATCATGTTTTTTGCGAATGTTGATGCCCTTGTAGATAGAGTGCGTGCACCAGTCATTCCGGCACTGTCGTCGCTGCGGACATAGCAATATTCTTTGCCGCAGATTAGCTCATCGACCACTAAATCCCGAGGTATTCCGTTGATAAGTTCATTATATATTTTCCACATATGCAATCCTCCAATTTTTATAATATATTTAAGCGTCTCATATAAATTATTAATATATTTAAGTGTCTCATGTAAATTATTTATAGTTAAATGATTCGAATTTAGATATCTTCGATGATTAACTCCCCAGAACGCAGGCGATTACGAAGCTTTAGCAACTTATTATCAAGCTGCTCAATAGCGTGTAAGCTCTGCCGTTCTTCTTCAGAAGCCTCGATTATTTTGAAAATACCACCATTTTTTATGACGATTCGTTTATCGCCACTAAGTGCCAACAGTGGGTCATGGGTTGATACGAAGATTATTTTATCCCTTTTGGCTAATAGTTCAATTGCACGTCGTCTGTCGATACCAGCATTCTCTATTTCATCAATTAGTACAATCGGAGAGTTGCTCATATATGCTGTATCGGCAATCATTAAAGCTCTAGACTGTCCGCCGCTGAGTTGTGTGACTTTCGTAGTTTCTGCAAACTTCTCCCCTGCTAGATCATTGGCACAAGCAAAGCACTTCGCTACGATATCCTCGGCATTTGCTGTTAATCTGCTTTTGGCGTGCATTTCTAGGAATTCTCGCACTGTTAAATCCATGACGAAATTCATATTTTGTGAAAGCTGTGCCACTAGCTTACCTTCCATCTCAAAGCGCTGGTTATCATCAAGCTCGTTGCCATTTATTAGTATTCTACGATTAGTTGGGGTATCGCCCTGAGCTAAGCATTCTATATCGTTTAGCAAGCGGCTTTTGCCGGAGCCTGTGGGTCCGACAATACTAATTACATCTCCAGAATTTATTTTAAATTCAACATTTTCTAGTTCACCTGTTTTATTGCAACCACCGATTATCGTTAATGATTGGACATTGACGGCTGGGGATTCATCCTGCATAAAGATGTCCATAAATTCACGGAAACTCTGCAGTACGCTGTGATGGTCTAAACCAAACTCCTCCAAAACTTCTCCATTTACAGTTTTGATGGCCTCCATCAAAGGCATTTCTGTAGGAAGTGAGTTTAACCGTAAGTTGTCCAAGAAATCGGCAATTACCGGAAATTCTAACAGCAATTTATCAAGGCTTATATTGTTCGCGAGGTTAATATATTCTAATTGTTTCTTCATATAGTATCGAACTCCATTTTATTAATCATTCCAAGCTGATGGGCTGCTCCTATTTTGGTTTCACCTGTACAATAAGAACAGATTGCCGCTGGAGTAGTAAAGCGTAACTTCATGCCTCGGAGAGACTTAATATCACGAAGCTGCTGTAAATGTTTGGCTAGCATGAATGCCCCCTGCCCGGTTATGCCATTGACGAATATTACCTTAGCTGATGAATTGATTTGTTTAATATTAAAAGCAAATACCTCGCGCTCTGCTTGAGAAACAATATCGCCCTTAGTTACAACGACAACATCGGCGAATTTTAGCATTGGTCCGATTTTTCTTGGTGTATTTGTTCCTGATAGATTATCAATTACACAAATAGCAAATATCCCATTTATATAAGGTGAGCAACGGTTACACAAACCAGCACTTTCGGAGATTAACATCTCGAAGCCGGACTTTATTCCCCACTGCACAGCCTCGTCGATGTTTGTGACAAAATAATGATCGGGGCAGATCTTACCAGAGAATCCAGTTGCAACAGGAATATCGGCTTCGCGATAGCGAATATTATCAAACGAGGTTAAACAATCAAACTTTACAACACCGATGCTTCCTTGCTCCATATTCAAACATTCAATTACTTTAAGAATGACTGATGTTTTACCTGAAGAAGGAGGTCCGGCTACTGTTACGAGTTTCATATGCAAGCTCCTTTTGCTCATATTTACTGCTATGTGTTTTATGTGTTTTCTTGGATGTTATAATGAGTTTTTATTATTAAAATGTATAAAAGTATTTAGCTATGATGTATTTACGGCTTTGTATATGTTAGTTTTTGGATGTATTATCCTATTACATTTTAGTATAAGTATGCATTTTAGATAAAGCAAGCAATCATTTTTACAAATCTCTGACCTTTATTGACTTTAGACCTTCTTTGACTTATAATAAGAATAGGGCAAATGTATGTTATAATTTAACATATAAAATACATTATAAATTTTAATAATTGTAGGAGGTCTTACTATGGATGCTAACAAATTTACAGAAAAAGCGTTAGAGGCAATACAAGCTGCACAAACTAAAGCTTTGCGGTATAACCATTTGGAAGTTGATGTAGAGCATGTGATGCTGGCCCTCTTGGAGCAAGCGGACGGACTGTTACCACGTTTACTACAAAAAATGGATGTATCGACCCAAGAATTGCAAAGGGCAATTGAGCAAGAGGTCAATAGAAGGCCTAGTGTAACGGGTTCAGGCAGAGAAGCTGGCAAGATATATGTATCAAATAGCTTTAATCAAGTAATGATTAAGGCTGAGGATGAAGCTAAGGCATTAAATGACGAATATATATCCGTAGAGCATATTTTACTAGCAATTATAGATGAATCTTCAAAGTTAACGCTTGGGAAAATATTAAAGCAATTGGATATTACAAGAGATCGGATGTTACAAGCATTAACTGCGATAAGGGGGAATCAAAGGGTGACTAGTACAACGCCGGAAGCAACCTATGATGCCTTAGAGAAGTATGGACAAGATCTTGTTAAGGATGCAAGAGCTAACAAGATGGATCCTGTAATAGGTCGAGATGCCGAAATTCGTAATGTTATTAGAATTTTATCGAGAAAGACTAAGAACAATCCAGTACTTATTGGTGAGCCAGGTGTAGGTAAAACCGCTATTGTTGAAGGGTTGGCTCAACGGATAGTACGTGGTGATGTTCCGGAAGGGTTGAAGAATAAAACGGTTTTCTCACTTGATATGGGCTCACTGATTGCAGGTGCTAAGTATCGAGGTGAGTTCGAAGAGCGTCTGAAAGCAGTATTACAGGAAGTGAAGAAAAGCGAAGGGCAGATTCTGTTATTTATTGACGAGTTACACACAATTGTTGGTGCAGGTAAAACCGAAGGTGCGATGGATGCAGGCAATCTATTAAAACCTATGCTTGCTCGCGGTGAGTTACACTGCATAGGCGCGACAACATTAGATGAGTATCGTAAATATATTGAGAAGGATGCTGCGTTAGAACGACGTTTCCAACCAGTTATGGTTGATGAGCCAACTGTTGAGGATACAATTTCAATTTTGCGTGGGTTAAAGGAGCGTTTTGAAGTATATCACGGTGTTAAGATTTTAGACAATGCCTTAGTTACGGCAGCTGTTTTATCAGACCGCTATATCACGGATCGCTTTTTGCCAGATAAAGCTATTGATTTAGTTGATGAGGCTTGTGCGATGATTCGTACAGAAATTGACTCACTGCCATCCGAATTGGATGAAGTTAAACGTAAAGTAATGCAGTTAGAGATTGAAGAAGCAGCCTTGAAGAAAGAACAAGATGCTGCTAGCAAAGAACGATTACAAGTGCTACAGAAGGAATTGGCGGATTTCAAAGAACAACAATCAGCAATGTTAGCACAATGGGAAAATGAGAAAAATGCTATTCAAAAGGTTCATGATTTACGCAAGCAATTAGAAATAGTTAACCAAGATATTGAACGAGCTGAACGACAATATGACTTAAATAAGGCTGCTGAGTTAAAATACGGAAGGCTACCTGATATAGAAAGACAATTAAATGAAGAAGAAGCAAAACTACGAGATCAGCAAAATGGTCAGCAGTTGCTGAGGGAAGTCGTTGATGATGAGGAAATCAGCAAGATTATATCTCGTTGGACGCGGATTCCGTTGTCTAAGCTCGTAGAAGGAGAACGGGATAAATTACTTCGCTTAGATAAAGTCCTGCATGAACGCGTAATTGGTCAGGATGAAGCTGTTCAATTGGTGACAGATGCAATTATCAGAGCCAGAGCAGGTATTAAGGACCCTAGCAAACCGATAGGTTCATTTGTATTCTTAGGGCCGACAGGCGTTGGTAAAACAGAGCTTGCGAAAGCATTGGCAGGAACCTTATTCGATAGTGAAGAGAATATTGTCCGCATAGATATGAGTGAATATATGGAGAAGCATTCAGTGTCAAGGTTAATTGGGGCTCCTCCTGGCTATGTAGGCTATGATGAGGGCGGACAACTAACAGAAGCCGTTAGAAGAAAGCCGTATTCAATTGTTCTGTTTGATGAGATAGAGAAGGCGCATCATGATGTATTTAATGTGCTGTTACAGGTGCTTGATGATGGACGTATTACTGATTCGCAAGGACGTACAGTCGATTTTAAGAACACTGTAATTATCATGACATCTAATATTGGATCGTCATACTTATTAGAAGGAATTGCCGATGATGGCTCAATTAAAGATATGGCAAGAGAGCAAGTAATGGGAGAATTAAGAGTCCATTTCCGACCAGAATTCCTAAATAGGATTGATGAGATAGTATTATTCTCGCCACTACAACGTCAGCAAATTAGCGAAATTGTTAAGCTATTAATTGTTGATTTACAAAAGCGCTTACAGGATCGTAATGTAGATTTAGAATTAACGGATAAGGCGATAGAGCATATTGCTACGGAAGGATATGATCCAGTATTTGGGGCAAGACCACTAAAGAGATTTATTCAGCGTAATGTAGAAACGAAAATCGCTCGCTTGCTCATCGGTGGAGAAGTGCTAGCAAATGACAAAATCATTGTCGATTACGATGGAGAAGCTTTAACTGTACGTTATGAAAATCAATCAATTTAACGTGTGATAAATAAATGTCATAAGCAATAGAAAAACAGACTGTCGAAGGTTATTTCGACAGTCTGTTTTTGTGACTTCGTACTTACAACTTATATTTTCGCAGTTACTGTATTTCTGTAAGTTTTTCGTGGAAGCTATCTTCATCTAAAGGACCAATATGATTCCAGACATTTTCGCCAGCAGCATTATAAGTATATAAGGATGGGACATAGCGAATTTGATATTTCTGAACAAATTCAGCATTTTTCTTAAAGTTAGCATTTACTTTGATAAAAGCAATGTCGCTATATTGCTCATCTGTTAGCAGCTTGCTATAGATTGGATCAAGATCTTTACATACACCACAAGTATCAGTATAGAAATATAAGAAAATTGGTTGCCCAGCCTCATAAGCCTCGTTGAAACGGTCAACTGCATCGCCAGTATCCTTTAAACCTACAGGGTCATCCGCAGTATTGCTACTTTCGTTACTTTGTTGTTCACTTGTATTTGATTGCTCATTATTTTGACCTAATTGGTTAACGTCCTGCTGATTATCAGACTGTTCTGTACATCCGGTAAGTAATACTACGGATATAAGAAGAAATATAAGCGCAGTAGATATTAAAGTTTTTGAATTATTATTTGATTTTTTTATAGTATGTAACATTTATTAACTCCCTTTCAGTTCGTGAAATATAGTATAAGCTCTGAATACCTATACCAGTATGATATATTATAGCATGTAATGTTGCATTTTCGATGAAATTTTACATTTAATAGAGAAGGATTGAGTTCACATAAGTTTTAATGAGAGCTATTAATTTGATGATACCTATATTGACACAAGCAAATTATTGTAGTAATCTTTAAAAAGTAGGTAGTTACATATCACTATGATGCTAAATTTGGCATTTGTATCAGCAATGTCCTATTGGTCGTGGAAAGGTATGTATCTAACTCTGTATGCTTGATGCTTTAAAAAGCTAGATAAACTTAAAGGACATGCAGATTAAAGTGTTAAAGCAATAGAAGTAGACAGGGGAAAATAAGAAAAAAGGGGCGAAAAAAATGTTTAAGAGTTGGAAAAAGGGTTTATTTATTTTAATATTAGTATCATTATTCGCAATGTCAATGTTAGGATGCGAGGAAGAGACTCCTGCGAATCCTATTGATCAGCCACAAGCACAAGATCCAGCACCTGTTGATGAAAAGCCACAATTTGCTAAGAAAGAATTAATACTTGCTACAACTACAAGCACCAATGATACAGGATTATTAGAAGTTTTACTGCCGAAATTCGAAGAACAAACGGGTTTAGAAGTTAAGGTTATTTCAGTTGGTACTGGACAAGCAATAGAGCTTGGTCAAAACGGTGATGCAGATGTAATTTTAGTACATGCGCGCGCATCAGAAGATAAGTTTGTGAGTGAAGGCTATGGTGTAAATCGCCGTGATGTTATGTACAATGATTTCGTTGTTATCGGACCTGCAGATGATCCGGCTGGTGTTAAAGGATTAAGCATCGAAGAAGCATTTGCTAAATTTGCTGAAGGTAATGCTAAATTTATCTCTCGTGGTGATAATTCAGGAACACACAAGAAAGAGCTTGAAGTTTGGAAGAGCGTTAATATAGAGCCTGCTGGAGATTGGTATTTAAGCATCGGTAAAGGCATGGGTGATACTGTTAATACAGCTAATGAAATGTTAGGATATACGCTTGCTGATCGTGGAACATTTATCAAAATGGAGAAAAATATTAATCTTGAAATCGTTATTGAAGGTGCAGCAGAGTTATTAAATCCATATGGTGTAATTCCTGTGAATCAAGAGAAACATGCAGATGTAAACTATGAAGGTGCGGAAGCGTTTGCTGAATTTATAACTTCTGCTGAAGGAAAAGCTATTATAAATAATTTTGTATTAGAAGGAAAACAATTATTCTTCGCTGAATAATGCTTGATAACTTTAATTGAAGTTATAATTGCTAGTTTTATATTAGTAGTTTAAATTGCATGAATAATTATATATACTTATATTATAGCTAGGATATTAATAGATTTGACAATTGGAGTTTTCTCTTAGGGGTAAACTCCAATTGTTTTAATTAAACTATTTATAGTATGCAAGGAGTTACCTATGAATTATTTCTATGAAGCAATTGAAGTAGCTATTCAGATGATAATTAGCCTAGATCCGTACTTGATTCAAGTAGTAACGACATCGTTAAAAGTGTCATTTACAGCAATAATTTTTGCATCGGTTACTGGGATTTTACTTGGAGCCATAATCGGAACGCATCAATTTATTGGGAAAAAGCTATTTATTAAGACTATATATGCTTTTATGGGATTGCCACCTGTATTCGTCGGGTTGGTAGTATACTTATTATTATCTAGAAGAGGGCCAATAGCCGAATATATCTATCTTTTATGGACACCGACAGCGATGATAATTGCCCAAGTTATCTTAGCTACACCTATTATTGCAGGGTATACGGCAACGGCGATTGAGGAGAAACATAAGGAAGTAATGTTGACGGCGAAAGGTTTAGGAGCAAAAACGGCACAAGCAATTTGGATGACAGTTCGGGAAGCTAAAGTAGGTATAATAGTCGCAATTGCGGCGGCTTTTGGTCGTGTTATAGCAGAAGTTGGTGCTGTTACTCTTGTTGGTGGCGATATAGCTGGGCAGACTCGAGTCTTGACTACTGCTATTATTATTGAAACGCGGCAGGGTAACTTTGGAGTTGCTATGGCATTCGGCTTAATATTGTTGTTGATTGCATTTCTAGTAAATAATATTGTATATATAATTCAGAAGAGGTAGATTCATATGCTAGAAGTAAATATAAAAGAACACGGATATGATGGGAAAGTGGTCTTAAGAGATGTAAAGCATACTTTTGCAGAAAATTGTATTCATGGTATAATTGGACCTAACGGATCAGGAAAGAGTACATTGTTAAAGTTGCTAGCTGTTATGGAAAAGCCTGTAGATGGTACAGTGATGTATAAAGGGCAAAACTTAGTTTCGCCGCATCCTCAGATTGCTTGTTGTTGGCAAAAACCATATTTATTTCGTGGTACTGTTCGCTATAATCTTGAATATCCAATGAAAATAAGGCAATGGGATAAAAAGAAACGTGAGCAAAGAATTGATGAAATAATTAATAGTTATCAAATAGACTATTTAATAGATAGGAATATAATAGGTTTATCAGGTGGAGAAGCTGCGAGAGTAGCAATTGCTAGAGCTATAGTACCTTATCCGGATGTGCTAATACTAGATGAACCGTCAGCAGCAATGGATCCGAAGAATGTTATGTTTATTGAGTCGCTGTTGCGGACATTGCGTGACACTACAGACTTAACGATTATTATGGTTACCCATAATATGTTTCAGGCAAAGCGTATAGCTAATGAAACTATATTTATTTCTGAAGGGACTATAGTTGAGGCTGGTGCTACCGCAGATATCTTTGCAAATCCTGAGCATGACGAAACGAAGCAGTTTGTTACTGGTGAGTTTATATTTTAGTAGATAAATCTGTCTGAGGAAGTTATGTATGCTTAAGAAAAACCGTTTTGATAAAATGGAGTGGGCTGGAGCCTTTGGTGATATTGGTACATTTATACCTTTTGTATTTGGTCTTATTTTATTGACAGAGATCGATGCTAGAGGTATATTTTTTACCTTTGGTATTGCTCTGCTATTTACAGGGTATTTCTTCAAAACGCCAATGCCGGTTCAACCAATGAAGCTAATCGCAGGCATGGCCATTGCATCTCCTGCAGCTATATCGTTAGGGATGATTTGGGGAGCTGGGGTTTTCATTGGATTATTATGGATGTTTTTGGCAGCTGCTAATCTATTAAGACACATAACGAAATGGATTACTGAACCTATAGTATGTGCAATTTCCTTAGCATTAGGCATCTCGTTCATAATTAAAAGTACGCAGCTAATGAGTAGCAACTGGATAATAGCGGGTATAGCACTTGTGATTTCAATATTGCTATATAAAAATAAGACATTTCCAGCTATGTTTGCGTTACTTATTTTTGGAGTTTTATTAGTTATAGCACAAACGCCAAATCTGTACACTCAACTAATTTCGAAAGATATAGCATTGACGCTGCCGACAATTAATTGGCAACCATTCACTAGTAAAGAGTTTCTAATGGGAATTGTAATACTTGCAATTCCACAAATACCATTATCAATTGGTAATGCAATAGTAGCTGTTACTAGAGAAAATAATATGAGATTTCCTGAACAGTTGACGACAGAAAGAAAAGTAACCTTAAGCCAGGGATTAATCAATTTAGTATCACCTATGCTCGGTGGCATTCCTATGTGCCATGGTGTCGGTGGTTTGGTGGGTCACTATAGATATGGAGCTCGAACAGGCGGGGCAGTAATGATACTGGGTATGCTGTTTGTTTGTGTAGCAATAATGTTTAGTCAATACATTGAATTAATTATGCTATTTCCATTTGAGGTAGTAGGGGTTATTCTATTATTTACAGGAATAGATTTAGTTAAGACGATCAATAGACTGACTAGCAGAAAAGATAAGCTGTTATGTATAATTACCGCTAGTATTGCTATGTGGAATATGGCGACAGCAGTACTTATTGCAATAGTAATACAATTTGTATTACGAAAAAACGCGTTTAACAAGATTGATAGTGATTAAGTAGTAATTAGGTTGCACTCAAATTGTAATCAAATTGTAATCGAAATACGTAAATATTTCATTATGTTTGTATTGACACAATGAAAATGATGTAGTATTCTATCATTAGTTAAGAGCACTTATAACCTCCCATGATCCCCTAATCTAGGAGCGTTAATTTTTTATAAGCTTTATGTCAAAAAAGGCACAAGGAATTACGAAGATTGCCCTGTCTTAGTAATTTGTTGTGCCTTTTTTTGTATTTTTCATTATGTTTCTATTGACTTCATACTAACAGGTATAGTAAAATTTTAGTCATACTAGTTATAATGAACTATTTTTTTACAGTCAATGCGCCAGAATAGACATCGATGCTCTAAAAAGCGTTGGCGCCCAAAACGGCGCTGATGTCTAAAGCAATGATGCTTCATTTTACTAAAACAAGGGAGGAATAAAGTTGTCTATTGAAATTGAGCCAATCGGACATGTTATCTCAGAATATGCTGAGCCTGATATTATGCCAATACACGGTAGAACGGCAATTATTGAAATTGATCCTAAGTATCAAGATGGACTTAAGATGATTGAGTATAATTCACATTTGTGGGTAATGTCGTGGTTTCATAAAGCTAACCGACAGAAGTTAACTACAACGCCGTGTAGAATAGACCCTAATTTGCCAGAGTTTGGAGTATTTGCGCTAAGAACACCACCGAGACCAAATCCTATTGCGCTTTCGCTAGTAGAACTAGTTAGAGTGGAAGGTAATAAGCTATATGTTAATAAGTATGATGCGATTGATGGCACTCCTGTGCTTGATATTAAGCCATATTTCCAAAAAGATATAGTTTTCTCACCAAAAACACCTGACATTCGACCTGCAACGCTTGAGCGAAAGAGAGAGTGGATTAAAGAGGAAGCAATGCGACACCATCAAGAATTATGTCATGCGTTAGTGATAGGTGTTAGGATGGCAGCTATAGCTGAAATGACATTAGGTAAACTTTGTCATGATGATGTAATTCTACATGTACAAGGTTCGGCGTGCTTGTTTGATACGTTACAAGGTGTATCGCGTGGGCGATTTGCTAACCCACCGAGGGTTTCTTTTCAAGAAGCAACAGCTAATAGTGATGGCGCAGTACAATGGATTAGTATCTGGCAAAAAGGTGACCAAAAACTTGCTATTACTTGTAACAGTGCAGAATTACTAAATAAGGATATCGATACTCTTGAAGCTTGTGCTGATGAAGAAATTTTTCAAGTTATACATAATTCATAGATTCATAGATTCATAGATTAGAGATTAAGAGAATTAATTGTCTATTCAGTGGCGAAATCAATAACGCCGTTGATATATTATATTAAATTAATAATTACGAGAAAGGGGAAATTTTGAAAATGAAAAAGTTAAAACTGGTTTTATTATCAGTAGCATTAATTTTTGGAATGTTAGCAATGGTAGGTTGTGAAGAGGAAACAGAAGTTGGAGGTAATGAGAATCCGACAACAAGAACTATAATAGACGGTGCTGGGCGTTCAGTAGAGATTCCGATGGAAGTAACTAAAGTTGTAACCACATGGAAGCCAATGTCAACAATTTTGTTCTCAATTCAAGGCGGCGACAAATTGGTTGGGATAGATAATCATTCAAGGGATATTGAATATTACAATATAATTAACCCGGCAACTGGTAGCTTACCAACAGTTGGTACGAAGAAAAATGGTGTAAATATTGAGACAGTTGCAGATGTAAATCCTGAAGTAGTGTTCTTGTATGGCGGTAAAAATGGAGAACCGTTTATTGAGCAATTAGAGAACTTGGGTATTGCTGTAGTAGTAATTGATTCAGAGTCACCGGAAAAAGTTAGATCGATGACTAGATTAGTAGGGGAAGTAATTGGACATGAGGAACAAGCAGAAGCGGTTGTAAAATATTATGATGATACAATTACAATGATTGATGACAAATTAAATGCCGCAGGATATACAAAAGATAAGCGTAAAGTAACACATATGTTTGATGGAAATGGTATCTTGGCAGGTCCGCCTGGGGATTACTATCAAAGTTTCTTAATGGAAGCTGGTGGCGGTATTACTGCTACAAGAGATCTTTCTGGCAATGGTTTCAAAACTGTATCAGCAGAAGAATTAGTAATGTTGAATCCAGAGTTTATTTTTGCGAATCAATTTTTTAAAGGTGATATTCAAGAAGAAATTGATAATGCAAAAGGTTTAGAAAGTATTACCGCAATAAAAGAAAATAAAGTGTATAGATTCCCTGCAGAAATGGAGGATTGGGATTTCCCTGGCGCACATTCAGCATTAGGTATGTTATATATTGCAAAGATTGTTTATCCAGATGTATTTGCTGATTTAGATTTATTAGCAGAAACTGATAGCTATTATAAACAGTTTTATGGTAAAACATTCACTGAGCTTGGAGGCAACTTAGATGAATACTTCAAACCATATGGTACAAAGCAATAATTCGAAAATATCTAAACATAATATAAATAAATCGAATAAAAAAAGCTTAATTATAGTTGCAATAATAGTTATAGGTATCTTTCTAGTCTCTTTTGGACTAGGAAGATACCCTATTCCTGTCAAAGATGTTATTCATTATTTATTTGCCGGAATTTTTAATCAGAGTAGTCTGGATTGGGATTCATCAGCGGTTAAGGTGTTTTTTTATATAAGGTTACCAAGAGTAATTGTAGCGTTGACAGTTGGTGCGGCATTAGCAGTTGCAGGTACAGTATTTCAAGGTATGTTTCGTAATCCGTTAGTTTCTCCTGATATTTTGGGCGTAACTTCTGGATGTAGTTTTGGTGCGGCGATGGGAATACTTATCGGCGGATCGACTGCTTTACTGGTACCGTCACTGTCGTTTATATTTGGTATTTTTGCTATGCTTGCTGCCTATACAATAGCAAGTGCGACAAAAGGGGAATCGACCATAATGCTGGTCTTGTCAGGCATGGTTGTTTCCGCTTTTTTTAGCGCAGCGTTATCGCTTGTGAAATTTATTGCTGATCCTTATGATAAATTACCATCAATAGTTTATTGGTTAATGGGGCAGTTTTCTCGGGTAACTTGGGATGTGGCGATTACCTTATTAATTGTAGTAATTCCGTGTTTTATTGCAATATATTTGTTATCGTGGAAATTGGATGTATTATCATTGGGTGATGACGAAGCAGCGTCCCTTGGACTTAATGTTAAATTACTTAGACTTTCATTAATTACTGCTGCAACATTCTTAGTGGCAGCATCGGTAAGTGCCGCTGGCGCTATCGGCTGGGTTGGACTTGTCATACCACATATTGCTAGGATGTTGTCTAGTTCGGAACATACAATTTCAATCCCGATGGCAACACTTGTTGGTGGTGGCTTTTTATTGTTAATGGATGATTTTGCACGTAATATCACAACTGGTGAAATCCCGATTGGGATTTTGACGGCAGCAATTGGTGCACCGTTTTTTGCATACTTATTAATTAAACGAACTAATGGAGTATGGAACAGATAAAGAATGTGAAGATAGCTAAAACTAAAGGGCGTGTGAATGGTGGACATGTATATTAGTATTGATGATACAGACACGATTGATAGTCGTGGAACAGGGGAATTAGCAGAATTGTTAGCTAAAGGTTTGGAGGCTAATGGTTGGGGTATTACAGGCAAGGTGACAAGGCATCAGCTATTTGTTCATCCTGATATACCATATACTTCTCATAATAGCTCAATGTGTTTTCCGTTGGATGATGTGGACGAACATAATTTAGATAATATAATTGCTTATTCCGAAAACTTTCTCAAGCAGGAAAGTGCTGCTGGCTCCGATCCGGGTCTTTGTATAGCTAACGTTGATAACGCTAATGTTGCAAATAATATTGAACGATTGATAGAGTTTGGTAAATTAGCGAAAAAGTACGTTTTACAAAAAGGCGATGCTTATAGCTTAGCTGCAGAATTAGATATACATTTATCTGAACATGGCGGTACAGGTCAAGGTGTAATTGGAGCGCTTGCTGGAATCGGACTTCGACTTAGTGGAAATGATGGACGATATAAGGGCAAATATAAGTTGGCTAATACAGAAAAGTATTATTCTGTGGCGGATATTTGTCGGGAAACTGGTATTGATATAGTTCGAGTTGAAGATGGAGATTGTTTACCTCTAGAAGATAAAGTTTATATAGATCAGCCGATTAAGACGGTATTGTTAAATGGCAAAGAGACTTTATTAGTCATGATAGCAGATGGAGTTGATGATGAGCTAACAAATAAAAATGCTTGGGTAGTAGTACCAAAGCAAAGGTTAAAAAAATATTAGAATTAAGTCATACGAAAGTGTCAGGTGATTTTGGATGTTAAAGGGTGAACACATCTCTTTTTCGTATCATAATAAGCTTGTTATAGATGATATAGACGTTACAATTCAGCCAGGTAAAATCTATGGCTTTCTTGGGCGTAATGGGTCAGGTAAGACAACAATGCTAAAGGTGCTCAATGGTTTACTAAAGCCACAAAAAGGTAGCGTTACAGTTGAAACAGCTTCTAAGGCTCTTAATATTTATAAGCATTCAAAAGCTCTGATTGCTAAAGAAATAGGATTTGTGCCCCAAGAATCTAGAGGTGTTTTTCCGTATAGAGTGCTAGAAATGGTAGTGATGGGAAGAAACCCACATTTGGGATATTTCGAACGACCTAAGGATGAAGATTATGAAGTAGCCATGGAAGCGTTACGATTAATAGGAATAGACCATTTATCGGAAAAGAATTTCATGGAAATAAGCGGTGGTGAACGGCAATTAGTATTGATTGCAAGAGTAATTGCTCAAGGCGTAAAGTATTTAATTCTGGATGAACCAACTTCGCATTTAGATTTCAACAATCAGCACCAGATTATGAAGCTAGTGAAAAAAATTAGTAAAGAACGAAATGTAGCGGCAATAATGGCAATCCATGATCCTAATCTAGCAATTACTTTTGCTGACTATATTTTAATGTTGAAAAATGGCAAGCTAATGGCTGAAGGTACTGTAGAAGAGGTAATGACAGAGGATAATTTGAGAACTTTATATGATATGGATATAAATATTAAAGGCCTTTCCGATGAAAGATTATATGTATTGCCTGCTATATAAACAGATATTACTGTATAATTAGGAATTATATAATTAGGAATTAGTTAATAAAATGGAGGTGCAGCAGGTGATATATATCCAAGATGATATATTAAATAAATGGTTGAAGGAAGATGTTCCTTACTTTGATTTAACTACTTTTTCGCTAGGTATTAGCGAACAGTTAGGAGTTATGGAATATTTCACTCGTGAAGATGCTGTACTATGTGGCAGCGAAGAAGTCGCAAGAATGGCTACAATGCTTAATCTACAAGTTATGGAACAATTTCCGTCAGGGACATTAATTAAAGCTGGTCAATCATTTATGAAGATTACAGGTAATGCTGCTTCTCTGCATATGCTATGGAAAGTAGCCCAGAATATATTTGATTATAGTTCGGGTATTGCTACTAGAACGAGGAATTTTGTGGATAAGGCACATGAGGTAAATCCACAAATATCAGTTGTCACAACTAGAAAAGCAATGCCAGGTACTAAGGAATTGACAATTAAGGCAGTTTTGGCAGGCGGTGGAATGCCGCATAGATTAGGGTTATCAGAGACTATTTTAATTTTTAAGCAGCACCGCAATTTTTTCTCAACAACAGATGAGCTAGCAGCTAAAATACTAGAGTTGAAAAGCTTTGCTTGTGAAAAAAAGATTTTAATAGAAGTAGAATCGGAGCAAGAAGCAATACAATTCAGCAAGATGGCAGTTGATGGATTGCAATATGATAAATTTAGTGCTGAACAGTTAGCGGCAGTGATACCACAGATAAAAGCAATAAATAGTCAACTAATTCATTTGGCGGCGGGTGGGATTAATCAGGCGAATGTTCAGGAGTATGCCGCAACTGGCGTAGATGCCATCGTGACAACGTCAGTGTACTTCGGTAAACCGATTGACATAGGTGTTAAGCTGTATAATCGGTAATTATACATTTTGCAAGGGGTAATAAACATATGAATAGAACAGCGTTGCTTATAGCATTAGTTTTAGCACCTTGTATGTTAATCTTTGTATCTTTATTTATTGGGCGTTATCCAATTGATTTTATTACAGTCCTTAAAGTGTTTCTATCATACTTTACTTCAATAGAAGTAGCGGATATCGACAAAACGGTAGTAATGGACATACGGTTACCGCGTGTGTTATTAGGGGCATTTGTAGGTGCGAGTTTGGCAATTAGTGGTGCAGCTTTTCAGGGATTATTCCGTAATCCTTTAGTCAACTCTGGGTTATTAGGCGTAAGTTCAGGTGCTGGATTTGGCGCAGCTTTAGCAATTATTATATTTAGTAATACTTTATTGATTTATGTTTTTGCTTTTGGTTTTGGAGTATTAGCAGTAGTTGCCAGCTATTTAATTGCTAGAACGTATAATACTGCACCATCGATCATGTTGGTACTTGGCGGTGTAATTGTTTCATCAATATTCTCATCGTTAATATCGTTAGCTAAGTATGTGGCAGATCCTTATGATCAATTACCGACAATAGTATTTTGGTTAATGGGGAGTTTAGCAACTGCTAGATATCAGGATTTATTGTATGCGGGCGTGCCGATGTTAGTTGGAATTATTGGGTTAGTGCTTATGCGTTGGCATCTTAATATTTTATCAATGGGAGATAAAGAAGCAAGAACGCTTGGTACCAATACCAATCTGATGAAAACACTGGTAATTGGGTTTGCAACCTTAGCTACGGCAGGTGCTGTGTGTGTCAGTGGTATTATAGGTTGGGTCGGGTTGGTAATTCCGCATATAGCTAGAATGATTGTCGGCAATGATAACCGAATATTAATACCAGTGACAATCTCGCTTGGTGCCAGTTATTTAGTGTTAATTGATAATATGGCTAGAATGCTAACTGGCTCAGAGATACCGTTAGGGATTTTAACGGCAATTGTCGGAGGCCCGTTTTTCGTCTTCATATTAAAAAGAACGAAGGGGGCAAGCTGGTAATGTGCAATATGGATAAGCTGATGACAATTAAAGAAGCTGCCTTTGATTATCAAAGCAAGCAAGTGTTTCACGATATTAACTTTGAACTACATGCCGGTGAAATATTCTGTTTGTTTGGTCCCAATGGCTGCGGTAAGTCTACTTTATTAGAATGTATATTAGGATTATTGAAATTGAAAAACGGTAACATTTATATAAAAGATACAGACATTAATTTATTAAAGCCAAAAGAAATCGCACAGCAAATTGCGTATGTACCACAAGTTCATAAGAAGACTTTCCCTTATAAGGTTATAGATATTGTATTAATGGGACGTGCTGCTAACACAGGTTTTTTCGGCACACCGGATCCAGCCGATTTAGAAATAGCTGAACAATCACTATCGGTAGTAGGAATGGATAAATATCGAGATACGCCTTATACGATGTTAAGTGGTGGAGAAACGCAATTGATTATGCTAGCAAGAGCGTTAGCACAGCAAACGCCTATTATAGTTATGGATGAACCTACCGCTCATCTTGATTTTAAGCACGAGCTGGTTATTTTGGAAAACGTAGTCAAGTTAGTCAAAGAGCAAGGAGTAGCTTTAATCATGGCGACGCACTTTCCTAATCATGCATTTTATTTTGAAAATAAAGGGATTCGCACTCTAGTAGCACTTATGAATAATAAATCATTTGCTGATTTTGGTGCACCATCATCGATTATATCTGAAATTAATATGCGAAAGACATTTAATATAGATTCTAAATTAATAGACTTTCCTTTAGCAGTAGGAGAACGTATAAGACAAATTATTCCGGTTAATACAGTTTCTCCTGAGTATTAGAAGAAAGGGTGCAATATTCATGACTAGATACACTAAGCATTTTAAAAGAATAATAGTAAGTTTATTAATTGTTGCATTACTGTTTATGTCAGGGTGTTCCAATAGTCAACAGTCACAACAAAGTATACCAAATGGTTCAGCAAATGGTTCAGATACATCACAAAACCAGCAGCAACAGTCTAATAATGCTGAGAATGGAACTGAAACTACTGGAACAAGAATAATAGAAGATTCACTAGGTAGGCAGGTAGAGGTTCCTTATGACGCAGAGCGAATTGCTGCATTATATTCTTTTGCTGGTTATGCGGTGACAATGCTTGGTAAAGGTGACAAGATAGTTGCTACGCCTAATGGCTTAAAGCGCGATGCAATGGTTAGAATATTAGTGCCGTCAATTATGGATGCACTGGTACCGCGCTCATCTGGGATAATAAACGCTGAGGAGCTAATAAATGCTAATCCTGACCTGATAATTGTTAGGATGCAGACAGGCTTGAATGAAGCGGAAACAGCTAAGCTTGATTTGTTGGGAATCCCGTATGTAGTTGTCGACTTCAATAATATAGAAGAACAACAAAAAGCTATCGCGATGGTAGGTGATGCTATCAACCGTCAGCAAGAGGCAGCTGATTATAACGCTTATTATCAAGATGCAGTTGAGCGCGTTAGTGGGGTAGTAGAAGCCATTCCACATGAAGAGCGCGTACGCTTGTACCATTCGATTAATGATATGACACGGACGGCAGCCAGTGGGACATTGGCGGCTGATTGGTCGATAGTTGCAGGAGCAAATAATGTTTCCGTAGGTCAGAATCTACGGGAGTCTAATGGTGATTATCACGCTTCGATTGAACAAATATTGACTTGGAATCCACAAGTAGTATTTGCCAATGAACAGAGAGTAGTTGATTATATAAAGGAAAATTCACAATGGAGTCCAATAGAAGCTGTTAAAAATAATCAGGTTTATAAAATGCCGCATGGATTATCAAGATGGGGACATCCTGATGCACTTGAAACTCCAATAACAATATTGTGGGCTGCGAAAACATTATATCCAGATAAGTTTCAGGATTTAGATATTGGGCAGGAAATTGTAAGTTTTTTTGAAAGGTTTTTTGACTATTCATTGACATCTGAAGAAGTGAAAGACATTCTATCTGGTGAAGGTATGAGAGATGAAAAAAAATAATAGCAATTCGAATAGTGAAATTCATTCAATGTACTTTAAGGAAGTTGAATCTGAAATAAGATTTATAGGTGAATTAACTGACCGGGATAGCGTTCAAGTTACGATTGATTTAGCGGTTGGGTGTGCATCTTACATGGATGATGATGAAGATGAAAAGGTTATTGATGAGGCAATAACTTGTTTTAATTGTCGATATCGTATTTGGCGAAATGTAGGATTTACATGTTATAACAAGTTTTAGCTAAACGGCATTTCGAAGACACTTATTTTGGTAATTATATGCCTTGATGATGTCGGATTTGATACTTATGTTGATAAAAGCACAAGTATTGAGTTGATATATTATAAAGCATTATAAAAAATTATACTATGGAGGGGTTAAAATGCAAAAAATCACAAAATTACTTATGATCTTAGCTTTAATTATGACTATGGGGGTCGTGGCTGGGTGTAATGACGATTCAACAGATGCTAATATTGATCAATCAAATGCTAATGTTGACCAGCCAGCAGGAAATGTAGTAAATGAAAAGGGTGCTGATAAAACAGAGCCTGAAGCAGTAAAAGACTACGGTACAATTGAAGTTATAGACAAAAGTGGTAACAGCAAAAAAGTAGAATTAGGAAGCTTAGAAGTAGTTTCTGGCATAGGTGGTATTAAAAAGTCTACTGGAACTATCATTGGGCCAGCAAGTGTTTCTGGAATAAAATTATCAGATTTATTGGCTGATGCTGGTGGCATCACTGCAGAAGATACAATAGAAATAATTGCAACTGATGGGTATGTTGCAACGTTAACGGGTAAACAAGCTCTTGGCGAAGTTACTATGTACAATAAAGACGGCGAACCTGTTACAGATAGAAAAATCACTGCAATTGTTATGGTAGAAAGTGAAAATGCAGAGTTAGCTGAAAGCTTACCGAGAATTGCATTTATTGCAGATAAAAACGTGCTGACTGATGGAACTCTATGGGCAAAACAAGTTGGAACAATTAAGATTACTGGACCATCAGCTCAGAGTAAGCCGGAAGAAAAACCAGCAGATAAAGCGCCTGTAGAAGAAAAACCAGCAACTGCTGGTTGGTCAGTTAAGCTTGAAGGAGTTAGTCAAGAAGCATTTACGAATTTAGATGTAGAGAAAATTACAGCTGTAGACGTTAAAGCTACACACAGAAGTAGAGAAGGTGTAGAGACAGAACAAGTATGGACTGGAATTTTAATTAAGGACTTGCTTAAATATTTAAATGCAGAGAGTGCTACAGAAGTAACTATTGAATCAACAGATGGATTTAATAGAGTCTATGACCATGAATTAATTAGCAGTGATGGGACTTTAGTTGCTTGGAAAGTTGACGGACAAGTATTAGATGCAGATAGTGGACCGATTCAATCAGTTGCTGATGGCAAAGGACCGAATTGGTGGATTAAGCAAGTAGCGAAAATTTCCATTAAGTAATTATGTTGGGAAGGTGAGAAGATTTGAGAAAGAGTTTATTATTATTCTCGATAATTATTACGTGCATCTTAGTGATATTTGCTTGTCAGCAATCACCGGCTTCAACTGATCCTGTAAATCAGCAGCAAAATGAACAGCAAAACAATCAACAAGCAAATGATGATGTTGGACAAGAACAAGCGGGACAAGAAGCTAATCATGAAAAAATTGAGATCACATATATTGATAGGAATGGCAATCAACATATTGTTGATTTATCGCAGTTGCCAATCACTTCAGGCACTGGCGGTTTTAAGAAATCTGGAGGCGGTATTTCGGGGCCAATAGGATTGAGTGGGCCTTTATTAGATGATTTGGTGGATGTTTATGGCGGTTTTACGGAAGAAGATGCTTTGGAAGTAACGGCCACTGATGATTATATGATGACTTTATCGAAAGAGCAGACTCAAGGTGATATAACTGTCTATGATAGTGATGGATCACCAGTAGGAACAGGACCGACAGATTTAATGATAGCTATAGATTCTGATGCAGACGAGATGAAGTCTAGTTTCCCTAGAATTGTCTATGTGAGTCCAGATAGCCCAATTACTGACGGACATTTCTGGGTACGAAATATTGCCGAAATCAAGGTAGTACCTTCAATAATTGAGTGGAATTTAACTATGTCTGGTTTGTCTGAATATACTAGTGATCGCGCAACTTTTGAGAGTATTGCTAACTGTCATAACTCACCACACCCACCGCAATCTTTCGAAAAGGAAAACAAGCAAGGTACAATTGATACTTATGAAGGTGTACCATTATGGGCATTATTATCTACAGTAGACGGTAACGACTTAGAAACTGGCCACTATCGTTTAAATAAAGAGCTTGCAGATGCTGGCTATACTATTCAGATATATGCAAAAGATGGCTATAAGGTAGAGTTAACATCGCAAGAGGTTGCTTATAATAACGATATAGTACTTGCATATCGAATGAACAATCAACCGCTACCTGAAGAGGATGGACCACTTCAATTAGTAGGCTCAGGATTACCATCTAAACAGCATTCAATCAAAAACATTTCTAAGATTGAAATTGTGAATATACCGCAGTAATAATTTATAAATTCTGATCGTGTAAACAAAACAAGTAAATTTTATCAACTAGAATGCAGGGGATATTGAGCAAAGCATTGCTTGATCTCCCCTAAATATTTAGCATAAGGGGGATAAAGGTGATTCCCAATCCGAAAGTAATTAAACAAAAAAAGCACTTATTTATTTTAACTGTTATTATAGCAATTGCGTTCATAGTTGTTGGTTTAACAGTTAATTCTAATAATCCTCATACTACTTCAATAGCTAATATTCAAGTAGATGGGGCTATAGTGGTTCCAAATAATCCGCTTAAAGATACAGATAAGGCTTTAGATAAAGTAGAGGATAAAGCTTTAGATAAAGTTAAAGATAAAACTACAGATTATGTGGAGATACGGGCATATAGACCTGATTTAACTATTAAACTAACTTGGGATGTCGCCAATAAACGCAATAGAAGTAAATTGATTTTAAATAATGTTTTAGCAGATCATATCCAAGTGGATATTCTTGCTAGTGAACGAACTAACATTATGCAAGCAGATGCTATTGTTGATGAGCAATCTAATAATGCTAGTGTTGATACCCGAAAGATAACTAACACAGCTGTTGAATTAGTAGTTGAAGCAGAAATAAATGAAATTGAGTTAGCAATCACTACAAAACCTAGCAAAGATAACTATCAATTTGCTTTGATTGGTGACAGTCAAGGGAGAAATGAAATATTAGAAAGAATTATAGAGGAAGTTAATACAAAAGAGATTGATTTTCTAATTCATTTGGGTGATATGGTTCCATCTGGTCATGAACAAGAATATCAAGACTTTTTTGCAGTGATGCAAGAATTACAAGTTCCATATTATACAGTACCAGGCAATCATGACACTCGTTTAAATGGCAGAGACATCTATCAGAACACATTAGCGCCTTTTTATTATAGCTTTGAGTTTGGAAATTATCGTTATGTATTTATGGATACTGCCGAATTAACAGTAGACCAACAACAATTTAGCTGGTTACAAGCACAATTGAAGAATGATATTGATACATATGTGTTCATGCATGCACCAATTTATGATCCTAGAGGGCTTGATCATAGTTTTCGAGATTTAGAAGCAGCACAGCAAGTGTTTGACGTAGTTACCGCAGATGCTAAGCCTATTAGGGCTGTGTTTTCTGGACATGTGCATATGTTTCATCAGCAACAAATAGCTGATACTTTGTTTGTTACAAGTGGTGGCGCTGGGGCATCTTTTTATGCTACTCCAGAGGAAGGCGGATTCTACCATTATGTAATAGCTAGTCTGCAAAAGCAAAGCATCGATATTCAAGAATATCCTGTAGAAATTACGGAAAACAATAATGAATTGGTACTGCTAAAAGGCGAGCAGGGAGTTATTCTGACGATTGAAGAGCTGCAAAAAATGGAGCAAGCAACAGGCTATAGTTCATTTGAGAATCAATTTGGAAACATCAATGGCAAAGGAACTTATTCAGGAATACTTGTGGAGGATTTGCTAGAGTTAATTGGAGGTATGACTAAAGATGAAACTCTAAACGTATATTCGACAGACGGATATAAGCAGGAATTTAGCTATGAAAATATCTACGCTAAAGAATCAGGTATATTGAATATTCAAGGTCTAATGGTGCTGGCGATATCGATTAATGGAGATTATCCTCCCGAATGGCAAGAGGGATACCGATTAATATTCATGCCTGAAGATGGTGTATATTCTAATGACGATTGTGCGAATACATCATTTGGAGAACAAGGATTTAATACATACCCTTCGGCAGGTGCGCGTTGGGTAAGAGATATTGCTCGTTTGGAGGTTAGATAATATGGAAACGATTAAGCAAGTTGAGGAGAATCAACCAGTAGGCAAAAGGAAACTATCTAATTATGATCTGCTAATGATATCCGTTTTAAGTGGATTAGGTGGGGTAATCAGTACATATATAGGTTATTTAGGCAATTTGTTAAATCGATTAGTTGGTGTTCCTTTTGGTGCAGGTCAATTCGTATCAGGGTTGCATGTATTCTGGATTATTCTGGTCGCTGGTTTAATTCGTCGTCCAGGTGCGGCTACTGCAGCTGGATTACTGAAAGGTATTGTCGAATTATTTACAGGAAGTACCCATGGAATTGTTATAGTATTTATCTCATTGTGTCAAGGGTTAGCTGTTGAACTTGTTTTATTCATAATGCGCAAACATAATTGGGCAACATATGCTATTGCTGGTGGATTTGCGGCTACTTCGAATGTGATTTTGTTTCAATTGTTGTATTTTTCGGGAGCACCAATAGCGTATATTGGATTGATTAGTCTGATGGCATTTATATCAGGAGTTATTTTTGCTGGTAGCTTTGGTCATAGTGTATTGGAGTTATTAAATCAGTCCAAAGCATTTGGTAGACATAAACAGGCTAATAAGACTTCACCAAACCAACGAATCAGGTTAATAGTTACTGGATTGTTCGCCGTGATACTTTCTGTTGGAGCGATTGTATACTTTGTTAATATATATGAAGCACCATGGGGAGAGAAGGAATTAACTATTGCAGGTAAAGTTGAAAATGAAATTTCCTTTAACCTTGAAAAGTATCAAGCTGAATACAAAACGATTCGTGCAGAATTAAAAGGTGAATATACATATGTTCCTGAAACGGATTACACTGGAGTACCGATAACGGTAATGATTAAAGATGCACAGCCTAATGAAGATGCTACCGAACTAACTGTAGTTGCTAGTGATGGATATCAGGTAAGCTTCCCATTAGCAGATGTTATGATAGATGAAAAGATGGTTTTAATTAAAGAAGATACACAACTGCGTTTAATAGCTGGTAATTATGAAGGTGGTTATTGGGTAAGGCAAGTAGTTAAGCTATTAATAGAATAAACACAAACCTGAAGGTGAGTATTATAATGGGTAATAATACATATATGAGCAATAGCCAAGCAAATATTAATGCAAACATGCATAATGAATGTATTGAAATAGCAAATTTAAATTTCACCTACTATGGCAGCGAGACTCCTGCTTTGAAAAATATCAATATTGATATTAAGCAAGGGGAGTTTGTCGTTATAACAGGAATGAGCGGCTGTGGTAAGTCGACTTTAGCGATGGCGATTGCTGGATATATTAAAGATGGTACGCAAGGAGAATTACAAGGTAGAATTGACATTAATGAAAAAAATGTTAGTCATTGTCATATTGAACAGTTAGCAGGGCAAGTCGGCATCGTATTGCAAGACCCAGAAGCGCAGCTTTGCACATTTTCTGTCAGAGAGGAAATAGCTTTTGGTCCTGAGAATCTATGCTTAAGTGAGAAGGATATTATTAGTCGTATAGATGTTGCATCGAAAAGAGTAGGAATCGAAAGGTTACTAGATAACGATATCAACCAATTATCGGGTGGAGAAAAACAACGTGTTGCCATTGCGGCAATGCTTGCAATGGAACCGACGATATTGATTCTTGACGAACCAACTGCGAATCTCGACCCTAATGGTGCAAGAGATGTGCTCCTAACATTACAAAAGATTAAACAGACAACAAAACATACTATTATAGTAATTGAACATAGAATTGAACAGTTCTTGTCATTAGCTGATCGGATTGTCTTGATGGAAAAAGGGCAAATAGTTTATGATGGATTACCGACAGCAGGCTATGCTTATTACCAGCATTTATTTAATAAAACAGATAAAAAAGTTAAAGAAAGTCTATATGCCCATAAGAAATATTTGAAGCAGAAGCTAGAAGAAAATACTGCCGACATGTTACAAGTAATGAATGTGAATATTGACATAGACCAAAAACGTATCCTTTCCGATATTAGCTTTAATATTAAAGCTGGCGAGCTAGTCGCGGTGATGGGGAGAAATGGCTGTGGCAAGACATCGTTATTTCTTTCACTGCTGGGAATTTATCAGACAAGGACTGGTAATATTGTTCTAGATGGTAAGGACTTAAATGGGATAGTGACAGAACAGAGAGCTAAAGATATAGGCTTAACTTTTCAAAATCCAAATCATCAAATATTTGAGAAATCTGTCTATCAGGAAATGATATTACCGTATAGCTTCTTACGAGATAACCCTGTAGATGATGAGTTAATTAGTCAGTTATTAAAGGAGCTTTCGCTAGACGGGTACAAGGATATACCACCATACAATCTAAGTTTAGGTGAGAAGAAGCGACTAATTTTAGGGGAAGTAATGGCATACAATCCGAAATTGCTGCTGTTAGACGAACCGATGGCTGGTCAAGATAAACAACATGTAGACTTTTTAATGCAGATGTTGTTTAAGCATTGCAATCAGGGCAAGGTGTGCATGGTAGCGTGTCATCAACCGCAAGTTGTTTTTGAATATTTTGATCGAGTGTTGTTCTTTGATGATGGGAAGCTGCTTTATGACGGGAAGCCGTTATTAGTATTTGAGTTGCTTACAGAAAACGGTTACAGTGGGTATGATAGTAGGTGTGGACATAATGAATGGTAAAATTAATAGCAGTATAAATAGCGATATTAGTAGCAAAATTAATAAAAACAGTAGAATATCATTCAGCAAATACCCGATATTACCAGACCTGAAATATGTTGCTGGTTCAACATTTATGCACCATCTACATCCATTAACTAAGCTAGTGTTATTGATTGTATTTAGTGTGTCAGTATTTACAATAGAACACTGGGCTGGTGGGATATTGTTGTTATTAATATTATTGTGTGGATATAAAGCTGCTCAATTAGGATTGTCTTACTTTGTTCGTAAATTACGATTCATTTTAATATTTAGTGCACTTATAATTGTAGTTCAGGTGATTTTTGTCAAGGAAGGTGTATTGTTTTTAGAAATACCGTTGCCGTTCTTATCGATTACGGTTTGGTCAGTTGCTATTGAAAATGGTATAAGGCTGGGGCTAAGATTCATTAATATTATGGGAGCGAGCTTTTTGTTTGTTACAATAACACAACCACAAAGTTTGGCATATAGCCTAATGCAGATAGGTATACCTTATCGATATGGGTTTATGCTAATTACAGCATTGCGTTTTATACCGGTGTTTCGACAAGAATTCAATCAAATTAAAAATGCACATTTAGCAAAAGGAATAAGCTTCACTGGCATCTCTATTAAAACAGTCACACGAATGGTACAATATGTCTTTATACCAATGATAGTGTCTGCTCTAAGTAAAATAGCAAGCCTAGCTGTTTCAATGGAAGGAAGGGCGTTTGGTAAATATAAAAGCAGGACATTTATGCAGCGACAAGTGTTTACAATAACGGATATATTAGTTATAGCGACTAGCATACTAGCAAGCATTTGCATATGGATTATGATATAGAATGTACATAAAATTTATCCATTAGAAAGAACATAGCCATACTTTGTCAGCAAAGGGTAGTTATCCTTAACTGTCAAGGTATGGCTATGTTGTCTTTTGTTAGTATTGTTTTTTAAATATGTTAATTTACTTAGTTGACTCTATCAATTCTTTATGTGGCCAACCTTTTTGCCCGTTTTCAATAATGAATAGACGCTCATTTGGTACACCTTGTTCAAAGTAGAATTTCACTGTATTATTAGCACCTGTCTTGCCACCTGGGCATAGTACATATACCGGAGCTTCAGATGCCATAATTGTATCTATCTCTTTTGCTAAATTTTGTTTTAACTCATTAGTATCAGCAGGATAAGCATATGTTGGTATTGCGCCTACAATGTGATTCTTTTTGAAGTCTTTCTCAGGTTGGATATCGATGATGATTATGTCTTTGTTAGCCTCAATATCAGCTTTTACTTCATCAGCTGTTACATATTGCAGAACTACTTCTTTTGGTGCCTCAGCTGGCGTATTAGTTTGATCATTGCTCGGAGTATTGCTTGGAGCATTATCGGTACCAGCTACTGGTGAATTATTGTTAGCATCATTATCGTTAGAATCTGATGAGCATCCAGTTATAAAGATACCGAATACTAGCATAGTAATTAGAGCTGTTGTAATAAATAAATGTTTTCTTTGTTTCAAGTGATAGTCTCCCCTTAATCTTTTTTTATTTTTTAATTATTGTTTCTAATATAGATTTTACATTAGCAATTATTATATTGCAAATAAACAAAACTTATAGTAGATTTAAAATAATGATAGCTGTATATGAAAGATGATTTGATATGATAGATTTCAGGACATTAGTTATTTTCATACTTAGTATGAAATGTTTACCGAAAATGAAACTAGAGGTGAAAAGTATGGAAAAGGAACAATCTGAACTAGCTACTAGAGCCAAAGATTATGCTATGGATATATTTAAGCAGACGGATAACTGTTGTAAGAGTATGTTAGAGACGTCAATAGAGTTATTAGATTTACCATTGCCGAAGGAAGTTGTCCATTTGGGAAGCTTTTATCGCAAAGGATTGGCAGAGACTGGATGTATTTGTGGTGCCCTTGCTGGCGGCATGATGATAATTGGCTATGTACTA
>Ga0265293_10002620_pt1 | contig 35468 bp, 39 predicted proteins | sample Munlanlewell138R_FD_192505 | JGI IMG/M metagenome (GOLD analysis project Ga0265293, IMG submission 192505) | Leachate microbial communities from a municipal landfill in Southern Ontario, Canada - Leachate well 138R | ecosystem: Engineered > Solid waste > Landfill > Unclassified | place: Canada... | reverse complement strand
ATGCATACGATAGAGTGGTGGGCAATCATTTCCATTGCATTTTTAGGAAGTTTTGGACATTGTATAGGGATGTGCGGTGGTTTTATCGTAGCCTATAGCTCTGCCAAGATAGATGATACGATGAATACGACAGCCCAACTAGCAAGACATGGGGCATACAATATCGGCAGGGTTAGCTCTTATGTGATACTGGGCATGTTTTTTGGAGCGATCGGTGCTCTATTGACATGGAATATGTCACTCCATGGGGCATTGTTTATTTTCGCAGGTATCATTATGATAGTGACCGCACTAGGAATGCTGGGACTTTCTCGCCTGATACATCTACTAGAACACTCTTTTACCCATTTGCCTTGGTTCAAAGCTCTCTTTGGGCGGCTTTTAAAGAGTAAATCCATAGGCAGCTTTTTTGCTCTTGGGGTCATGAATGGGTTTTTTCCTTGTGGATTTGTCTTTTTCTTTGCAGCCAAAGCAGCTGCGTCAGCCTCTATCATCGAGGGAGGACTTATAATGGCAATATTTGGACTGGCTACTATACCGACTCTCTTGGCTCTTGGACAATCCGTGAGCTTCCTCAAACAAGTTGCATTTAGACAAATGATGAATCGTATAGCGGCCCTTGCTATATTTATTTACGGCATTTATAGCATATACTACGGCCTTGCTTATTTTTATGATTTGCCACTCTAAAGGATAATACATGGTACCACCTCGCAGCTCTATCAAATCAGGCGTCAAGGTCGCCATCATACTCAAAGCAGACCAGAGAAGTGGTAAACTCACAGAGGGAATCATCAAAGATATCTTGACAAGCTCGCCTACTCATCCGCACGGTATCAAAGTGCGATTAATGAGTGGTGATGTTGGACGAGTGCAGAAGATAATAAGCTAAAGTTTTTGGAATACAAAAAGGTGTTCGTGCATTATAAGTAAAAAGTTTGCTTCTTTGCTTTTATTTACCCAAAAACCTGTTGCTTTGCAATTGTGTTGTTGTTTGATGATATCTTCTTTTAGAGTAAAACCAACCTTTAAAAATCTTTGCATTACCATAAATGCGAGTGGCTGATACATTTTATTTCTTCTTGTATCGCCTATGAGAATGGCACAAAATTTATTTGGTCTTAGCGCTCTATAAAGTTCGCTTGCTACTTTTTCCATCTCATCACAAAATTTATCCAAATCGTGAATGTTTGATAAATCCTCATTAATTTGCTTATCTGAATAATTAATAATATCGGCGTACGGCGGATGATTAAGTACAAAGTCTATACTTTCATCTTCTAGCATCGAAAGCTGTCTTGCATCATTAAGCTTCAATTCTATTTTTGGATCGAATTCACCCTCAAATTCTAGTGCATTTTTTGTAAGCTCTATAGCATTTGGATTTATATCTAGTGCCAAAAGATTACGATTTAAAAGCTTACACTCGATTGCAGTAGTGCCTCCACCTATCATAGGATCCAATAGATAATCACCTTCATTTGAATATCTTAAAATAAGATTCCGCACCACTTCTGGAGCCCAATTGCCTCTATATTTGCTATTATGTGTCGCCCAATTCCCACGACGAGCAAAACTCCAAACAGTAGTGCACTCTTGCTCAAAGTTTTCTGGTTGTAATTTTTTTATCTTTGTTTTTTTCTTTTTCTCAATTGAATTTGTCAAGATATAACATTTATTTACACCTTCTTCCTTATAATGCTCTGTAGAATAATCAATTACACTTTCTTTTGGCATATTTGTCAGTGTTTTTTCAAATTTATTTTTATCTTTAAAAGAAAGAAGATATACATTGTTTATTTCATCAACATCGTATTTTTCATTGGCACTAGAAAAATACATATCCCAATTACTGCTTCCCTGAAATACAAAATTAAGCTTTTCTGCATTATTTCCAATGGCATAATAATCATCAACGCTCATAGTATAAAGTTTGTTATATTTTTGAACATTCATCATATACTCCTTCATTTTCTTTATTATAGAATAATAAAATTGGAGAGATTGAAGAATATGTCAAAATGGCATATTTTATTTCGTTGATTAATTTTTAAATATTTTTTGTATAAATTGTTGCCATGCTTATTTACTAAATAAATCTCTAAAGTATTTTACCCATGCATTTGCAGTTTGTAATCTTCGATGAATTGTACTTTGACTTTTTATATTATAATCTAAAAATATTTGTTCATTTGGATTTTTGTTATTAAGAACAGCATTCATAATTGGCTCTGCAAAAACTATTTTTGCTATTTCTTGCATTCTTTTTCTAAAAGATAGATCAACTAATCTTTCTCCTTCTGGTGTTAATATTAAACAACCATCTTTTTCTATACATAATTTTAACCATTTTAAAACATTAAAATAATAATCAATTTGCCTATCAACAATAGCAAATTTAGTTTTTAGTTCTTCTTTACTTATGCATAAATTTTCTGATATAGTAATCATCATAGTATTAATGGTGTCAAATTTATCAGCTTGCGGAAATGGAATATTGGTATCTACTTTGCTTTGATCAATTTGGATTTCATTTAGTGAAAAAATTTCAGCATTTGGATTTTCAAATACAAATGCTTTTTCTTTTGCATGATCAAGATATCCAATTGCTCCATCATAATAATATGGAATAAATCTAAAAATATCTCCTTGCAAATAAAATACATAACTTTTAATCTCTTTTTTGATACCTATTTGTTTTTCCCAAAATAATTGAGGATAAAGCAGCTGTCTTATGTTTATATTATTGTTATAACCAATTTTTGCCTCAATTAAATGAATTGAGCTATCAGATTCATAACCACCATCAACTTCAATTTGCACACCATCAACATTATAATGGATATTTCCAATATTAAAATCTAAAGCACCTCTCAATCTTCCTCTAATTGTTAACTTGCTTTTTTCTCCAAATGCCATCTCTAACATATTTGAAACAGTTGCCATGTCTAAAGCAGCACTTTCTGACTTTATATTAAAAGGATCTATGCTTATAATATTTTGAGGGGTAGGCAACTCTATAATTTTAGTTTCAATTTCTTGCTTTACATCGATAAATGGATCGTTTTTAGCAATTCTGTATAAACCATTTTTTATTGCCAATATAGACAAGCCTTCTTCTTTCATAATTTTGGGCAATTTTTCTCTAAAATCTATTTTTGTTAGATTTCTTGGTTCTTTTCGTTCTACTGCTTTTATTTGATCGGCTGTAATGTCAACATATCCATCGGTTTTAATAATTGAGTATAAATTATATCTTTCAAAAATTTTTTCCCATGAATTATGAAAATCTAATTTACTCATATTTAATCCTATACAAAATCATAATTTTTTATCAAAGTTTCCTTAACTTTACCTCTCCCATACTTATTGCTGTTGATAAACCTATTCATCATAACGATATTTATCTCATAATCTTTGTATAATTCTTTGATAAATTCAGTATCTGAATTGCTTTGAGCGACTTTGCAACCTCTGCCACTTAATTCTCTAAAAACTTCAAAAAGCTTGATTTGTTCCGCTTCTAAAAATCCGTCTTGGCTATATGCTGTAAAATTTGCTGTTGGGGTAAGTGGATAGTATGGAGGATCAAAATATACAAAATCGCCACCTTTCGCATCATTCAAAACATTAGTAAAACTTTGACATTTGATAGTTGCATTTTGCAAAGCTTCACTAGCCCTATATATAGTCTCTTCATCAGCTATATTTGGATTTTTATAGCTCCCCATAGGCACATTAAAATAGCCTTTAGCATTTACGCGATAAAGCCCATTAAAACAAGTTTTATTGAGATATATAAATCTGGCTGCTCTTTTGAGCGGAGATGTTTTTTTGAAGTTTACTTCACGATCTAGCGATCTTGTATGATAGTAAAAATCTTTTGAATGGTTTTGTTTATACTTTTTTAGTTCACTTATTAATTTAGTTGGATTTTCTTTTACCTGCAAATAGGCATTTATAAGCTCATCATTTATATCAGATAAAAATATATTTTTATCTTTGAGTGGCCCCTTGTTATAAAGCTCAAAAAATACTGCACCACCGCCTAAAAATGGTTCATAATAATTTTCAAATTCGCTTGGGAAAAGTGGCAGTATTTGAGACAATAGACCTCTTTTGCCGCCTACCCATTTGATAAATGGGCAGCAAGGTTTGGCAAAATTTGGTTTTATAATATGCATAGTCAATTTGCCGTTCCTTGTTTATGATTTGTCTTTATAAGACGTATTTTACTGCTCTATCCTTATCATTCCTAATTTGCCGTGTACTACGCTGAGTTTCTCGAGTTCGCCGATAGCTTCTTGGATGCTTTTTTCTTGGCATTCATGAGTCACAAACAGCAGTTCCACACATGCGTCTTTGTCGATATCCGGTTTTTGCATCATGGCTTCTATAGAGATATCAAGGCGGCTAAGCAGATTGGTCACTTCAGCTAGTACTCCCTTTTTGTCCTCTACACTTACTCTTAGATAATAATGCGAAGTTATCTCATCACGTGAGAGCAGCGTTAGTCCATCCTCAAGCGGTTTTTTATATCCTAGCATAGGATTGGTATTGCCTCTGACTATGTCTATAATATCAGATATTACAGCACTTGCCGTCGCATCTCCGCCGGCTCCTGCGCCATAATAGAGAGTTTCGCCTACCGCGTCTCCTCTCACCATTACAGCATTCATGACACCATCTACTTTTGCTATCATAGAGTTCACTGGTATCATAGTAGGATGTACACGCAGCTCTACTCCGTTACCTACTTTTTTGGCAATTGCTAGCAATTTGATAGCATACTCAAAATCTTTGGCAAATTCGACGTCCGTTGGAGTAATGGCATCTATTCCTTCGATAAGGATATCTTCCGGTTTTGCATTGATACCGTAAGCAATAGAAGAAAGTATAAGCAGCTTATGTGCCGCATCAAACCCGCCAACGTCAAATGTAGGGTCAGCTTCTGCGTAACCAAGCTCTTGTGCTTCTTTCAAAACAGTGCTGTACTGCGCGCCCTCTCCTATCATTTTGGTGAGTATGAAGTTACATGTACCGTTCATGATACCCATGATAGAATCTATATGGTTTGCACTAAGCCCATTTCTCAAAGCGCCTATGATTGGGATCCCGCCTGCTGTGCTTGCTTCAAACATCAGAGGAATATCGCCTGCGATTTCTTGCAGTTCATATCTATGATATGCAAGCATTGCTTTGTTGGCAGTTACCACTGCTTTGCCTTTTTCTAGAGCTTTTTTAACCATCTCAAACGGGAAATCAACCCCACCCATCACTTCTACGACGATATCGATATCAGGGTCATTGATGACATCCATCGGATTATCTGTTATAGAAAAACTGAATTCATCTCTAGGCTCTTTGGACACGCCTCTTGCTACAACTATTTTTTTACCGCTTCTAGCCTCTATAATATCACTGTTTTTCTCTAATATCTTAGCGACACTACCGCCGACTGTACCTACACCGAGTATTCCTATTTTGACCATTAAGCCTTGCTCTCTTTTTTATATTCTGCTAAAAGTTTTTTGATATTTCGTGCCGCTTGGCGTATACGATTTTCATTTTCGATAAGAGCTATACGCACATATTCATCGCCATACTCTCCAAACCCGATCCCTGGGCTCACTGCTACATGCGCTTGAGTCAAAAGAAGTTTGGAAAACTCAAGGCTTCCTAGATGACGTAATTGTTCCGGGATCTTCGCCCATATAAACATACTAGCATTTGGTTTACTCATCTTCCATCCGGCTTTTTCAAAAGCATCGAGAAGCACGTCTCTTCTGTGTAGATATTTTGGTATTACTTGACTTTCCACAAGACCCCCATGCTCATCAAGGGCCACTGTAGCAGCTACCTGGATAGGAGTAAACATACCATAGTCTATCCAGCTTTTGAATTTTTGCAATGCGCCTACCATTTTAGGATTACCTACTATAAATCCAACGCGCCATCCTGCCATATTGTAGCTTTTTGAAAGAGTATAGCACTCTACGGCTACATCTTTTGCGCCTTCGACTTCCAATATAGAAGGTGTTTTGTATCCATCATAGGTTATATCAGCATATGCTATGTCAGAGACTATATAAAATCGCTCTTTTTTTGCCATAGCAACAAGACGCACATAAAACTCCGGAGTTACTGTAGCAGTAGTCGGATTATGCGGAAAATTAACTATCAAATACTTTGCTCTTGGCATAGAATTATCCAATACATGTTGCAAATCTTCAAAAAACTTATCTTCATCTACTTCAAAAGTCTCTTCATTGAAAGTAAGTTTCATCTTATCTGCATTTCCGCCTGCAAATGCAAAAGCATATGCATGTATTGGGTATGTAGGATCAGGTACTATAGCCACATCTCCTGGATTTGTGATAGCTTGTACCAAATGCACATAACCCTCTTTGCTGCCCATTGTAGCTACTATTTCTGTTTCAGGATCAAGATCTACGTTATATTTTCGTTTATACCATGATGCCATCGCTTTACGAAGTTTATATACACCTTTAGATGCACTATACCCATGTGTGTGAGGTTTGCGTGCAGTCTCTATAAGTTTATCAATAACCGGCTGTAATGCAGGACCGTCCGGATTGCCCATAGAGAAATCTATAATATCCTCACCCGCACGGCGTGCAGCCATTTTAAGATCGCTAACAGCGGCGAAAACATATTTTGGTAAGCGGTTTATTTTGTCGAATTGTATTTCATCAAACATTTTTTTCTCTTATTATAAAAATTTGTGTTATTTTACCATTTTTTTGGACCGCCAAGAAGAACAAATTGCTCTTTCGTGATCTCTGTAAAACCAGTGTTGTCCACTTTAAAATAATGGACTTTATAGTCTGCGAACTCTTTTGTGCCTTGAGGTGTTTGCAAACTAAAGAATGCCGTACTGGTAGCTATAAGCCATTGTTTTGAAGCATCTACATCAAAGGCATTTGAGATAATACTGTTTTTGAGTTCTTTTGTCTCCAAATTCATAATTCCAAACCACAACTTGGTTTTAGGAATGATTTTAAATTGCTGCAATACTGTAGAATTATTATCTGTACCCAAAGATGTATTACTATCTGTCGTCAAAGCAGGAATTGTGACATTTGTATCTTTTTTTGTCGCATTAGCATTTATAGTCACATTTGCTTTAATCTTATTGTTTGTATCGCTTAATGTTGTTAGATTTGAATCTTCTTTATATACCGGTATATCGTTTTGCATCCTTGATTGTATAAGAAAATATGTTGCCAATGCCAAGATCCCAAAAGCAGCCAGCCATACTAACCATTGAGGTTCAGAAGTTTTTTTTACGACATCGGGTGCGATAAAAGGAATATCTTGTTTGATATTTGCAGCAAAATACTCTTCGCACTCATCACGCAAATCATCTATTCTGCCGCCATACTCTCTTTCTAAAATAGAAATAAGTCCAAACACTTGAACCTTTTTAAAACCCGTAAAATCTTTGACTATAATTTTATTTAAAACATCTATAGATATTTGAGTTTTACCATGAATACTTCGTACGCTGTTTTCTTCTAAAATCTCACTTAATAACATTACTCATCCTATGCAACAAAATAGCAGTCGCTACACTCACGTTTAAAGAATCAAATTCGTGCTTCATAGGTATAGATACAAGCTCATCTATTTTTCCTAAAACTCGTTTTGATATCCCCTCTCCTTCACTTCCGACAACCAGTACTTTTTTGTCTGCAAAAACCACATCCTCCACAGATATGCCCTCCATTGCAGCACCATAAATTTTAAAATCACTTTGATGTAATTCATGAAGCACATCTAATCCGTTGTTAGCTATCATCATGGGCATACTAAATAATGCTCCTGCACTAGTTCTTGCAATGCCGGCAAAATTGAGTTGGCCCACCCCTATAGCTATGATGCCATCTGCCCCCAAAGCATATGCACTTCGCACAATAGCACCGATATTTCCCACATCTGTCAAACCGTCAAGCACTACTAAAAAATCATTTTTTTTCATGCTGGTCAAATCACTCTCTTCAAACGGCTCAAGCTCTATTAAAATACCTTGGTGATTTCCACCCTTGCTCATCACCTGGGCCCATTTATTTTCTAAGAATTTGATTTGATCCCTATAGCTGTCAAATAACTTTTGAGGCAATATGCCTTTTTTGGCTACATAAACAGTTTTTACCGATTTTCTGTGATGCTCAAGCACATACCAACAGACTTGTTTTCCATAAATTATCATAGACTAGATTGTACCTTTTTTTTGCTGTGTAAATCTTGTTATATTTTAAGTTTATAATTATTAGTAAGTTGATGACATTTTTTATAAAAAAACAATAAGTTTAGCGTCTTTTTTGGAAAAGAAAAACGAAGTGGGCAGATAATCGTATAGTAGAATTTTAATTTATTTTGCTTAAGCTGATAACCTCATCATAACACTCTTTGACACTTTTCCCGCTCATTTGTGACATAAGCTTTGCTTTTTCTTTTGGTGTTATATCCAGAGCCATTATTTCATCTATGGAGTCAAAGAGAGGTTTTTCTCCGCTACCCTGCAAAATCACCACCCATTCGCCTCTTATATTTTCTTCTTTAAATTGTTCAAAAAGAATTTTGGCTTCATTTCGATAATATTTTTGGTATTTTTTGGTCAATTCTTTTGCCAAAAACAGTTCTTTATTTGGTTCTATTGCGGTTATCTCTTCTAATAATCTAAGCATACGGTGAGGTGCTTCATAAAGTATAGCCGGATACTCTTGACTCATAGCCTTTTGGAGTGCTGCAGCTCTATCTTTGCCTTTTTGTGGCAAAAATCCTATGAAACAAAACTCCCCTCCGCTAAATCCGCTAGCTACAAAAGCGGTCAGTGCGGCATTAGCTCCGGGGAGTACATCATACGATACATTTTCTCTTTGACAATAATCTACCAATAATTGACCCGGATCGGAGATGACAGGCATACCCGCATCACTCACAAAGACTACTTTTTTTTCTTTTAGATCAGTTGCAATTTGTATTAAGCGTTCTTTGCCATTATGTTCATGAAATGATAGATATAAAGCCTGTGGTTTTTGCATACCATAGCGTTCTTGGAGCAGTGTCATCAAGTGTTTTGTATTTCGGGTATCCTCGCATAAAAACAGTTCTGCCTCTTCAAATAGACGCATAGCTCTGATAGTTATGTCAGCAGGATTACCGATAGGAGTAGGAATGAATGTTAGCATAAGTTGTCATGCGGTGCGCAAAAGCACTGCATGAAAAAAATTAACCGAGGTTATATTTTCTCTTGAATTTATCAACACGGCCAGCCGCATCAACGATTTTCTCAGAACCTGTGAAAAACGGATGGCATTCATTACAAATATCCACGCTTATATTCTCTTTGTCTGATTTGACTTCAAATGTATTGCCACATGCACATATTACTTTGCAATCAACATAGTTCGGATGAATATCTTTTTTCATCTTTTTACCTTCTTTAATAAAATATGATGACAGGCAACTAACCTGCTCTGATACTTGGCAAGTATCCTTCCGCTAAAATAATTAGTGGGTCGCTGCAACCTCATACGGAGACAGCTTTTAAGAATTGGCATTATATCCAAAATTATTTAAATTTTCATAAGGACGTCTCTAAAAAAGCTAGAGGTGTTATGAGTATCTAGGGTTTTTAGAGGTATCCTTAAATTACTCGTCTGGCAATATCTTTTCCGGAAGGTCTGGAAAACGTTCTTTGAGTTTCAAAAAATACGATGGATCGCCTAAGCATTCCGGATTTTCTTCTTCTACGCATGGAAGCTCCGCAATTTTCCATTTGCCGTTTTGCAATTTAAGTAGAGCACTTAAATCTTCATATCTGCTGACGCCATCAGGTGATTGCGGAAATGTATGCACCCATGCCCATCCATCTTGGACTTTTAAATGCTCTACAACAAATACCACATCGACTCCGTGCATATTTTTGATCTCTTGCCTGAGAACATCCAAAATATCTTTACGTATCTGTGTACCTTTTTCAGGTATGAAGCATTCATTTGACATATTATTGGTATCTTTGGCAAGACAAAAACTCATACCAAAACCAATAAGCACAATTGTGACGATAAACATAAAATTGTATTTTTTCATTTTTTACCTCATAAATATAACTATTTCATCCTGCTTAGTATTTCTAGCACCTCTTCATCGCTCACATCATACCAATCTTCATAAACCTGCGCTACTGCATGAAAATTGTATGGTGATTCTAACACAACCATTTCATCAACTATCGGAGAAAATTTAGCTATAGCGCTAGCACCTGCCACAGGTACGGCTATGATAATTTTTCCTGCTTCTTGTTTTTTGCATAAAGCAACTGCTACATGCATAGTAGATCCCATCGCGATACCGTCATCTACCAATATCACAGTTCTCCCTTTAAGAGAAGGTAGCGGCTTTCCCTTTCTCAATGCCGTGATGCGTCTTTGTATCTCTTCGCTTTGATCTGCAATTATTTGTTCTATCTCTTGATCATCAAGATTGGATGCTGCTCTTTGATCAATAAAGATAGAACCATCTTCTGCTATAGCACCAAATCCGCTCTCAGGATTATACGGATAAGGAAGTTTACGGCAAATGATAAGCGAAAGATTATAACCAAACGCTTTGGCTATCTCATAACCTAGTTCTGCGCCTCCTCTGGGAATGGCGAGGACTAGAGCGTCATCTATTTTATATTTTTGGAGAGCTATTGCCAATTTTTGACCGGCATCTTTTCGGTTCTTTAACATTTAAACTCCTTTTTTATATTATAATTTTATTTTACTATAAATTATAAATAAAATCAATCAAGATACATCAAACCCACAAGGAGATTATCATGGACAAATTGGCACTAACTAAAACTATAATGGCTGATTTTAGCGAACGGACATGTTTAAAAGATCAAAATTGCACTCCTGTACGCTATTTGTGGACAGATGCATTTGCGGTATGCAATTATTTGAATCTTTTTTTAAAAACAGGCGAAACAAAATATAAAGAAAATGCCTTACTTCTTGTGGATCAAGTGCACCATGTTTTAGGAAAACATAGAGAGGATGATATGCGCCGTGGGTGGATTAGCGGCTTGGATGAAGAAGAAGGCGAGAAGCATCCTACGATCGGTGGGCTAAGAATAGGCAAAAAAAACAATGAAAGAAAAGAGAACGAATCCTTTAATAATAAAGCAGAATGGGAACAAGACGGACAATACTTTCATTATCTTACCAAATGGATGCACACTCTTAATCTTGTTACCAAAGTAACAGGTGATCCGAAATATAACCTCTGGGCCTGCGAGATGGCAAAAACAGTGTATAACAAATTTGTCTATGTCGTATTTGATGATATGAAGAGAATGTATTGGAAAATGAGTATTGATCTAAGCTATCCATTAGTAGCTTCAATGGGGCAGCATGATGCACTAGACGGATATGTCACATACCTTGAGCTGATCAAAACAGCTCCAAAAGATAATGATATAGATCTAGACAATGAATTAGTAAGCTTATTTCATATATCACTGGTCATGGACCTAGATACCAACGACTCCCTTGGCATAGGCGGATTATTGCATAGTGCTTGTACATTAATGCAACTTATCATCAATGATAAAATGATCCATTTATCCGATATGCTCTTAAACTTGCTGTCCTCTTCAAAAAGAAGCATAGATATTTTCTTGGATACCAATACTTTGAAACATCTGGCTGAATATAGACTTGGGTTTCGCGAACTTGGGCTAAGTATAGGCTTGCATGGTGTGAAAAAAATGCAAACACTTATCAAAGAACATCCTGAGTGTTTTACAAACCATGCTATGCTGCAATCTAAGCTTTTTGAACTAGCAAGCTATCTTCCTATGCGTAATATCATAGAAAAATTTTGGATAGACCCGAATAATCAAAAGAGCAGCACATGGAGTGAGCATTTGGATATAAATGCTGTGATGCTGGCTACCTCTTTAAGCCCGGAGTGTTTTTTGAGTGTTTAGCTTAAAGGCGGGATATTTCTGATTTTTTTGTGATACATATTTTTAAAGCATCTATTAATTCTTATTTATCACGCTCTCTATTTATTCTTCCAAAACTATCTCATAACTCACGTTACGCCCGCTTGTTCCCTCTTTTTGCCTAATACACCCAAACTCCAAAAGTTCGGCGATATCTCTTGATGCTGTAGTTGAGGTGGTGTCGGCTATACTCATATATTTCTTCTTACTCAAGTTGCCTTTGAAGTTTTCTACTCCTATATCAAGGATAAAGTTAAGCACTTTTATCTGTCTTGCATTTAGGTTGCTATCTTTGTGCTTATCCCAAAACTTTGTTTTTTGTACTATATGCCCGAGCCTGTTTTTTGTATCAAGCAGTGCAGTATAAAGTGTATATAAAAACCACTCGCACCAATATGTAATATCAAGATGATTATCTGTTTTTTTTACATATCCTGTCGTATATTCCAATGCTTTATAGTATCCTTTTCGATCACTATTTATCGCGCTTGACATCGAATAAAGTCTTGAGATTTTTGAATTTTCTATTTTTGATAGGACTAGGTCGGTTATAGCTCTTGCAATTCTTCCGTTCCCGTCATCAAATGGGTGTATTATCACAAACCACAGATGAGCTATACACGCTTTAAGAAGACTTGGAGGCGTTGTATTAAACCATGTTAAAAACATCTTCATTTCATCTTCAAGTATTTCTCTCGGAGGGGCTTCATAATAGACTTTTTCATTTCCGGCAGTCCTGCTTACTATTTGCATAGTCTCTTTGCCTCTAAATGCAGCAACATTAATTTTTACTAACCCGCTGTATCCTTTGGGAAAGAGTGCATTATGCCAACCAAAGAGCCGCTCTAAACTTAAGTTGCTTTCATAGTTTGTATTGGCATCTATAAGTATCTCTACAAGATTATCAGTAGCAACTTCTGTTTTGCGATAGTAGGTATCTTTAAATCCAAGTTTTTTTTGCACAGAAGCTTTTACGCTATCACGGTTTAGTATTTCTCCCTCTATGGCAGCAGTACTGATAGCTTCACTCATCAAAGCTTCAAATTGTCTTTGAATGATATTATCATTATTCATAGTTTGAGTTAAAGCTATAAGATAACCCTGCTCTAAAGAAATTTTTTGAATCAAATCTTCAAGCTTTTTTACATCATAGGTAAAATTTGGATAGCCGTATTGTTGCCATATCCAGCGTTTCATAATATTTTTTCCCTTTTTATCGGTATGATTATTTTAACTAATCGCACCATAAATGGTACGAAAAATCTATTTAATCGTATTGTTTACACTCTTTGAAATTTTTCAAATCCTTACACCAACATTTTGCTAGCAACTGCACATACTGCGCTTTCGCTGCGCAAGATTAGCGGTGTATCAAGCCCTACGATCCTATCGCTTGGCATAAGTTTAACTTCTTTGTCACTAAATCCACCTTCGCAGCCGATTACAAAAGTCATATTATCAGCAAGATCAATATCGCTTAGCGATTTATCTGAAAAATTGAGCATCAATGCTTCTGGATGGCTACTCAAAAACTCTTTGAGATTGCCTCCGAGCTCTAACTTCATCTTATCGCTTCTGCCGCATTGCTGGGATGAATTAAGCAATATCCTCTCAAGCCTCTCAAAATCGATTTTAAAATTTTGTTGAGACCTATCACAGTGAATAAACGTAATATGCGCAACTCCCATTTCATTTAAAATCGGTAAAACTTTTTCTATATTTTTTGGCTCTATAGTGCACCAGCCTATATGCAAATCTCTTTTTGCTTTGATGGGCAGGTTTCTTTCTTCAGTGAGCGCCAAATGAGCTTGTTTTTTGTCCATATCGACTATACGGTACATATATATTGTGTCATTTTTCAAATCACGTAAAGCTATAGCGTCATTAACTCTATGCCGTCTGACTTTAAAAATATAATGATGCGCATCACCTTGCAGCTCAAGTGTAGCATCTCCTGCATGCTCATGATAAAGATATTGCATAACCCCTCCGTCAATAATTCTCTTGGATTATAACACTCTTTTGATATAATCTAAACAAAAAGGCTTGTTAATGGCAGTATCCATACTTGAAGCATTAGAAATCATATATAAAAATACCACTCCCATTACAAAACAAGAGAGTATAGCTATAGAAGAGAGTATAGGACGCATATGTGCTAATGATATATATGCTCGTATTCCTTTGCCTAGATTTGATCACTCTGCCATGGATGGATATGCTATCAGGATCGCAAATGCAGGACAATCCATCGAATGTCAAGACATAATATATGCCGGAAGCCGAGCTATCCCGGCCCTTAAAGAAGATTATGCGATCCGCATCATGACAGGAGCTCCTGTGCCCATGGGCTGTGAAGCCATCGTACCTTTAGAAAATGTTGTTGTAGAGAGCAATACGGTAACTTTGCCAAATAACATAAAATATGGCTCACATATAAGGAGGCAGGGTGAAGAGTTAAAAACAGGTGCTATTTGTTTGCGTAAAGGAGAAGAGATCACGCCTTATGCTATAGGACTGCTGGCATCTCAGGGGATAAATACTATAGAAGTCGTATGCAGGCCAAATGTAACGATACTCAGTACGGGAGATGAACTCAAACCATATACGCAAAAAAATATAGAAGAATTTGAAATATACAACTCCAATACCCCCATGTTTGCCGCAAGAGCCAAAAGTATAGGCTGCCAAACCAAAAGCCTCAATATTTGCAGCGATGACCTGCAAACCCTCAAAGAACATATTAAAGCATCTCTAGATTGTGATATTATTATTACAAGCGGGGGAGCTAGCGTAGGAGACAAAGATATAACTAAGCAGGCTTTTCTTGAGCTGGGCATGGAGATATTATTTGAAAAAATTGACATCAAACCTGGCAAACCGACATCTCTTGGAAAAATCGGAGATACATTGGTATTTATCCTGCCTGGTAATCCATTGGCAGCTATGGTGAATTTCGAACTATTTGCGGTTTCTATGCTTGAAAAACTTAGAGGTACAGCTAAACATTATCACACAACTATACAAACTGCCTTAAATAATGAGTTTAGATTAAAATCAGGTAAATATAGTGTGATCTTGGGGCGATATGACGGTAAATTTTTTCATCCGTTATTATCGCAAGCTCCAAACCAAGTATCAACACTCAAAGATGCAAATAGCTTAATGATCACTACGCCAAATGTAGAGTATATTGAAAAAAATAAAATCATAAAAATTATTCCGATTGGATATATGATGAGTTATATAGAAGAAGAAAATATATTTGTATTATAAAACTCTTCCCAAGGAAGGGAAGAGCAGCTAAATTATAGTTTTGAAATATAATCAGCCAATGCTTCCATTTGAGCATCATCAAGAGTAGCCATTTGGCCTTTCATAAGAGCACCGTTACCAGTTAGGTCGATTGTGCCGGCTTTATAGCCTTTCATTTTTGTAACAAGAACGTCTTTAGCTTGACCAGCGATAACAACTGATTTGCCAAGAGCTGCAGTTTTACCATCTACACCGTGACATGCGCCACAAGCAGTATACAAAGCTGCACCGTCTACAGCAGCAGCTTCTGGAGCAGCTTCTGTTGCGTTAGCTTCTGGAGCAGCTTCTGTTGCGTTAGCTTCAGGAGCTGCTGCTTCAGTTGCATTAACTTCTGTAGTTACTGTTTCTGTTGCATTAACTTCAGCTTTTGGTTTTTCACCACAACCTACGAATAAAAGAGCTATGGCGGCTACTGACATAAGTGCCATTTTTTTCATACAAATCCTTTGAGTTTTTATTTTGGATAGAGCATTATACAAAAAGTTTTGTTGAAATTTGCATAAAAATAAAATATTTAAATATAAAATATTACAATTATTTGCAAAATAAAATCAGATAAAATTGCTTGTAGGTATTAAGTTATGGAAAAAATTAATAGTTAAAATAAATAATTTAAAATAGAGAGATGTAACCTCTTACTAATAATATGTAAGAGGTTACATAGTTAAAACTTATTCAGCAGTAGCGTTAGCTTCAGTAGCGTTAGCATCAACTGTTTCAGTAGCATTAGTTTCTACAACAGCCTCTGTAGCATTTTCTTCTACAGCAGTTACATTAGCTTCCATAACAGTAGTGTTAGCTTCAGTAGTGTTAGCATCAGCTGGTTTACCTTTACAACCTACGAAAAGAAGAGCAGCGGCAGCTACAGATATTAGTACCAATTTTTTCATGTTAATCCTTTGATTTGTGTTTGACAAATGAAATTATACTAAATTTTTCGTGGATTTATGCTAAATTTTTGTAATATTATTTTTTTCCACATATCTTTATCTTTCCATTCACTTTTTACCTGATCGGAAAATTCAATTTTTTGAAGATCTATTTCACCCATTTGCAAACTATATGCATCATCTCTAAATGCTTGCGCGTATCCCGTATCGGTCTCATGGACAATAATACTATGAAGTTTTACTTCTTTTTCTTCATTTACCATGGTTGTAGTTTTTAGGATTTGGTCTATAATCACAAAGAAAACTCTGCTAAATTGTTCGGCTGATGGCGATACAGGCAACACTACCCATCTTGTACTGTGACGCTGCATATCTTTGATATATTCCATATCATCATTACTCCACAATGTAATTGAATGATCAAACGAATCGATTATTTCTTTCATAGTATGTTTCATCAGCCCAAAATCATATACCATTTGTCCAGCATCCAAGTAGTTTGATTCGAGCAAAATCTCTACTTTATATGAGTGTCCGTGAATACTTTGACTACACCGCTGTGTACTGCAACCCCTGACGATATGTGCATTTTCAAATTTAAAAAGTTTCCTAATAATCATCATTTTCCTTAATCGGAGTAATTGTATCTTATTTTATCGAATATCTGATAAAAGTTTAAACTCCTTGTGTTGTATCAAATATTCTTATGTGTAATCTATCACTATAATTAAATCCATGTTTCATACAAAAAGCAAAAACTGCTTTATCGTTAGCTTCTAGTGTAGATCTAGACTCACCAACAGGCATACAGAATATTTTTTTGGCAGGACATATATTTATTATATTCTGAATTTCATCAAATGCACTACTGTCAATTATTTCTTTGTTGAGCGTGAATTTAAAAAAAGATTCGTCCGAGTTATCTGTTATTTTTTTGATAGCATTGTCATTTATTCTTTTTGATACCGACTCGCCGCTATTTGACAGCTTTACCGAGAGTGCAAAAATTGCTTTTCTATAGGCAGGAAACTCATCAAAATCGATTTCAACTACACCGTTGGTCTCAAAAGTAACACGAATTCCAAAATCGATCAACCATGAAAAAACAGTATAAAAAACTTTATCTCGTGCATACAAAAGAGGTTCTCCACCCGTAATTACAACATTCGGCAAGTATCCTATAGCATCAAATTCTGTTTTTAAATGAGATATAAAAGTATTTGCATCATCGATCTTTTGCCAAGAATTGCTAAAAGAGCGATCTACTGCAAAATATGTATCACAACCGTATTTCACTAGGCCGTTCACACAATAAGATGTGCCAAACCCTTCACAAGAAAGATTACACCCTCCCGTACGCAAAAAATACGATGGTGTACCGGCGTATTTGCCCTCGCCTTGTATAGAAAAAAATTCTTCAACTAAATAAAACATCATCCGCCTGTCTGATAAAATGCGCGCTTGGATTGTTCTCTTGAGTCAAGCTCTTCTTCGCTCCAGCGATTCTCTTTAGGTTTATCCCGAAGTACTTGGGTTAAAATACTTGAAGCTTTGCCTATATCTTTATCTTTAACTGCCTGGGCAATACTCAAAGCCTCATCAAAATACAAGCATGGTATTAAGTGCCCTTCAGCTGTAAGGCGAATACGATTGCAATTTTCACAAAAATCATGTTTATGAGGATCTATAAGACCAAATTCATATCCATTTTCTTCGATGCGGTAATTAAACGATGGACTAGTTCCCTCTCTGCCTAGAGCATGTATGGTGTATTTCTCTTTGATCTTAGACAAGATCTCTCTGCCATGCATACCTTCAATTGTATTATTAGCGTGTGTATTTTCCATATATTCAATAAAACGAATTTTGATCTGTTTTTCTCGCGCATATTCTAAAATATCTAAAATTTCATCTTCATTAATGCCTTTTAAGGGAACCATGTTCAATTTAACATCAAGTCCTAATTCTAGAGCCTTTTCTATGCCTGCAACAACCCTATGAAGCACATCTTTTCCGGCTATTTTAGCAGCAATATCCGGCTTAAGGCTATCAAGAGAAATATTCAATCTTTTCAAACCGGCAATTTTTAATTTATGGGCAGCATCGCAGAGCAAAAAACCATTTGTTGTGATAGCTAGATCAATATCTGGTTTGTAATCGTGTATCATAGCTATAAATTTATCTAGATCTTCACGAAGCAATGGTTCGCCGCCAGTTAAACGAATTTTGTCTACTCCCTCGTCTATCGTTGCCTTGATAAACAAAAATAATTCTTCAAAACTAAGCAGATTCTCATGAGGTACCCATGAAAATGGTTTTTCCGGCATACAATATTGACATCTAAAATTACACCGCTCAGTAACAGAAACCCTAAGGTAATTAACGCGTCTTCCATGTCCGTCTATTAACACTTTTTTATTATCCTATAATTAAATTGTCTAAGAGTAGCTAAATGTTGATAAAAATGCGATAAGAGGATTGAGAAAAGATTATTTTTTTAGATTATTAGTTTTATAATGATGTTATTCCGCAATTTGAAGCGGAATAACAGAAGTTTTGTGCTTTACAAAATCAACTATAATTGATTAATGCAAGTCTTTCCAATGATGTTTTTTCCAGAAATACGCAAGTATTGTGAAAATTACAAAAAATAGAATTACCCATGGTCCAATAGCATGTCTAGCATCTTTGCTAGGATCACCTGTCTCTTCGAGATATGCTTTAACTTCTTCATAACCCTCTTTGGTTAACCCAACTCTTGGCATAGAAGTACCAGGTAGTTGTGTTTGAGGATTTTCAATGAAAGTCTCCATATATTGTTCGCTTCTAGCTCTGATCATTATAGATAGATCAGGCGGTAATTTACCCATATATTTTTTAATCAAATCTTGTTCGTCAAGAACTTTCATTTGATGAGCTAACGCTTCTTTTTCAGTTTTGAACTTAGGAGTAGCACCAAGCTGAGTAAGGTTGCCGTATCTGTTTGCATGACATCTGCCGCAAGCCTCTTCGTAGGCTACTTGTGGAGTCATTTTGCCAACTTTTTTAGCTTTGATATATGCTACAACATCAGCAATTTGCTGAGGAGTGGTAACCATTGCTTGTACAGCGCCCATTGGATGCATCATCGTGTTTGCATATTTATGATCCACATTTGATGCCATTGCAGGGTCTTTAATAAGTGCAATTAGATAGTTTTTATCATACAAACTACCTGCATGATCTAAAACAGGAGGAATAACACCACCCATATTGATACCCGCACCATTATGACAACCCATACATGTAGCAAATAATGCTTCACCGGCAGCTGCATTGCCTGGAAGTTTAGCTATTTGATTCACTTCACCCCAAAATGCTTTTTTAGCAGCCACTTTATCTTTAGAAGCATCTGCAATATCTGCAGTTCCATCGTATACGAAATTATGTCCTTCAACATGTTTATGCATTTGAGAGTGAGCAAAAGGCTCTACTCCCCAATATGTAATTAGAGACAAGATAACAACAACGGCTAATATTTTAAACTCTTTCATTATCATTCCCCCTTACGCTTTCTTCTCAAATTTGGTAATAAACGGAAGAGCTGCAAATAGTGCGATAAACACCAACGCAGCAACCAATCCGATAACCGTCCAGATACCTTCCGGTGGCAATTTGCCCATAACAGTAAGTACTATCATATCTACTATCATAACCCAGAACCAAACTTTAAACAAACCTCTTTTGTTCGCAGGAGCAACTACCGGACTTTTATCCAAGAATGGAAGCAAGAAGAATGCAACTTGAGCAAATCCAAATGCTATAAGTCCTAAATCTTTATTGAACGGTCTAAGTATCTCATATGACCACAAGAAATACCACTCAGGATAAATGTGAGCAGGAGTTTTGAGTCCATCTGCAGGGTCAAAATTCACCGGATCCATTGCAAAATTAAAATGGAAAAATACCAAATAGAAGAAAAGGATAAAGTAAACACCCATAACAAATATATCTTTACTCAAGAATACAGGATTAAATGGAATTACTTTTGATTCTTTTTTCTTGCCTTCTTTATAAAGTTTTGCAGCTTCATCAAAATCAATCTCTTTACCTTTTTGATTATTAACGTGAGGTAATCTCAAAGTTGCAAAGTGAAGCACGATCACAGCGATGATAACAAGAGGAAGCAAGAATACATGCAACATGAAAAATCTTGTCAAGAATGCTTGACCAGGTACATAGTCTCCTCTGAGCCATTCAACAAATCCTGGGAAGTTCGCTACTCCGCCGGCTATAGTCGGTGAAAATCCTTCAAAAAGATTGGTAATAACCATACCTGCCCAGTAACTCATTTGACCCCATGGAAGCATATATCCGCTAAATGCTTCTGCTGAGAACAGAACAAATAAAAGCATACCAGAAAGCCATATCATCTCTCTGCCTCTTTTGTATGAGCCATAATAGATACCTGTAAACATATGGATATATATAACAAGGAATACTACCGAAGCTGCAACACCGTGAACATGTCTCCATAACCAGCCATAACCGACTTCGCTCATAATAGTATAGTTTACACTATCAAATGCAGTTTTTACATCCGGTTGATAATACATCAAAAGGAAAATACCACTAATAATAAGTATGCCGAAAGTAGCTGCAAGTATCATCCCCATTGCCCACAAGAAGTTAATATCTTTTGGTATCCAATATTCTGTAGAAAGAACTTTTTTGACAGTATCTACTGCCATTCTTTCATTTAACCATTTGTGCGAAAAGGGCTTCGCTTTTTCATCAAAATGTGCCATTTTCTCTCCTTATACTTTCAATGTCAAGCCAGCAGCTAACATTTTCTCATATTCTGGACCGGTTTCGCCCAAAATTACACTTGTACCGCTGATTTTAAACGGCGGTATATCTAGAGGTCTTGGAGGTGGTCCAAAAGTATTGACACCTAATGAATCAAATTCTCCCCCATGACATGCACATTTAAACTGTTTTTTGTCTGCCAAATATGCCGGAATACAGCCCAAATGCGTACAAAGACCAACAACTACGAGGTATCTTCCACCTGCTACATGAATCTCTCTGTCGCTTTTTGGCGCATTAGCCGGTTGCTTAAGAATAAATATAGGCTTGCCTCTCCATTTTTCTGTCACAAGCACATTTTCTTGAGCTGGACTAAGATCTATCGTTGTAAAACCTGCTGATTTTACGCTTGGCAATGGATCCCAAGTTCGTTTAGCTGCATACAATGCACCCAAAGCACCCAGAGCAGCAAAACTACCTAGAGCCATACCCATGAAGTCTCTTCTATTACTCATCGTATTCCTTTCAAAAATAAATTAACTTAATATTATAAAAAAGATGTCATTAAAAAACTATGAAAAAAGGATTTATTTGCTAAAAAAAGTGTTATAAAGAGCATTAATGGGTATAATTGTGTCTATTTGTAACTTATCAGACAAGTATCTTCTTAACATGGTTTGATTAAAATCATCAACTATGCTTATATTAAAAGTTTCAAACAAACTTCTTATGCACTCCAAAAGAGGTGTTTGAGCGATAAAGATCACATTCGCGCCGCTTATTCTAGCCTCTAAGGCACATTGAACGGAAGTAGTGATAATATCGCTTGAAGTTCGAATCAAATCAAGATATTCTTCGGATTCATGCGTCACATTGAATATACTAGCTAACTCTTTTTCGTAATTTACAAAAAAATAGTGCCCCATTAATATCTCTATGCTTAAACCGTCAAAAAAGTTTTTATGATTAATAATACTTTTTTGCGGATCACTATCACCGCCAAAAAATAGTACCCTTTTTGTTTTAGGCATAAGTTCAGTATAGATGCTATCAACAAAAATTGTATCTTCTTGCCAAGGATAAATGACCTGTTCATTAAATAGAGGCTTGTCATCGCAATTTTGAGCCATACGAAATACTTTAAAATCATTACAATAACGCTCAAATCTAAGAGGCAGCTCTTCGCTTGAATCTATAAGCAATGTATCGCCTCTTTGTAAAACAAGATCAATGTCCCTGATAGTCTCAATGGTAACTGCACCATCAATGCCAAGTTCTTTGGCTACGAGCGCAGCTCTAAAATCATTTACTAGAAGTTTATACTCAACTTCTCTTCTCTTGGCTTCTTTTAGACATGCAACGCCTCTGCGTACACTTTCTAATCCTTCTTTGTGGCTAGTATGGGCATAATAATAAAACATTAATCTTTGTTCCTGCGGCTCTTTTGTTCCATCTTGATGTAAATATGCACGATTTCCAAAGCTGCTGGAGTAATGCCGGATATTTGTGAAGCAGCCTGCAAGGTAGGCGGCGTAAATTTCTCCAGTTTTTCTACTATCTCATTGCTCAGTCCTGATACTTTGCGATAATTAAATTCTGCTGGGATTTTGATGCCCATCATCTCTTCCATACGGTGAATTTGATGCTGCTGTTTGTCTATGTATCTGCTATATTTAGCCTCGACAAGTATCTGATCTATGACATCATCACTATACTTTCTAAAATCAGGCAATAAGGCAATCAGTTTTGCTTTATTAAATTCCCCCCTGCCTATAACATCTATCCAAAAAGTACGGTCATTGATCTTCATCTCTCCAATGGCTTCTAATTGCTCCAAAAATTCTTTGGCAGGAGTTACGCTATTGTTTTTAAGAAATGTGATAGCTTCATTTAAACTCTCTTTTTTAGAAATCACTTTGTTGTAGAATTCTTCGTCCAACAAGCCTAATCTATAGCCATAATGCGATAATCTAATATCTGCATTATCTTCTCGTAAAAGCAATCTATACTCTGCACGGCTTGTAAACATACGATAAGGCTCTTTAGTTCCTTTGGTAACCAGATCATCGATAAGCACTCCGATATAAGCCTCGTCTCTGCCCAATACAAACGGTTCTTCGTTACGCAATGCCAGTGCTGCATTAATCCCCGCCATAAGCCCTTGCGCTGCTGCTTCTTCATATCCTGTCGTTCCGTTGACTTGACCTGCACAGTAAAGTCCTTTGATCTTTTTGGTTTCTAAAGTATGTTTGAGTTCTGTTGGCTGTATAAAATCATACTCGATAGCATATCCAAAACGAACGATCTTGGCATTTTCCATACCTTCAATTGAACGTATCATATCAAGCTGAACATCTGTCGGCAAAGATGTGCTCATACCATTGAGGTAAAACTCATTTGCTTCAAGCGTTTGCGGCTCAATAAATATCTGATGCCTCTCTCTATCTCTAAAGCGGTTTATCTTGTCTTCGATACTTGGGCAATATCTAGGACCTATACCATCTATTTGACCCGAAAAAAGTGGGGCTCTATAAAAATTACTCTCAATTATCTCATGTGTTGCCAAATTGGTATAAGCTACCAAACAAGGAAGTTGTTTTGGATTAAATGTATCTCTTGGCGTTCTAAAAGAAAAAGGCATAGGGGGCTCGTCACCTCCCTGCTCTTCCATTTTGCTGAAATCGATACTAGTCCCGTCTACTCTAGCACATGTTCCTGTTTTCAATCGTCCTATCTCAAAACCCAACTCTCTCCAGCACTCGGATAATTTAATAGAAGCAAATTCTCCTTGCCTCCCTGCACTTAATTGCGTCTCGCCGATATGGATCACGCCGTTCAAAAAAGTACCTGCTGTTATAATTATTTTAGGGGCCATATACTTATTGCCTAACTGCGTAACAACCCCTCTAGCCTCACCTTCTTCTATCAACAAAGAATCCACCATCTCTTGCTTTACATCAAGATTTGGTGTGCTCAAAACTATGTCCCGCATATAGATTCTGTATCTATCCATATCTATCTGAGCTCTGCTTCCTCTGACTGCTGGACCTTTTGAGGCATTAAGGATACGAAATTGGATCCCCGTAGCGTCAGTACACAGCCCCATTTCACCGCCAAGTGCGTCAATTTCTTTGACTAAATGCCCCTTTGCAAGCCCACCTATGGCAGGGTTACAGCTAGATGCTCCTATCTGTTCTGCCAATATTGTTACCAGTAAGGTTTTGGCCCCCATTCTGGCTGATGAGAGCGATGCTTCTATGCCGGCATGCCCCCCGCCTATAACGATTACATCGTAATTCATCTTTTATCCTGTGCTTTTTGCTATAATTGTGCAATTATATCCAAAAAATATCATTTTAAAATACGCCTGATCGTATGAGTTAGCTACCTAAGTTTACTTAAAGTCAGCGTAGCTTTTGGGCTTTGCTTAAAAAGTATTATCACAAGGAAATAATTTGTTTACAGGACTTATTCGTGAAATCGCTACTGTTAAGAGTTATCACAACAATGTTTTAACACTTCAAGCCCACTACAAGCCAAATCTTGGCGACTCAATTGCAATAAACGGTATATGCCTTACTGTGACAAAAGTCTATAATGGCGGATTTGAAGTAGAATTGGCTGATGAAACTAGAAGTATTATAGATCCAAATAGATTTAAAAACAAAGTGCACATAGAGCCAGCTATGGCGATGGGCGATAAATTTGAAGGTCATATAGTCCAAGGGCATGTAGATTGTTTGGGCGTTGTTAAAAGTATCACAAAAAAAGAAAATGGTGTTGATTATATCATTCAAGTTCCAAAACAATACATTGCCTATATAGTCCCAAAAGGATCTATCACCATAGATGGAGTAAGTCTGACGGTAAACGAAGTAAGCACTAATACTTTTAGGCTGACTATAATTCCTCATACCATCAAAGAGACATTGATAGGCTCATACAAGATAGGTACGAATGTGCATATAGAAACCGACTTATTTGCTAGATACATTGCTCATATTTTAGAAAATAGAGCAGCTAAAACTTCTCCTACATGGGAAGATATTGAGAAAATTCAATCACTTTACTAATGAATATTTTTGATTATACGATACCTCAAAAGGATGAAGATTTCACAGCATTATTAGAGCACAAAAATGTAAAAATAGTTCGTATAATAAGCTCGAATTATATAGAACAGAAAGTTTATATCCAAGATGAAGATGAATGGGTAGTAGTGTTGGAAGGCAAAGCAACCATACTCATAAACAGTGAACCAAAAATTCTAAACAAAGGCGATACTCTTTTTATCCCTTCTCGAACGCCTCATGAAATTATAAATGTAACCGATGGCACTCTATGGATGGCCATACATATTTACTGATACTCGCTGTCTTTCAGGCTTTTTGCATTTGGATTTCTTTGTAACTTCAATTCCATATCAATAGATTCAAGCTCTAATATCCCCAAAGAAGCTATCGTACCGCTTCTGACACTGCTCTTTGGTGGAGCATAAAGCTTAAATCCGCTCTCCCACAAGCCCATTCTTACAGGCGTGGCACTTGAATATGTTGTCATGATCGCATCTTCATTGCATAATTTTCTCAACATAGTAAAATACTCTTTTGTCCAAAGTAGCGGATTTTTTTTGGGACTAAAAGCATCTTGATATATAACGTCGATTTTTTGTTCTATATTTATCAGAGTAGCTCTAGCATCGCCTATCAAAATATCTATATTAAATTGTTCGTCTTTATAATAAAGATTTTGGCTAAGCTGCTCAATGACCGGCTTTAAGATGTCAAATTCTACAGGGTAGACAAAATCTTTCAAGCTTCTAACTAAAGCTTCATCTAATTCTGGAGAAATGATCTCTATTTTTGTGGATATCTTATGAAGTTTGCAATAATAGATAGTAGCCAAGGTATTGTAGCCCAAACCAAAACAAATATCCAATATAACGATTTTATTTTTGGGTGGCAGAAGTGTCAAAGCCGGGATTATATGTTTTTGAAGTGTTTCATTTAAAGCACCGTCATTGGTTGAATGATAACATTCATCAAATTCGCTGGAATATAGAGTCTGGCTACCGTCTTTGGTGGTAACTTTTTCTTTAAATGGACGCAATGCCTCGTTATAAGGCATAGGTTAAATTAGGATCTAAAGCAAGCTCTTTATTGTTCATAATGCCGACACCTTTGCTTAAGACATCTTTGGCAATCTCTTGCGCTTCTTTTAGTGAATGCATCTTGTATGTGCCGCATTGATAAATATTTAGTTCAGGGATATCATCTTCTGATTTTACATTAAGTACATCTTGCATGGATTTGCTCCAAGCTTTTACGACTTTTTTTTTCTTTGGCAAACCAAGCAAAGACATATAAAATCCGGTACGACACCCCATAGGAGAGATATCAATAATCTCTACTTTTTTGCTATTTAGATGATCTCTCATAAATCCGGCAAAAAGATGCTCCAAGGTATGAATACCATTTTCGCTCATGATCTCGACATTCGGTTTACAAAAACGAAGGTCATAAACTGTGATGGCATCACCGCTTGGAGATTTCATCTTTTTAGCCACCCTTACAGCCGGAGCTGTCATCTTCGTATGGTCGACTGAAAAGCTGTCAAGTAGCGGCATGTATTATACCCTTGCCTCTTCTCTTCTTTGCAGATATTCCCATTTTGCATCTACTCTTTTTTGCCACTCTTCTAATACATGAGCGTTTTCCGGTTTGAATAGATGCTTGAATCTGCCTTGTGCTGCAAGATAATCTTTGACAGGCAATATATTTTTTGGTCTATATGTAATGTTTAGCTCAGTACCATCAATGATCTCATATAATGGAAAAACTAGAGAATCAGTTGCTAGATCAGAAACATTGATTGTATCTTTAGGATCAAACTTCCACTCTGTCGTACATGCGCTCAGTGCATTAATATAGCATGGTCCATCAATGGAAAGTGCTTTTTGAAAAGCTTGAGCCATATTTTTCCATTTGTTTGGAGCAACTTGAGCCACATAAGAAGCACCATTTGCAGCCATAATGGCCATCATGTCTTTTTTATTTCTTTTTTCACCATAGCTTACACGACCCGCAGGTGCCGTTGTGGTACTAGCTCCAATAGGGGTTGACGAACTTCTTTGTCCGCCGGTGTTTGCATAATTTTCATTGTCCAAACAAATATATGTAAAGTTATGTCCTCTTTCTACCGCTCCGCTTAGCCATTGAAAACCGATATCATAGGTAGATCCGTCTCCTCCAAATGCTACAAATTTAACGGGAGCATCAGGATTTTTGAGTGTACCTTTGCGCTTTCTGGCTTTATACATAGCTTCTGCACCTGCAGCAGCTGTAGCAGCATTTTCAAAACCGATATGGATCCAAGAAGTATCCCAAGAAGTATAAGGGTAAACTGCAGTAGAAACTTCCAAGCAGCCTGTATTTGTTGAGATAACCAAATTGTCGTCACTACAGTTCATAAGTTCTCTGACGATCATCGAGTGAGCACAACCAGGACATAGAAGATGAGCTCCCTCAAATCTTTCATTTACTGTAGAAAATTCTTTTAAATTTTTAACTGATGTAATTGCCATTATTTGCCCTCTCTTGTTTCAAAAAATCCAAGTTTTGGTCCTCTAAGACCAACGAATTGTTGTATTTGCGTTGTAATTTTTCCAGCATCTGCATTGGCTTTTAATTCTCTAAAAATAGCTTTTATGTCAACAATAGACAAATCTCTTCCGCCAAGTCCATAGATATAGTTTGTCACAAGCGGTCTTTTTGCTGTAGCATACACAGCTGCACTAACTTCGTTAAACAACATACCTAAAGCACCACCCGGACAAGAACGATCCATAGCCCCGATTGCTTTACAATTTTCTAAAGCATCTCTAATTGCATCAAAAGGGAAAGGCCTGATCACTCTTGGACCTACTACTCCTGCTTTGATACCTTCTTCATCTCTTAACTGCTGGGCAGCCAATCTAGCACTTTCTACAGTAGAACCAAGAGCCACAATGATTACTTCTGCATCTTCTGTCATATATGATTCTACTCTTTTATATTTTCTACCGCTTACTTTTTCAAATTCAGCAAATACTGACTCAATAACAGGTCTTGCGTCCATTAAAGCTTTATGTTGTCTAGCTTTATGCTCAAAGTGCCAATCTTCTTCAGTTTGTGCTCCATGTGTGACTGGTCTTGAAAAATCAAGCATCTCTTCTACCGGCTGGAAAACACCTATAAACTTATAAGCATCATCATCGCTTAAAGGTCTAACGTTTTGAGCAGTATGAGATGTAAGAAAACCATCTTGATGCACCATAACCGGCAAACGAACATCCGGATGTTCGCCAATTCTAAAAGCACACAAATTCATATCATATACTTCTTGAGCATTAAATGCATCCATTTGCACCCATCCGCTATCACGACCCAGATACATATCTGAATGGTCACCTCTAACATTAAGAGGAGCCGCTAATGCACGGTTTGCAACATTCAGTACGATAGGAAGTCTCATGCCACTTGCTTGATAAAGTACTTCCACCATAAGAGCAAACCCTTGTGAAGATGTTGCGGTCGCTACTCTTCCCCCAGCTGCGGCAGCACCTACACATCCGCTCATAGCAGCATGTTCTGATTCTACCATTACAAATTCGCCGTCTATGTAGCCATCTGCCATAAAGCTCGCATATCCTTCAACGATTGGAGTTGATGGAGTTATGGGATACGCAGCAACTACATCAATTTGCGCTTGTCTCAATGCTTGAGCTGCAGCGTAGTTCCCGTCCCATACTTCTATTTCTTGTAGATCTATTTTTTCAGCCATAAATATCCTTCTTTTACTTTTCTTTTTTTTCTTTTACCGGCCACTGCGCTATAGCATCATCACTGCTAATTGCTTCGCCGAACATTAATAAAGATTTTGGATTAGTAGGACATACTTCTACACAAACTCCACATCCTTTACAGTGATCATAGTCAATTCCTAATATTTGTTTATCTCTAGATATAATTGAGCTATCAGGGCACCATACCCAACAATTTTGACAATCTATGCAAATATCGCGATTATAAACGGGTTTAACAACTCTCCAAGATGCTACTGTAGCGGTGTAAGAATTAAATTCTGAATAATTTCTATCTTCTGCTTTTCTCATGGCTACATCTGTAGCATCGTCTTCAAAAGAGTGCAATACCACACCATGCGTGACCTCATCCCAGCCTACTTTTTTTTCGGCTCCAAGTTCACGCATACCTCTTTTTTCATTGCTTAGTACATTGCTCATCTTTTCTCCTATTTCACTTCATTGTATGCACGTGTTATTGCTTGCATATTAGAATCAATAATTTTTTGCGGGAACTTAGAGAGTACTTTTTTCATTCTATCTAAAAAATAATCCAATTCGAACATGCTAGAAATTTTAACAAAAGCCCCAAGCATTGGAGCATTTGGTACAGCTCTTCCAATGGTGTCAAGTGAAATTTGCATACAGTCAAGTACAAAAACTCTATCCGCTTTATCCTGCAATGTAGGAATTTGTGCTATCAATGCATCTTTGCTTAAATGTGTTGTTACTATATATTTAGTTGTTGGCTTATCATTATCAGTAATATTATCAGTAAATGCCAATGCTGGATCTATGACCAATACAAAATCAGGCAACATAAATTTTTCATGATTGATAATTTGTTCATCATCAATACGATTATATGCCTGCATTGCTGCCCCTCTTTTTGCTGATCCATACAGAGCAAATGCTTGTACTTGCTTACCTGTGGTAGATACAACATCCCCTAAACCCTTGGCTCCTGTTACGGCACCTTGCCCTGCACGAGAGTGCCATCTAATCTCTACCATACTTCCTCCGAATAAATATTATTAGAATATTACAATATTTTAATCATAACACTCTTAAGATAGGCTTGAATTCTTATTTTTTTGCAACTATTGCACCAAGAGCCATCAAAACATCGTCATAAACTTCTAATGTGCATTCTTTCAATTGTTCTCTAGTGGCATACCCAGAAGTTACAGCCACACCAATAATTCCAGCGCTTTTGGCAGCTTGTATATCCATACAGGTATCGCCGATCATCCAGCAATTTTCTTTATTTTTTACATCAATATTCTTTATAGCTTTTAGTATTGGCTCTGGATGCGGCTTAGGATAGACTACATCTTCTCTACCAATAAGCACTTTAAAATAATCCATAAGCCCCAAATGTTCAAGCAAAATTCTAGAATAACTTCCTGTTTTTGTAGTCACAACGCCTAGTGTTGCATGCTTGGAGGCCAAAAGTACGGCCTCGGCAGCATTTGGTAGCAATATTGTTTTATCTTTGCTGATCTCTCTATAATGTTCTTTATACCTAGATACATGAGCATCAATTGCGCTCTCTTCCACACCTAAAACAGCGAACATACTCTCCAAAGGATGACCGATATGTTCTGTGATTTCACTTGCCAAAGGCGCTTGCCTTCCAAAAGCTTCAAATGTTATGCCAAAACTCTCTACGATAGCTTCTGTTGAATCTATAAGCGTACCGTCCAAATCAAACAAAATTACTTTTTTCATCTACTCTCTTTTTGAGGATCAAATTTCCAAATAACCAATAATGGTATCAAGGTGCCAACTATAATAACTACCCAAAGCAATATACCTAGATTATCATAATTAGCCGACACAGTAACTATATTATTTGCTTTGATCTCTCTAGTTACAACAAACCATTGGTTAAGATATTTTGTAAATAATCCTGAAGCACTAAGGGCAATGTTCATAAGACTTGCCATAAGGGCAAACCAAGTACCTTTTCTGCCTTCAGGGGCATATATTGCTACAAGAGTCAACATAAGTACTCCGGAAATATAGCTAAATGGAGAGGATACTGCCGTATCAACTAAGGCTACAGTATGCGCGTCAAGACCGAGCTTGGTATGCAACCCATAATACATACCCAAAGTCGGCAAAGAGAGAAAAAAACCCAGAATAGTTAAAATTATCAATACTTTACCCACAGATTGTCTAACTATATATTTGGAGCTTACCCACATACCTATTAGTGCGATAGTTGCTCCAATTTGACTAAGTGTGCCAAAAAATGCTTCATTAAATCCAAGAATATCTATTTCCCACCATTGAAGTGCCGGCCCTACATTTGGCATAGCGCGATATACAAAAATAATCAACATGGCCATTTGTATATGTCTTTTGGTATCATTGTCTAAATCTTTTATCAGAAAGTGAAGCATGGCAAGCACTACCCCAAAAGAGATAACAAAAATAATCTCTTGTGAATATGGAACTTCATTATAGCCCATGAGCACTGTAACAATAGCAAATAAAATCCCTCCTAAAAAAATTGGTTTATTAAGAGGAGATGCGGGAGTATGATTAAGCTTGACCAATGTTACACCTACAATACTAAGAAACGGTATTATTAAAGCGATTGTGTATATGGTGCTATATGAGTAAATATTCGCCAGCCATCCCCCAAGTCCAGAAACCATCAAAACGGCTATACCTAAAGATAATCTGCCAAGAACTTGTATCATAGCAAGCTCATGTTCTATATCTTCCCTGCTTTGACTTCTATCTACGACTTCTGTGCTCATAGTATCTGCTACCACATCTTGCATAACAAACCCGACAACCATAATAACGGAAGCAAAAATATATACATTACCGGCTTTGTAGCTCTGCAGAAAAGGACAATTGGAAGTGAGCCCTATCATCATAAACATACCCATCGCTATAAGAGATGCACCTATATATACATATATTTTACGATTTGATCCAAAAATAGTAATAGAGTCGACCATCTGGCCAAAGATCATCTTTATCGTCCATGGTACCGTAAGCCATACGCCCAATGCTACCAAAGCTTCTGCACTTAGATCCAATGATTTTTTGACCCAAAAGCTTTCAGCAATTGCCGTAAAACCGCTGGCTCCATAAGCAAAATAAATAAGCAAAAGAGGTATATAGCGTTTTTTTATTGCCAAGATCGGTGTCAATATGGTTTCTTTTAGCAACACTTGACCTCTTTTGTTAAATTTGACATATTGTATCACAAGAGCAATTAAGTTTGTTTATACCTTAAAAGCTAATATAAATATATATGATACATTTATTCAAAATTTATTATATTAATGACTTTTAATTAATAAAAATTAATTCTTTTATTGAATAATTGCTTCAAATTCAATTTATTTTAATCTATTATGATTTATAATTTTTTGTGAATTTATAGTATTATTAATTAAAGGAGTATTGATGGCAAGAGTAATCGTTATGGGTGGAGGTGTCTCAGGACATACTGCAGCAACATTTGCAAAAAAATGGCTTGGCAAAAATCATGAGGTTGTAGTTGTTACACCTAATGCTAGATGGAATTGGATTCCTTCAAATATATGGGTAGGTGTCGGTGAGATGACAAAAGATGATGTTACTTTTGAATTAGCTCCTGTTTATCATAAAGCTGGGATTGATTATCGCCAAGCGAAAGCATTAGGAATACATCCAGAAGGCGGAAGCACTCATGGTGATAAACCTTATATAGTAATTGAATATACAGGTCAGGGGAAAGAAGGCCAAAAAGAAGAGTTGACTTATGATTATCTCATAAATGCTACTGGCCCAAAACTTAATTTTGCTGCTACTCCAGGTCTTGGTGACGCTAATGGTCTGGGCGAATTTACTGTTTCTGTTTGTACGGCAGACCACGCTGAACATGCAAATCATGAATTGCAAAAAGTTTTTGAAAAAGCAAAACATAGCAAACAAACCGTACTAATAGGTACAGGTCACGGCATGTGTACATGTCAAGGTGCAGCGTTTGAGTATATATTCAATGTTGAACACGAAGCTAAAAAAGCAGGCGTAAGAGACAATTTAGATATCAAATGGATTTCTAATGAATCATTCCTTGGAGACTTTGGTATCGGCGGACTTCATATGAAAAGAGGCGGATACGCTGCAAGTTCAAGACTTTTTGCTGAATCACTATTTTCTGAAAGAGGTGTTAACTGGACAATCGGAGCAGCTGTTACACAAGTAGAAAAAGGTAAAGCTCATTATGAGCAATTAGATGGAACTACAGGCGTAATCGATTTTGACTTTGCAATGCTTATTCCTCCTTTTGCTGGTGTTGGCCTAAAAGCTATTGCAAAAGATGGTACAGATATTACTGATCAAATGTTTGCTCCAAATGGTTTCATGAAAGTAGATGCAAACTACGCTGCTGGTGCTTATGAAAACTGGAAAGCAAGTGACTGGCCAAAAACGTATCAAAGTACAGTTGCAGATAATGTTTTTGCGGTAGGTATAGCTTTTGCACCTCCACATCCTATCTCAAAACCTATGAAATCACCAAGTGGTAGAGATATCTTCCCTACACCACCAAGAACCGGTATGCCTTCAGGTATCATCGGTAAAACAGTTGCACATTCTATTTGCGACAAAATACTCAAAGGCAAAAATGCCCATTTGCATGAAGCATCAATGGCACACATGGGCGCAGCATGCGTAGCGAGTGCTGGTAAAGGTCTTACTAATGGAACTGCTGCTGCGTTAACAGTATATCCTGTAGTTCCGGATTTTGAAACATATCCTGGTCTTGGAAGAGATCTAGATTATACATTTGGTGAAATTGGACTTGCAGGTCACTGGATCAAACATATTTTGCACCATATGTTCCTATATAAAGCTAAACTCAATCCGGGTTGGACACTTATACCAGAATAAGTATAGAAACTTTAGAAAAATAAGTTGAGCAAGAGGGTGACTCTTACTCAAAAATAAAAAATAACAAACAAGGAGAAAAAAATGAAAGAAATAGAAAAAAGAATCAAACCTTATGATGCAAATTTTACCACTATGGTGCCTACTGCATTTGTAAAAGCAATGAGAACTTGCGTCCTTTGGCAAATTATCAGATTCATAGTAATCAACATCAAAATGCTAGTGGTAGTAAGAAAAAGCCACTAATCATCTCTTCACGTTACATAAGCCCCTCTGTGGGCCTATCTATTTTTAAATCCAACAAGGTTTTGCTATGATAAAAGAACTTCTAATTTATCCTGATGAAAGGATATTGACTCCATGTACAGATGTCAGAATTTTTGATTCTAAACTTTGGGATGTTATAGAAAACATGAAAGATACGATGGAGGCAAACAGCCTTGATGCACTCTCAGCTATCCAAATAGCTATACCTTACAACATAGTTGTTATCAAACACAATGGTGTCTATAACGAATACATCAATCCTCGTATCATAAGAGTTGATGGCAAGATGCAAAATATAGAATCTACACCATACTATCCTAATATTGAACAAACCATTCCACGACATGGTTCTATTAGCATTGTTTATGACGACAGACATGGCAATACTCACACAGCCCTTATAGACGAACCTTGGCTAAGCGGTACACTGCAACGTAAAATAGATTATCTTTTTGGGGGTACATTTTTGGCTAAACTTCCAAAAACACAAAGAGATATGGTCATCGATACTCTGGCAAAAGGCGGGATGGTGGCGAGCGAAGAGATATGTCCGCTTTTTTCGCCTAAGGATTATTTTGTGAGCTTTGCTGACAAACTGCTCATACTTAGTGCATTATCGTTGCTTACCCCGCTAACTACATGGGGCAAAAATCACATAGCTGCTATCATTCTAGCCAAAAATATTTTCCTTGTCTCTGTGATATTGATCATGATCGGATTTTTCTTCTTTGCACAATGGCAAGCCAAACGATACAAACAATGCACAAGCTGCCAAATAGGCAACAACATAGGAGTGATCGTCAAAAGATTTGTAGCCGTTGCAATACTAGGAATAGCTAGCTATTTTATTTTGGGATAACGATAATATCTACTAAAATTCTACATACGATCTGCGCGCATATATGTGCAGATTGATAATCTGTCAAAAACTGCTAAATTAATAATAAACACTTTAAAAATTATTAACTGTATTAATAAGAATATAAAATAAAAAAAGAATGGAATAAGCAAAAAGCCAAAAGGCTTTTTGAAAAAAAGATAAGAGATTATCTTTTTGAGAACTGCGGGCTTCGTCTTGCTTTTCTTTTACCCGGCTTTTTACGCTCAACGATTCTAGAATCGCGAGTAAGTAAGCCCATTGGTTTAAGAATAGTTCTAAATGTCGGCTCGTATTCAGACAAAGCTTTTGTGATACCGTGTTTAAGTGCATCTGCTTGAGCAGAATAACCGCCACCAAGTGTAGTAGCTTTGATAGTCACAGCTTCTAATTGTTTTGTAGCTTCAAGTGGAAGTCTTACTTTCATCTTCAAAGTCTCATGACCGCCAAGCCACTCATCAAGAGTTTTGCCATTGATGCTCATATCGCCTTTGCCAGGAGTAAGCCAAACTTTAGCGATAGCACTTTTTCTTTTGCCTGTTGCGTAAATTGTTGCCATCTTTATTT
>Ga0265293_10002619_pt1 | contig 35484 bp, 17 predicted proteins | sample Munlanlewell138R_FD_192505 | JGI IMG/M metagenome (GOLD analysis project Ga0265293, IMG submission 192505) | Leachate microbial communities from a municipal landfill in Southern Ontario, Canada - Leachate well 138R | ecosystem: Engineered > Solid waste > Landfill > Unclassified | place: Canada... | reverse complement strand
AACCACCGCGCCAACCGATCCGACGCCTCATCCAACTCCCCATACGTCATGCACCCGCCAACGAAGCTGACGGCCTCCACCCCCGGCGCCCGGACCACCTGCGCAGCAAACAACTCCGGAATCGACACCCCAACCACAGACTGGGTCATGACCGGATAATTTCCGAACGCGGCCAACCGTGCGTGCTCGGCCTCATCGAGCACATCAATCGCTGATACCGGTCGCACGGGATCTGCCACCAGAGCAGCCAGCACTCGCTCCAGCCGGCGAACCAACAATTCGATACCGTCTGCGTCGAACACGTCGGTGCGGAACTCGACCGAGCCGTCGATCCCAGCAGGCTCACCGTCGGTGGTGAAGCGTTCGGCCAGTGAGAACACCAAATCCATTCGCGCGGTCAGGGTTTCCGACGTGAGCGGCGTAACCTGCACATCGCCCATCGGCAGTTGCTCTGCGGATGTATCCACGGATTGTCCGGGAAGATTTCTCCAGGTAAGCATCGTTTGGACGAGGGGATGATGGGTGAGGCTGCGGGTGGGGTTGACCCGCTCCACCAACGCCTCAAAGGGCACGTCCTGGTGTTCGAAGGCGGCCAGGCTGCGTTGCCGGACCTGACCAAGGAGCTCACCGACGGTGGGATCACCGCCCAGATCGACCCGCAGCACCAACGTGTTCACAAAGAACCCAACAAGATCGTCGAGCGCAGGATCGGTGCGACCGGCCGTGGCGATACCAATGGCCACATCGTTGGTGGCACTCAAGTTGCCCAGCAGCACCGCCAGCGCTGCCTGCATCACCATGAAGCTGGTCGCATTATGCTCGCGGGCCAGTTGAACGACGTTTCGTTGCAACTGCGGCGGCCACTGCACCGTCACACTGGCACCGCGGTAGTCGGCCACCGGCGGATAGGGCCGATCCGTCGGCAACTCCAACCGCTCCGGCAATCCCGCCAACGCCTGCTCCCAGTACGCCAACTGGCCGGATATCACACTGTCCGGATCTTTCTCGTCACCCAGCCAATCCCGCTGCCACAGCGTGTAATCCGCATACTGCACGGGCAACGGACCCCACTGCGGCCCCTGCCCTTGCGACCTGGCCGCATAAGCAGCAGCCAGATCCGACACCAGCGGCGTCACCGACCACCCATCACCGGCGATGTGATGCACCACCACCACCAACGCATGCTCGTACTCGTTGGTCCGGAGAAGGGCCGCCCGTATCGGGATATCCCGAGTCAAATCGAACGTGTACTGGACCATCGCGCCGAGGGCCTCGTATACCCGATCTGCCGACCAGGATTCGGCGTCGATTACCTCCCAGCCGAAGTCTGTCTGTTCGGCCGGGATGATCACTTGGTGAGGAGTTCCGTCGGTGGCGAGAAACACTGTGCGCAGACTCTCGTGCCGGCTCACCACATCGCTCAGTGCTTGTCCGAGCGCATCGACGTTCAATGCGCCCGTGATCCGATAGGCAGCGGGCATGTTGTAGATGGCGGAGGGGCCCTGCAACTGATCGAGGAACCACAACCGCTGCTGGGCGAACGACAACGGGATGCGGTCGGGCCGTGGCATGGGCTGCAGCGGCGGCCGTGTGGCGTCATTGCGATGATTATCGAGGTAGTCGGCGAGCCCGCCCACCGTTGGCGCGTCGAACAAATAGCGGACCGGAACGTCCATGTCGAGCGCGGATTCCAGGCGTCCGGTCACCCGGATGGCGATCAATGAGTCGCCGCCCAGCGCGAAGAAGTCGTCATCCAGGCCCACCTGGTCAAGACCGAGCACCTCGGCGAACACCTTAGCGACGACCTTCTCGGTCGGAGTCTGCGGCGCCCGAAACAGTCGGGCGGCGAATACCGGTTCCGGCAGGGCTTTACGGTCGATCTTGCCCGATGAGGTCAATGGGAACTCATCGAGCACCACGATATGAGTCGGCACCATGTACTCCGGCAACCGCTCGCCCAACCGCTGACGCACCGCGGTGACCTTGGTGTTGGTATCAGGATCATTAGCACAACTGCCCAAATCGCGGGCCCCGGCCGCGGGCAGATACACGTCGGTCAGTGCACCATCATCGGCATCGGCCATGAAGATCGCGTCCACCGTGCCGGGTTCGGCACCCCAGGTGACCGCGACCCGGTAGCCGATCTCCTCACCGAGACGGTGCAGTTGCTCGGCGGTCACGCCCCCGGGATCGGCGCCGGTCTTGGCCCGCGCCAACGCATCTGCGATGTTCGCCCCCGCAACCATCGCGTGTTCCAGGTCAACGTCGGCGATGACGCCGGCCTGCGGGATCGAACCGACCCGTAGCGTCTCCGGACGTTGCGATGTCAGTTCGGCATGCAAACCGCTGAGTCCGGCGCACGTAGCCCAGTCCCGTTGCGGCACCGCGGCCAGGGAGCAGGCCGACACCGGTCCCTTGCGGATCGCGACGTCGTAGCGATACCGAGTCAACTCGTTGTCGGCATCGCCGCGCTTGACCTGGATGTCAAGCGCCCCCACCGCCTCATTGCCAGCCGCCCAGGTGGTGAAGAACTCCGGGGCCAACAGCAGTTCGGGTTCACCGACCACCGCACGCTGCACCCGCTGCCGAATCTCGTCGGTATCGCTGGTCTCGGTACGCGCCAATGCGACACCGGTCTGGAACGCCCCCTGCAGAGTGTGATTGCGGATGTCGCCGATGAAGACCGCCCCGCCCGGTGCCAACAACTCGACAGCGTTGTCAAGGACCTCAGCGAGATACGCCGCGTTGGGGAAGTACTGGACGACCGAGTTGATGATGATGGTGTCGAAGTACGCCCGCGGCAGCTCGCCGGTGACATGCGCGGGCTGGGTCCACAACCGCACCCGCTCACCCCATGGCTGCGCCGCGACAGCCCGCCGCAGCGACTGAATGGTGGGGGCGGAAAAGTCAGTGCCCCAGTACTGCTCACACTGCGGGGCAAGATGAGCCAGCAAGAGCCCGGAACCGACACCGATCTCCAACACCCGCCGCGGGGCCAGAGCCCGGATCCGCTCCAGTGTGGCGTTCTGCCATTCCCGCATGTCTGTCATCGGGATCGGCGCACCGGTGTAGCTGCTGTTCCAACCCCGGAAGTCACCGCCGAACTCCGATGCGCTCTCAGCGTCGTACAACTCGTCGTAGATCTGCTGCCACTGATCAACGACCTCGGCGTCTCGGTCGGCGGTGCTGCTGTGCTCGAGCGCGACGTAACCGATGAGATGATCGGTTCCGGTCTCACTGTGGTGGACGGTCACGGCGGCCCGGGCCACCTGCGGGCAGGACAGCAGGGTGTTCTCGATCTCACCCAATTCGATACGCTGCCCACGCAACTTGATCTGCGCATCAGCGCGCCCCAGATACTCCAGAGTCCCCAGCGGAGTCCACCGCACCAGATCACCGCTGCGATACAACCGCTCACCCGCAACCCCGAACGGGTTGGCGACAAACCGTTCCGCGGTCAAACCGGGCCTGCCCACATAACCACGGGCCACCGCCGGACCACCCAGATACAGCTCCCCGACCACCCCGACCGGCGCCGGATGCAAACGCGCGTCCAGCACCAACGCCGTCACCCCAGGAAGAGGAGCACCGATGCGCACCGGTTGCCCGGGCGACAACTCGGCGCAGGTCACCCAGATGGTCGTCTCACTGGGACCGTAACCGTTGAACATCGACCGACCCGGCGCCCACGCATCCACCAAAGCTGTCGGCACCGCCTCCCCAACAGCGACCACCGTGCCCAAGTGGTCCAGTTGACTGCGATCCAACGTCCCTAACACCGTGGGAGTCAGCACCGCCGCATCCACGCGATGCTCACGCAGCAGCCCGGTCAGTGCCTCCCCGGCATAGCAATCCGGCGGCGCCACCACCAAGGCCGCACCCGAAGCCGTCGCCATCAACCATTCACCCACCGACGCATCAAAAGTCGGCGCCGACACCATCAACACCCGCGACTGCGGACCCAGCCCGAAGGTGTCGCGCTGCGCCTCAGCCCAACCCAGCAACCCACAATGGCTGACCACAACACCTTTCGGCGTCCCCGTCGAACCCGACGTGAAAATGACATAGGCACCGTCATCAACACCCACCGGCGCCAACCGATCCGCATCGGAGACCGCCGCCGCACTCCACCCCTCCAGACCCAGATCATCCAGACGTACCACCGGACGCTCACCGGCCCCACCCACACAGTCGGCGCCCATGGTCAGGACACAAATCGCCCCAACCCCATCCAGCAGCGCCGCGATCCGGGCATCCGGGTGGCTGCGGTCAACCGGCACATAGACCCCACCGGCCTTGAGCACCGCCCACCACGCGACCACCGACTCCAGGCACCGGCCCATCGCCACACCGACCGCCCGTTCCGGACCGACCCCCGCCCCAATCAACACCCGCGCCAACCGATTCGAAACCTCATCCAACTCGCGATAGGTAAGCGACTGAGAGCCGGCAACGACCGCCGAGGCCGACGGGGCCGCGGTCACCGCCGCCGCCAACAGTTCCGTGGCGTGTCCCACGGGCGCCGACGTACCCACGCCGGACCACCGCGCCAGCAGGCCGTCCCATTCGTCGACGGCCAGCAGTGGGACCTCGCCGACCACCACCGATGGGTCGGCGACGACGGCCTCGACCACCCGGCCGAACCATCCCACGAATCGTTCGATGGTGGGCCGGTCGTACAAGTCCGTTGCGTAAGCCACCGTGCCCGCGGCCAGAGGGGCATCCGGGTGATCGCCGGATATCTCCCGCAGTTGGATGTCGAGATCGAACTTGGCGGTCCCGGTGTCGGTCGCCAAGGGTTTGACGGTGGCCCCGTCGACCTCCATGGCCACCGGACTGGTGTTGTTCTGGAACACCATCAGTACCTGGAACAGTGGATGGTGCGACGCCGAACGCATCGGGTTGAGTCGCTCCACCAGCAGGTCGAAGGGCACCGCCTGGTTGTCGTAGGCGTCCAGCGCCTTCTGGCGGACCTGCTCGAGCACCGCACCGAAGGGAAGCCCCGAGCTGACCCCCACCCGCAGCACCCAGGTGTTGACGAAGAACCCGACCAGATCATCGAGCGCCGGATCGGTCCTGCCCGCGATCGGCGCACCCAGAGCGACATCCTCACCGGCACCGGCGCGCTGCAGCACGACAGCCGTCACGGCCTGCAGCACCATGGACACCGTCGCGTTGTGTGCGGCCGCCAGGGCCTTCACCGACGCCCACGTCGCCGGTGCGATACGCAGTTCGACCGAGTCACCCTGGTAACTGGGCACCGGCGGACGTGGTCGATCCGCCGGCAGTGACACCACCTCCGGCAAGTCCGCGAGCTCTTGTCGCCAGTACCCCAACTGCGCAGCCAGCACGCTGTCGGGATCAGCTTCGTCTCCCAGCCAGTTCTGCTGCCACAACGTGTAATCGGCGTACTGCACCGGCAGCGGAGGCCACTGGGGCGCCTGTCCGCGGCATCGTGCGGCGTAGGCGGCACCGATATCACGCACCATCGGCGCCACCGACCAGCCATCAAAGGCGATGTGGTGCACCACGATCGCGACCAGGTGCCGATCGGGCGTCTCCTGGAAAATGCGCATCCGGATCGGTATCTCGGTCGAGAGGTCAAACCGGTAGCCCGCCATGGCAACCAACTCGACGGCCACGTCGATGTCAGTTGTCGACTCCACGACTGTTCCGCTGCGCCGCCACATGCCCGGCAGCGCGGGAAGCACATCCTGCGACGGCGCGCCGTCGACGTCCGGGAAGACGGTGCGCAGGGACTCGTGGCGTGTGATCACGTCGTCGAGGGCCGCATCCAGAGCCTCGACATCTAGCGATCCGTTGATGCGCAAGGCAATCGGAACGTTGTAGGTGGCCACGCCGCCCTCGAAGCGGTTGAGGAACCAGAGTCGGCTTTGGGCGTAGGACAGTGGGATGTGTGCAGGGCGTGGTTGGACGGTCAGGGGTGGGTGGGTGGTGGCGCCTTGGTCGATGCGGGGTGCGAGTTGGGCGATGGTGGGGGCGTCAAAGAGGGTGCGTACGGCCAGGTCGGTGTCGAAGGCCTTGTTGATCGCGGCGATCAGACGCATCGCCGACAGCGAATCACCGCCCAAGTCGAAGAACGAAGCATCGACCCCGACACGGTCCAACCCCAGGATGCGGGCGTAGATCTCGGCCAGGATCTCCTCGGCCGGACTCGACGGCGCCCGATAACGATCCAGGTCGGTGTACTCCGGTGCCGGCAGAGCACGCTTGTCGAGTTTTCCGCTGACCATCAACGGCAACCCGTCGAGCACCACGACCGCCGCCGGCACCATATAGCCCGGCAACCGATCAGCCAATCGTGCCCGCACCACGACAGGATCGACTGAGCCAGCGACGGTTTCGGTGACATAACCGACCAACCGCTGCTGACCGGGCGAATCCTCACGCACCATCACCGCAGCTTGATCCACCCCGTCAACACTGGCCAACGCCGCCTGGATGTCGCCGAGTTCGATCCGGTACCCACGGATCTTGACCTGATCATCAGCACGACCCAGATACTGCAACTGCCCATCGCCGCCCCAGCGCACCAGATCCCCGGTCCGATACATCCGGGCACCGTGGCCCCCGAACGGGCACGCCACGAACCGCGAGGCCGTCAACCCCGACCGCCGCACATACCCCACCCCGACACCGCGCCCGGCCACATACAACTCCCCGACCACCCCGGCCGGCACCGGACGCAACCACCGATCCAACACCAACAACGCCGCCGTCGACACCGGCGCCCCGATCGGCACCACAGTCGCACCCGCCGTCAAAGGCGCCGAGATCGCGGCGTACACCGTGGCCTCCGTCGGACCATAAGCATTGAGCAACACCCGCCCCGGCGCCCAGCGATCCACCACGTCGGTCGGACACGCCTCACCACCGAGCAACACCGCCACCGACTCCAACCCCGCCGGATCCAACGCCGCCACCGCCGACGGAGTCTGGGTCAACACCGTCACACCCTGCTCGACGATCAAATCCTGGAACTGCCGCGGCGCCGCAGCCACCTCCTCGGGCACCACCACCAACGACCCACCACCGAGCAACGCCGCCCAGATCTCCCACACCGAGAAATCGAACGCATACGAATGACTCTGCGTCCACACCCGGTTCGCAGGCAGATCCGGCGGCATCGACTCCACCAGATGCACCAGATTGCGGTGACTGACCGCCACCCCCTTCGGCACCCCCGTCGTCCCCGAGGTATAGATCAAATACGCAAGATCTTCCGCATCAGGTGCCGGCAACACACTCACCGACTGCTCGCCAACCCGCGGATCGTCGTACTCGAACACCGGTAACCCCGACCCCGCCAACAGATGACCCAACGCCGGCGAACTCAGCGCCGCAACCGGAGCGGCATCGGCCAGCATGAACTCGACCCGCGAAGCCGGATGCCCCGGATCAACCGCCAAATACACCGCCCCGGCCTTGAGCACCGCCAACATCGACACAATCGCCTCAGCACACCGCCCGAACGCCAACACCACACAGTCACCGGCACCGACACCCTGGCTGATCAGAAAGTGTGCCAACCGATTCGACGACTCGTCTACTTCGCGATAGCTCATCGGCAGGCCGCCGGATGAGATCGCCACCGCATCGTCTAGCCGCGCCGCCTGCGCAGTGAACAACGCCGGGACCGACTCCTCCGCCTGCGGCTGAAGCAAGACCGTGCAGTTACCCATCGTGCACAGACTCGCGATTTCGACCTCGTCGGCGATGCCGACCGAGGACAACGGCCGACCAGGATCGGCGGTCAGCGTCCGCAGCGTCTGCTCGAGTCTTTCAACCAGAACCTCGACACTGGAGATGTCGAACACATCGGTGCGGAACTCCACCATGCCCCCGATTCCCGCGGGCTCACCAGTCTCGGTGTAGCGCTCCTCGAGGGAAAACGCCAAATCCATCCGCGCAGTGTGGGTATCGACCGGCAGCGGGCTGATGATCGCATCGCCGAGCCTCGGCGCGAAGCGGCTTTGAGCACGCTGCCACGTGAGCATCACCTGAACCAGCGGGTGGTGAGTCAGGCTGCGTGCCGGATTGAGCCGCTCCACCACTGCCTCGAACGGCACGTCCTGATGGTCGAAAGCAGCGAGGCAGGTCTGTCGCACCCGGCCGAACAATTCTGCGCCGGTGGGATTACCGCCGAGATCAACCCGCAGCACCAACGTGTTGACGAAGAATCCGACCAACTCATCGAGAGCAGGATCGTTGCGGCCGGCGATGGCGAATCCGACCGCAACGTCGTCGCTGCCACTCACGCTACCCAGCAGCACCGCCAACGCGGTCTGCACCACCATGAAACTGGTCGCACTGTGCTCCCGAGCGACCCGCGCGATCTGTTGTTGCAAGTCCGCCGACCACGCCACCGATACACTGCCACCGCGGTAATCAGCCACCGCCGGATACGGCCGATCCGTCGGCAACTCCAACCGCTCCGGCAACCCCGCCAACGCCTGCTGCCAATAGGCCAACTGTTCCGCGATCACGCTGTCGGCGTCGGAGTCACTGCCCAACCAATCCCGCTGCCACAACGTGTAATCCGCATACTGCACCGGCAACGGCAACCAATCGGGCGCTTGCCCACCACACCGAGCCGCATACGCCACCGCCAAATCAGCCACCAGGGGAGCGATAGAAGCGCCATCGGCGGCGATATGGTGTGCCACCGCCACCAGAACATGGTCCTCGGTGCCAGTCCGAAAAAGCGTTGCTTTGAACGGAATCTCGACCGACAAGTCGAAGCTATGGCCTGCGGCCGTAGCGATGGCCGTCTCCAACTGCCGGCTGGGCCAGGCTTCGGCGTCGATGATCTGCCAACCGAAGTCGGCGTGCTCAGCATCGATGACAATCTGCCGAGGCACCCCGTCCACGGCCGTGAACACCGTGCGCAATGCCTCCTGCCGGGCAACGACATCCGCCCATGCTCGGCCCAGGGCATCGGAGTTCAGAGGGCCTTCCACACGCAAGGCCACCGCCATGTTGTAGATGGGCGAGGGCCCCTGCAGCTGATCGAGGAACCACAACCTCTGCTGTGCAAAGGACAGCGGAACAACCTCAGGCCGCTCGGTAGAAGCCAGCGGGACACGCCGCTGGTTGTTCCCTCCGATGAGAGGCGCGAGTTCGGCGACCGTGGACGTATCGAAAATGCTCCGCACGGTAAGTCCGGCGTCGAGACCGGAATTGATGGCGGCGACCAAACGCATGGCCGACAGCGAATCGCCGCCGAGGTCGAAGAACGAGTCATCGACCCCGACTCGGTCCATGCCGAGTACCTCGGCGTAGATCCCGACGAGGATCTCCTCGGTGAGGTTGCTCGGAGCACGGTAGGCACCGGTAGCGTCAGAGTATTCCGGCGCTGGCAGGGCACGTCTGTCGAGCTTGCCGTTCACCGTCAACGGTATTGCGTCGAGCGCCACGATCGCCGCGGGCACCATGTAGGTCGGCAGTCGGTCGGCAAGCCGGGCGCGTGCCACCCCAAGGTCGACTGCTCCCGGACTTGTCGCGGTCACGTAGCCGACCAATCGGGGATCGCCGGCCCGGTCCTCTCGGAGAACCACCGCTGCCTGCGCCACTCCTTCGAGGTCGGCCAGGGCGCACTGGACTTCGCCGAGTTCGATGCGATAGCCGCGGATCTTGACCTGTTCGTCAGCTCTACCCAGGTAGTGCAGCTGGCCGTCCTTGCCCCAGCTCACCAGATCGCCGGTCCGATACATCCGATGTCCGGGCACTTCCGTGCCGCCGAACGGGCAGGCCACGAACCTGGACGCGGTCAGCCCCGCTCGATGCAGGTAGCCGACGCCGACCCCGCTGCCGGCGACGTACAGTTCGCCGACCACGCCCATGGGTACCGGACGCAACCACCTGTCCAGGACGAACAGCGCTGATCCCGGCACGGGGAACCCGATGGGCACGGCTCCCGAATCCGGTTGCAGGGGTGCGCTGATGGTGGCGTACACCGTGGTTTCGGTGGGTCCGTAGGCGTTGATCATCGGCCGCCCTGAGCCCCACCTGCCCACCAGTTCTTCCGGACACGCCTCACCGGCGACCACGGCCATCGTCGAGTCGAGTCCATCGGGGGGCAGCATGGCGAGTGCCGACGGGGTCTGACTCAGCACGTCGACCCTTTCTGCCTGCAGCAGCGCGTTGAACTCCGCCGGCGAGACAGCAACCTCCTCAGGCACGATCACCAGTCGTGAGCCATGAAGAAGGGCACCGAAGATGTCCCAGACCGAGACATCGAAAACGTAGGAGTGCCATTGTGTCCACACTCGCCCGGGGCCGGATAACGCAGCATCCATTGATCCGACAAGCTGGGTCACGTTGCGGTGCGTGATGGCCACGCCTTTCGGGACGCCCGTCGTCCCCGAGGTGTAGATCAGGTAGGCGATGTCGTCGGGACCCGGCCCCGCCGCCGGCACGACAGCGGGCTGGTGATCGATGCGGGGATCGCCCGCATCGACCACCAGAACCCCGTAACCGGCCAGCCGATCGGCCAACGCGGAAGTGGTGACTACGGCGATCGGCGCCGCATCGCCAAGCATGAACTCGATCCGCGCATCGGGCAACGCCGGATCGATCGGCAGGTAGGCAGCTCCCGACTTCAATACCGCGAGGATCGCCACGACCGCTTCGATACCGCGGCCGAACAGCAAGCCCACACTCTGCCCAGGTCGCGCGCCCAGGTGGGTCAACCAGTGCGCCAGGCGATTCGATGCCTCATCGAGTTCGCGGTAAGTCAGCTCGTCGCCACGACACCGGAGGGCTACCGCGCCGGGAGTGCGAGCCGCTTGCTGGCCGAACAGCGAGACGATGGACACCTCGGGGACAGTGCTGGTCAACGCCGTACGGTTGGCGATCTGGTCCAACTGCGCGTACTCGCTGCGGTCCAGCAGATCCATCGTGGACAACGACCGCAGCGGGTCGCCCGTCATCGTCTCCAGCACGCGTTCGAGCCGTCGGACCAAGAGCTCGACGCTCTCGGCGTCGAACACATCGGTACGAAACTCGACCGTGCCACCGATTCCCGTGGCGGTGCCCGCATCGTCGAAACGTTCGGTCAGTGAGAAGACCAAGTCCATCCGCGCGGTCAGGGTTTCGGCCGGCATCGGGACGACGTCCACGTCGCCGAGTTTCAAACCCGCGACGGGATCGCCGCTACGCCACGGAAGGTTCTGCCAGGTCAGCATCACCTGGATCAGCGGGTGATGGGTCAGGCTCCGCGTCGGGTTGAGTCGCTCCACCAAGACCTCGAACGGGACCTCCTGGTGCTCGAACGCTGTGAGCCCACGGCGCCGCACCTGTCCCAGGACCTCCGTCATGGAGGGGTCCCCGGTCATATCGACCCGGAGGACCAAGGTGTTGACGAAGAATCCCACCATGTCGTCCAGGGCCGGATCACTTCGACCGGCAGTCGCAATGCCGATTGCGACATCGGTGTTGGCGCTGAGCTTCGACAACAGCACCGCCAACGCCGACTGCACGACCATGGAGCTTGTTGCGTTGTGCTCGCGAGCCAATCGCGCCACCCGCTGCTGCAAACCCAACGGCCAATCGACCACCACGCTGGCGCCTCGGTAATCCGCGACCTTCGGATAGGGACGATCCGTCGGCAACTCCAGGCGCGGCGGTAGACCGGCCAAGGCCTGCTCCCAGTAGTCGAGCTGCCCTGAGATCACGCTGTTCGGGTCCGATTGGTCGCCCAGCCAATCCTGCTGCCACAGGGTGTAATCGACATACTGCACCGGGAGGTCTGCCCAGTCGGGCGCTCGACCCATGGATCGCGCGGCGTACGCGCCACTCAGATCACCGACCAACGGTGCAACCGACCAGCCGTCGGCGGCGATATGGTGCACCACCGCAACGAGCACGTGTTCGTCCTGCCCGGTCCGGTACAGCGTTGCTCTCAGCGGAACCTCTCGGGCGATATCAAAGCTGTGGCGGGACACTGCAGAGATCTCTTCATCGAGACGCTCCTTCGACCAACCCCGGGTATCGACTGTTTGCCAACCCGGATCCGCCTGCTCGACCGGCAGCACCAGCTGTCGAGGTGCTCCGGCGACCGTGGTGAAGACGGTGCGCAGACTCTCGTGGCGCCCCACCACGTCTCGCAGAGCCTCCTCGAGTGCGGTTCCGTTCAGGCAGCCTGTCAACCGCAGCGCCACCGCCATGTTGTAGATCGGCGACGGTCCCTGCAACTGATCCAAGAACCACAACCGCTGCTGGGCGAACGACAGCGGGATCGCTTCAGGACGCGACACCTCGCGAAGCTGCGGACGGGACGTCACAGGGTGACTGGTCTCCAGGCACGCGGCAAGGCTGCCGACCGTCGGGGTGTCGAACAGATACCGCACCGGCACGTCCATGCCCAGCGCAGCCTGCAGTCGAGCGCTGACGCGGATCGCGATCAACGAATCTCCACCCGAATCGAAGAAGTTGTCGTCGAGCCCAACCCGGTCCATCGCCAGGATCTCCGCGAACACTTCGGCGACGGTCTTCTCCGTCGGGGTCTGGGGTGCCCGGAATGCCTTGGCGGCCAGTATCGGTTTCGGCAGCGCCTTCCGGTCGATCTTGCCCGAGGAGGTCAGCGGGAACTCCTCCACGACGACGATGTGGGTAGGCACCATGTAGTCCGGCAACCGCTCGGTCAAGTGCTGGCGTACAGCACTGATCTTGGTGTTGGCGTGCGGGTCATTGGCGGAGGTGCTCTGTGCACGAACGTCGTTCGGAGGCAGGTAGAGGTCGGTCAGGGGCTCGAAGCAGTCGCGGGCCGCGCCGAGGAGGAAGACGGCGTCCAATGTGCCGAGGCCGGAACCCCAGGTGACCGCGACACGGTAGCCGAGTTCGGTCCCGAGCCGATACAACTGTTCCGGAGTCACCGACCCATCAGCCTGATCGCAGCACTCTGCTTCCGCCAGCGCCTCCGAGAGGTCGGCACCCGCCGCGAGAGCCTGTTCGACGATGACGTCGCCGAGTACCCCGCGGCGCGGGATATCGCAAACCCGAAGCACTTCAGAGCCCTGTGCGACGAGTTCTTCGGAGAGCGCGCTCAACCCCGCATACTCGGTCCATGACCGGCGGGGCGCATTTGCCAGCGAGCGCGACGGCGTCGGGGAACGGCGGACCGAGACGTCGTATCGGTAACGCGTCAGCTCATTGTCGGACTCACCACGCTTGGTTTCGATGGCGATCCCGCCGGCCAGTGGGTTGGCGGACGCCCAGCAGGTGAAGAATTCTGGCGCCAGGAGCAGCTCTGCCTCACCGAGTATGGCGCGCTGCACGCGCTGCCGGATCTCGTCGGCGTCGGCAACAGCCCCCGTGGCTTGATTGCGCGCCACTGCGACACCGGTCTGGAAGGCACCCTGCAGACTGTGGTTGCGGATGTCGCCGACGAACAGAGTCCCCGCCGGCGCCAGCAGTTCCATGACGGTGTCGAGAACCTCGGCGAGGTATCCGGCGCTCGGAAAGTACTGCACCACCGAATTGATGACAATGGTGTCGAAGTAGCTCGACGGCAGTCCTTCGGGGTCATCCGCCGGCTGAGCCGACAGTTTGACCCGTTCGCCCCACGGGCGGGCGGCTACTGCGGTCCGTAAAGCGTGGATGGTGGGTGCGGAAAAGTCGGTGCCCCAGTATTCTTCGGCTTCCGGCGCGATCTGGGAAAGTACCAGGCCCGAGCCCACGCCGATCTCCAAGACCCGCCGCGGCCGCAGGGCCAGGATGCGCTCCACTGCCGACGACCGCCACTCGTGCATTTGCGACAACGGAATTGGCTGCCCGGTGTAGCTACTGTTCCAACCACGGAAGTCACTGCCGAACTCGGCCTCGGCGATGTCGGCGTCATAGAGTTCGTCATAGATGTGTTGCCACTGATCGACCACCTCGGTGTCATGGTCGTCGGTGCTTTCCTGGGTCAGGGCGATGTACCCGATCAGGTGGTCTGCTCCGGTATCACTGTGATGCACGGCCGCTGCGGCCCGCGCAACGTGGGGGCAAGCCAACAGCGTGTTCTCGATCTCGCCCAGTTCCAGCCGCTGACCTCGCAGCTTGACCTGCGCATCCGCACGACCCAGATACTCCAGCGCACCAGCCGCGGTCCAGCGAACCAGATCCCCGCTGCGATACATCCGGTCGCCCTCGCGGCCAAAGGGGTTGGCCACGAACCGATCCGCCGTCAGATCCGGCCGACCCACATAGCCGCGCGCCAAACCCGCCCCGGCCAGATACAACTCACCGACCACCCCGACGGCCACCGGCCCCAACCGCGCGTCCAACACCAGCGCGGTGACCCCGGCGATCGGAGCACCGATGCCCACCGACTCCCCGGCCCGCAACACACTCCAGGTCACCCAGATCGACGCCTCGGTCGGACCGTAGGCGTTGAACATCCGCCGCCCCGGCGCCCACGAAGCCACCAACTCCGCCGCACACGCCTCACCACCGGTGACCAACGTGGCCAACCGCCCCTCGACCCGCTCCCGGTCCAGCGTGGCCAGCACCGTCGGCGTCAACAACGCCGCATCCACACGGTGGTCGACCACCACCGCGCTCAGCGCCTCACCGGCATAGCTGTCCGGACCGGCCACCACCAGCGCCGCCCCCGACGACACCGCCCACAACCACTCGAACACCGAGGCATCGAAGGTCGGTGCCGCGACCATCAGCAATCGCTCACCGGCGGCGACCCCGAACAGATCCCGGTGTGCGCCGGCCACACCCAACAGCCCGGCATGGCTGACCGCCACGCCCTTCGGCGTCCCGGTCGAACCCGACGTGAAGATCACATACGCCAAGTTGTCCACCGTCAGCGGCGCCCACCGATCGTCGTCAGTAATCGGCGCCGCGCTCCGCGAGGCCAGATCCAACTCATCGACCCGCAGCACCGGGCGCTCTCCAGCCCCGGCCACCACATCGGCACCGCAGGTCAGCACACACACCGCCCCCGCGGCATCGAGCACCGTGGCGATCCGCGAGTCCGGATGCGTCGGATCCACCGGCACATACACCCCGCCGGCCTTGAGCACCGCCCACCAACCCAGCACCAGCTCCGCGCACCGATCCATCACCACACCCACGGCACGTTCCGGGCCAACCCCGGTCTCGATCAGCCACCGCGCCAACCGATTCGAAGCCTCGTCCAACTCTCGATAGGACCACACCCGCGCACCATCGATGACCGCGGCACCACCGGGATCAGCCTTCACCGCCGCGGCCAGCAACTCCGGCACCAAGTCGACCGGCGCCGTCATCCCGGCACCCGACCAGCCCGACACCACCTGCTCACGCTCAATCGCGTCCTGCAGCTCGACCTCCCCGACCAGCACCGCCGGATCCGCCACGACCGCCTCGACCACCCGACCGAACCAACCCACCAGCCGCTCAACAGTCGAACGATCGAACAAATCGGTGGCATAGGTGACCACGCCGGCGCACATCGGCAAGCCGGCGCCTTCCCCGGGCATTTCACGCAGCGCGAAGGGTGCGGTCGATTCCTCCACGGGTACTTCGCGCAGCTGGATGTCCAGGTCGAACTTGGCAGTCTGGGTCCCGACCGCGACCGACTCGACGCTCGCTCCGTCGAGTAGCACCTGCGGGCGGACGTTGTTCTGGTAGACCATCGCCACCTGGAACAGCGGATGATGCGACGCCGACCGCGACGGGTTGAGCCGCTCGACCAGCAACTCGAATGGCACATCCTGATTGGCGTAGGCCTCCAGGGCTTTGGACCGCACTTGCTCGAGGACCTCACAGAACCGCAGTCCGGGATTCACCGTGGCGCGGAGCACCCAGGTGTTCACGAAGAACCCGACGAGCTCGTCGAGCGCGGCGTCCATTCGGCCCGCGATCGGCGCACCCAATGCGACGTTCTCACCCACCCCGGCGCGATGCATCAACACCGCCATCACGGCCTGCAACACCATCGACGCGGTCGCGTTGTGGGCCGCAGCGACCGCCTTGAGTCCGGCCCACGTCTGCGGGTCGATGCGCAGACTCACCTCGTCTCCGTGGTAGCTGGCCATTGCCGGCCGCGGACGATCGGTCGCCAGGGACACCACCTCGGGCAGATCCGACAGCTCCCGCCGCCAGTAACCCAACTGTGACGTCAGCACGCTGTTCGGATCGGACTCCTCACCGAGCCAGTTCTGCTGCCAGAGCGTGTAGTCGACGTACTGCACCGGCAGCGGTGTCCAGTCGGGTGCCTGACCCTGGCAGCGCGCCGCGTACGCCAACCCGACGTCACGCACCATCGGCGCCAGCGACCAGCCGTCAAAAGCAATGTGGTGCAGCACGATCCCGAGTACATGACGGTCAGGTCCCAGCGCCAGGACCTTCGCCCGAATCGGGACCTCGTTCGACAGCTCGAATCGATGCTCCGCCAACTCCAGTAGTTCGGTGTCCACCTCGTCTTCCTGCGTCGCCGTAACTACTGCTCCGCCGCGGCGCCACAGCCCAGGTTCGGCCGGCAGGATCCGCTGCGTCGGCACACCGTCGAGGTCGGGGAAGGTGGTCCGCAGAGCCTCATGACGGGCGATCACGTCATCGAGGGCCGCCGCAAGCGCATTCACGTCCAACTGCCCGTCGATCCGGAAAGCGGTGGGCATGTTGTAGGTGGCGACGCCGCCTTCGAACCGATTGAGGAACCAGAGCCGACTTTGCGCGTAGGACAGCGGGATCACCGCGGGGCGGGATGCGGGGACCAACGGGTCACGGGTGTCGGCCCCTTCGCCGACGCGTGCGGCCAACTCCGCCACCGTGGGGGTGTCGAAGAGGGTGCGGACGGTCAGGGCTGCGTCGAGGGTGGTGTTGATGGTGGAGATCAGTCGCATGGCTGACAGGGAGTCGCCGCCGAGGTCGAAGAATGAGTCGTCGACACCGACGCGCTGCAGGCCCAGGACCTGGGCGTAGATTCCGGCCAGGATCTCCTCGGTAGGTGTCGTCGGCGCCCGATATCCGGAGCCGATGTACTCCGGTGCGGGCAAGGCCCGCTTGTCGAGTTTGCCGTTGACCGTGACCGGCAGCGCGTCGAGCACCACGATGGCCGCCGGGACCATATAGGCCGGGAGCCGGTCGGCCATCGTGGCTCGCACCTGGGCCGCATCCGCACTACCGGTGATGTAGCCGACCAATCGTTTGTCTCCGGGCTGGTCCTCGCGGGCGATCACCGCCGCCTGCGCAACCCCGTCCGCCGCGGCCAACACGGCGTGGATCTCGCCGAGTTCGATGCGATACCCGCGGATCTTGACCTGCTCATCGGCGCGGCCCAGGTACTGCAGTTGCCCATCGGGGGCCCAGCGCACCAGGTCCCCGGTCCGGTACATCCGCAGCCCCGACGGCCCAAAGGGACACGCCACAAACCGTGACGCCGTCAACCCCGGGCGACGTACATACCCCACCCCGACACCACGTCCGGCCACATACAACTCACCGACCACCCCGACCGGCACTGGACGCAACCACGCATCCAGCACCACCAGCGCCGCACCCGGCACCGGCAGTCCGATCGGCACCACGCCCGGCCCCGCCACCAAGGGTGCAGAAATCGTGGCGTACACCGTGGTCTCGGTCGGACCGTAACCGTTGACCATCACCCGCCCCGGTGCCCACCGATCCACCACCTCGGCCGGACACGGCTCGGCGGCGACCATCAATGCCGCCGGCTCCAGCCCCTCATCCGCGAGCACGCCCACCGCCGACGGGGTCTGGCTCAACACCGTGACTCCCTCGGCGACGAGCAACGCATGCAACTCATCTGGAGCGCGCGTCACCGATTCGGGCACCACCACCAACCGGCCGCCGTGCAGCAGCGCACCCCAGATCTCCCAAACCGAATAGTCGAAGGCCAGCGACGAACACTGCGACCACACCTGATCCGGACTCAGCTCGATCCCCACATCCAGTCCGTCGAACAACCGCGTCACGTTGCCGTGCGTGACCGCCACCCCCTTCGGGGTGCCGGTGGTGCCCGAGGTGTAGATGATGTGTGCGATGTCATCAGGCTTCGGCCCGCCCGGCACCGCGGTGCACGGCTGACAGTCGATGCGGGGATCACCCACATCGACTGTCAGCACGCCACACCCGGCCAGCCGATCAGCCAGCCCGGACGAACTCACCGCCGCCACCGGCGCCGCATCGGAAACCATGAACTCGACCCGCGCCAGCGGATGCGCCGGATCGATGGGCAGATACCCCGCCCCGGTCTTGAGGACCCCGAGAATCGTGACGACCGCCGCCGCCGAGCGCTCCAGCAGCACCGCCACACACTCGCCCGGCCCGGCACCGCACTCGATCAGTAGGTGCGCCAACATATTCGACGCCTCATCCAGCTCCCGGTACGTCCAACCGCGCCCCTCAGCGGTGACGGCCACCGCCTCCGGCGCACGCGTGACCTGCCGGGCGAACAACTCCGGAACCGATGCCGCTCGGATCGGACGTCCCAACACCTCCAGATGACCAAACCCGCCGAGGCGATCCCAGTCGACCGGATCCAACACCTGCACCGACGACAACAACCGCGACGAATCGCCCACCATCGCGACCAGCACCCGCTCCAATCGGCGCGCCAGATCCGCGGTCTCCAGATGCGGAAACTCGATTCCGCCGCCCATGGTGCTGAGCAGGAGCTGGTCGCCGCGACTGGAGAACACCAGACCGAAGCCGCCGACGACGCCCACGTTGACCAAAGATGCGGTCGCGGCCAATCCACCGAAGTCCAGCGAGAAGCTGGCCGGCAGGAAGTTCACGCTGACCCGGTTCGTGAGTCCGCCGACGTCACGGGACCGCGCCTCACGCTCGAGGTCATGTACGGGGAACCTCTGATGTTGCAATGCTTCCCGGATCCGGAGGTCGACGTGTTCGCAGAAGCTGCCAACCGTCGCGTCGGCCCGCACCCGCAGCACCAGCGGGACAATCCCGGACAGCATCCCGGGCAGGGTCTTCGATTCGGGACGTACGCGGCGAGTGACCGGAAGTTCGAGAACAACATCGGAACCCTCGGAATCCCAACCGCGGACCAGTAGCGCACATGCCGCGGTGATGACCGACGATCTCGGAAGGCCCCGCGCCTTGCACCAGTCCTCCACGCCGTCGAGCACACCCGGATCCAGTTGCACCGAGGCGCTCGGCTCGTGCGAGGCATCGTCGGCCGGCTCGCCACCCCACCGGGACTCCGGACCACCTTGTTGCGCAAGCTGTTCCCGCCAGTAGGCCGCGTCCTCGAGGTAATCCGCGGACGCTTCGTAGTCCCGCTCCTGATGGATCAGATCCGCCAGCGAGCCGAACAACGACGGCGGGATGGATGCACCCGACACGGCCGCCGAGTACAACGAGGCAAGGCGCTGGCCGACCAGGGCGATCCCCGTGCCGTCCAGAACAATGTGATGACACGCACCGAAGAAGAAGCACTCGTCGCGACGCGTCTGGAACAGGGCGAACCGGAACAGCGGACCGTCGAATGCCATCGGCGATCGCTGAATTGCCGACGCCATCTCGCGGGCTTCCCGTTCCGGATCGTCGCAGCGGGTGAGATTGTGGTACTCGAGCTCGAAACCTGGGTACTCGAGCGGCTTTTGGAAGACCTGCCCGTCGCGTTCAACAAAGGCTGCCCTAACCGGCTCCGTCTCCTTCAATAACCGACGGATCGCCCATTCGAGGGCATCGCGTTCGACGGCCCCTTCGATCTTCACGAACAGGCCGAGTTGCCATTCGGTACCGGTATGCACCGCATGCTCCGCCAACCAGATGTCCAGCTGTGCGCGAGTCGCGGGCAAAAAGCCATCGTCAGGCTGCATTGGTTCCCCCACCGCAGAATTCAGCGCCCTAGACCCCAGGGCAGCTAACGGCCGGACTGGCGTCCGCTCCGAGAGCTAGCTCTTGGCCAGCCTGTCGCGCAGACTCTTCGGCCGGATGTCGGCCCAATGTTGTTCGATGTACTCCAGGCACTCGGCGCGATCGGCCTCGCCGTGCACCACCCGCCACCCAGCGGGCACATCGGCGAATGTCGGCCAAAGGCTGTGCTGTTCTTCATCATTGATCAGGACGAAGAACGTGCCGTTTTCATCGTCGAACGGATTCACACTCACTAGGGCCTCCCCACCCTCAAACCCGCGCAGGCCTGCGAATATCGATCAACCGGATGCAAGACAATACCCCCACAGCTTGCGTCCGTGCTTATCGTGTGGCCCACTCCGAGCTACTTGTGTGTTGCAGTGGGTCAGCTTAGCGACTTCTCCGGCGAAAAGAAGCAAAAATGGGCGATCCGGGCATAACCTGAGGCCATGCCGCGGTCGTGCGACTTCTCGGTGGACTCCTCGGCCAGTGTTGAGCAAATCCACTGGGCGTTTGCCGAACGTGCCTACTGGTTGGCGCGGCTGGCCAATTTCGGCGGTACGGCCAGCCTCGAGGAGTTCGATGTCGACGCCGACGGTGTCGTGACCACGATCGTGGCCAACAGCCTTCGTCCCGACGGACTGCCCGGACCGATCGCCAAGGTGTTTCCGCGCCAGTGGCGCGTCGAACAGAAGGAAATTTGGAGCCCCGCCGGCGACGGGAAGGTCCGCGGCAAGATCGCGTCGAGGTCGCATGGCGCGCCGGGATCCGGGTCTGCCACCGCCTGGCTGACCCCGACCCCGGCCGGCTCACGCCTGAAAGGGCGGGCCACCCTCGAGTTCAAGGTCCCGCTGGTCGGCGGCAAGATCGAGACCCTCATGGGCAAGTCCCTGGTCCAGAGCATCGAAGTGCTCCAGGACTTCACCACCGACTGGATCAAACAAAACGCCTGATCCGGCGCGGCAGAGTCAGCCTGCGGACGCGGCCTCCTGCTCGCGCTTGACCTCGAGTGCGATGTCGATCAACTGGTCCTCCTGGCCACCGATCAGCTTGCGCTTGCCGGCCCGGTGCAGCAGTTCGTGGGCCGGGACGCCGTAGCGCTCGGACTGCCGGATGGCGTGCTTGAGGAAGCTGGAGTACACCCCGGCGTAGCCCATGATCAGGGCATTGCGGTCCAGCAGGCATTCGGTGGGCATCGCCGGGGCGACCACCTCTTCGGCGGCATCGGCGATATCGAAGAAGTCGATCCCGGTCTTGACGCCGATCTTGTCGAAGACCCCGATCAGCGCCTCCACCGGCGCGTTCCCCGCCCCGGCGCCGAACCGGCGGCAGCTGCCGTCGATCTGCTTGGCCCCGGCGCGCACGGCCTCCACCGAGTTGGCCACGCCGAGCCCGAGGTTCTCGTGCCCGTGGAAACCCACCTGCGCGTCGTCGCCGAGTTCGGCCACCAGCGCCGCCACCCGATCGGACACACCCTCGAGCACCAACGCGCCGGCCGAGTCGACGACGTAGACGCACTGACAACCCGCGTCGGCCATGATCCGGGCCTGCTGGGCGAGCTTCTCCGGAGAGATGGTGTGGCTCATCATCAAGAACCCGACGGTCTCCAGCCCCAGTTCGCGGGCCAGTCCGAAGTGCTGGATGGAGACGTCGGCCTCGGTGCAGTGCGTGGCGATCCGGCAGATCGACCCGCCGTTGTTCTGGGCCTCTTTGATGTCCTCCTTGGTGCCCACCCCCGGCAGCATCAGGAAGGCGATCTTGGCTTCCTTGGCCGTCTCGGCCGCGAGCTTGATCAGTTCCTGTTCGGGAGTCTTGGAGAACCCGTAGTTGAAGCTGGAACCGCCCAGGCCGTCGCCGTGGGTGACCTCGATGACCGGAACGCCGGCGGCGTCCAGCGCCGCGACGATGCCGCCCACCTCGTCCTTGGTGAACTGATGGCGCTTGTGGTGCGACCCGTCACGCAGGGAGGTGTCGGTCATCCGGACATCCCAGACGGGGTTGAAGAAGATATCGCTCATCGTGCTGCTTCTTTCTGCGTCGAGATCAGCTCTTGGGCGATCTCCTCGCCGACCTTGGTGGCCGCGGCGGTCATGATGTCCAGATTCCCGGCGTACGGCGGCAGGTAATCCCCGGCGCCCTCGACCTCGACGAAGGTCGTGACGGTGGCGTAGCCGCCGGAAGTCACCGACGGCGGGTCGAACTGCGGTTCGTTGAGCAGGCGGTAACCGGGCACGTAGGTCTGCACCTCGGCCACCACATCCTTGATCGACTTTGTGATCGCGGCCTGATCGGCATCCTCGGGAATGGCGCAGAAGATGGTGTCGCGCATGATCATTGGCGGATCCGCCGGGTTGAGGATGATGATCGCCTTGCCGCGCCGCGCCCCGCCGATGGTCTCCACACCCTTGCTGGTGGTCTTGGTGAACTCGTCGATGTTGGCGCGGGTGCCGGGCCCCGCCGAGGCGGACGCGACGGATGCGACGATCTCGGCGTAGGGCACGTCCACAACGCGCGAGACCGCGTACACGATCGGGATGGTGGCCTGCCCACCGCAGGTGATCATGTTGACGTTCGGCGCCTTGACGTGTTCGTGCAGGTTGGCCGGCGGGATGACCGCGGGGCCGACCGCGGCCGGGGTCAGGTCGATTGCCCGGATGCCGGCCGCCTCGTAGCGCGGCGCCGCCTCTCGGTGGACGTAGGCGCTGGTCGCCTCGAAGATCAGGTCCGGCTTCTCGTCGAGGCCGAGCAGCCACTCCGCGCCCTCGTGGCTGGTCTCCAGGCCGAGCTTGCGGGCCCGGGCCAGGCCCTCGCTCTCGGGGTCGATACCGACCATCCAGCGCGGCTCGAGCAACTCCGAGCGCAGCAGCTTGTACAGCAGGTCGGTACTGATGTTTCCCGACCCGACTATCGCAACCGAGGCTTTCATGTGTGGACTCCTGCCCGTTTCAGAAATTTGAAGCTCATTCGAAAGTCAGTCGCACTGAACCTAACCCAGCGAAGTCCGCGACGAAATTGTCGCCCGGACGTGCATCTATCGCACGGGTGCACGACCCCGGCAACACCACGTCACCGGCCTTCAGCCGGACACCGAAGCTGTCCACCTTGCGGGCCAACCACGCGACCGCGGTCACGGGATTTCCCAGCACGGCGTCGCTGCGGCCCTCGGCCACCACCTCGCCGTTGCAGGTCAGCACCGCGTCGATGGTGCGGATGTCGATGTCCTTGGGCGACACCCGTTCCTTGCCCAGCACCCAGCCCGCCGAGGACGCGTTGTCGGCGATCGTGTCGCACAGCTTGATCTGCCAGTTCTTGATCCGGGTGTCGATCAGCTCGATGGACGGGACGAACGCCGCCGTCGCGGCCAGCACATCGTCTTCGGTGCAGCCGGCCCCGGGCAGGTCGTCGGCGAGGATGAAGCCCACCTCGACCTCCACCCGCGGATACAGGAACGCCGAGGTCTTGACGGGGACGTCCTCGAAGACCTCCATCTCGTCGAGCAGGTGCCCGTAGTCCGGCTCGTCGACGTTCATCATCTTCTGCATGGCCTCGCTGGACAGCCCCACCTTGTGGCCGACGACCCTGGCCCCCTCCGCGACGCGCTGGCGGATGTTGAGCAGCTGGATCTCATAGGCGTCGACGACGTCGATGTCGGGATGGCCCGCGGTCAACGGGTCGATCGCAGTTCTGCTGCGCTCTGCCTCGGCCAGGTCGGCTGCCAACTCGGCTCGGGTCTTGGCGTCGAGCATTTTGTGAATTCCCCTCGCTGCTGTGACCGGGGCAGTTGTCCGATGACCCGGCAATTCTATAACGTGTTCTACATGACTGGTCAGGAGTATGACGTCGTCGTGGTCGGCAGCGGCGGGGCCGGCATGGTTGCCGCCCTCACAGCTGCCCACCAGGGCCTCTCAACGGTAGTCGTTGAGAAGGCCCCGCACTACGGGGGTTCCACTGCGCGGTCAGGTGGTGGCGTGTGGATCCCGAACAACCGGGTGCTGCAGCGCGACGGCGTCACCGACACCAAGGACGCCGCCCGCACCTACCTGCACACGATCATCGGGGACGTGGTGCCGGCCGAGAAGATCGACACCTACCTGGAGCGCGGTCCGGAGATGCTCGACTTCGTGCTGGAACACTCGCCGCTGAAGCTGTGCTGGGTGCCGAACTACTCCGACTACTACCCGGAAACCGCGGGCGGCCGCGCCGGGGGTCGCTCGGTGGAACCCAAACCGTTCGATGCCAAGAAGCTCGGCCCCGACCTCGACGGCCTCGAGCCGCCGTACGGCAAGGTGCCGATGAACATGGTGGTGCTCCAGCAGGACTACGTCCGCCTCAACCAGCTCAAGCGTCACCCGCGCGGCCTGCTACGCAGCCTCAAGGTCGGCGTCCGCACCATGTGGGCCAACGCCACCGGCAAGAACCTGGTGGGCATGGGCCGCGCCTTGATCGCACCGCTGCGCATCGGGTTGCGCGACGCCGGCGTGCCGGTCCGACTCAGCACCGCCCTGACCGACCTCTACATCGAGGACGGCGTCGTCCGCGGCATCTACGTCCGGGACGCACAGGCAACAGAATCCGAAGAGCCCCAGCTGATCCGGGCTCGGCGAGGGGTGATTCTGTGCAGCGGCGGGTTCGAGCACAACGAGCAGATGCGGGTGAAGTACCAGCGTGCCCCCATCAGCACCGAGTGGACCGTGGGCGCCAAGGCCAACACCGGTGACGGCATCCTGGCCGCCGAAAAGCTCGGCGCCGCGCTGGAAATCATGGAGGACTCGTGGTGGGGGCCGACCGTCCCGCTGGTCGATGCCCCCTGGTTCGCGCTGTCCGAACGCAACTCGCCGGGCTCGATCATCGTCAACATGTCCGGCAACCGATTCATGAACGAGTCCATGCCCTACGTCGAGGCCTGCCACCACATGTACGGCGGCCAGTACGGCCAGGGCCCCGGACCGGGCGAGAACATCCCGGCCTGGCTGGTCTTCGATCAGCGCTACCGCGACCGCTATATCTTCGCGGGTCTGCAGCCGGGGCAACGGATCCCGAAGAAGTGGCTGGAGTCCGGCGTCATCGTCTCGGCGCCGACGCTCGATGAACTGGCCACCAAGGCCGGACTGCCCGCCGGGGCGTTCAAGGCCACCGTGGACCGCTTCAACGGCTTCGCCCGCTCCGGGGTGGACGAGGACTTCCATCGCGGCGAGAGCGCCTACGACCGCTACTACGGCGACCCCACCAACAAGCCGAATCCCAACCTGGGCGAGATCAACCAGGGGCCGTTCTACGCCGCCAAGCTCGTGCCCGGCGACCTCGGCACCAAGGGCGGCGTCCGCACCGATGTGGACGGCCGGGCGTTGCGCGACGACAACTCGGTGATCGAGGGCCTCTACGCCGCCGGTAATGTCAGCTCGCCGGTCATGGGACACACCTATCCCGGCCCCGGCGGCACCATCGGACCCGCGATGACGTTCGGCTACCTCGCCGCACTGCACATCGCGAGCCAAGCGCACGGCGGAAAGGCCTGACATGCCCATCAATCTCGACGAAGCACTCGGCGCCGAACTCGAACCCGTCGAGTTCTCCTGGACCAGCAACGACATCCAGCTCTACCACCTGGGCCTGGGCGCCGGCGCCGCGCCGCTGGACCCCCGGGAGCTGCGCTACCTGGTCGACAACACCCCGCAGGTGTTGCCGACGTTCGGCAACGTCGCGCAGAGCTTCCATCTGACCGATCCGCCGGAGGTGCAGTTCCCCGGGATCGACATCGAGCTGAACAAGGTGCTGCACGCCAGCGAGGGCATTTCCGCGCCGGGCCCCATCCCGCCGACGGGTACCGCCACGGCGGTCACCCGCTTCACCGACATCTGGGACAAGGGCAAGGCGGCCGTCATCTGGTCGGAGACCACCGCCACCGCCCCCGACGGCACGGTGCTGTGGACCCAGAAGCGGTCGATCTTCGCCCGCGGCGAGGGTGGCTTCGGCGGCGAGCGTGGCCCGTCCACCTCCGAGGAGCTGCCCGACCGGGCGCCCGATCTGGAACTCGACATCGTCACCCTCCCGCAGCAGGCGCTGCTGTACCGGCTCTGCGGGGACCGCAATCCGCTGCACTCCGACCCGGAATTCGCTGCGGCCATGGGCTTTCCGCGGCCCATCCTGCACGGGCTGTGCACCTACGGCATGACCTGCAAGGCGCTCGTCGACAACATCGTGGACGCCGACGCGGCCGCGGTGAAGTCCTATAGCGCCCGGATGGCCGGCGTGGTATTCCCCGGCGAGACGCTGCGCGCCAACCTGTGGAAGGACAACGATCGGTTCGTCGGCGCGGTCACGGTGCCCGAGCGAGACAATGCCGTCGCCTTGGCCGGCGTGGAGTTCGTGCCGGCCTGAGTTCCGCCGGCACAAACCCTGGCACCTCAGCCCAGGATCAAGCCCGACGTCGGCACCCCGGTGCCCGCGGTGACGAGCACGTGCTCGACGTTGTCCACCTGGTTCACCGACGTCCCGCGCAGCTGTCGAACCCCCTCGGCGATGCCGTTCATGCCGTGGATGTAGGCCTCGCCGAGTTGTCCGCCGTGAGTGTTGATGGGCAGCCGCCCGCCGATCTCGATGGCGCCGCCCGCGATGAAGTCCTTGGCCTCACCTTTGCCGCAGAATCCGAGTTCCTCGAGTTGCAGCAGCGTGTACGGGGTGAAGTGGTCGTAGAGGACCGCGGTCTGGATGTCGGCCGGGGACAGCCCACTCTGCTGCCAGAGCTGTCGGCCCACCAGTCCCATCTCGGGCAGGCCGAGTTCGTCGCGGTAGTACGAGTACATGGTGAACTGATCGGCACCGGCGCCCTGGGCCGCGGCCTCGATGATGGCCGGGCGGTGCTTGAGGTCCTTGGCACGCTCCGGCGTGGTGACCACGATAGCGACGCCGCCGTCGGTCTCCTGACAGCAGTCCAACAGCCGCAGCGGCTCGGCGATCCACCTAGAGTTCTGATGGTCCTCGATGGTGATCGGCTTGCCGTAGAAGTGCGCCTTGGGGTTGTTGGCCGCGTGCTTGCGGTCGGCCACCGACACGGCACCGAAATCGGCGCTGGTGGCGCCGTATTCGTGCATGTAGCGCTGCGCGATCATCGCCACCGAGGCCGCCGGCGTGCTCAGCCCGTGCGGGTAGGACCAGCTGTACTCCACCCCGCGGGAATCCGCGTTCACCGTCAGCCCGGGCATCACCTGACCGAAGCGGAACTCGGAACGCTCGTTGAAGGCCCGGTACGCGACCACCACCTCGGCCACCCCGGTCGCCACCGCGAGCGCGGCCTGCTGGACGGTCGCGGCGGCCGCACCGCCGCCGTAGCCGATCTGGCTGAAGAACTTCAGATCCCCGATCCCGGTCGAGCGGGCCACGGCAGTCTCCAGGTTGGAGTCCATCGTGAACGTCACCAGACCGTCGACGTCCGAGGGCGCCAGACCCGCGTCGTCGAGCGCGTCGAGCACCGCCTCGGCGGCCAGTCGCAGCTCGCTGCGTCCGGAGTTCTTGGAGAAGTCGGTGGCACCGATACCGGCGATGGCCGCCTTACCAGAGAGCATCAGCTGTCCCCCAATGTCAGAGTGGCGGTGGCTATCACGTGGTTGCCCAGGCTGTTGGAACCGGTCACCTTGACCGTCACCAGTTCGCCGTCCACCTCGGTCACCGCACCGGAGAAGGTGACGGTGTCGTAGGCGTACCACGGCACGCCGAGGCGCAGCCCGATCGACTTGATCCGCGCCGAGGGCCCGGCCCAGTCGGTCAGGTAGCGCTGCACCAGTCCGGTGTCGGTGAGGATGTTGACGAAGATGTCCTTGGACCCCTTGGCTTGGGCCTTGTCCCGGTCGTGGTGCACGTCCTGGTAGTCGCGGGTGGCGATGGCCGTGGAGACGATGAACGTCGGGTCGCCGTAGATCGCGAGCTCGGGCAGCGCGGTGCCGACTTCGATGCTGGTCATGCCTCGGGCTCCCATGCGTACAGCGTCCACGCGGGACTGACGTCACTGTCTGGGAAGTCGATGAAGGTGGCACGCACCGGCATTCCGATCTTCACCTTGTCGGCCTCCACGTTGCGCAGCTCGCCGAGCATGCGCACGCCCTCGGTCAGTTCGACCAGCGCGATCACGAAGGGCAGGCTGCGCCCCGGCACCTTCGGCGCGTGGTGCACGACGTAGCTGAACACCGTGCCCGTGCCGGCGGCGACGACGTAGTCGATTTGCGCATCCTTGTCCTGCCACACCGCGGGCACCGGCGGATGTTGCAGCGAACCGTCGGGACGCCGCTGGATCCGCAGTTCGTGGGCGTTGATCCCGTCCCAGAAGAACTGGGTGTCCCGCGACGACGCCGGGCGCATCAGCTTGTCCGGGTCGAGATCGGCCGGGATCTCCGGCTGGTCGGCCTCGCGCGGCTTGAACTTCATGATGCGCCAGTCCATCTCGGCGACTTCCTCATCGCCGACCGTCCAGGTGATCTTCTGGTTGACGAAGAAGCCCTCACCCAGCGCGGTCTGCTTGGGGCCGACCACGTCGGTGACCTCGGCGCTGATCGCCACCTGCTCGCCCGGCTCGAGATACCGGTGATAGGTCTGCTCGCAGTTGGTGGCCACCACTCCGACATAGCCGGCGTTGTCGAACAGGTCCATGATGGCGCCCAGCGGATCATCATCGGGACGAATGCCGCTGAGCCCCAGCATGGTCCACACCTGGATCATGGCGGGCGGAGCGACGATCCCCGGATGCCCGGCGGCCTTGGCCGCGGACTCGTCGACATAGATCGGGTTCTTGTCCCCGATGGCGTCGACCCAGTGGTGGATCATCGGCTGGTTCACCGGATCCCGGCCCAGCCGCGGCGCGCTGCGTCCCAACGACGTCAACCGGTCGATGCCGGCCTGCAGATCAGTCATCAGCGCGGCACCCGGGGAACCCTGAGGCCCGACGCGGCGATCATCTCGCGCATCACCTCGTTGACGCCGCCGCCGAAGGTGATGACCAGATTGCGTTTGGTCATCTTGTCCAGCCAGTCCAGCAACGCGGCGGTGTGCGGATCGGCCGGATTGCCGTACCTGCCGACGACCTCCTCGGCCAACCGGCCGACTTCCTGAATGCGTTCGGTGGAAAAGACTTTGGTGGCGGCGGCATCGGCCACGGCGATGGTCTCCCCCGACGCGGCGACCTGCCAGTTGAGTAGCTCGTTGATCCGCCAGATCGCCTTGATCTGCCCGAGCAGCCGGCGGGCGCCCTCCTGCTCGAGCGGTACGACCCCGTCGGATCCGGGCTTGGCCGCCCATTCGGAGACCTGGTCGTAGATTCCGGCGACGCGTCCGGCCGGCCCGAGACCCACGCGCTCGTGGTTGAGCTGGGTGGTGATCAGCTTCCAGCCGCCGTTCTCCTCGCCGACGAGCATGTCGGCGGGCACCCGCACATCGTTGTAGTACGACGCGTTGGTGTGGTGCGCCCCGTCGGACAGGATGATCGGCGTCCAGGAGTAGCCGGGATCCTTGGTGTCGACGATGAGGATCGAAATCCCCTTGTGCTTGGCGGCATCCGGGTCGGTCCGGCAGGCCAGCCAGATGTAGTCGGCGTCGTGCGCGCCGGTGGTCCACATCTTCTGCCCGTTCACGATGTATTCGTCGCCATGGCGCACGGCGGTGGTCCGCAGCGACGCCAGGTCGGTGCCGGCCTCGGGCTCGGAGTAGCCGATCGCGAAATGCACGTCGCCGGTGAGGATTCCGGGCAGGAACTTCTTCTTCTGTTCCTCGGTGCCGTGCACCTGCAGCGTCGGGCCGACCGTCTGCAACGTGACCATCGGCAGCGGAACATCGGCGCGGTTGGCCTCGTTGACGAAGATCTGCTGCTCGATGGGGCCGAACCCGAGACCGCCGTACTCCTTGGGCCAGCCCACCCCGAGCTTGCCGTCCGAACCCATCCGCTTGATCACGGCCCGGTAGGCCTCGTTGTGCCGGTCGGATTCCATCGCCGCGGCCTCTTCGGGCGTGATGAGAGTCGAAAAGTATTCCCGCAGTTCGGCTTGCAGGGCGCGCTGCTCGGGCGTCAACTCAATGAACATTTACGCTCCCACCAGGTCGAGGCGATGCGAGGGCCCGCCCAACAGCCGGGTCAGGTCCTTGATCGAGGAGTAGTAGCGGTCCATCGGGTAGGTGATGTCCATCCCCATCCCGCCGTGCAGGTGATGGCAGATCCGCATGGCCGACGGCGCCTGCGAGGTCAGCCAGTAGCCCAGCACCGCCAGATCCTCCTCGGCGTCGAGGCCCTCGGCCAGCCGCCAGGTCACCGAGTTCGACACCAACGAGATGGTGCGCGAGGCGATGTAGACCTCCGACAGTTGCGCGGCCACCGTCTGGAACGTCGACAGCGGTCGTCCGAACTGCTCGCGGGTGGCCACGTAGTCGGCGGTCAACCGCAGCGCCCCGGCGACCAGGCCCGCGGCGAACGCACCGATCGCCGCCAACGCCAATTGGTTGACGCGGCCCACGGCCGCCCCGTCGAGGACGTCGGCCTCGGCGTCGGAGAACACCAGGACGAACTCGTCGGATCCGTTGGCCGCCGGCGTCCGGGTCACCGACACGCCCGCGGCATCCCCCGCGACGACGGCCACCCCGGTGTCCGCGGTGACGACGATCCATTGCGCCTGATCCGCATACGCCACACCGATTTTGGTACCGGTGAGCCGTCCGCCGGTCAGCCGGACGGCGGGGTGCTGCGGCAGCGCGGCACCGGGTTCGTTGAGTGCCGCGGCCAACACCCCACCCTTACCCACCTCGGCCAGATAACGGTCCTGCTGGGTTTCGGAGGCCAGGTCGAGCAGCGGCAGCAGCCCCAGGCCCAGGGTCGCCAGCGCGGGACTCACGGTGCCGTGGCGGCCGATCTCGGTGAGCGCGGTGGCGATCTCCGCCAGGCCGAGGCCGTCGCCGCCCAGCCGCTCGGGCAGACCGAGCGCGGTGACCCCGCCGTCCACGAGGGCCTGCCAGCTGTTGTCCCGGCCCAGGACGGAGGTGACAACGTCGGCGACAGCCTGCTGGCCTTCGTCCGGACTGAAATCCACCCGAATACTCCTTGATTCGACTTGGGTTCGCGTTACGCGGCCGAGGACTTCCCGGTGAAGTTCACCGGCCAATGCTTGATGCCATTGAGCCATCCCGACTTTAGGCGCTCGGGCTCGCCGGCCGAAGTGAGATCCGGCATGTGGTCGGCGATCGCGTTGAAGATCAGGTCGATGGTCATGCGGGCCAGGTTGGCGCCGATGCAGTAGTGCGCCCCGGTGCCGCCGAAGCCGACGTGCGGGTTGGGGTCGCGCAGGATGTTGAAGGTGTACGGGTCCTCGAAGACCTCTTCGTCGAAGTTGGCCGACCGGTAGGACATCACCACCCGCTCGCCCTCCGCGATCTTGACCCCGGCCAGTTCGGTGTCCTCGCTGGCGGTGCGCTGGAAGGCCGACACCGGGGTGGCCCACCGGATGATCTCGTCGACGGCCGTGGCCGGGCGCTCCCGCTTGTAGAGCTCCCACTGATCCGGGTTCTGGGTGAACGCGATCATGCCGTGGGTGATCGAGTTCCGGGAGGTCTCGTTGCCGGCCACCGCGAGCATGATGACGAAGAAGCCGAACTCGTCGTCGGTGAGCTTCTCGCCGTCGATGTCGGCCTGGACCAACTGGGTGACGATGTCGTCGCCCGGGTTCTTGGTGCGCTCCTCAGCCATCTTCATGGCGTAGGTGATGACCTCGAAGGAGGACATGGCCGGGTCGACGTCGGCGTATTCGGGATCGTCACCGGCGGTCATCTCGTTGGACCACCGGAACAACTTGTCGCGGTCGTCCTGCGGGACCCCGAGCAGGTCGGCGATGGCCTGCAGCGGGAGTTCACACGACACCTGCTCGACGAAGTCGCCGCTGCCCTCGGCCGCCGCGGTGGTGACGATGTTCTGGGCCCGCCGGTTGAGTTCGTCCTTGAGTCGCCCGATGGCACGCGGGGTGAAGCCGCGGGAGATGATCCGCCGCAGCCGGGTGTGGTGCGGCGCATCCATGTTCAGCAGGACGTTGCGCTGCAGGTCGATGGCCTCGCGCGTCATCCCCTCCGGCCAGACGGGGATGGCGCCGTCCATCGAGCTGCTGAACACGTCGCTGCGCCGGGACACCTCGCGCACGTCGGCGTGCTTGGTGACCAGCCAGTAGCCCTTGTCGCCGAAGCCGGCGGTGCCGCCGGGCACGTTGACCCAGTGCACCGGATCCGACTTGCGGAGTTCGGCGAGCTCCTTGACCGGCAGGCCGGCCAGGTTCACCTCGGCGTCGAGGAAATCGAAGTCGCTGGAGATATTCGGGGCGGCCATGTGTTTACTCCTGATGGTGGTCGCAGGTGTTCGGGTTGCGCAGCGGCTGTGCCGGACGACCTGAAACAACGTGGTCTAGTTCCGATTGCCACCATTGAAACACGGCCTGACCGCAGATCAAAGGTGGTATGGCATCGTCGCTTGTCAGAGTAATGAAACGTGTTCTAGCCTGACCTCATGGGTAATCCTGTCATCGTCGAAGCCACCCGCAGCCCGATCGGCAAGCGCAATGGCTGGTTGTCCGGTCTGCACGCCACCGAACTGCTGGGGGCGGTGCAGAAGGCCGTCGTCGAGAAGGCCGGGATCGACGCGGGCGACGTCGAGCAGATCATCGGGGGCTGCGTCACCCAGTACGGCGAGCAGTCCAACAACATCTCCCGGGTGGCGTGGCTGACCGCGGGGCTACCCGAGCACGTCGGCGCCACCACCATCGACTGTCAGTGCGGCAGCGCGCAGCAGGCCAACCATCTGGTGGCCGGCCTGATCGCCACGGGTGCCATCGACATCGGCATCGCCTGCGGCATCGAGGCCATGAGCCGGGTCGGGTTGGGCGCCAACGCCGGGCCGGATCGGTCGATCATCCGCGCGTCCTCCTGGGACATCGACATGCCCAACCAGTTCGAGGCCGCCGAGCGGATCGCCAAGCGCCGCGGCATCACCCGCGCCGACCTCGACGCCTTCGGCCTGGCCTCGCAGCAGAAGGCCAAGCAGGCGTGGGCCGAGGGCCGGTTCGACCGGGAGATCTCCCCGATCGAGGCGCCGGTGCTCGACGAGAACAAGCAGCCCACCGCCGAGCGCGGGACCGTCAGTCGCGACCAAGGATTGCGGGACACCACCGCCGAGGGGTTGGCCGCGCTGAAGCCGGTGGCCGAAGGTGGGTTGCACACCGCGGGCACGTCATCGCAGATCTCCGACGGCGCCGCCGCGGTGCTGTGGATGGACGAGGAGAAGGCGAAGGCGTTGGGGCTGAAGCCGCGCGCCCGGATCGTCGCCCAGGCCAATGTCGGCGCGGAGACCTACTACCACCTGGACGGCCCCGTGCAGTCGACGGCCAAGGTGCTGGAGAAGGCCGGGATGAAGATCGGCGACATCGACCTCGTCGAGATCAACGAGGCGTTCGCCTCCGTCGTGCTGTCCTGGGCCCGCGTGCACGAACCGGACATGGACCGCGTCAACGTCAACGGCGGCGCCATCGCGCTGGGCCATCCCGTCGGCTCCACCGGCGCCCGCCTGATCACAACCGCGCTGCACGAACTCGAGCGCACCGACAAGAGCACGGCGCTGATCACCATGTGCGCCGGCGGTGCACTGTCCACCGGAACGATCATCGAGCGAATCTAGTGGCCCCGGTTTCGGACGCGGACCGCATCGCCGCGGCCCGGGCGTACATCGAGGCGCTGGCCACCCACCGGGCCGACGCGGTGCCGTTCGCGCCGGGCTGCACCCGCACCGAGGTCGGCATCAAGACCGGATTCTCCGGAAATCACCTGCGCCGCAGCCTCAATGGCGGCCTGCAGTACCGGGTGATCGAGTCGGTCAGCGACCCGGAATTCACCGTCCTCGAAGACACGGTCCGCGCGCAGTTCGAGCTCTCGACCAAGCCGACGCTGTTCGGCCGCAAGGTCGGCGCCCGGGTCGACGAGACGTTCCTGATCCCCGCCGAATCCCCGTCGGGGCAGGCGCAGATCCACCACATCCGGGCCGATATCAGGCCCTTCCTCACGCGATAGGGTGCCGCCATGGCCAATCCGCCCAAGGGGCTGAACTCCAAACAGACCGGCGTGATCATCAAGTGGATGTCCCGCTTGAACACCTTTGCGTACAAGACCACCGGCGGGCGCCTCGGCGGCAAGTGGCGCGTGGGCTCCAACCGGTTCTCCGCGCCGCCACCGATCGGGATCCTGACCACCATCGGTCGCAAGTCCGGTGCGGAGCGGGACAGCCCGCTGCTGTTCCTGCGGGAGGGTGACCGCGTGGTGCTGGTGGCCTCCCAGGGCGGGCGGGCGAGCAACCCGATGTGGTATCTCAACCTGAAGGCCAATCCCGCGGTGACGTTCCAGATCAAGAACGAGAAGCTGACGCTCACCGCGCGCGACGCGACCGACGCCGAACGCGAGCAGTACTGGCCGAAGCTGGATGCGATCTATCCGGACTTCGACAACTACCGCTCCTGGACCGACCGCAAGATCCCCATCGTCATCTGCGACCCGCGCTAGTTGTACTGACCTGAGAGGTTAGGTACACGGCTGGCTGGTGGTTGACCGCCGAGTGCTGTGTGGCCGCGGTGGTGATTGTAGGTGTGCAGCCAGCGGGGGTATTCCTGGCAGCGTTGGTCGTCGCTGGTGTAGAGCCGGGCGTAGGCCCATTCGTCGGCCAGGGTGCGGTGGAATCTCTCCACCTTGCCGTTGGTCTGCGGCCGGTACGGCCGAGTCCGGCGGTGCTCGATGCCCTCTCCGAGCGCCTTCCGAAAGACGTGCGACCGGTAACAGGAGCCGTTGTCGGTCAACACCTTCCGAACAGTGATGCCGTGTTCGTTGAACCGCGGCGGCGAGCTCGTCGCGGTCTTCCCGGTCAGGCGTTGGCACGTTTCCAGAACTCGGCGGCGGTATCCTTGCGCTCGTCGGCCAGCATCTCGGAGTAGGCCAACCGCGAATGCGCATCCAGTGCGGTGTGGAGGAAGTGATAGCCCCGCAACGGATCACGGAACTTGCTGGTCCTGCCGGTCTTGTCGGCCCGCGAATTGCGCCGACCCGTAGCGCGGCCGAGCATCCGCCACCCTCCGCCGGCGGGAATCTTACCCAGCTTCTTGACATCAACATGCACCAGATCACCGCAGGCAGCCGATTCCATGCGGCGCACGACACGCCCGGTGGCGCGGTCGAGCCAACGCAGTCGGGCGACGCCGTAACGGCGCAGCACGTTGTGCACCGTGGAGACGTTGAGCCCCAGCAGGTAGGCGATCCGGGTCGGCCCCCACCGTCGGGTGACGCGCACGCCGATGATGCGCCGTTCGGTCCGCGTCGGGGTGCGGTTCGGGCTGTGGTGTGGCCGTGAGCTGCGGTCGGACATCCCGGCATCGCCCAGCTCGAGGTAGCGGTTCACCCACCGACAGACGGTGGTCACCGACACCTGGAAGCGTTCCGCTGCACGCCGACGCGACCACCCATCATCGACGACGCAACGTGCCAGCCCGCAGAAGTTGAGTCCCGCATAGTGGTGTAGCGCGGTTGCTGGGTTCGTCATCGTGTTGGTGATGGACGTGAAGCGGCCACCGCGTGATCCTTCGAGTCAACCTTCCACAG
>Ga0265293_10002618_pt1 | contig 35487 bp, 21 predicted proteins | sample Munlanlewell138R_FD_192505 | JGI IMG/M metagenome (GOLD analysis project Ga0265293, IMG submission 192505) | Leachate microbial communities from a municipal landfill in Southern Ontario, Canada - Leachate well 138R | ecosystem: Engineered > Solid waste > Landfill > Unclassified | place: Canada... | reverse complement strand
CAAAGTTATTTTCGGATTTTTTTCGAAATCCCGTTTTTACGGAATGAAGCGAGAAATCTGTCGTTGCATCTTTTTACACCAATAGCATTCCCATAAACGCATCATCCGAAACTTACTGGTGAGCTGGCTGCCATCTTCAACGGAAATCATGAAGGAAACGAATGAGCGGCACGTGCTGAATGCCCTCATGACATGCTCCGGTGTAGTCGTCCAATGTGATCACATATTTGGGATAGTTGTCCTGGATGGCTTTCAGATTTCCGAATTCCCTCTCCATAGTTTGTTTTTCGGTAATGCGAAGCGCCACCTGTATGTATATTTTCTCCCTTTTTCGTTCAGCAATAAAATCCACTTCTTGCTCATTCTGCTTTCCGATCAAAACTGAATAGCCCAGGAATTTTAAGTGAAGGTAAACCGCATTCTCCAGGATTTGCCCTAAATCGAAAGGTGAAAACCCCACTACGCCATTTCTGATTCCGATATCATTGAAATAATATTTTTTACCAACCTCAAAAACCTTTTTACCGTGTATGTCGGCTCGCATCACTTTTGAAATCAGCATGGCTGTAGTTAAATAATCAATGTAGTTGTGTTTACACCGCAGCCCCCATCTCACACCAATTCGTGTCATCTCGGGCAAAATCCCGTACTTGCCGGATGAAGGGAGAAATCTAAATAAAATGCGCTTACACCTTTACGATTGAAAGGGAGTTCTGGTTTTATAAAAACCTACAACAACGGTGAGAGCAGCCGCACCAGCTTTTCCCACAGAAGAAGATATTTCGATCTCTTCAGCCAGTCGGCGGCATTGATCTCTGCAGCATGTTTTAAATCCTCGTCGAAGGCATTTTGCAATTGGCGGGCAATCTCTTCGCTGTACACCATGGCGTTGACTTCGAAGTTGAGGTCGAAGCTCCGGTAGTCCATGTTGGCGGTACCTACCACGGCCAGATCATCATCGATAACCATGGTCTTGGCATGCACAAAACCTTTTTGGTAGGTAAAAATTCGTACCCCGTGCTGCAACAGCTCCGTGTAATAGGATCGCGCCACCGCATTTACCATTTTGGAATCGGAGATGCCGGGAACCAGAATTTTTATGTCGATACCACTTTTGGCTGCAATAATCAGGGCATCCATCAGGCTCTCGCCCGGGATAAAATAGGGGCTGGTGATGCAGATGCTCTTCCGGGCCGAACCGATGACCTGCATCAACGAATAGAAAATGACCGGCAGTGGAGAGTCGGGGCCGGAAGGTACAATTTGTACGAGGGTGAGAGGTGCATCTTTTTCACGGACAGAGAGTTGGAAATAAGCTGGTACAAAAGGCAGCTTGCTTTCACTGCAAAAGTTCCAGTCGCAAATAAAAAGATATTGCAGATAAAAGGTCGCCGGGCCTTCAATCATCAGGTGGGTGTCGCGCCAGTAGAGGCCGTTTTCAGCTTTTGTATCGTTTCGGTATTTATCGCTTATATTGATGCCGCCAATGAAGGACTTTTTCCCATCGATGATAATGATTTTCCGGTGGTTTCGGTAGTTGATGCGGCTGGCCAGGAGGTACCATTTTATTTTATAAAAAGGCGCTGTCTCCACGCCGGCATCTTCCAGTCGTTTTATAAATCGTTTGCCCAAACCGTGGCTGCCAAAATCGTCGTAGATGAAACGCACCTCTACACCCTGCCTGGCTTTATCAATCAAGACATCGGCTATGGCATTTCCAGTTTCATCATTTTCATAAATATAATATTCGATATGGATGTGCGATGTTGCGCCCTGAAGCGCTTTGAGCACTTCCGGAAATTTCTCTTCACCGTTCAAAAGCAACCTGACGGAATCGTTACCGGTGAGCGGGCTTGTTGTCGAGTTGGAAATAAAACGCGCCAATGTGTTGTACTCCCGCGACAGACCAGCCGACTGCAACATCTGCTCGGAATAATTGCGAAGATGTCTCTTAATTTTTTGAAGCAACACCTCGTCTTCTACTATTTTCTTGCTGTACAATTTATGCTTTCGGTAATTAACACCAAAAGAAAAATAGAACAACATGCCGATACCCGGCAACAGGATGATAAAGAGAATGTAGGCCAGGGCTTTATCACCGCTACGCGTATCGTAGAGCACCCGCATGATGACCAGCAGCACGATGAGGAGATAAATAATTTCGATGGTTAATAACCAGGTCATGTTTTCAAGTGCGCGTTATCACTTCCTGTATATCCACAAATTCTCTGTTTATTGGGCGATAAGCCTTTTCTGCCAGGCCAAACGGAACCTCAACAATAGCCTGGTTTTTTAACCCGATCATTAAATTCTTTTTCCCGGCCAACAAACTGTTGATGGCCGCCACTCCCATTCGTGTTGCGGCAATCCGATCCTGAGCTGTCGGGTTGCCTCCCCGCTGTATATGTCCCAAAATTGTGACCCTTGCTTCAATGTCGGGGTGTTGTGCTTTAACCCGTTCGGCAATTTTTAAGGCACCGCCCGTTTTGTATCCCTCCGCAACCATGATAATGCCGCTGCTTTTTTTATCTACCAACCCTTTTTGGATGAACTTGTCCAGCTCTTTTTCCTGTTCCAAAACTTCTGGGATGAGGATAACCTCAGCCCCACAGGCAAGCCCGCTTCCCAAAGCCAGCAGTCCGGCCTCTCGTCCCATCGCTTCGACAAAAAATATCCGCCCGTGCGACCTGGCCGTATCTTTTATTTTGTCGACGGCCTGCACCACCGTGTTCAGGGCAGTGTCGAAACCAATGGTATAGTCGGTGCCACTGATGTCGTTGTCGATTGTTCCGGGTATCCCGATAAAGGGAATGTCGAACTCAGAAGAAAACTGTGCAGCGCCCTTAAACGTTCCATCCCCGCCAATTACCACAACACCATCAATATTTCTTTGTTTCAAATTCTTGTATGCCTGCTCTCTGCCCTCGACCGTAGTAAATTTTTCGCATCGTGCTGTTTTCAGTATTGTTCCGCCTAAGCCTATGATACCGCCGATATCCTGATAACTCAGTTTCAAAAAATCGTTTTCTATCATTCCCTGAAACCCATAGTTACAGCCAAACACTTTTACGTTATTTGCCAATGCAGCCCGTGTTACGGCTCTAATGGCAGCATTCATGCCGGGGGCATCGCCGCCGGAGGTAAGAACGGCGATACATTCGATTGCTTTTTTGTGCATAATCGTTTTATTTGGATCCTTCTTTTTTGGTCATTACATCTGTTTTTTAAAAGTACATCACCTCAAGTGTTCTACACAAACTTCAAAAAGCCATAAGTGTTTTCGGTCGTTTCAAAATATTCTCCACCATCACTCATTTCAGAATCCAAAAAGGTCTTCCTCAAAAACCTGTTTTTTCAGCATTTTCCGGCTTAAAATCTCTATGGCAGATTGGCACCGGCTTTCGCCAAAAGTACCGCAGCAGCCTTGCCTTTCCTGCTGGCACCAACGATAACGATAGCGGTTTTAACAGGAAAAACCGCTATCGTTACGGGAATTGAATTTAGAACCTGCGTTTCAATTTCTTTGCGACAATTTCAGCAGCCTTAATCAATGGGTACCCTGCAGGCGAGCCTGTAAGCAATGGATGGGTGCCAATTTGTGCCGTCAGCAGCGACTTTATGTTTGTGTGGCTTTGAATTAAAAAACCAATAGAGTTGGTCAATTCTCCAACGCTTTGGCCGCCATACACTTCACCGCCTATGATCATACCACAATCGGAGGCCACGATTAATTTTACGGTTTGTTCGTGCATGCCTTCCAGGGTGCCCGGGTGTCTGTCCATTCCTGTAAAGCTGCCCACTATCACGCTAAAGTCGTCTTCCATAGCTTTCGTTTCGGTGACACCGGCAGTGCCGAAAGCAGTATTCCCGATGGCAGTATCATAAATGGCAATGGTTCCGCCAAACGATTTACAAGGGCTTAATCCGTACAAACTCATGCCTGCAACTCTGGCTTCGGCACAGGCGGTAGATGCCAGCATCGTTGTGTTGAGTTTTCCCGTTAAGAAATCTCTCTTTTCGGCGCAATCGCCAACAGCAAAATAGTCGCTCGAACAATTATAAATACGCATGTATTCACACGTTTTTATAAATCCAAATTCGTTTAAATCGAAACCGGATTTTTTGGCTAATTCAGTATTTGGAACGTATCCCATCGAAAGGATGACTGCATCAGCGGGTAGCTCTTCGCCGGTACTTAAAACTACTTTGGTAACCTTTCCGTCTTTGCCAACAATCTCTTTTACCCCTTTGCCCGTAATAACTTTCACACCCCGCGACTTTAACAGGTCTTCGGCTTTGTCGCCAAATTCTTTATCAAAAGCTCTGGCTAATATGGAGGGTTCTATTTCTACCAGCGTCACATCCCATCCTGCCTTGTTCATTTCATCCGACATCTCCACGCCGATAAATCCAGCCCCGATGGTGATAACCTTTTTCAAAGGCTTCAGCCGGGCGTGCATCTCATCCAGATATATTTTGTTTTTAGGAATTGAAAATACATTTTCCAGATCAGCACCTTTCAGCCATTTGGGTTTTGTAGGAATGGAGCCTGTTGCAAAAATCAGTTTTTCGAAATAAATCTTCTCGCTATTTGATAAAGTACAGATGTTGTTTTCTTTATCAACAATATCAACCTCTGCAACCTTTATCTCCACGCCAATATCCGTCAGCATTTTGTCGGGTAAAATATTTTTGTCGCTGGTATGCAACGACCCGAAAATGTAAGGAATCCCGCAGGGCACCAATACTTTTTCTTCTTTTCTTACCACCACAACCGATTTGTCGGGGTAATTAGTTTTTGCTGTTATGGCAGCTTGCAGTCCGGATGCTCCGCCGCCAATAATCAAAACATTAATTTTTTCCATGATAATGAAATTTTTTGTTTAAACAATTGGTTGCAAAAGTATCCTGATGAACGCGTAAAAACAAGGAGATCAACCGCAGACATTTGATTATCGGGTTGATTCTCATGTTTTGTAAGGTTTCGGAAACAAGAATAGACATCCCTGCAGGGGAAAAGACTATTGAAATCGGAAGCTTTATTTACTCCACTCTTCGCGGATAGCCTCCTGAAGTTCGTCGAAGCGCGCCATTAATTCTGCCGAGAGCACTTTCGATCGTCTGTGCAGCTTGCGCAATTGAAAGGAGAAAACAATGCTAAAAAGACCGGCAAATAAGAAGCTTAGTCCAATAAAAATTACCGCACTCAATCCGGCAAATACAGGATTCCATATGAGAATGAAAGAAGCTATGGTACCAAGAATACCAAAGGCCAGCAACCAGCCCCAATTGGGTTCACCATATTTTTTTACATCCAGCGAAAAGCTAATGGCTCCAATGGAACGGAACAGGATGACAAACCCTACATAAAAAGCAAGCATTTCCGTAGCAAGACCCGGTTTTAGGAATAACAAAATACCTATTACAAAAGTAACGATACCAAAAGCCAAAGACCAGCCCCAGCTCTCTAACTGATCGCGGTTGGCCACTGAAAAGATAATCTCGGAGAGGCCGCCGAACAACAAAGAAAGACTGAACAAAATGGCAAGTGCAATGAACGAAAATATCGGGGAGACAAAGACTACGGCACTGACTATTATAAAAAATACCCCTACCAGTAAGGGGATGTACCAATGCCGGATGGCTTTTTTTAACGATTTTAAAAGGATAGGTTCCATAGTTTTAATAATTATGATGTGAATATTTCTCTATAATTCTTTTTAACTAAAAGTCATACCCGGCAAACATACGCTAAACTTTCGACAATCCCGGAATCACAGCCATCGGAACCAATTGCATAGTACACTCATCTCTCACCTCTCACCTCTCACCGCTCATCTCTCACCTCTCACCGCTCACCTCTCACCGCTCACCGCTCACTACTCCCCTGCTACCGCACGATTGCTAAACTCATAACCGGCTTTCATTGCTTTTTGGTTAAGCTCAACCACAGCTTCTCCTTTGTTTCCAAAAAGTTTTGCGATGGCTTTTTCGATTTCATCGAAAGGCATTTCAAGAAATGGAGCTGCTGCGCCCAGCATCACCATATTTGCCGACCGTACCGAACCCAGTTCTTTGGCGATGGCTTCGGCGTCGATGAAGATGTGGTTTTTTATCTTTTTAATTTCGGCTTTAAGCGCTTCCTTATCGGGATAGTTGGGAATATTGACAAAGGCGTTGGAGCTGGTGATGAGCCACCCGTCGCGGCGGAGCCACGGCAGATACCGCAACGATTCGAGCGGCTCTACCGAGATGATCAGATCGGCCTGGCCGTAAGGGATCAGGTCGGAGGCTATTTCTTTGTCGCTCAGGCGCAGGTTGGATTGCACGGCGCCGCCGCGTTGGCTCATGCCGTGTACTTCGGCCTGTTTCAGAAACAAACCGTTATCCACGGCAGCCAGTCCGATGCAGGCTGCTATCGATAAAATTCCTTGTCCGCCGACACCTGCCAGAATAATGTCTTTTTTCATGTTCTATTTAATTTTATTGTTGTGATGCCTTTTGTTGTTCGGCTTCTTTGGCTTTTGCTGCGGCTCTTTGGCGCATGCGCTTGTTGAGGGTCTGAATGCACTCACGTCGTGATATTATCACCGAAGGCTCGTCGCGCTGCAGCTCTTCGAGGAGCACCTGCACGTTTTCGTCGTGGTTCTTTTTCAGCGGCGTAATCACGCGGATGCGTTCCTCGGGAATGCCGATGCCACGACAGATATCTTCAATTTTTCCGGTGGCAGCCGATTTCTGTCCGCCGGTCATGCCGGTGGTGGAGTTATCGTTGATAATAATGGTGACGTTGGAATTGCAGTTCACCACGTCGAGCAGGCCGGTCATGCCGGAATGGGTAAAAGTAGAATCGCCGATCACAGCGATGGAGGGCGAAAACCCAACGTCAGCCGCGCCTTTGGCCATGGTGATGGAAGCACCCATATCCACACAGGAGTTGATGGCGTTAAAAGGCGCCAGCGCTCCGAGGGTGTAACAGCCAATGTCAGAGAAGACGCGTCCTTTGCTGTATTTTTCCATCGCACTATTCAGCGCGTTGTAGGTATCGATATGGCCACAACCCATACACATCGAGGGCGGACGACCCACAACAAGCCCGGGGACATCCTGCCCGTAAGTATCTTCCAGACCCATAGCACGCGCCACCACATTGGGGTTTAATTCGCCATCGCGCGGAACGGTGCCGTCGAGCCGGCCTTTCACATTTAAATTTTTTGAAAGATAACCTTTCAGCATCTCCTCGATCACCGGCGCCCCCTCTTCGAGCACCAGGATGGTTTCGCATTCCTTTTCTAATTTTGCTAATAATGTCCGTGAAACCGGATATTGATTGATCTTCAGCACAGGATAGGGAAGCTCCCGGTCAGCAAAATTTTCGAGCAGATAATTGTAGGCGATGCCGCTGGCGATGATGCCCAACGAATGGTCGGAGCCATCGATGTAGCGGTTGTAGCCGGATGTTTCTGATTCGTTAATAAAATGCGCCTGATTAGCAAGCAGGCCTTTGTAGCGCTTTCGCGCAATGGCCGGCAACAGGATAAACTGCTTCGGGTCGTCGGGCAGGCGTATTTCGTTTTGTTCGCGCGAAGGCTTTCGCACTACACCGGCACGTGAGTGCGCCAGGCGTGTGGTGATGCGCAACAAAACAGGCGTATGGAGTTTTTCGGATAGTTCCAAACCATAAAAAACCATGTCGTAAGCCTCCTGTTGGTTGGAAGGCTCCAGGGTAGGAATCATGGCAAACTTCCCGAAGAAACGCGAGTCCTGTTCGTTTTGTGAAGAGTGCATCGAGGGATCGTCGGCGGAAACCACCAGCAGACCGCCGTTGGCTCCGGTGACGCCGGCATTGACAAAGGCATCGGCGGCAACATTTAACCCCACATGTTTCATGCACGCCATGGCACGCTTGCCGACATACGAAACGCCCAAAGTAGCTTCCATAGCTGTCTTTTCGTTGGCTGTCCAGGAGGCAACAACTTTATTATCGCGGGCTTCACGGGAAGCCTGAACATATTCGGTGATTTCAGTTGACGGGGTGCCGGGATAGGCAAATACCGCCGATATTCCGGCATCGATGGCTGCTTGCCCGATGGCCTCAACGCCTAATAATAACATCTTTTGCATAACGCTTAATTTTTTCTTGTTGTAATAATCACTCCTGTTGACTTTCGATGGAATGATCTGCAAAATTATTCATTTTTGAGGTTTTTGATCTTGCAACTCCTAACAGTCAGCCATTTTAAAAACCTTTCCTGTCGGCAATCATACAAAATCATTCGCTGCGCTTTTTATTCCTGTCGACAATTTCGCTGGCGCTAAAAAGTAATTTACTTTTGACGCATACAAACTGATCATTTTTTAATAAAAAAATTTTTAAAGCTATGAAGAGCAAGATCATGATGAATCCCAACCCATTGGTGCAGTACCTCGGCAAACTACCCGAAGAGTTTACGCTTGAAGATTTGGTTTTGTACATCGACGATCACAAGATAGAGATGCTCAACCTGCGCTATGCCGGCGAAGACGGACGCCTGAAAACGCTCACCTTTGTCATCAACAGCCGCGAACACCTCCTCGATGTGCTCACCATGGGCGAACGCATCGACGGCAGCAGCCTGTTCTCTCACATCAAGCCCGGCTCCAGCGATCTTTACGTGGTTCCGCAATACAAAACTGCTTTTGTAAATCCTTTCAACGAGATTCCTACCCTCGACATCCTGTGTAGTTATTACGACAAAAACGGCAACCCACTCGAAAGCGCTCCGGAATATATCCTGCAAAAAGCCCACGACCTGCTCAAAGAAAAAACCGGCTATGAGTTTCATGCCATGGGCGAGCTTGAGTTTTATATCATCTCCGACAACGATCCCTTGTATGAAGCCGTCGATCAGCGTGGCTATCACGAGTCGTCACCTTTCAACAAATCGGATGCTTTTCGGCATGAGGTAATGCTGGCTATTGCGCAGGCGGGCGGAATGCTCAAATATGGCCACAGCGAGGTGGGCAATTTTACTATTGGCAAAACCCTTTACGAGCAAAACGAGCTGGAGTTTTTGCCGTGCCCCGTGATAGACGCAGCACATCAATTGTTGGTGGCCAAGTGGATCATCCGCACGCTGGCGCATCAATATGGCGTAACGGCGACTTTTGCTCCCAAAATTACGGTGGGCAAAGCAGGCAGCGGCATGCACATCCACACCAAGCTGATGAAGGATGGCGTAAGCCAGATGACCGAAAACGGAAAGCTAAGCGATGCAGCCAAAAAAGCCATCGCCGGCTATCTCGACCTTGCCCCTTCGCTCACTGCTTTTGGCAACATGAATCCTACTTCTTATTTCAGGCTGGTGCCACACCAGGAAGCGCCTACCAACATTTGCTGGGGCGACCGCAACCGCTCGGTGCTGGTGCGCGTGCCACTGGGATGGACAGGAAATACCGACATGTATCTGCATGCCAACCCACAGCAAAAAAGTAGTGACCATCCTGACAAAGACAAACAAACTGTCGAATTTCGCTGCCCCGATGGCTCTGCAGATGTTTTCCTGTTGTTGGCCGGGCTGGTGGTAGCAGCGCGCCATGGGTTCGAGATGGAAAACAATCTGGAGTATGCAGCCAAAACGTATGTGGATGTCAACATTTTCCACGAAGAGCACCAGGATTTGGTGAATAAACTTAAGCAGCTTCCCATCTCGTGCGCCGAATCAGCCAATATGCTCCAGCAGCAGGCAGCAATTTATGCCGAAGGAAACGTGTTTCCGATGCCGTTGCTCGAAAGCCTCATCACCCGCTTGCGCAAATTTGCCGACGCCCACCTGAGAGAACAAATTGCCGGCGATCAGCAAGCCATGCTCGATCTGGTTGAGAAATTTTTTCATTGTGGATAAGCCACTACAAAGCGCAAATCACACATATCAATGATAATAAACCTGCAAACATACGAGCGCGGGGTTAGATAGCCATTTTGATAAACTCAGAGCTTCTGACACACCGTGAAGTTATTGTCGCGTTATTTAGATTCTATAAAATTGTAACCCGCTGAAAGAACCATTAACAGGTCAAGGGTCTGAAATCACCAAAAACATTTTGATATTTTTTTTTAAGTCCCGGCACCCTCACCGCTATTGCGCTGAATAGCAGCGAATAGATTCATTTTTGTGATTCTTTGATTTTCCAAAATAATTATACTTTAGCAACCCTTAAGGAAAGTTAACATAGGGGCAGTGATGAATTGGATCACCGAATTTTTAAAATAATAAACACAATGAAAAATTTTATACTTGGGTTACTGGCTGTCATGCTCCTCACGCCTGGCTACGCCCAATGGCGCCGGGGTGAAATGGAGATAAGCGTAGCGTTCTCATCACCGGCAGAAGCAGCCCGATTGCAGGCACTTCACCTCAACGGCGATGTTTACGGCAATCACGCCCGCCTGTATGTTACCGCCGAAGAGCGGTTGCTACTCGAGCAGGCGGGATTTACGGCAGAGGTGCTCATCGAAAACCTGAATGAACATTACGCCCATTTCTGGGAAACCGACGAGGCCTATCACAGCTATCAGGAAATCATCGACTTGGCCGATAGTCTGGCTGCAAACTTCCCCGAAATTTGTACCAAGCATATTTTTGGAACCTCGATGGGCGGGCGCCAACTGGCAGCACTCAAAATCAGCGACAACTCCGCCATCGACGAAAACGAAGCGGAGATTATGTTTGATGCCGGCATACATGGCGACGAAATCGGCGGCCCTGAAAACGTTATCCGCTTTGCGCGCGATCTTTGTCTGGCCTACGGCAACGATCCCTACATCACCGGGCTTGTCGATACACGCGAGATATGGCTTTATCTGATGGTTAATCCCGATGGCCGCGTGGGTATGACGCGTTACAACAACAATGGCGTCGACCTGAACCGCGACTGGGGCTACATGTGGAATGCAGAGGGCAGCAGCACCGGCGCCTTCTCGCAGGTGGAATCGAAAGCGCTAAGAGAATGCGCCTTCAGCAACCAGTTTGTGGTACACACCACCTACCACAGCGGCACCGAATACGTTTCCTATCCCTGGAGCTATCGCGCCAGCCAGACGCCCGATCATATCCACATCGATCAGCTTGCTGCTTTGTATTCGAGCGAATCAGGATATGCCAATATGGAATATGGCCAGGGAAACACCGGCATGTATCCCATCAACGGAAGCACCAAAGATGGCAACTACGGAGCAATGGGCAGCATCAGCTGGTCGATGGAAATTTCGTACAGCAAACAACCTCCTGCATCGCAGATCATGATGTATTATAATTACAACAAACCAGCAATGCTTGCAATGATCGAACATGGCGGCTACGGCATCAGCGGAACAGTTACTGACGCCCTTACCGGCGAACCGGTGACGGCCACAGTTTTCATCGACAATTTACTGCCCGCCTACACGGGGCCCGGCGTGGGCGATTTTCATAAATACCTGCTGGCAGGCACCTACAACATTTTGGTGAAAGCCAATGGCTATGCCGATAAACTCGTCACCGGAATTAGCGTAAGCGCAATGAGTACCACCGAAGTGGATATCGAACTTGATGCGCTGGAGCATCAAAGCATTTACAAAGTTATCAGCTCACACATCCCCAACAACAACCCCGCTGACGCTGGGCACACGTGGAATGTGATCGGACAACCCGACAACTTGTATTATTCGCTGGGCAAAGGCGGCTGGATTGTTATAGATATGCTGGATGTGATCTTTGATGGTGCCGGCGCCGATATCATGGTTTTTGAAGGCGACGCTACACCCGAAGGTTTTACTTTGTACGCAGGCGAAAGCATGGACGGTCCGTGGCACAGCATGGGCACAGGTACCGGAACTTCAGAATTCGACTTTGCCAACTGCAACATCTCTGAAGCACGTTATTTCAAAATATTGGACGATGGCGATGGCAGCGCTAACCAAAACGGCGCCGGCTTCGACCTGGATGCTATGCAGGCGCTTAGCGCAATTACAGGCCCTTACATCATTATGGAAGGATACGTGGTGAATGATGCCGGCGGCAACAACAACGGAATCCTCGAACCCGGCGAGACAGCCGATTTTATTGTTACCCTCAAAAATGTGGGAACCGAGGCGGGCATAGACATCACCGGAACTTTTACCACCGAGGATGAATACCTGACCATTCTCACCACCGCGCCACAGCCGTTTGGCACCCTTGCCGTAAATGAGAGCGCCACCGCTACTTACAGCGTATCAGCAGCAGCATCGGCTCCTGCCGGCCATATCTCTACCATCAACTTCAACTATGAGGGCACCAACGTAGAGCCTAACACAAAATATATCACCGTGGAATTTCCGGATTACTGCGAAGCTTCCACTACAAACCAGGACGAATACATTAGCAAAGTGGTGTGTGGATCAATTAACAACTCCAGCGGATGGCAGGGTGGCGTGGCCAACTACACCGATATCACCACCATCATCGACGCCGGCGACTCCGAAACCATTACCGTTACCAATGGCAATGCATGGTCGTCGGATAAAGTTACCTGCTGGGTCGACTGGAATATGAACTTTGAGTTCGACGGTGGCAACGAAAAGTTTGTGCTTACCAGCAGCGGTGGCGGCCAGACATTCACAGGCGCTATCGCGGTGCCTGCAGACTCACCTCCGGGCAATTTTCGCATGCGCGTAAGGATGAGCTATAGCACCGATCCTACTCCTTGCGGCCCGATGAGCTATGGCGAAGTGGAAGATTACACCATTATAGTGGAAGGAGAAATACCAGAGCCATTGGAGGCAGGATTTACCTGCGACGAAACAATTATCTGCCACGGCACCGAAGTTCATTTTTCTGATATTTCAATTGGCAATCCAACCAGTTGGGAATGGAGTTTTCCGGGCGGCACTCCTGCAACCTCCACCGACGAAAATCCTGTTGTGGTTTATAACAGCGGCGGATTTTATAATGTTACGCTTTGTGTAAGCGATGGCGCCAATAGCGATTGCTTTACGGCGCTGGACTATATGTGGGTTTTTGATGATCCGCAAGTACCGGTTATGCCCGACGGCCTCACCAATATGTGCCAGGACGCTCCCGACTGCATTTACTTTACCAACCCCGAAAACTGCACCGACTGGGAATGGCAACTGGTACCCGCCGCTGCCGGAACATTTACCCAAAACGGGCCGGAGATAACAGTGGATTGGGACGCCAACTTTGCCGGCATGGTCGAAATTATGGCAGCCGGTATCAACCTGTGCGGCCAAAGCGCCATGAGCACACCGCTGCAGGTGGAGATAGAACCGCTGCCCGCAACGGCCGGTACCATCGACGGGCCCGACATAGTTTGCCAGAACCACGCTTATGAATTTTTGGTAGGTGAGATAGCTGCCGCCGATTTTTATGAGTGGTCAATCGAACCTGCCGAAGCCGGTACCATTATTAATAACCAGATGAATCCCGCCGTGATCATGTTCAGCGAAACCTATAACGACAATGCCACACTCAACGTAAGGGGCGGCAACCCGTGTGGTGAAGGCGAATGGTCGGAGGATTTTGTGGTGTTTGTGGACGTGTGCGAAGGCATTGGTAATCCGGCTTTAGCCGAAAAAATACAAATCAAACCCAATCCTGCCAAAGGAGCTTTTACGCTCTCGATGCCCGCCATCGATGAGCAAGCGCTTTCGCTAAAAATGATGGATGTAAACGGGAATATTGTATTTGAAAAAAGAGCCGCTTTGCGCAATGAAGACACCGACCTCACCATCGATCCGGGCAAGTTGCCGGCAGGGGTCTATTATCTGCACATCACAGCTAACACATTGAACGTCATTAAAAAAATAATCATTCAACAATAAACCTTTTGATAAATAAAGAGTTGTATCACAGGGGGATTTTTCGGCGTAAGCCAACATTTTTCTTTTCTAATTTATAAACTCATTTTTAAACTTTAAGAAAATGAAATATCTTTTCTCACTACTTTTTGCGCTCACAATTACATTAATTGTTCAGGGTCAACAGCGCGTGGTTATCCGTTTTGATAATCCTGATCCGGTAACCGTGAAAACTTTTAACAATGTTGCTTACGATGTAGCATCGTATGTTCCCGGAAAATATCTCGATCTTGTAATTTATGAAACAGAGGTGGAAACATTTCTTAGGCAAGGTTACGATGTGCGGGTAGTAAGCACCGAAGCTGACATGGCTGCCAACCTGGGAAATGCTGACGACATCAGCGGATACCGCACCTATGCGGAGGCGCTGGCAGAGCTGCAGCAAATCGCTGCCGACCATCCCGACATCTGCCAGCTGATCGACATCGGCGACAGCCATGGCAAAATATACTACACCGAAGGCTATGGCAACTACAGCGCTTACCAACACGACATTTGGGCAATGAAGGTGTCGGATAATGTGGAGCTGGACGAAGACGAGCCGGCCATTTATTATTTTGGAGCACACCACGCCCGCGAGCCACTGAGCACCGAAGTGGCCATGTATGTTTTAAATCACATTGTAGATAACTATGGCACCGACCCGGAGATTACCGCAAATGTGAACAGCAAGGAGATTTGGTTTGTGCCCATCGTGAATCCTGACGGCCATGAAGTGGTGCTGAATCAGATAGACCTGAACTGGCGTAAGAACATTCGCGACAACGACGGCAATGGCAGCGTGACGCCAGGCAATTGGAATGGCTATCCTGACGGTGTGGATCCCAACCGCAACTACGGTTGGGAATGGGGCAAAGAAGGTACTTCTCACGATCCGGGCGAAATAACCTACTGCGGGCCGGAGGCTTTCTCCGAGCCGGAGCTTCAGGCAATACGCGACCTGATGGCTGCGCGTCATTTTGTGACAGGCATCTCTTACCACACCTACAGCGAACTGGTGCTGTGGCCCTTTGGATATACCGATGGAGCTATAGGCCCCGACAATGCTGCAATTGCTAACCTGGGTACCATGATGGGCAACGCCATCCCCGGCATCGCAGGAGGACATTACACCCCGCAGTCTTCCTGGCAACTCTACCCTGCTTCGGGTGGCACCGACGACTGGGCTTATGGACAACACGGCATCTTTGGATACACAATAGAGCTGGGAACGCAGTTTATCCCACCAGCCAATCAAGTGTACCAGATCACTGAAGACAATCTTGACGCTGCCATGATCCTGCTCAACCGTATCAACTATTCCACCCTTACCGGACATGTTACCAATGCAACCACCGGCGACCCCGTTGAGGCAGAAGTGCACATTGCCGAAATCGACAACAGTGGCAACTTCCGCATGCCCTACAAGAGCAATGCTGCTTTTGGCACTTATTACCGCATGCTGATGAACAATAGCTACACCGTCACCTTTTCGGCTTATGGATACATCTCGCAGACTTTCGAAAATGTAGCCATCACCAGCGACGGGCAAACCATTCTGGATGTGCAACTGGTGCCCGCGCAGATCATCGCACTCTCAGGAACCGTTACCGACACCGACAATGGCGAACCCATCGAAGGCGCTACTGTAACAGTTCTAAACACACCTGTGGAACCAGCAATAACCGGAGATGACGGAACTTACAGCATCCCCGCGATTTTTGAAAATACTTACACCATCAAAGTTTGGGCGCAGGATTATGCTACCGTCATCCAGGTAGTAACCATTACCCCCGACAACAATATTGTAAACTTCGAGCTGACCGAAAGTTTTGCCGTTAGTTTTGAAGAGGGCAGCTTTGGGGCAAACTGGACTTTTGGCGGTAACGCCAACTGGGTGATTGATAACAGTGTGTCGTGGGACGGCCAAAATTCGGCACGCTCGGGAAGCATTGGCAACAGCAGCTCTTCGCAGATGATCTACACCATGGAAGTGGCCTCGGGAGGTACCGTCTCTTTTTATCGCAAAGTCTCCTCGGAGTCGGGATACGATTTCCTGAAATTCTATATCGACAATCAGGTAAAAGATACCTGGTCGGGAGAGCAGGATTGGGAATTGTTTTCTTATAATGTATCCGCCGGCACACACACTTTTAAATGGTCTTACGAAAAAGATGTATATGTCGCTTCGGGCAGCGACTGCGGATGGATCGACTTCATCGAGTTTCCGCCCTCGGCCACCGTTAATGCCAATGCAGGTGCTAACGGCGAAATCTGCGAAAGCGAAACCTACCAATGCAACGGCACAGCCAGTTATTACCAAACCATAACCTGGAGCACTTCCGGCGATGGCACCTTCGACGACAGCAATAATTTGCAGGCTGTTTACACGCCCGGAAATGCAGATATTGCAGCCGGAGTTGTAACGCTTACCCTGACGGCTGACGATGGCCAGGGCAACAGCGATGCCGACGATCTCGTGCTCACCATACTGCCGTTGCCTGCTATGCCCGACGGCCTGAGCGGCGAAACACCTGTTTGCGCCGGGTATCTCTATTCCTATTCCTGCCAACCCATTGCCGATGCACTTAGCTACGAATGGGTACTAACGCCTGCCGAAGCCGGCACAATAGAAGTGGCGCTTGAAAACGAAATTACCGTACACTGGTCGACAGAATATTTTGCTACGGCAACCCTGAAGGTGCGCGGAATGAACGACTGCGGCTATGGCGACTTCTCAGAAGAATTTGTGGTAACAGTCGAAGATTGCACTTCGATAGATGAGACCGATTCTGACATTTTTAAAATTACGCCAAATCCTGCTTCCGATCGCCTGCTCATTACTATGCCGACGATGGCTTCGGGAATGACAACCATCAAGATTTTCTCCGTCACCGGAAAACTAATGTTACAGCAAGAACATTTGAGCAACAGCGAAAGCATCATCCTTGATGTAGATTCGTTGAAAAACGGAATGTATCTGCTGGAATTTTATAACGATAACCACTCAGAAGTTCGCAAATTGATCATCAGCAAATAATTTATAATAATCAATTCATACATAAACACTCGTATTCAAAATGAAGAAAACTACAACGATTCTATTTATTTTTTCGCTACTTGTGGTGTCGATAGCCAGCTATGGACAGGACAAGGGGAAGGAAACACGTGGCGAGCTTTACAAGGATGGGAAATATTATCCCTACGACGTTCTCGACACCCGTGTTGATAATATGCGCTATTGGCGCAAAGCCGCCGAGCTGGGTCTTACCCCGGTAGAACCCTATCGCGAAGTGCCCCGTGGCATCTACAAAGGCAGCCGCATTGCTGCTAAAAGTGTTTGGCGCGACGATTCTCCTGACGTGCCGGTTACCAGCGAGAATTCTACACAAAGTGAAAACTCTGTTTTTGTTAATCCTACTGATCCTGATCATGTGTTGCAATCCAACAACTCTACGCAGAATCCTGTTGGTCAGTTGTATGGCGCCAATTATTTCTATTCGTATGACTTTGGTGCTACCTGGGGTGGCTCGCTTCAGGGAGCAGGCGGAGGCAACTCCGGCGACCCGACAACAGCCATCAGCCTTACCGGACGCCAATATGTAGGTTATATCCACAACAATATGGGCCAGGGTGTTTCTTACTCCGATGATGGCATAACCTGGACGGCGGTGCTCGTAGATGCCGGTTCAGGCTCTTCCATGCTCGACAAAAACCACATGTGGATCGACAACAGCCCCACCAGCCCTTACGAGGGAAATCTCTACTCGGCATGGACTGATTTTGGCGGCCCCAACGATTCGGAAATTGAGATTTCACGCAGCACCAACCACGGCATCAGCTACTCGCCTGCCGTTAACATCAGCTCACAGGTAAACGCCGGAAGCCATAACCAGGGTGTGAACATTCAAACAGGGCCTGACGGACAAGTGTATGTAGTATGGGCTATTTACGATGGCTGGCCCACCGATGAAACCGCTATGGGTTTTACCAAATCCCTCGACGGAGGAGTAACCTGGCAGCCTGCTACCCGCATCATCAGCAACATTAAAGGCATCCGTACATCGGAAACCAGCAAAAATCATCGTGTAAACTCATTCCCATCTATGGCGTGCGATATCAGTGGCGACGGCGCCCTTTATTTAGTATGGACAAACAAGGGCGTTCCGGGCATCAACAGCGGCAGTGATATTGATATCTACATGATCCGCTCTACCGACGAAGGCGCCACCTGGTCAGCGCCAATTCGCATCAATCAGGATCCAATAGGTCAGGGTAAGCAGCATTATTTCCCCTGGATCACCTGCGATCCGATAACCGGAGCACTGAGCGTAATTTTTTATGACGACCGCAATGTGGGTGGCAATAAATGCGAAGTGTGGTGTGCCAACTCTTTTGATGGTGGCGACACCTGGGAAGATTTCCGCGTAAGCGACACCGATTTTACGCCTGCACCCATCCCCGGCCTGGCCGGCGGATACATGGGCGATTACCTGGGTATCTCGGCTCGCGATGCACGTGTGTATCCCTTATGGACCGACAACCGCGACGGTATCACCATGACCTATACCTCGCCATACGAAACCAACAGCCTGGCACGCCCGGCCAACCTTACTGCCGAGGTGACTTTTGAAAGCGGCGCGGTAGATCTGGAATGGGCTTTTGAACCCATTTCTACATTTGAATATTTTATCGTTTACCGCGATGGTTTTGAAGTAGGAACTACCGAAGAGTTCACTTTTATAGACAACCTGCCTGACTATGGCATCTTTAAATACAAAGTTACCGCCATGCACACCGAAGGCGAATCGTCAGGGCCAACGGCATCGGTACAATGGGGCGACGCACACATTGCTGTGGAACCCGCCGAAATCGTCGAGAACCTCCCGCTGCTGGGCACTTCTACCAGATACATTACAGTAGAGAATACCGGCCAATTGAATTTGATTTATAATGTATCCTCCTCTACAGAGCCCATCCGCGGACGTGATTATTGCCCGGCTTCGACCACCTATCAGGATGAGTACATTTCAAACGTAAGCTTTGGCCAAATCGACAACAGCAGCAGCTGGCAGGCAGGTGTAGCAGACTACACCGATCAAAGTACCGACCTCGAAGTGGGTGCCAGCGAGGAAATTGTAGTTACCAACGGCAATGCCTGGTCCAGCGATAAGGTTACCGTGTGGGTTGACTGGAACAACAATTTTGAGTTTGAAACGGGCAGCGACGAAGAGTTCGTATTGACGAGCAATGGAGGGGGGCAAACCTTTACCGGCCAAATTACCGCTCCACAGGGAACCCAGAGTGGCGAAAAGCGTATGCGCGTCAGGATGACCTATTCTCAAGCTCCCAACCCCTGTGGCAACTCAAGCTATGGCGAAGTAGAAGACTATACCATTAATGTTTCGGGATGGATGCTCGTTGAAAGGATCACTGATACCATCGCCCCGGGCAGCACCCAAACCATCAGCGTGATGTTTGATGCAACAGACCTGGAGCAAGGAACCTATTACGGTAACGTAAAAATTGCAAGCAACGACCCCGACGCTCTTGAGATGAATGTCCCGGTAACACTAAACATTGGCGATGAATTTCCGATGGCACTCAATGTAGCTGCCAACCCGTCAACCATTTGTGAAGGCGAATCCAGTCAGCTCGATGCTAACGTAACCGGCGGAACAGGCACTTACACCTATACATGGACCTCACAGCCCGAAGGATTTACTTCGACGCTTGCCAACCCCGTTGTTTCACCTACCGAAACCACCACCTATTTTGTGGAGGTATCCGATGGCGCATCCACCATCGACGGGCAGGTAATGATAGTTGTGAAATTTGCTCCCGGCGCACCCACAACTCCTGAGGGAGCTACATCGGTTTGTATGGGCGAAGTAGAAACGGTATTTGCCACCAATGGCATTCTCGGTGTCACTGAATACATTTGGTACCTCGAACCCGCCGAAGCAGGAATGCTCGAAAACAATGGCCTTACCGCCATACTCACCTGGGACGAGATCTTCAGCGGTGATGTTACCCTGATGGTGTCTGCCGTAAACGACTGCGGCGAAGGCGAAATGTCGGAGCCACTCAATGTTACAATGCACGAACTACCCACAGTGGATCTGGGACCTAACGATACCATCTGTGCCAACCACTATATAATTCTGGATGCAGGCAACCCCGGCGCCACTTATCTTTGGTCGACCGGCGAAACCACCCAAACCATCCAGGTCGACAGTACCGGCGTAGGACTGGGCGAAAAAGAAATCTGGGTAGAGGTTACCGATGGCTTCACCTGCGCCAACAGCGACACCATATCGCTTACCTTTGATGCATGCATTGGTATTTCTGAAATCGACGACCAATGGTCGGTGCGCGTTTTCCCCAATCCATCTTCAGGAAGCTTTCAGGTTATCATCAAGTCGCGCAACAGCCAGCCGATAGATTTGCGCATGTTCAACTCACTGGGCAGCGAAGTTTACGCGCTCAACAACGTTGTGGTGAATGGCAGCAAGGCAATAGATATTAACTTGAACAACACGCCTGAAGGCATTTATTTTATCAGCGTTCAGGGCGACGCCATCAACTTGATTCGTAAAGTCGTTATCCGAAAGTAAAACTAAATTGTTAATTTTTTAACAAAATGAACTGCCCGCAGGAATTTTTTCCGCTGCGGGCAGTTTTTTTATTGAAGCTCCTTCTCCTTAAAACAGTGGCTTCTGTGCACAGAATGAGCTAATAATGAGCGAAATGTTATGTTTTTTTTGATAAACAATACGCTGATAACAGCAAATGTTTTTAAATTTGCTGAATGAAATTTTAAATTCGCCTCTTGTAAATAATTTTTAAAACAAATTTTATTATGAAAAGAAAACCAATAACCATACTTCTGCACATTCTGCTTAGCGTGGCTTTGTTAACCGCCACACTTCCATTGTCGGCAGCACCGGAAAGTGATCCTACCGCCGTTAGCGATCATTCCAATCAACAAAACGAGCGCTTCGAACAAACTATCTCCGGAAAAGTATTCCGAACCGCTGCTAATTTTTATATCAAAGGGGCTACGGTAATTTTTGCTCCTAACGGCGGCGTCGTAGTTACCGACGACACCGGCTACTACTCCATTACGCTGCCCCGCAACTGGTCGGGAACAGCTACGCCAGTGTTGTGTGAAGGTTACGAATATTTTGAGCCTGCTCAACGTGTCTATACCAACATCACCACCAATTACACCCACCAGGATTTCCATCAATTTTATACCGAAGAGTTCACAATTTCAGGAACGATTACTTACACCGACGGCACACCCATTGCCAACAGAACCATCGACCTGGGCGAAGCCAAAAAAGTAGTCACCAACGAATTCGGAGAGTACAGCATAACAAAGAAACCTTGCTGGACCAACAGCATAACACCCAATTTGAAATATCACTATTTTATCCCCGATCAGATCGATTTCAACAGCATCACCTCAAACTATGAAAATATAGATTTTCAGGGTGTAGATTATTATATGCCCGCGCCCCCTGAGTTTGAATTTATTAATACCGGCAATCCCTGCATGATCTCTATTGAGGTTGCAGCACAACCCAATTTGTGTGGAGATGTAATACAGGCGGGTGATTACATCGCGGTTTTTTATCTTGATGATAATGGAGAAGAACGATGTGGCGGCCATGGCATTTGGTCTAACCACACCAACGCTTTTATAGCGGGCATGGGCGACGACAACTATACCCCCGAAAAGGATGGCTTTGCCTGGGGCGAAACGATGCGATGGAAAGTTTACTCACATGCTTTAGGAGGCATAATATTTCCGGCGACGCCAACATTTAGAACAGGTACGGGACTGCAAACCAATAATAAATGGTATCCGTTAGGAATGTTCATCACCAAAGCCTTGCAGGGGAAAATAGACAATCAGATTTTGATACCACAAGGCTGGAGCGGCCTGTCGAGCTATACGGTTCCCAAATCATCAATTATTACCAATGTGATGAATCCCATCCTGGATCATCTGGTGATATTGCAGGATATGACCAAGATGTATTATCCGGGTGCCGGCATCAACAACATGCTGGTCTGGACGCCAACCAAAGGCTATAAAATTAAAGTAGATCAGGATGTGTATCTGCCAATGTTGGGCTGCCCGCTCACCGACCCGACCGTCGGCCTGAGCGCAGGATGGAACATCGTTCCGGTGCTCAGCGGTTGCAACGTGTTGTTGTCGGAGGTGTTTTCGCCGGTGATGAATAAATTGATCGTAGTAAAAGAGGTTGCAGGCACACGGGTTTTTTGGCCGGCAGCTGGTGTACAAACGCTTCAGGTGCTCGAACCGGGAAAAGCTTACTTTGTGCTGATGACTTCGGCTGCCAGCATCACCTACGACGACTGCGATAACTTCAAGCAATCTGCAGATGTACAGCAACACTATGTTGGCGATTACGAAAACCTTCCGTGGGAAAATCCTGTGCACACAGCCACTACACATACCATTGCCATCAGCACAGAAGCCCTGGAGTCCCTGCCTGCGCAAAGTGTGATAGGAATATTTACTGCCGAAGGTACTTGTGCCGGAGCCGCCAGCATTGGCGATAAACAGCAGCCAATAGTGGTGACGGCTTTTGGCGATGAACCCTCATCTGCCGCAATAGAAGGAATGGCCGCCGGAGAAGAATTGCAGTTTAAATTATTTGATACAAAAACCGGAAATATTTCTACGTTGCTGGTTGAATATGATCAGCAGATGCCTTGCGCCGATGGATATTTTACTGACAATGGCCTCTCGATGCTTACAAGCCTTAAGATGTCGGCAGCCGGAGTGGGCGGCTACGAGCAGCAGCAGGTACAGATTCATCCCAACCCATCCACCGGCATCATCAACCTTACAGGCTCCGGCAGCAGCTACGAGGTACAGGTGGTAAACATGCAGGGCGAAGTAAAAACAAACCAGATTATTTCTTCTGGCAATGCACAGATCAACCTAAGCCATCTGGCACGCGGACTTTATATCGTAAAGATAAAAGACGAGCAAGCATCCTACATTAAAAAACTGGTGCTGAAATAGCATTGCATTTTTAAAATCTGATTTGAACATCCAAAAAAAAGCCCTTGCAAGGGCTTTTTTATTGTAATTATTTAGGTGGCTTTCATCAACTATCTTCAAAATGGTTATTATCAAAGATCCCCTCTAACTCCTCCGTCAACTGACGGAGAGAATGCCAGCGCACAAGCCGCAGTTGTGGCTTGTGCGGCTGGTCTCCCTTCTCCTTCAGGGGAAGGGCTGGGGATGGGGTCATGATGATTTGGAATTCAATGAAGCCAGCTAAATAATTACTTTTTATTTGGGATAAAATGTCGGTCGTAAACTACTGGACGCAAACCACGCTTTCGGGATAACCGGCCATGGCACGCTGCGCCTCTTCGGGTATGCTTTGCAGAAATTCCACCTTTGCAACTACTTGCTGTAATAGCTTCAGGTTTTCGCTTACGCTAAATGTTTTAAAAACAGGATGGTTTTGTGTGTTGGAATTAATATCAGCAAAAAGCCAGGTATCGCTGCAGGTGAAGTCGATATTTGCCAGGGTTAAATTCCTGATGTTGCGGTTGTGGGCAGTGCGGAGATGGATTTCGTTATGTGTGAGGTCATACACGATACTCCACTGCGTGCTACCTGCCTGTGCCACGCTATCCAAAATCGAAAAACTATACACCACAGGGTTTTGGTTTTGATACTCCTGAAGCATTTTGGCAGTTTTGGTAAATCGGCCCGACGAATTTTCAATCATGGGCGAATATTCTTTTTCAGAACCCTGATCCTTGTTTTTTTGATAATCCAACGAAACCTCGTAGGGGCAGTTGGCCAAAACAGGAAATGGCAGAGCTTCGCCCTGATGCACCACCATAGTTCCGTCGAGATATTCGATGGTGGCTATATTGCCCTGCTTATCGGCAACCAGAAAATGTAACGTTGCCGTGGAGGTAAACGACACCCGCAGAAAGCTATCGCTATGGATTACCTGCTGCACTGTGGCGACATTATCGAGCTGGTATTGTATCCATTGCAACTCGGTAACCCCGAAGCGTTCATCCGGCGCAGGATACTGAGTTTGCTCCAGCCACATCTGTTCTATCACAAGTCCAGCCTCGTTGATACCGCCATACGGAAACTCGCGTCCAATTTGGTTAAAGGTAACGCTGCCGTATTTCGATACCCATTGCATTGGTTTTTCGGGCGGCTGTACAAATGCGGTTTTTTGCGCACCCCGCAGGTTAATTTCGATATGACCCATGCCCGCCGGAAAGTCAAAGTTGCGCCCAAAGAGCAGGGTGCCATCATCGGCTTTGAGTACAAAAGTGGTACAGGCTACTGCGGATGCAGTTCCCAAAAAAGATAGCATCATCAGCAACAGCAAATTTTTCACTATCGTTTTCATGGTTTTTTTTATTAATAAAGAAATGGTAATGTTTAATAATCAACATCCCGCTATCAGGACGCCGCTTTGTCGAGTTGATTGAGGGCAAAGGCGTAAGCGCCGATGGAGGTTGCGCGCGAAGTGCCCAGCCGTGTGATGCCCACACCGATATGCTTCAGCGAGTCGTAAGTGATCTTTTTATCACTAAAGGGAACCTGTATCTCCTTCATTTTACCGGTGAGGAACTTCTGGAGGTCTTTTTTATTTTCGAGGTTAAACACGTGAACCTCCAGGCGTGAGAGACGACCACCGCCAGGCGTATCAAACTTGCGGTTCATCTCGTTGACAAGGTGCTGCAAAAACAAAGGATGGGCACCGGAGATTCCGCCACCCAAAACGATGATGCCGTCCACCAGCGTGGCTGCATTGGCCAGTGAGTCGCCGGCAGCGATGGCGAATTTTTGATAAGCTTTCACGGCCGCTTTGCGATTGCCTTCTACTTTCCCCATTCCTATCTCATAGATCGATTGGGGAGTGGGCACCATCACCTCGTCGAGGCGGGCCTCACGGGCATAGGCTTTGCGAATGCCGCGGATGCTTACGGTTTCTTCGGCGCTATAAAATGGATGCACCTTGTTGCGGATGCGGTTGATCTCGCCCTGCGCCGAATTATCGCCCCCAAACAACTGACCATTGCTCACAATGCCGCCGCCGTAGCCTGTTCCGAAAGTGGCGCCCAAAAGATTGTTGTATCGCTTGGGATTGTTGTGCTCCTCGAGCAGCGCATTCACCTCGGGCAGCAAGCCGCTGATGGCTTCGCCGTAAGTAAACAGGTCGCCATCGTTGTTGATGAAAACAGGGATTTCAAATTTTTCTTCGAGCATCGGCCCCAGCGCTACGCCGCCCCGGAACAATGGCAAATTGGCCAGGTCGCCGATGATGCCCAACGGATATTCCGACGGACCGGGAAACGCAAAACTAATGGCCACTGGCGGAGTATTGACAAGATTTTTCACCTCTTCAAAACCCTGAATGATGCGTGTCAGGATTGCATTCAAGTCGTCGGCATGTGCCGACAGGGTGATAGGCTCCACCACTTCGGCACCGCCCTGTATGGCCGAAAACACAAAATTGGTTCCACCGGCATCCAGCGTCATCACTATTCTTTTCTCGTCGTTTAAGTTGAGTTGTATCATCTTTTCTAATTTTTCAGCGGTTCTATTTTTTTTAATAATCACCTCTTCGCAATGAGCGATTTCAGGCGGACAAAGATAGCCGAAAATCCTTACAGGCTTCACATGGATGCCAATCATCCGCTCTTTTTTTCAGGACAATTTATTTGGAATCGAATTTCTAATTCTCCAAACGCTCATCTTATTATTCGATGTTTTGGGCTAAAGCCCGCAGCAGTTTTATTGGCTTTTATTATCCCCGCCTAAAGGCCAGGGTTAGTGATCAATTGGTTACCAAATGCTAATTGACAGCATTTAATCTTTTTTTTGGAACTTGGAATTTGGAATCAGCAGCCGGTGTAAACAGTTCCAAATAAATCTCAATAATCAAATTTCAATAGCCAAACACTCCGAAGTTTGGGATTTGAGATTGTTTACACCGGCTACCGACGGTTGGAATTTTTTTTTGGAACTTGGAACTTGGAGCTTGACCCTCAGTGCGCTTCCAGCCAGTTGCTGCCGGTATTTATATCCACCACAATGGGCACGCTAAGCGGGATAGCGTTTTTCATGCCTTGCTCAACAATCGTTTTCAGTGGCTCCACCTCACTTTTCAGGGCATCAAACACAAGCTCATCGTGCACCTGCAGGATCATGCGGGAAGCAAGTTTTTGGTTTTTCATCTCATCAAAAATCCGAATCATCGCCACTTTTATCATATCAGCCGACGAGCCTTGCACCGGCGCGTTGATGGCGTTGCGTTCGGCAAAGCCGCGCACGGTAGCATTGCCCGACCGGATGTCGTGCAGATAGCGGCGGCGGCCCATAATAGTTTCCACATAGCCATTTTGCCTGGCAAAGCGGATGGTTTTTTCCATGTAATCTTTGATGCCGGGATATTTTGCAAAATAGTTGTCGATGATTTCGCGCGCCTCTGATCGCGGTATGTTGAGGCGGTCGGCCAGTCCAAAAGCTGATATTCCGTAGATGATGCCAAAGTTGACCATCTTGGCGTTGCTGCGCATTTCGCGGGTAACCGCATCGAGATTTATGTCATAAACACGTGCTGCCGTGGCAGTATGGATATCCAATCCCTGGCGGAAAGCTTCCTGCATGGCTTCGTCGCCACTGAGGTGGGCGATGATGCGCAGCTCTATCTGCGAATAGTCGGCAGCCAGCAAAGTATGGTCGGGGCTACCCGGCACAAAAGCTTTGCGAATCTCGCGCCCTTTCTCGGTGCGGATGGGGATATTCTGCAGGTTGGGATTGGTTGACGAAAGTCGCCCGGTGGCTGTCACTGCCTGGTTGTAGCTCGTGTGCAGACGGTTGTCGCGTGGGCTAAGCATCTGCGGCAGCGGATCGACATAAGTCGATTTGAGCTTGGTAAGCGACCGGTAGTCGAGGATGCTTTCGACGATGGGATGGCTTTTCTCCAGCCGCGAGAGCACCTCCTCGCCCGTAGCATACTGTTTGGTCTTGGTGAGCTTGGGTTTGTCGGTAATCTTCAGCTTTTCGAAGAGGATGATGCCGAGTTGTTTGGGCGAGCCTACGTTAAATTTTTCGCCCGCAAGGGTATGAATATTTTTTTCGACGCCGGCAATCTCCTCCTCAAGCTGCAGCGAAAAAGCTTTAAGCGCATCGGTGTCGAGCGCTACTCCGGTGGCTTCCATATCGCCAAGGACATACATGAGCGGGATTTCTATCTCATCAAAAAGCCGGCGCACCTTGTTGGCTTCGAGCATAGGCTCCAGCACCTGGCGCAACTGCAGCGTGATGTCGGCGTCTTCGGCAGCATATTCAGCCACCCGCTTCAGATTGGTTTTCTGCAACTGGCGCAGGTTGAGTTGCTTGCTCCCCTTCTTTTCGGTAATCTCGTCGTAGGTAATGGTTTTATAATTGAGCAGATGGCGCGCCAGGAAATCCATGTTGTGTTGCTGGTCGGGTTCTATCAGGTAGTGCGCCAGCATGGTGTCGAATAGTTTGCCTTTTATTTCCACGTCGTACCAACGCAAAACAGCAATGTCGAACTTGAGGTTCTGGCCGGTTTTTTCGATGGTTTGATCCGCGAAAAGCGATTTAAATTCATTTACGATTTCCTGTGTCTGCTGCTGATTGTCGGGCATGGGCACATAATAAGCCTCGCCGGGTTTGATGGCAAACGAAATCCCGAGTAGCTCACAGTTGTTGGCATCCACGTCGGTAGTTTCGGTATCAAAACAAAAACCTTTGCAGCTTTTCAGTTCCTCGATGAGCCGGTGGCGTTTTTCGGGCGTGTCGGAAATTTCATATTTTGTTTTTTGATTATCAATGGTTTTAAGCGATTCTACCTCCACCCCGGCCTGGCTAAAAAGATCCTGTTGCTTTGCAGCCATCTTTGCTGTAGAGATATCGCCGGTTTCTTTAAAATGATCAAAAATGCGCTGTGCAAAGGTTTTAAATTCAAGCTCCACAAATAATTCCTGCAAAGCGTCAAAATCGGGCGCAGAAAGTTTCAACTGGTCAGCTTTAAAATATATGGGCACATCCAGATCGATTGTTGCCAGCAATTTGCTTTCAATACCCTGCGCAGCAAACTCTTTTACGTTTTCAGCCATTTTACCTTTAAGCTCATCAGCATGTTCAATCACATTTTCGAGCGAGCCATATTTTTTCAAAAGCGTTTTAGCCCATTTCTCGCCAATTCCGGGGATGCCCGGGATGTTGTCGCTGCTGTCGCCCCACAATCCCAAAATGTCAATCACCTGCTCAGGGCGTTCTATCTCGTACTTTTCGCACACTTCTTTTACACCCAGCACTTGTGCTTTGTTGCCCATGTAGGCTGGTCTGTAAATGAAAATATTGTCGGAAACCAGTTGTCCGAAATCTTTATCCGGCGTCATCATAAAAGTGGTAAACCCTTCCTTTTCGGCTTTCTTAGCCAGCGTACCAATCACATCGTCGGCTTCATAGCCATCCACAAAAAGCAATGGAATATTAAAACTTTCTACCAAGCGGTAAATGTAGGGGATGGCGGTGGCAATATCTTCGGGCATCTTCTGGCGGTTGGCTTTGTATTCTACAAAACCCTCGCTGCGCAGAGTAGGCGCCTGCGTGTCGAAAGCCACGCCGATGTGCGTAGGTTTTTCGTTGCGGATGATCTCGAACAAGGAATTTGCGAATCCAAGAATTGCGGAGGTGTTGAGGCCGCCGGAGGTAACGCGCGGATTTTTGTTGAGCGCGTAATAGGCGCGGTAAATCAGCGCCATGGCATCGAGCAGAAAGAGTTTTTTGTTATCGGCCATAATTTTGCTTTTGCGGATATTCATTAAAACGTAATCAGCAAAAGTAGGTAAAAAATACGCGAAGAGCGGATTGCAGGCATGCAGTGAAAGTTAAAATTCCGAATGCTTGAAGTTTTGAACAGATCATTTTAATGTTATTTAAAACCATTACTGTCCGTATTTAAGGTAATAAGGTTGTTGCGAGATGTTGAATTTTCCTACTAAAGTTAATTGATTGAATATAAGGTTTTCATCCCTTCGACCGAAATTATCCACAGCAGTGGCCAATGCGCCGGCGCTCCACTTCTCCGCCAACCGGCGCAGAATGCTTATTCCGATTATCGGGAGGTCAGGCCGGCAGGCAGGCAGAGATGGGGCGTTGCAAAAAACCAATTACAGCCGTGTCTCCAGTTTTTTCACCATCACAGCTTTCCAGGTGGCAAAGGTGCCCTCTATGATTTTTTCGCGGGCAGTGTTGACCAGCCACAGATAAAAAGCGATGTTGTGTAGGCTGGCGATCATGGGCGCCAGATATTCGTTGGAGATAAAGAGATGGCGCAGGTAAGCGCGGCTGTATTGGCTATCCACAAACGAAAGGCCACTGGGATCGAGCGGTGAGAAGTCGCTTTTCCACTTTTCGTTTTTCATATTCATAATTCCTTCGCTGGTAAAAATCATGCCGTTGCGGCCATTGCGCGTGGGCATCACACAGTCGAACATATCCACGCCTGCCGCTATTCCTTCCAGAATATTCACCGGAGTGCCCACGCCCATCAGGTAACGCGGCTTGTCTTTGGGCAGAATGCCACACACCAGCTCGGTCATCTCATACATCATTTCGGCGGGTTCGCCCACCGACAATCCGCCGATGGCATTTCCTTCGGCATTGCGCGAAGCAATCTGACACCATTTAGTAATCAAAGAAACATAAATCTTAACAAACGGGCAACCAAACAAATAGCATAATCCTGCGAACGCTCCATCCCCAAATTCGGTTGCGCCATCCCTGAATTTGGGGATTTGTAAAAATAGCCGAAAATGGGGTTGTGCAGGTGGTTGATCGAAAGTAATATTGCAGCGTGGCTTTTCAATTTGTTACAGCACACTTGGAATAGAAAACAGGAAGGGGGGAAAGCCACACAAGTGAGACAATTAAAACTTGAAATATTATGGATTTTAAAAAGTTCGGATTAGTAATACTCATTTTAGGAGTTGCAATCTTAGGATTTGGCGCAATCCAATTTGCCTCAAATCAACCTAAAGAATTCAGCACCAGCGAATCGAAGATCAACGTTTTTGGAGGCCGGGACGACTTGGGGAATATGTTGAAAACCCAACATACAAACAACGTTCGAGAGCACAAAAGAGGTAAAGCAACCAATACGATGATTGCTGGAGCAGTAGTCCTTTTCATTGGAGGTGGAGTGCACTTCTCTGCCAAAACGAAAATTCCGGTCACCGAAAAATAAAATCATGCGGGTTGTTAATAGAAAATGAAAACAGACTAAAAAAATAAAAGTATGAAACAGACAAAAAAGCCGCCCTAACACACAATCAACTTTGAAGAAAATTTATTGTAACAATTCAATTAAAAAGTGGAGACCAGGAACCACTTGAAAAAACGGGGCGGATGCGAAAAGCCAGATGAGTAGTGGAATTTAGATGATGAAAAAATTTTAAGCTTAATTCTAAACACAATTAGAGAAACTAAAATTTGTAAAGATGAAAACTTTTCTATCAATTATAATTGCTTTCCTTTACGTTGTACCCTGTTATGCTCAACAAGAGTTGCTTCCCGCTTTTCCTAAAGAGATTAGTTACAAAGGAGATCTTGCATATTTTAACGGAGCACCATTTACTGGTTTGTTAGTTGATGAAAATACTTATAAACCATTAGGGGAATTCCGGAATGGATACAAAAATGGAGCATTTACAGAGTATTATGAAGATGGCAAAAAGAAAACCATTGTAAATTATTCAATGGGTATTAAAGACGGTGTTGAAACTGAGTGGTATGAAAATGGACAAAAAGGTAAAGAGGCTACTCTAAGGAACGGATTACCAAATGGTTTGCTACGAGAATGGCATTATAATGGAAATCTTAAAACTGAAATTTCTTTTTCGAATGGGATGGTTGTTGATGGGGAGTATTTTATTTTTGATGAGCAAGGAGCAATAATTGAAAGCCTTTCATACAAAAACAACGTCATCCTTGTCAAAAAAAGTAGCAACGGGAAATATGAGCAATTTTATGATTCAGGTAATTTAAAATATGAATGCTATATAAACGAACAAGATAATCAAGACGGGGCATTTACAGAATGGTGGAAAAATGGTTCTAAAAAAGCTGAAGGGTTCCATAAAAATGGTAGATTAGATGGAAAGTTGACTTCCTGGGATGAGAGTTCTTTTAAAATATCAGAAGAATATTTTATAGACAATAAGAAAGATGGTACCGCAGTTTATTGGGAAAAGGGAGGAATTGTCAGAACACAAAATTTTGACAAAGGTGTGCTGATAAGTGAGAATTCAGTAAATCAAGCCAATTTAATTTCAAATATTACATTGAGTGAAAATGAACACTTGTTTTATTACTTAGAAGGACCTGAAGGAAAAGATAAAGTCTTTGTTAAAATAAAATTCATTGACAAAGCATTTAAAAATGATGCTTTGAAAAGGCAAATGATTTCTAATTTATTATCAAGTATGCAAAAACGATTACTTTTAGTTAATAATAAAAAAATCTACAATGATGAATATATTTCTTTTACTATAGAATTGTTTGAATTAAAATATTTTGCTGAAGGAGAATATTCGAGTACTTCAAATAAAACCATGTATACAGGAAATTGCTCTTTTAAGTTAAAATTATATGACTATCAAAATAAAAAACTTATTCAAGATAAATTTAACAGTAGTAATGTCGCAGAATGGGTCTTATTAACAACTTCTTATAGTGAAAAAGACCGAGCATTAAATAAGAGTGTAAAGAAAGCTGATTGTGGAGATTTTATGTATAAGTACTTCCCTGTTAAATCTAACATAATTGAAATAATGCACTTGAAGGACAATAAAGCTAAGACAGTTAAAATTTCTGCTGGCTCTGAGTTTGGTGTTAAAAGAAAATTGAATTTCAATATTTATAGTGGTGATTTGTCAAAATCGTCTTTTTTGGGTGAATTGAAAGTAACAGAAGTTTACCCAACATATTCAATTTGCAAAGTAACAAGTGGAGAAGAAGCTGTCTTAAGCAATTTTAATTCTGATATCAAATTAACAATTATTTCTAAATTATAAATATTTTACTATGAAAACAAATTACTTTACAAAAATTGAAAACAAATATGTTTTTAATCTATCGTTGATTTTTTGGCATTTATTCATTGCTCTTTCAACAGTTGCGATTGTATTCAGTGTCTTAATCTTACTCTGGAGTATAATACCTCCTTCGATAACGAAAGTTGAAAAACAACCTTACCCTGAAAAACAGCAATATCCTGCTCCAGTCGCTGTATTACTCAATGAACTTACTTTTGAAGATGCCGGTCAGATAGAAGCTCCTCCTGTTCAGGAAAGAACCCAATCGGAAGTTGTCGAATCAGAGCAAAAAGCCTCCGAAGATGTACAAGGAAAAGAAGATTATGATGCTTCTATCGATACACTAAAAAAGCTAATTCCCCCATCCAAATATTCTTGGTCGGGTTCCGGCTATTGGTCATACCCGTATGGTGAGCGGTATTGGAGGACTTACAAGCAAGAAAGATATCGTGATTGGAAAGCAACAGAGTATAGCCTTGAGGAAAAATTGGAATACGCTTACCATATTTCTAATGCATCAACCTATGTTGATAAAAAGCGCTTACTTGATTCTTATATTGTAGTTTTAAAGCCCCTTCCAGAGGAAAAGCGAAAACAAGGGCTAAATTACTTAACGCAAAACTGTTCAAAAAGCATTTCTCAAAACATAAATGTCTGCCAATCTTTATCAAAGGTTATTACCAAAATGAGCAATGAAGACAAAATAGGATTTATGAATCCGCTTTTAAAATTCGGCATGAAGAATCCTAATGATGGCTCTCCCTTTATTGATTATGTCTCTACAATCATTGACAAATTTGATGTTCAACAACGAACTAAAACGATTGATTTTCTAATAAATAGTTATTATAATTTTTTCGATCAAAATTTTGCAAAACAAAAAGAAGCAACAGATTTGTTTATTCCGATGCTTTCAGAAATAAAAGGAGAACACCACCCCAAAGTTTTGATGCAATACTATGGATTATTTATTAATAAAAATCGTAACCGAGAAAATGCAATTGCCAGGATTGAAAATCAATATAACCAAAAAATCGAAAGTATTGAAAATCAGTTTGTGCAGGATCAGACATTAGCATCCGTTGAATTTGAGGGTAAAAAAATTCTCAAAACAGACCTTCGGACTAAATCCTTAGCAGGGATTGGAGGTGGAATTCTTCTGATTGTATTAATTGGAACGCTCCTGGTTTTTTTATCCATCCAGCGGAGTGTCAGAAAAATTGAAGAAAAGATATCAGCGAAAAATGAAATGGGAGGTTAATTATAGACATTAATTCACTTTGCGAGTTTTACCAACTATTCTTAACAGAAAGTTAATCAATTGTTTCTCGATAAGGTCAGGAATGTGGACACTGTTAAAACACTGGAGACAACTACATCTGATAAAGTAATCACTGGCTAGAGCCCGCACTATGAGCAAGTTTAAGAAATAATAAAATAATATGAAACAGACAAAAAAGCCGCCCTAACACACAATCAACTTTGAAGAAAATTTATTGTGACAAAACAATTCAATTAAAAAGTGGAGACCAGGAACCACTTGAAAAAACGGGGCGGATGCGAAAAGCCAGATGAGTAGTGGAATTTAAATTTTAATAATATGAAAAAATTAAGCTTGATTACCATGATGGTTTTGTTGAAACAAAAATCCATTTTCAAAACCGCAGTGTTCTTAATGTTACTCTTATCCATTGGAGCATGTAAAAAAGACGAACAGTCAACGCCCATTGGCATTGATCTTTCAAAATCAGCCCTGGTGAAAGGTATCGTTAAGGCTGAACTTGATTTAACAAATGAAGAGATGGAATTTGCACCGCGAGGAACAAAGATTCTATTTCAGATTGATGCAAATCAATTTACAAATCAACCCTCCTTTTCAAACAATTTTTTAATATACGAAACCGAAGTTGATGGCGTTGGTGGATATCAAATTTCTATACCTGTGAATGAGGAGGGGGTAAATTTTACTTTGATTCCTCAAGACTTTGAATACAAGCAATTATATTATTTGATCGACCCATACACAGGAGATACAACAACTAAAAACAGAAGAGTCGTCTATAAACAAAACAGTATTGATCTACAAGCAATAAAAGACGAGATAAAAATTATTGATTTTAATTTTACCTATTAACTAAAAACCGAAAATCATGATCAGAAAAATATTTTTTATTGGGATTTTGGGGTTGGTTTTCGCGAATTCTTATGCACAGCAAGAAATTGTCGCGAAGGATAATTTGGTAAAAGATGAAACACCCGTACTGGTAAATAAGCGTGGTAACGCCCTATTGCCACAGCCAGGATCGATAGGTTTCGGAATAGGTGCAGATCCCTTTTTCGGTTACTTTGGAAACTTTTTCAATGGCACCGAAAAAAACTCTTTAGCTATTGATGAAACATCTTTTCACCTGCGATACCACATTGACAGAAGTAAGGCACTTCGGTTGAAGGTTGGATTGGGACTTAATAAGTCGGCAGATAAGGTTTTTGTCCAGGACGACTATGCGGCATTGCATGACACCTTGAGCAATAAAACTGTAGTTGATAAACAAATATTAAAAAACAACCAGTTTTCACTTGAATTGAATATCGAATTCAGACGTGGGAAGACGAGATTACAAGGTATTTGGGGTGGAGGTCCGATGATAGGGTATAACAAGCTGGCAGAAAAATATGAATACGGAAATCAATATTCAATAATTAATAACCAGCCGACATCCTATAATTTCGATGGATACAATAATATTCTCGGGTATGGGCGTGTTACATCACGAGACTTAGGAAGTCTATGGAGCTTTGGAATAAACCTATTCGTTGGAGCTGAATATTATTTTGCTCCTCAAATGTGCATTGGAACGCAGGCAAAGCTTAATTTTCTGTATTCCACATTAAGTCAGAAGGAACGAGAAATTGAAATATGGAACGATGGTTCTCCAAAAACGGTAAAGGAAATTATTTCTCCCGGGGACTACGATTTGAATGCAATCACATCGCACACCAATTTTGATTTCTATTTTATCTTCCATTTTTAAAAGAAAACCTTCATTGCATTAATTAATATCAAATCTAAACAGCATAATGTTAACAATGTTACTCTTTTTTAATATTAGTAGAAAAACACCAAAGAAAATTCCCCCATGACCTATTGTTTAGCGCACGCGGGTTTCGGTGGTTTGCGCAAGGTTCGTTCTTCGTGGTTTCCTTTGTCACTGGCAGGCAGGCAGGGATGGGACATTGCAAAAAACCAATTACAGCCGCGTCTCAAGCTTTTTCACCATCGCAGCTTTCCAGGAGGCAAAGGTGCCGTCGATGATTTTTTCGCGGGCTGTATTTACCAGCCAGAGATAAAAACCGATGTTGTGCAGGCTGGCGATCATGGGCGCCAGATATTCGTTGGAGATAAAGAGATGGCGCAGGTAAGCGCGGCTGTATTGGCTATCCACAAACGAAAGGCCGCTGGGATC
>Ga0265293_10002616_pt1 | contig 35496 bp, 32 predicted proteins | sample Munlanlewell138R_FD_192505 | JGI IMG/M metagenome (GOLD analysis project Ga0265293, IMG submission 192505) | Leachate microbial communities from a municipal landfill in Southern Ontario, Canada - Leachate well 138R | ecosystem: Engineered > Solid waste > Landfill > Unclassified | place: Canada... | reverse complement strand
ATCAAAGTGGTCACAGAGCTCCTCGGCCCACATTTAGCCATATAATCCCGCACACTTTCAACAGTAAAATGCCATGAGTTATTGATCTCATAGCCACCCAACTCGCCTTGTGCTATTAGTTGCATGACTTCTTCCTCACTCATCCAATGAAAACATCCATTACTTCTTCAAGGGTCAATAGGTGCATGGTTTCTCCTTCGCTTATAAATATTAGTTGCTCTATATTCTTCTTTTTCTTTGGGGCTCCCTTCTAACGACGGGGTTTATGCCAGAACCCAGAGGCGAACGTTTTTAGACTTGTTTTGGGGAAGGGTTATGTTAGGACGGGGGCTTTGTAGTCGAAGAGGGTGTAGATCCCGGGAACCGCTTGTGGCTTTGCCAGCTTTGTTGATCGGATATCGAAGTAGCGGGGATTATTTTGGCAACTTTGGCAGGATTACCTATTTATACATAAAATATGTATAAGGATAGTGATTGTTCATTTTAAACAACAATTTGGGAGGTTAGAATCATGTTTTGTCAAAAATGTGGTGCTCAGTTGGGTGGGCAGGAAAGTTGCAGTACATGTGATTACGAGAAGCCTAAACACATGTTGAAATTAGTCAGATTGGTTGCAAACATGTTTTTTCCTGGATTAGGTCACATTGTGGCAGGGCAGAAATTGCGCGGTAGTCGTCTTGTTGTTATTTACTTACTTTCGCTTGCCTCAGTGGTAATTATTAACATGCATCAGCAATTTCTTTTGGAGCTATTTATGCATCCTTACGTTATGTCCATAATCCCAATGTGGAGGATACTTTTGGTAGCTGGGCTCTCAATTTTTGTTTATCTATTTAGTCTGGTGGCTTCATTAGTTGATTCGCTTGAGCACTCAAGTTTAGAATTTTCTAAGATTATCAAGGGAGAAGGGATACTCGTAATTGTGGCAGCAATCTTGTTTTTTACAGAAGCATTTTTGCTGTTGCAGTCTTTGGGATCCGGTCTAGGAATGAACTGGTAAGGATTATTGCTATTATATCTCGGACTAAAAATGGTGCGATACTCGCCATACTTCAACCTTGATCGAGAGCAAAGGTGATTTCCCCATCTCACAACAGAAAATATACGGATATCAGGTGCATTTAAAGCCCTTTTAAGGAGGGTTTCTTTTTGGGGTAAGGTAGATTCCATCAGGAAAATGATTCTCTAAGAACGTCCTGCGGCTTCAATCATGGGTAATCTTGATTGGATTGGAGCCTCTGTAAATCAAAGACCACTGGATAGACGATTCAGGTCAACTTCTTGTAGAGCCGCTATCCCAAGTTCTTCTTCGTAATACTTGAGAATAGGGTCTTCTAATCATGATTTGGAACCCAGAGCTTCACTCCCTTTCCACCCTTTTGCATATGAGAATGCTTGGCGGCGTGACACCTGTTGCAAAGTGTTACTAGATTGTCCAGGGTATCGGATCCACCCCTGCTCCTATGTATTATGTGGTGGGCATGGAGCTCGCTTGGTTGAGGTAGATTTCTCGTAGCGTATATTGTCACTCTACAAGTACCACACTTCACTGGCCCACCTTCCCTCGACAAAGTCTGGAGATCGCGAAATGGAAAACAAATGGATCTGTCCATAGGGCGCCTTGTGAAGCAGGACGACCTATTCTTTCTCTATAATACCGATAGCGAATTTCGGGGACTATCTTATGACATCTATACAAAGCTTATAAAGAGGCTTCCGTTTCTCAGGGAGCAGACGGAAATGCTTTTTCTTTTCATCAAAGACTATCATCGGATCCAAAGCCAGAGAAGTAGTATGCCTATAATTGCCCACGTGGTTGATGTTTGGATGGAAGAGACGTGGAAGAAACACCAAGTGAGTATCGCAGCCTTTGCCTCTGCTTGGATAATGAGCTTTTCGGACAATGAAGGTTTATGGCCGTCATCACATCGGAGGAAAAGTAAATATTCGTTCAGAAAATATGATTATGACCATAGGCAAAAAGGCAATCTCTTCGGTATAGACTCCTTATACAGAAAAATGCCCAAGAAGGCATTCATCAAGGGCAGAAAACAGGAATTCGAGATTATTTTCATGTACTACTGGCTCCACGAGATCGAAGGTGATAGCGAAGGCTACTGGCAAGCATATTTAGATGCAGTATTACCAGCATTGGAAGGCAAATGACGGGTTCTTCTATGATTTTGACATCGAAGTCTTTGGCAGATCCTTAATCTAGATACCTAGTGAATCTTGCGTTCCTTGTCATTAGTAGCGTAAAGTTCTGCTAAACCTTTGAACTGCTCCAGCGCCTCCTGCAGTTCTTCCTTTTCTTCTCCTTCAAGTTCCGTTGTAATCTCCTCCATGCCCTTGATCAAAGTGGTCACAGAGCTCCTCGGCCCACATTTAGCCATATAATCCCGCACACTTTCAACAGTAAAATGCCATGAGTTATTGATCTCATAGCCACCCAACTCGCCTTGTGCTATTAGTTGCATGATTTCTTCCTCACCCATCCAATGAAAAACATCCAAAACTTCTTCAAGCGTCATCAAGTGCATGATTTCTCCTTCTCTTTAAGTAATAGTTGCCCTATACTTCTTCTTTTTTTGGAGAGATCCCTTCTAACGACATAGTGTTGGCCCAAGACCGAGAAGCAGAGCTTTTTAGAGCCGTTTTGAGAGTAGTTTTTGTTAGGGGCAAAGTTTTTAAGATAATATGAGGTCCCCAGGGACCTTCTGTGGCTTTGCTCGCCAGTAAGTTTGACAGCCCCGTGCAGGATTCCCCATATATACATAAAATATGTAAAAGGACAATGGTTATGCATTTTGCCATTATCGTGTGTGGAAAACAGGTTTGATGGAAAAATCACAACTTTTAATGCCGATGAGGTGATGTTTTGTTGGAGAATTACTAAGAGATTTTAGGAGTCTCTCCTAGCGCCACGGAACATGGAATAAAAAAGCCTATAGAGACCTGATAAAGGTGTGGCACCCGGATGTATGCACAAAGCTAAATGCTCACGAACGGAGCGTCAAAATCATTGAAGCACATAAAATCCTGACCAATCCTCAAACCCGCGGGGAATACGATTATTTGAGAAAGCAAAGTTATAGCGACAGCTTTGTTAAAGCCGAAGACACAACAACATACTCAAACTATGGAGATAGCTTTGCACGAGCTCAACAAGCGGAACGAGAGCAAGCAAGACAAGATGCAGGTAAAACTCTTAATGAGCTTTTGAACATGTTTCTCGATGGGATGAAATCTAGCGATTCTGTTGAGGCCAATATTTATCAGGTTATCTTTACGTGGATTGCGATTATTGCAGGGTCTCTGATTGCTCTATCGATTTTAAATTAGGTTTGCCAGCACGGGTTTTTTAAAGGGGCTGGGTATTTTAAGGAGGAGAATGGTAATGAGAAAAATACGCTTGATTACGCCTGCAAGCTTGATGTTAACAATTCTCTTGGTGTTTGTTTTGGTAGGAACCTGTTTTGCAAATGATTTTTTCGATGCCATCGATGAAAATGACGTAAATCGGGTAAGGGAGCTTATATCCCAAGGAGCTAACGTTAACGCAGCGGATTCAGGAGGCACGACCCCGTTGCTGTGGGCGTCACAAGTGTCTAAACACCCAGAAATTTTCCGAGTGCTTATAGCTGCAGGAGCAAAGGTTAACGCAAGGGATCGTTATGGTTATACAGCTTTGATGCATGTTGCTTGGTTTAACGGTAACCAAGAGACTATCCAGGACTTATTAAATGCTGGGGCGGACGTTAACGTACGGGATAATGTAAATGGTCAAACAGCACTGATGAGAACGGTACGATGGAACACGAACACAGAGGTCGTTCAAATTCTTATAAACGCTGGAGCTGATGTTAACGCCAAGGATAATTTAGGCGGGACACCGCTGATGCATGCGGCGTTGGGGAATAAAAACCCGGGGATTATTCACATTCTTGTCAATGCTGGAGCAGATATTAATGCGGAGGATAACTATGATCGCACAGCATTGTTGCATGTGAATGAGGACATAAATCCTGAAATTGCGAAGACACTTCGGGATCTGGGTGCTAGAAGGTTGGCATTAATGACAGATTCTGCAAACGCCTTGTACGATGCTATTAGAGATAAAGACATAAATAGTGTAAGAGCGCTCATATCCCGAGGTGCTGACGTTAACACCAAAGATTCTGAAGGTATGACCCCATTGATGTATGCGGCGCGTCTGGGCGAGAACTCTGAGATTATTAAGGATCTTCTCAATGCTGAAGCGAATGTTAATGCTAAAGATTCAAACTACATGACCCCGTTGATGTATGCTGCAATGAGCAATAAAAACTCAGAGGTTATCTATGCTCTTTTAAATGCCGGAGCTGACGTTAACGCTACGGCAAACCGGGGATTGACGCCACTAATTCTTGCAGCAAGACACACTGAAAATCCCGAAATTGTCCAAATCCTTTTAGACGCTGGGGCCAATGATAACATTAATATTGCAGGTTCTATGGGCGTAACTCCCTTATCAGAAGCTATTTCAAACCAGAATCCTGAGATTGTCCAAAGTCTTTTGAATGCTGGAGCTAACGTCAATACTACAGATAATGCAGGATTTTCGGCATTGATGGAGGCAGTAAGCCAAAGTGAGAGCTTAGAGATTGTTCGAATTCTTATAAACGCTGGTGCTAACGTTAACGCCATAGCTAATCGTGAGATCACAGCATTGATGAGGGCTGCCCAAAAGGCTAATGATCCAGAAATTATTTACCTCCTAGTTAATGCTGGAGCTGATGTCAACGCTAAGGATTATGAAAGTGTAACCCCATTGATGTATGCTGCACAGGAGAATCTGAATTCGGAGGTTACAAATGCTCTTGTAAGTGCTGGAGCTGATGTTAACCAAAAAGGTCCCGACGGAATGACGGCATTGATGTACGCTTCTGGCCTTACTAAAAATCCAGAAGTGATAAATGCTCTCGTAAAAGCTGGAGCATCTGTCAATGATACCAATGATTATGGCGCAACTCCTTTAGCGCTTTCGGTTAATAATAATGATAGTGCAGAAGTGATAAAAGCCCTTGTAAATGCTGGAGCGAATGTCGATGTTAGAACCCATGGCGAAACACTGTTGATGCTTGCTTTACAGACTGGAAAAAAATCAGAAATCATCCTCGCTCTGATAGATGCAGGGGTTGATGTTAATGATGGAAATTTCTATGGAGAAACTCCATTGATGTTAGCGTTGGAGACGCGTAGAAATGTGGAAGTTATAAGCGCTCTTGCGAATGCAGGCGCTGATGCCAACGCTAAAGGTAACTATGGAGAAACTCCATTGATGGTAGCGTTAGAGAACCGTAGTAGTCCAGAGATCATCCGAGTGCTCATAAATGCCGGAGCTGATGCCAACGCTAAAGGTAACTATGGAGAAACTCCATTGATGGTAGCGTTAGAGAACCGTAGTAGTCCAGAGATCATCCGAGTGCTCATAAATGCCGGAGCTGATGTTAATGCTCAGGATTCTATGGGTGACACTCCGTTGATGTCTGCGGCGGCAACTGGAGACCCAGAGGTTATCGAAGTTCTGCTAAAAACAGGCGCTAGGATTAACGCTAAAAATTACGACGGAATGACCCCGTTGATGCATGCGGCGATTTATACCGAGAATCCAAAAATCATAAAAGCTCTTGTAAACGCTGGAGCTGATGTTAGAGCAAAATCTAATGACAATAGAACACCACTGATGTTTGCGGCCCAGTATAATTGGGAGCCAGAGATTATTCAGGTTTTTGTAGATGTAGGATCAGATGTTAACGTTAGGGATTCTAATGGAGTAACGCCATTGATGCTTGCAGCAGTATATAACGGGGGACCAAAAGGCTCAGAGGTTATAGAAACTCTTTTAAATGCTGGAGCCGATATTGAAGCTAAAGATAGTCAAGGGCTTACGGCAGCGATGCAAGCGGCGGCATTTAATGGGTCTTTGGGAGTCTTAAGAACTTTTGTAAACTCAGGAGCTAACATTGACGTTAGGGATAACAATGGAGCAACTATCTTGATGCTTGCGACAGCAGAAAATCGTAGCCCTGGGATTATTCGCTTTCTAGTAGAAGCCGGGGTTGATGTTGATGCTAGAAACAATATGGACATGACTGCATTAATGTATGGTGCGTTGTATAGTGAATATCCCAAAGTAATAGAGGCTCTCTTAGACATGGGGGCAGATAAGTCTCTTAGATGTTATTTTGGTTTTACTGCTGCCGATTATGCTATGGATAATTATCCTATATATAGGGTGATACAAGACTATAAATGAAATGGTAAAAAAGAGATGCGTACGTGTACTTTGGGGCACACTACATCAGAGCTGGTTCAAGCTATCGGACGAAGTCGCTATGTGAACAAAAAAAGGACGATATATGTTCTGTCCAACCACAATCCGCTTAAGGAATTTTATGAGCACGCGGCTAATATAGATGAGAGGCATTTTGGCAGACTGGTTACCGGCATAGCGGGAGGGCCGTCACCAGCGAGGAAAAATGAAGCGCATGTAGCGGAGTTGGCTGCAAAGTTGTTTAAAGATCTGGGTAAATTCACTATAAGGGATATTGAGGAGCTTGCGTCCAAGAGGGGTTGTACTTTGGCCTTCCAGACTATTAGCGCTCATATGGGTTTTGTGAAGGAGTATCTTGGTCTCATGGAGATTAAGGAGAAGGAGCAAGGTAGAGGTCGGCCAGCGACAGAATATCTTAAAAGCCCCTGATTTTCAGATTAGATCTGAGCAGAGCTGTAAAGACTAGGCAGATTGAGGGAGAGTTATGGGTCCATCAACCTACTGCCTTCCATCTTGTGTTTGCTATGTAGGGGCCACCCTTTGAGACGGAAGAAATTTACTACATAGGTAGCTACGAAACGTCTTTTTAGCAAAGGGAATCTTTGGCACCTCTTACCCATGTTGGGGTACTTAACTCGAAGGCCTGCTGAACATCAAAACGTTCCCTTACTGATGGATAAGATACCCTAGTGTCCGCTGCACGGTGTCGCAGATTCGTATTCCCACGTGTGGGTGATGAGCGAACTCTTGATAGAGCCAAAAACGCGATGCAACGCTTCTAAAGAAAATGCGTACCCCGAGACTTAGGAGATCGACCTATTCATATACACGCAAGTAAAAAACCCTTAATTTCTTCCACCTTGTTCTCCGCTAGGTATAGTTTCGCTGTTTTCGAAAGGATAGTTTGGAAAATTATAGAAACCCCTAAATAGTTAGCACTAGCAAGGGGGTGGGATCAGGTCAAACTCTAATTTTCACCACCGGGTATTTCATTGAGAAATGAGCTAATTGCATGCAAGGACATAAATTCGAGGTAATCTGCGTCCACACCTTCGTGAATATCTAAATCAGGATATTCTTCATGCAAACCTTCTAGCATTATAAAGGAGTATATGGCTAAAGAATAATCCCCCACTTCAAAGGCTAGTTCCCCCATCAACCATATAATTGTGAGTGTTGACCAGGCATCCTTTTCTATGGTTCCATTTACATAGCGCGCTATAGGGAAATGTTGATTATAATGCACTATTGATTCGACCATGTCCTGTAGTGTGGGTAGTAGATAGCGTAAGTATTCTCTTAGCTCTTCTTCGTTCTCCGCCGTCTCATAAGCTTCGTTTACATTATCCACCAATATATTGAACTGGACAGTTACATCTGGTTTTACGTTGAGCTTTTCTTGAAGTGATTGGGCATTGGTTGCTGTGGCCAGTATTGCAAGCAACAGGATTGCAATGGAGATACTGTTCAAGTGTTTCTTCATCGATAAATCCCCTTTCCTATATTGACGAGTCTTATAGCTATTGGACACAGAGATGGCTAAGTCCTTCGGGTAGATTCCTAAGGGGGGCCTTGGTTAGCGTCATGGGCTTTCCCCCCCAAATTCTTAAAAAAATGTTCCTAAAATGCTACCGAGAAGTCAGCTTCTAGGTAGGAGAATGGTGCTCTATGGCGAACATATGTACCAGAGGTGATACGATGAATTCTATTTCGCTACAGACTGTGGAACCCATTAAAATCGTTGAATCAGGGGACCAGATCGTTGCGTACCCATCGGGGGCAAAAACAGATGAAGATATACTTGAGATGTGGTTATGGGGCAAAGCTGAGCTAACCCAGAAAAAGTACCGCCAAGTCACTCGGGATTTCTTTGCTTGGATTCAAAAGCCAATACGAAGCATCACACTGCAAGACTTGCAGCACTATGCAAATTGGTTAAGTGAAGAGGAAGAACAGAGCCACAACACCGTAGTGGGGAAGATGTTTATCCTTAAGAGCCTCTTTACCTTTACGACAAAGCTCGGATACACAAGATTCAATGTTGGGCTTCCCATTGACCATCTTAAATTCGATGATAAGCTGGCCGGGAGAATTCTATCGGAACGAGAAGTTCATCAAATGATTAACGCCGAGGAAGACTACCGAAACCAAATCATTCTCATGTTCTTATATGTCACTGGCTGTCGCTGCATAGAGCTGTGTAACTGCAAGTGGGAGCATTTATCAGAGAGACTCGATGCTGGAGATGTATGGTTTCCAAAGACTAAGAATAACGAGCCTAGAACTGTTTTTCTGTCTCCATCCTTTTGGCAGACGCTGATGGAATATAGGGAATGGTCCCCTAGTAATAGCCCTTATGTCTTCAGCTCCAAGAAGCGACACCTGCAGCTTACGCCAAAGGCAGTTTGGGATGTAGTAAGCCAGGCAGCCAAGAAAGCAGGCATAAAGAAGAATGTCTCGCCTCACTGGATGCGGCATAGCCATGTATCTCATTCACTCGATCGTAGAGTTCCTCCCCATGTGGTTAAGGAAACCGTTGGGCATAAAGATCTTAGCACCACCGGCCGCTATGCTCATGTAAAGCCACTGGATTCATCTGCTAGGCATTTGGGGATTTAAGAAAGGGGTTTTGGACTAGGGCAACCTGAGCTTGCGTGCCGCTATTTCTGGGTGTTAGGTTAAGTGCCTACACTAACCCCTTGCGGTATTCTTGCTGCCGTTTTGATCACGCCATCACAGGATAATCCCCCGGTAACGTTTGGATCAGAGAAAACCGTCAAGAATCGCTCTGATCGGATTGGGGTATGAGACCCATTCTCCACTTCTGGTACAGGGATATTTAGTATCAATGAGGATGTTAGAGTAGGCGTGCAGAGCATCGAATCCGACATAGCCTATCAACAAGACGATATCTTCCTGATACATTTCTAACCACTTCTGATATGTACGTGGAGAGTCAGCATACTCTACTACCTCCGTCATCAAGAGCCACAACCATCTCGCTTCCAGGACATCTAACTGAAGGTCTCCATAAACCAAGTCCCCACAACTTACTTGCAATTGTAGAAATCCCCTTTCGCCAACCAGTGTCTCCAACAGCTCTCTGCGCTGCCACAACCAATCGCCAAAAGTTGTTTCATCGCCAGCCACACTCGAAAATCCCTGTACTCGGCCAATTAACAGATTTTGCTTAAGGGTTATTGCGGGTTTATGCCATTGCCGAGTGAGAATGTCGAACTCCATTCCCATGACACTTGCCAAGAACATCGTCCAATCGTCTTTTATATCGTTTACTTGATGGGGTAAAAAGCCTGGACGTAATTCGTACAAATCGGGTAATGTCAGCCCGCCTCGCAAGATTTCGCATCCTTCTAGGTGACCAAGGATCCACATTTCCTTTGCATAAGTCGTAAGCGTGCGCAAGGTGCCGTGGCTAATGTAATCTTGGGGATCGTAATAGTGAGTTACCCAATGGGGATCGACTTCAATCCCACAATAAATCAGATTTGGAGCTATTTCTGGAAAATCCTCAATGATTTGATACATAAGCTCTCCGCCTATATAACCTCCGCGTTCGGCAAATTCGCCGCTATAAATGTCAAGTAGGAAGTCATACGGACCCTGTTGAGCACAGATCTCGCAGCCAGATGTTAGCATGATGAGCGGGACCAGCAAAGCAACCATCCATACACGCATTTGATACCACCCTCCCATATCTTTTGACACCTAATAGCCAACTTTTGTGTTGCTTGGGAGTTGAAACGGCAAATAACCACTATAGGTAACCTTATCTGCTTGATATCGAGTGGTAGCTGCCAGTCCTTTTACGGTCATTCCACTTGCTGTGAGTTCTGTCTGGGCTATAGAGGCCCCCGGCGAATCGATCATCAAACCCGCTGTTTGTCTGTTCGCAACTAAGGCAGTTCCCGTTCCTTCTTGGCCAAGAATCAGGCCTGTGCCCTCATTGTTGACTATCATAGTAGCCACCGATTGGTTAGCAAGATCGTTCATGACTAGCCTCGAATTTTCGCTTTTTGAAGATAGATTGACTGCAGACTGATTACTCCAACGCCGACTAACGAACTAAGCAGAGACAGCATCAGCAACGGATACACAATCCACCGTTCTTTCTTTAACATTGGGAACAACCCCCTTTTCAGAATGTTGGATATTACTTCTTCCTTTTCCTGGGGGATCCCTCTAGAATATGGAAAGCGCACTCTTGCGATCATCCACAACCAGAGTTACACAAGATTGTCATAGCAGGGTGAGCCAGATGGAATGGATGCTATAGGCAGGGATTTTTTGGAAATATGCAGAAAGTTCATTTGGGAAGGACTACCATACGAAAGAGAGGGTTAGGAACATGCGGCGGCTTAAATTACTCAAAGCCATCTTGTTGATAATACTGTTTACGTTGCCGGTGAAGGCAAATAATGTTTCTAACGACGCTAGGCACTTATATTTCCAGCGATTACGTTTTCAGAGTGTAGAGCAATTCAACATCGTCCAAACGTTGCTATTTCCCGAACAGAATGAGAGGTCGCTAAATGCATTAGATCCAAACCAAAAGTGGAGATTGTTGAAGTTCGCATGTGACATTGATCTCAACATCATATCTTTCGCCGAGAAAAACCAGTTAGATTACGATCGAAGCTGGCTATTGTATTGGTTACCAAAATCAGGCAAAGTTCTGACGCCGGTAGAATATGTAACGCTTCTATATTATGCTTCATTTATGCCGCCTTTGTATCGCGGGATCATTGACCAGGACTATGAATTGACTTCACATCTCCCTGATTACCGAAAGAGCCTTATAAACGGCTGGGATGTTCACTTCAGGATGAATTCAAACGGTTACGTGTATGACGCTATTGGCGGCGAGTGGGTTTTTAACCCCGAGGCAGCGGAAGCTTCTATTCTTCGACTTAGAAAGATCTTTGCTGATGATCTTGGGTTGTAGGCGTGTGTAGGCCACGAGAACTAATCAATATCCACGAAGGAGTGATTCTATGAGTCGTCGCTACCTGCGGGTACTCCCCCTTCTTATCTTGATGCTGATCCTTGCCCTCGGGACGCTACACGCATCCGAACAATCACTTGAAGCTCACTTCATTGATGTTGGGCAAGGAGATTCTGCCTTCATCCGTTTTCCCTCAGGCCAGGTCATGTTAATTGATGGCGGCACGGGGAATGCTGCGGGCAAAGTTGTGGCCTACCTGAAGGACCAGGGTATTACTAGGATCGACCATCTGATTGCCACGCATCCCCATGAAGATCACATCGGCGGTCTCATCTATGTGATGATGCAGTTTCCAGTCGAGAATGTTTACATGCCAAGAGTAGCTAACAACACCAGGGTTTACGAGCGCCTTCTACTTACAATAAAGGAGAAGGATCTTAAGGTAACGGAAATCAAGGCCGGCCTTACTCTCGATGGGGGTCCTGGGGTTAATGCCATTTTTGTGGCTCCCGTGAGTGACTCCTACTCGGATCTCAATAATTTCAGCGCTGTGCTGCACCTTGCGTATGGCCAATCCAGCTTCTTATTCACCGGAGATGCTGAAAATCTTGCTGAACGAGAAATCCTAGCCAGCGGCGCCGATATACGAAGTGATGTATTGAAGGTTGGACACCATGGAAACAATACATCGACATCGGAGGATTTTCTGATAGCTGTAGCTCCGTCCATAGCGGTCATCTCTGTTGGTGAGGGAAATGATTATGGACACCCCAGTCCCTCGGTACTGGCCCTCTTAGCAAAACATGAGGTGAGGGTTTTGCGAACGGACCATCATGGCTCAATCGTGGTAAGTAGTAATGGGGAGACTATCAGCGTTATAGTGGAGAAGCCAGGAGAAGATCCAAACCCTGCCCCCCTGCCCCCTCCGACACTCTATATAGGAAATAAAAATTCCAAGGTGTTCCATCGCACTAACTGCAGATCTTTGCCGGCAGAACATAACCAGGTCAGGCTGAGCTCATACGAGGATGCTATCGAAAAGGGCTTCCGACCTTGCCAGAACTGTAAACCATGCCGATGAAAAAGAGGGATACTATGTTGATCATCGATCGTTTTGAAGGAAACTTTGCTGTAGTGGAATACAAGGAGGGGTGTACATTTAACCTGCCTCGCTCCTTGCTACCTCCCGGGACCAAAGAAGGCGATGTTCTTCAGTTAACGGTAACTATTGATGACGAAGGTACAGCAGCCAGGAAGATAAGAATTGAGAATTTGATGGATGAGCTTTTTGAATAGCACTATGATTGAAGAAGGTTTTCAGCTAGACAAAAAAGATAGCAGTTCAGCTGCTCATCATCGAAGTGAGACTTGCCAACCACTATCCTAAATCAGCATGATCCTCTTAGCCCTGATCTCCCCTATATTCCAATGCTCTTTAGGGACTCTTCGCAAAATCCGACCTCTCTAGAGCCGTTTTAAGAGGCGATCTTGGAAGGGCCAAGGTGATTCCCTTCTGAGATTTGGTCCTTTTTGTCACAGAAATGATGGCCATAGTCATCTACAAATCCAATCACTCAAATCCATCTCTTAAGTACCTAATTTTCAAGGTTTCCAAGGCAATTTTCGTATTGGTATCATCTAAGCTAGAAAAAACATCGTGGACGTTGGCCGAATAGTCCGAGTCATAGATATTGGCGGCCAAAGCAAGCAGTGCCTTTTCTCCGCTACTCCACTTGATTCCCTCTTCCAGCAATCCCTCTAGGTCAATCCAGTGTCCGTGGATGTATTGGCCAATACGCTCATCCTTCCCCATGGCCGATAGAGCGTAAACCGCTGCCACTAGTCGCTTGTCATCCGTAGTGAGCATCTTACTCAGCTGACTGTATGAACGCTTATGGTCTAGATCGGCAAAGTACACAATATTTCCCCCTCTATAGGCTGAAGCCGTCATAGCAAGCATCGATCAGATCTTGACTGACGGCACTTCTTGCCACGTCATTCTCCTCCTGTTACATACAGTCTATTACATTGAACAAACCACGTAAATAGCTTTTGTTACATTGAGAAAAGGAGTACACAAAGAGGGGCTAAAAGCCTTCCACAGAAGACTCTTAGCCCATTCCGTGCATATCAGCATAGCCATTGTGTTACCCTGGTGCTGCTAACTCAGGCAAGGAGCGGGTACCTCGATCTCTTTCTATTACCACCAGAGAAAGACAGGCCAATCTCGTTTCGGAACGTATATAAAGTTCACTAAAGCCCAACTGTTTGTGATCGAACGCTGTACGGATTCAAAAAGGGGTTCCAATTGGTAATCCCAAACCTGCGTTTTTCCATTGAGTAGATCAACCACATAAGGGGTGCTCAAATGGAAGTTAATCGAATCAACTTCCATCCTCTCCCCAAACTGTAGACCGTATTCTACAGAATAGAGCTCTGCCACTACGTTAGTTCCGTAACCTGCCTCAGCGGAGTAGCGCTCAATAAGCTGCTGAAAATCATCAAGGATTATGCCTCCCATGTAGATTTGACCAGGGTCGCTCAATACTTTTGGTTGTGTGTAGATACTGATGGTAGACGTTGTCTCTCCACCTTTCTCGTCAAAGTGGGGTTTACTGGATTTTCCTATATTGTTCATATTCAAAGTTCCTTTCATGATGAAAAATGGATAGGTTTCTTTACAAAGTAGCAGTCTGGTGAGGATGGAGAACACCTCAATCATCGCATAGGGAATCATAGTCGTAGAAATTTTGGGATGTTAAATCCAAGTTATGATCGAAGGTGCTTCCCTGTACCACCATCACGAAAAACGAATGACAAGTTAGCTTTATATCGGACTGCTATAAATCACGGTTGTCGAAAAACCCCCTATAAAGGGGTTTTAGCCAACTAGTTGGTAATTTTTGTGCCATTTTTTGAACCTTATCCCAGAAACTACTCTTTTGTCCATCTGAGCGTGAAGGGACCAGGTTCAAGACCAATAATCTTGTTTAAACTGCTATAACCCAATCGGCTCTTGGTAATCGGGTGCACCTACGATTTCATATGGAGACCCGTAGCATTCATCGAAGCTCATTTCAGGTATGTCCCCCTGAGCAAACCCCTTGGAATTATAGAGCCAATCGGGAGCTTCTTCTAACACTGTGTTTGGTACCGGCCAATTGGTGAATAAGTAGACTGTTACCTCGTTATCGATAATCCGAGCTCGTCCGATGGCTTGAATGAGATCCGACAGTATCATGTAGTTCTGAACTTGAAGGATGCCTTCATCACCAACTGCGGTGAATTTACTCTCTATGCCGTTGAGTACCCGTGTCTTTGTCACCGGGGCGTCACTATACTCTTTGTCCTCTTCCGCTAAACCAAATAGTGTGGCCATTAGTAGGTAAACTGGAAAAGGTCTGTTGGGAGTCCCAACAACCACAATATCCTGTCCCGTATGGTCATTAAGCCCTTCGGTATTACCAAAGTGCATATGGCTAGCATATTCACCCAGATCCGACTTGTAGTCTTTATAGGTGATAACAGGCATCTTAAGATTGCCAGCAAGCTTCTGCAAAATTCCAGGGCTACGGCCCAGCTGATCCCTACTGAAACTCTTTTCACGAAATTGAACGATCGTTCCAGCAGTTCTCACATTACCGGCATCATAGTAGTCTAGGGTCCCAAACATAACTTCTGCGATAACCTTTGGCAAGGTTGCACTCATTGACAGCGTCTTGGCACCTTCCTTTTTGACATCCCTGCTCTGAATGTACCAAATTTGAGGGCTATCCCGGATTTGCGTGTAATATGCAGAGTTAAACAGGCCAATGACGTTTGATCTTATAGTGCTCTCTCGTCCCAAGATGGTGTCAATCGAATCCAATGCAGCTCGACTAAATGCGGGGGTTTTCATGCTCCTCCAATTCGCGTTTCCATCAGGGTTCCCCAGAAGAACAAGAAACTGCTGCAGTTGAGCAAAATCCGCAGAAGAGAACTCAGTCCTGTGGTCGGTAAGGATCGAGCTTGCCATCTGAAGATCGAACATCGTTATGCTTTTGCAGCTATAGGCTGACCTTGCTATGTCCTCATCGATGATTACCAAATCATGGGGGTATTCATCCTTTTCGATGAGGTATCTCTCATGAGTAATAATTACTGTATTGGAGACCCGTTTCGACTGCTCAACAAGCTCTAGGTATTTGGTGATCTCTGGGTACTTGTTGTTTTTATTAGCAGAGTGGATTATCCCCACTGCCGTTTTGTGCGCTCCCTTTGCATGAGCCGCCCTGAAAGCAGCTTGAGTTTCCCGGGGCAAAACATGGAGGGGTAACTCTGGAACGACAATCGCATTAGGATTGTTAGAACGCTCCTTTACCTCCCGAGCTAGCCTATGGGTGGGAACTACAATAAGCGCCCCTTCTATATCCTTGTAGTCGTTTGTTTTGCCTAACCCGGGAGGGCTACACATAGCTAAGGTTTGCCCTTGATTTGGCGCCTCTACAAAGTCTTGCACCTTTAACCTAGCACTATTTCTAGCCGCTACTGGTGAAACTTCCGTTGAAGCTTCGATCACCCTATAGCCAACATCAGCATTAATCTGGCAAATAGAGTACCAGCTGGGTTGACATTGACCATTGGCATAAAACCTGCAAACATCCGAACAGCCTTTAGCGTTATAGCCGTTTGCCTTGGCAAAATCAATGGCATCTTGAGTGCGTAAGTAACGTTCTTTTTCATCATACTCGGAATCCAGATGCTCTGCGCGCTTGCTGATGGAATCCAAGAGCAGACGTTGCCCACCTTCGATTTGAATTAAATTTAAGGTGAGAAGATAATTCTCGTTATAACTTAGATCCTCCGTTTTGTTCAACAGCAGATCTAATAGGTTACATTTTTCTCTAGCAAGATCAAAGTTGAAATTCTTGACTAGGACTCGGGAACTAGAATTAGTTTCCTCATGCTCATTTTTAGACCAAGGTTTAACGTCATCATTAAGTTCAGTGGGGGAGGAGAAGTCAAGAATGGGTGATTTTTTCCTAGTTCCCATATTATCTATGGGAGGTAGGGAATTTTCGCCCAATATGAACCTCTCCTCGGCTTCTGAGTTCTCTCTTCCCCCCCACCCCCCACTGCCTCCTTCTGATGACGTTAAGAAATCATCATCACGAGGAACCAGCGATCGGGGGGGATGCTTTGCAGCATACTCCATAGGATCCATATCGTAAAGTGAGGACAGGCTATACCTCCGAATCAACCTTTCCATGCTCCTCCTATAGTGACTGGGGTCTACATGCTTACGAAAATGGAAGGTACTAATAAATAACGAGGGCAAATCAACCCTGGCATCGTAGTCAATGTGTACAGCTCCAGAGTGACTGCCATAGAACATTCTGGCGCGGTCCTTAGTGTTGTCTGCCTCTGGGAATAGCATTTGAAGCAAATCTTGAACCATATCACGTTCATTAGGGTTTGTAACTACTTGATCGTATAAGAACCCCATTCGGAAGCGTTCATTTCCCAGAGTGCTACTCATACTATGATAAATGAAGAAGGGTTTGACATCGTACTTTGCGCATCTACCGAGAGCGTCTTCAACTGTAACAATAGAAATGCCCTCTATTTCATTGTCAATATCTAGCATGAACAACTGTTGTTGGCGCCAATTCGTATTCTTTCTTGAGACCTTCCCTGTTGATCCTTTGTTGAATACGGCAGGCGCTATAGTTCGAGCCTTTTCTGTGTGCTCGGCAATCAAGTTTTCTAAAGTTATATCCACTGAATGCCTAACGACCCTCTTACTGATTAATTCAACCTTGGCGACCCCTTCAGGTGTAGTCTTGTCAGGTTTGCCACTCAGAGGTTCTGGGTCTAAGGAGAGCGTTATTACCATGTGTTTTGTCATAGTTCTCATTCCAAACTTTAGCTGAACATATCACGACTAACCCCAAAGCATCGTAGGCTTAAGAAGATTGGCCGGGAAGTTCGCGTAGCATTATTCGTATCATAAATATCCAAAAAGGGACAGCTTAACTGGGCCATCCCTCTTCGGTTAGCCTTGTGGTTGATCCATGTGTTTGTGAAAGACTGGACTTGTTCGACATCTGATGGGGAAACTGCGTTGCTCCGCCGAAGAGCATGCAGATGTGGATAATCGGAAGGAATTGCTGGGGGGGAGTAAACTCGTGGACGGCTTGTGATCTACCTAGTGTAGAATTTCACTTGATCTTCCGTGACTTCAAAGTATGCCAAGATCCTCTCCTTAAGCTCCTCTGTCACCGGAGCCCATTCGTTTTCGAGCGTAGAATATCTGCTCGGCTGCATCCCCAAAGCTTTAGCGACCTCGACTTGCCGAATCTTCCTCTCCGTGCGTAGCTGCTTCAAAGATTTTTTGTCATTCACGTGTACCACCCCCCATTAAATGCTTTAATCCCGGGAAATTCCGGGTAATACCTATGTTGCAGTTCACTTCAAACGGAAATAATGCAACCAAAGATTGCCCTAATTCTAAAGTGCCAGATATTGGCTGGTATAGCGCTATTAGGTCTTCATCTTCGCCGTCTGTAGCAAACTGCAGGGGATAATTCACTTCACGCATTGAGGAAATGCCGATTTCATCTTCGGATATCCTCGATAGGCACTTCAACATTAGGTTTGCTTCTTCCTCGGTGAAAAAACCATCCACCAGGTTGTTATAAAGATAGCCAAATTTCGGATCGTAATCCTCTAAGACCTCGTAATAGTCAGCTACTGGTACATCCCTGTTTTTTCGACTCCATTTTAAGACTTGATCGCATAGCCCAAAGGCAATTGGTTTAACACTTTCCACGCGATATAATTTTTCCAATCTTCTGACACCTCTTTCCAGTATTGTGTTTATCGCTTTCTATGTAGTTGTGATCACGCTGACTGACTAACTGGTTTCACCCCCATTCATTCCGAGTAACACAAAGTGGTCGCCAGCTACTATCAGGAGTAGCAAACGACCTTACTCTTATAATTATATCAGAATCATTTTCAGTTGTCAATACTTTTTATAATATTATTTTTTATTTTTTATATGCTTCCACCACCCTCTTAATAACCCGGGCATCCCCAGGTACACCTCTTGCCATCCCCATGTCATCAGCATTTTGCCAGACATTTTTCCCTTGTCCAAAGCTTCATCAAAAGAAAAAATCCCATAGGAGCACCAAAAAATAAGTTTTTTCTAAGGACGTAATAGGTATTGTTCTTTTGCTGTGTTCATCCGTAACACGCCCCACCCCCTTTGTGCAGAATGCTACTCCTAAGAAGAGCGAGGGAAACCAAGATCGTCAGTCGTTTGACATGATGAAAGGAGGAGGAGGAATTTAGTCGTCCGTTATTTTGGCCATCGACACTGATGTGCCGCGCGCTTTAGGTCCTAGGCTGATGCCTGGGCCCTTTTTTGCTTTTCAAACCTATATCAAAGGAGAGATTGAAGATGAGAACACCGATCGTAGTACCGGATCAGTTTGTCTTGTTGATTGAGGGGAAACCTTTCGTGCTGTATGCTGGCCTTTTACTTGTGGCGCAAGAGGAAGGGATCAAGGAACTCTCTGTCTCCATTGAACAGATCCCAAGCGTAGAGAATGGTCACACCGCTATTGCCAGCGCCAAGGCTGTAACTAGTGATGGCTCAGTCTTTGTTGATGTCGGTGATGCCAGCCCTGTATCTGTTGGGGCAGATAAGTTTGTTCCCCATCTGCTTCGAATTGCTAGCACTAGAGCCAAGGCAAGAGTGCTGCGGGATGCTTATGCAATCGCGATGACCTCTGTAGAAGAACTCATCCCAGACCGGCCACAAAGTACACCGGACGATGGGTACAATGTCCACCAAACAAGACCTACCTTGGTACCAATCAAGGATGAGCCTGCAACGGATAAGCAAATGATGGTATTGCACAGTATGGCATTGCAGCTCAACTTCAACGATGAGGACATTGCAAAGCTTGACGCCCTCAACAAAGCCCAAGCAAGTCAAGCCATCACTGAACTCAGCGCAAGAGTTAGGCAACAAAAGGGCGAACAGAGAGCCTCCTCCTTATAGGGGGCTCTTTCGTTAGAAAGGATGATAAATTTGAACACCAGACCGCTTAATCTAACGGAAGAACAGCGTAAGGCAGCCGAGACCACGTCACGGGATGTTGTCGTTATGGCTAACCCCGGGGGAGGCAAAACTGCCCTCTTGGTGGAGAGGATTCATCATCTAGTGACCAAGATGGATGTGCTACCAGAGTCCATTATGGCACTCTCGTTTACTTCGAAGGCCGCTACAGAGCTACGGCAAAAGGTGCATAACAGGGTTGGAGTAACAGCTAAAGCAATGTGGATCCGCACTTTCCACAGTGCCGGATTGCAGTTACTCAAGACGTTTCCTCAAGCCGTTGACCTTCGAGAGGATTTTACGGTTATCGATGCATCCGAAAGGCGAAAATTCATACGCCAACTCGTACTCACGCAGCAGAGGTATCGGTACCTATCGGAGGATGAACTCGTAGATCACATAACCAAGGTGAAGAATGGGATGGTTATGCTTAGCGATTTACCCAGCGACATTCAGATGGCACTCAAGCTCTACGAGACCATCAAGAGGGAGCAAAACATAATTGACCTTGACGACATGGTAGTGAAGGCGGTGGAGTTATTGAAGAACCAGCCAATTCAGCGCCAGATCCATCAACGTTTCTACCACATCTTGGTTGATGAGTATCAAGACATCAATGCTATGCAAGAAAAACTCGTGCAGCAGATGTTAGGACCCCGGGCAAGTCGGTTTCTTGTTGGCGACCCAGATCAGACCATCTATGAGTGGAGAGGCGCTAAACCTGAATACATGATGGCCCACAGCAAAAAGGCAGACCTCTTTGAACTCACCAAGAACTACCGCTCCCCCACTCCCATTGTAGACCTGGCAAACCATGTCATTGAACAGAATTCTAGCAGGAAACGCAAACGCATGGAAGCTATGGGCAGTGATGTCTATGTTCCGATCGTCGGCAAGTTTGAAAACGAAGAAGCTCAGGCGGTGTTTGTGGCCAAGAAAATTCGACAAATTGTCGACGAAAAGAGGTTCCGCTTTAGTGACATCGCCATACTGATCCGCAGTCACAACCAGACACCGGCTCTAGAGGAGGCATTGAGTGGAGCAGATATCCCCTATGGTGGAGAGCTCTTCTGGTCGCAGCCTGCTGTCTCAAATGCTTTGACCCTACTTCAAGCTATAGAACAGCCTTATCGGAGTGACAACATGGCGAAAGCGGTTAATATTCCAACCCAGGTCATGGACAATCTTCGGCTACAGGATTTGGCCAAAGAGTTCGATATTCAGCATCTTTCCACCGCCGATCAGCTACTCGTCTTATCCCATCTGCCCGGGGAATGGCCGCATCGCCTCATTTTCCGTCAACGCCTGAATGCTCTGCTGGCTCTACACAAAAACAGCCCATACGAGACAAGTGCACCCATCATCTCGCAGCTAATAACTGCACTCGATATCAAAGATGATCCCGAATCCAGATCAAACAAGCTGAGCCTTTTTGCTGCCATGAAAAAGCTCTTAGACCTAGCGCTCAACTTCGACACGAGCAACGAAGACGCTACCATCAGACTCTTCTTAAGGCATATCAACAAACTCCGTTCTGAAGCACAAGTCCCAGGTCGCTCCCATGGAAACGTGCAGATACTCACCTGCCACCACAGCAAAGGACTTGAGTTCCCTGTTGTCTTTGTCATTGGCGTTCAGCTAGGCATCTTCCCCAACGACTTCTTCATAGAAACAGCAGAGGATCTAGAAGCGGAACGTCGCCTCTTTTATGTGGCGATTACACGCGCAAAGAAAGCCCTGTTCTTGACTGCGTATAATGACCCCGAATGGAAGCCAAGTAAACCAGATTTTGGACTAAAGTCCTTCCTGGATACCATCCCCGGTAGACTGGTTCAGGGGGTGTATTAGGTAGGTTAATATTCCATAAAACTGAAAGGAGGTGACAAATCCCATACTGTTCGGACCCCTTAGAAGGGTCTTTTTTTCGTTACCCATTTGACCAAACCAAAGGAGGAATGTCGATGAAAGTGCACGATTTGATTAAGGAAATTGAGTCTTCTCTGGAAAACCTGGCCACTTTGACTGATGAGGCGAGGAGTTCGGACGAGGTGTTGGAGTACCTAAAGTTCACATCCAAGTTCCACAGCTACAGCTTCTACAACACCCTCTCTATCTTCTTCCACTGCCCGACAGCTACTCATGTAGCAGGTTTTGTTGCATGGAAGAAGCTTGGCCGCTATGTCCGAAAGGGTGAAAATGGAATTCCCATACTAGCCCCTTGCTTCAAAAGAAAGTCTGAAGCAGATGACAAGGATGCTGATGAAAAAGCCATTTCTTTCTTCAAAGTGGTCTACGTCTTCGATGTTAGCCAAACCGAAGGAGAAGAACTGCCAGAAGCCCCTATTGCTGCGAAATGCGGTGATCAGGGGCTTCTTCCTGTTTTGGAGCAAATTGTCGAAAATCGTGGGATCCACCTCAACTACAAGACGCTCACAGGTTCCCATCATGGGACAAGCTATGGTGGCCGCATCGACATCGATGACCGGCTGAAGTCAGGGGGCAAGGTAGCTGTAATCCTGCACGAGTTAGCCCATGAACTTCTCCACCAAAAGGGAAGACGTGTCTCTACAAAACAAGCGGAGACCGAAGCTGAAGCGGTTTCTTATGTAGTATCCGCTCACTTTAGCATCAATACTGCTGCTGCCAATTACCTTGCGCTTTGGAGTGTACCAAAAGACCAAATCATCGCTTCTTTTCAGCACATCCATCAGGTGGCCGTGGAGCTAATTCGGGATATTCAAAGCGTCCTGGAGCAAGCCTAGGGCATCTACAATTCCATATTCCTGCAATCCGGCCTGGGGACAACTGCTCCTGGGCCTTTTTCTATTTCAAAACCTAAGGAGATGACAACATGCAACAAATGACTAATCGAGAGCTGTTTGCGACATTTCTACCCGCAGACAAGACGGAAGCCCTTTTCAATCACTTCAAAGGGCTGAGGAACATGGCAAGAGCCCCACATGAGGAGTTTGTCGAGGTAGGTCTGAACAAGCATGATATCAAGCAAGTAAGGGCTGTCTTGGAGCTTAGCAGAAAGTATGCTGCCCGTACCCCTGAGATCAAGAAAATCGATAATGCCAAGGATAGCTATGAGCTGCTGGCTCCTCTGATGCAAGACTTAGATCAAGAGGTAATCCGCTGCATTCTCCTTGACAAACGTCGAGGCGTACTTGCTACCCCACTTATCACGATGGGCACATTAAGTAGCTGCTCTGTGGATCCGAGGGAGGTCTTCAAAGAGGCCATTCGGCTCAATGCTCATAGCTTAATCTTGGCCCATCAGCACCCCTCTGGCGACCCTTCCCCCAGTAAACCTGACATCGATACCACCAAGCGAATCAAAGATGCCGGGAAGATCCTAGGCATTGCCGTTATTGATCATGTGATCATTGGCAAAGAAGGACGATACTACAGTTTCTTCGATGGTGGAATGCTTTAGAGCTCCGTGGAGAACGTGGTCAACGAAAACAAAACTTAGGAGGAATCGAGTGATGAAAAGTCAACTGAAGTTACCCTTTGGACAACCGGTCAAACAACCCAAGCCGATGGCAGCTGGAAGGGAGTCCAGCCCCATTAAGATCGCAGAGCTAAAGGCGCACGGGATTGCTGCAGCCACTACCCTTAGCGCAGAAGTGATCCTCGAACTGGGTAGAAGGTATGACCAGGAACCCTACACTGTGTATGGGGCTCTCCAATCCCCTGGCGATGTCTACACCACCTTTAAGAATGAAATGGACGGGCTCCCAGCGACCACCTACAACGTCATCGCCGTCAACATGAAACACATGGTTACCGTGACGAAGCTCTTCCCCTCTCTCCCTACAGTAAGACAGATTATGCGCTGGGCCATTAGCAATTCCGCTGCGGCCTTCTTTGTTTGTCGCAATGACTTCGGTACACCTGAAATAAACAATGGAGAAGAGCGGTTTATCGCAGAGATGGTCGATGCAGGGGATATTATCGGCATTGACCTCCTCGATTTTATGGTCATGGGGACGTTTGGGTTTGAGAGTGCCAGGGTGGAACATCTGATTTAGGCTCTGGAGACAAGAATACAGCCCTCAGCGATGGGGGCTGCACTGCAATCATCCATTTATACTTAACTATGGCATTTCCGATCATGTAAAGACCACTCGCTACTCATCAATCCTTGCTTTCTAGGTCGGCTGATTCGTCACAAGCCATAAATGCTCAGTCTCGCTACCCACGGCAGTTCTCTATTGGATACTACTATCTGGGCCTCCGGCCATTCCAACGTAGCCCCGGCGCTTTTTTGCGAGTCCTGCCGAACCAAACGACACGAGTACCGCCTGCGCCGTCCATGTCTAGCGAAAGTCGACATACCTTGCGGCAGCGATGGACGCTGTAACACTCTCAGTTGCGATCGGCATGCATTCTGTTACATCATCATGCCGTGTTCTAGCAAAGTCATCCTTTTTTCCTGCGTTCTCTCGTTTTATACCCCATTTTTTTCCTTCGATGTGTTATACTGAATTCATTAGTATATCGAGTACGAAGCGAGGTGAACCCCGGTGGCTCTAAGTTACAAAAAACTATGGAAACTCCTCATTGACAAAGATCTTAAGAAAAAAGACCTTCAACGACTCGCTGGCATAAGTTCAGCGTCCGTAACGAAACTGGGGAAAAACGAGAATGTTAACACAGTGATCCTGGAGAAGGTCTGCAGGGCCTTAGATTGTGACATAGGAGACATTGTGGAACTGAACTAATCACGGAAGAGGCGGGAATACCCTATGGCGAACTATGTTCCGCATCAAGTCAGATATTTTGCCGAGCAAATTCTGTTAAAGCGTCCCCAGTCCAGTCTGGAGGCCCTTACGTCTACCATGTCCGGGGTCAAGGTAGATCTTAATCCCCACCAAATTGATGCGGCACTCTTTGCCCTGAAATCCCCCTTATCAAATGGGGTTCTACTGGCTGATGAGGTGGGATTAGGCAAGACGATCGAAGCAGGGCTTGTGATTGCGCAGTATTGGTCTGAACGCAAACGAAAAATCCTTCTTATTGTCCCGGCATCACTACGGACTCAGTGGCGGACAGAGCTTGAGGAAAAGTTCTATATACAATCGACCATCCTTGACTCCACCAATTATAACAGGGCGAAGAAGGCTGGTTCAGTGTACCCTTTCAAGACTGAGAACGAAGTGGTCATCTGCTCTTTCAACTTCGCTTCGGCTAAGGAAAATGAGGTCGGGGCCATGCCATGGGACCTGGTTGTTATTGACGAAGCGCATCGTCTTCGAAACGTGTACAAGCCAAGTAACGTGATGGGGAAGAAATTAAAAAGAGCCCTTGCAGGCAAGAGGAAGCTCCTCTTAACGGCGACACCGCTACAGAATAATCTTATGGAATTATACGGCCTCATCAGCATCATTGACGATCACGTCTTTGGCGATAGTGGTACGTTTCGCGATATGTATGTGTCCGTGCAAAACGAAGAGTTGCGAAATCGCTCGCTGAAGGCTCGTCTGCACCCCTTATGCAAGCGCACATTAAGGAAGCAGGTCACTGAATATGTCAATTACACCAATCGCATTGCCATACTGCAGGAGTATACACCAACCACGGATGAGGAACGCCTCTACAACATGGTTACAGCATACTTGCAGGCTGATCGGCTCTACGCTCTACCACAGGGACAAAGGACACTGATAACCCTGGTTTTAAGAAAACTGCTGGCCTCTTCAACATTTGCAATCGCTGGTACCCTAAGGGCACTAGTCGAACGCTTGGAAAAACTCTTGGAAGGCATCGATGTGCAGCTCGATTTCCATGGGGAATATGACGGTTTGTCCGAACTCCTTGAAGAACACGAGGACTTGGATGAAGACAAAATTGCAGAACTAGAGCAAGACAGAGAGGCTGCATCCTTGGAACTTGAACAGCTCAAGGAATGTGCTAACTTAGCAGGGAGTATTACGCATAACGCAAAGGGAGACAACCTCCTAGTTGCCCTCAAGAAGGGGTTTGAAGAGACGCAAAAACGTGGTGGCCAACGCAAGGCTGTGATCTTCACCGAATCCCGGAGAACACAGGAGTATCTGCTTAGGCTATTATCCAATGAAGGTTATGCCAATGACATCGTGTTTCTCAACGGAACCAATGATGATGCTGTTTCAAGACGCATTTATGCAGAATGGAAGGAACGCCATAAAAACGATGGGCTCATCTCTGGTTCGCGACCGGCGGACATGAAGACTGCTATTGTGGAAGAGTTTCGTGATAGGGCCAGCATTTTAATAGGCACCGAGGCCGCTGCGGAAGGGATCAATCTGCAGTTCTGTAGCTTGGTGGTAAACTATGATTTGCCATGGAATCCCCAGAGAATTGAGCAGCGTATTGGCCGTTGTCACCGCTACGGACAGAAGAATGACGTAGTGGTCATCAACTTCTTGAATCGCAGGAATGCCGCCGATGTCCGTGTGTATGAACTGCTTGATGAAAAATTCCAGTTGTTCAACGGTTTGTTTGGCTCTTCCGATGAAATCCTTGGCTCAATCGAGTCGGGGGTTGATTTTGAGAAGCGGATCGCAGCGATTTACCAAAACTGCAAGACTGTTGACGAGATCCAGTGGGAGTTTGATGCCTTGCAGGAAGAACTATCCGACCGCATTGATGAGCAGATGAGCGCTGCTAGGCAATCTATTCTTGAAAACTTCGACGAAGAGGTAGCTGCGCGACTGAAGGGATGCCAAGAAGACACTATTGCTGGGTTGGACAAGTTCACTCGTTGGCTTCGGAGCTTCTTCCTTTTTCGAGGCGATCCTCATGTTAAACCCTTAGACCTGTGGCGCTTTGCTTACTCTGAAAACGGTAAAACCAGCATCTACAATGTTCATTGGCAAGATGCTGAAAGGCAGGGAGACATTTTCCTGAGACGAGACGACCCTCTTCTGAGCTCTTGGCTACACAATGCCATGGAGATGTCGCTCCCCCCTGCCATCATTCGCTTTAACCACACAAATTCTATGGAACACAGGATAAGCTTTCTTGAGAATCATCTAGGGCTTCGAGGTGTCCTTGCCATTGACAAACTCATTTATAGTGGGTTCGAGAGAGAAGAGCACCTTGTCGTTTCGGTAATCACAGAAGATGGTACTGTAGTAGATGCTGACATGGTGAACCGTATCATGGAGTTGCCAGCTGAGATCCTTGGCGAACTGCCTTCTGGGGTACAGGAATTGGATGTACTCCGGCGAAAGAACATAGACTGGCAAAAATCGGAGATAGAGCGCATCAACAAGGAGTATTTCTTGGCGGAGTGCGCCAAACTGGATGCCTTCAGCGAAGATCTCAAGGACGGTATACAAAGAGAGTTGAAGAGCCTGGACAAAGAGATTACAGAGAAAAAGCGCCTCTTCAAGGCCAGTACAGATAAGCCTTTAGTAGAGATGCTGGCCATGAAGGATGAAGTCAACAAACTAGAGGCCAAGCGCAAAAGGTTGCGCCGAGAAATCTACGATCGGGAAGACGAGATCGATCAGCAAAACGATCGCCTGCAAGAGGAAATCCGTGCAAGGTTAGGCGGCTCATCACAGCTAGAACACATCATGACCATCGCTTTTGAAGTTGTATAAATTGGAGGTACGTGAAGATGCAGAAGCTTGAGTTAACTTGGATTGGAAAAGGGAAAGAACCGGCAGTAGAGCCACGTATATTGCTTCATGACAGCTCTAAGGATTATGGAGATCCTGATGCTGAGAATATGCTCATCCACGGAGACAACCTTCTCGCTCTCAAGGCTCTAGAACAGCAGTTTGCCGGCAAAGTAAAGTGCATTTATATTGATCCCCCGTACAACACAGGGTCAGCTTTTGAGCACTATGATGACAATCTTGAACACTCAACGTGGTTATCATTGATGAGCCCTCGGTTGCAGATACTTCGGAACCTCCTTAGTGACGAAGGTAGTATTTGGATAAGTATTGACGATGATGAGGGGCATTATCTAAAGGTTCTTTGCGATGAAATCTTCGGGAGAAGTAATTTTGTCAACACTGTTATCTGGGAAAAGAAGTATTCCCCGCAGAACGATGCAAGGTGGTTATCTGATAGTCATGACTTTGTGCTAGTCTATGCTAAGAATAAGAGCATATGGCGTCCTAATTTACTTCCTCGTACTAAGGAGATGAACAAGCGATACAAAAATCCTGACAACGATCCTCGTGGACCCTGGAAACCAGGTGATTTGTTGAGAAAAGATGTTCAACAGTCTGGACTTTACACTATTATAACTCCAGGTGGCAGGCAGTGCAATCCGCCTGCCGGACGTAGTTGGCGCGTCCCTGAATACAGCTTTAAGGAAATGGTGAAGGAAAACCGTATATGGTTTGGAAAAGATGGCAAGAACATCCCTGCAATCAAGCGTTTTTTATCAGATGTAAAAGACGGTATGACTGCCATGACAATATGGAAATATTCGGATGTCGGCCACACACAAGACGCTACACGAGAGGCAACTGCGTTCAATCGAGGCGACCCTTTTTCCACTGCAAAGCCAGAACGTCTTATCGAACGCATATTGACACTAGCTAGCAACAAAAATGATATTATCCTCGACAGCTTCCTCGGCTCCGGTACCACCGCTGCAGTTGCTCATAAAATGGGTCGCCGTTATATCGGCATTGAACTAGGTGATCATTGCTACACCCATTGTATACCGCGTTTAAAGGCAGTAGTCGATGGTGAGCAAGGGGGTATTTCCAAATCAGTAGATTGGACTGGTGGGGGGGGGTTCAAGTTCTTTGAGCTTGCACCAACGCTGATTAAAAAGGACAAATACGGCAATCCCGTTATCTCTGAAAAATACAATGCAGAAATGCTTGTTGCTGCAGTGGCCAAGCTCAATGGATTTGTCTACTCTCCTGACCAAGAGGTTTTCTGGAAGCAAGCCAAGGCCCAAGGAAACAGCTACATGTACGTAACCACACAGTATCTGTCAGCGAATGAACTCGATGCCATCGCTCGTGATCTGGATGCCTTTGAAACATTGACAGTCTGTGCCCCAGCTTTTGACATAGGACTAGGTAAGCGGTACGACAACATTGTGGTTAAAAAGATACCCCAATCCGTTTTGGACAAGTGTGAGTATGGAGTAGACAACTATGATCTCAACATCGTAACCATGCCTGAGCTTGAGGAGGATAAATACGATGAAGCTTAACCAGAACGCCAAGTTAATCCGTACGGCGCTTTCGTTACGGCCACCCCAAGCAGAGAGCCTTGAACTATTTCAGCAAATCTGCGATCTCTTAACGCTATCGAAAGAACCTGATCTAGATGCCGAGTTGGCCAAAATCAACGAACTTATTCCAACGATAACATCCTTTGAGAGAGATTTTCCATCGATCTGTTTCGCTCTGGCGACTGGAATTGGTAAGACAAGGCTAATGGGTGCTTTCATTGCCTATCTTCACTATGAAAAAGGCATCAACAACTTTTTTGTGATGGCACCTAATCTGACCATCTATGACAAGCTAAAGATGGACTTAGGCAGGCCCAACAGTGAAAAATACGTGTTTGCCGGCTTAGACAGATTCGTTAGAGCGCCTAGGATAATCGATGGCGACAACTACGAGGAGTTCCGTTCTGCACCTCTACCCTTTAAAGACAGCTACGGCCACAATGACGTTACCATCAACATTTTCAACATTTCCAAGCTGAATGCCGAGAGCAAGACAGGTGATGGAAAGCCAGCGCGTATAAAGAGACTAAACGAAGTGCTAGGGCAGTCTTACTTCGAGTACCTCCAAAGCCTACCTGATCTCTGCATCATGATGGATGAAAGCCACCATTATCACGCTGATCGCAGCTTCGAGGTCATCAACGAGCTACAGCCTATCTTAGGGGTCGAGTTCACCGCTACGCCCCAAGTTCAAAAAGGTGCTCGAAAAATTGATTTTAAGAATGTTGTCTATGAGTATTCCCTTGCCCACGCACTGAACGATGGGCTTTATGTAAAAGTTCCAGTGGTTGTTACCAGGAAAGATTTTCGTCCAGAAGAATACACCCCGGAGCAACTAGATCAGGAAAAGCTGAATGATGGCATCCGCTTGCACGAAGAGACAAAAAGTCGCCTTGATGTATATGCTAGAAGCACAGGTAAACGACTTGTCAAGCCATTCGTGCTGGTGGTGGCCAAGGATATGGAGCACTCCCGCACAATTCGAGACTACCTAACCTCGGACGCTTTTCTGCGGGGCTACTACAGGAACAAAGTCCTGGAGATCAACTCTGCTCAGCGGGGCCTTGAGAAAGACGAAAACATTCAGCAGCTACTTTCCTTGGAGGATCCTGCAAACGAAATTGAGATAGTCATCCATGTAAACATGCTAAAGGAAGGTTGGGATGTAACCAACCTGTACACCATAATACCGCTCCGCGCCTCCGCTTCTGAAACGCTCACTGAGCAGACGATAGGCAGAGGGCTGCGCCTTCCCTACGGTCAGAGAACTGGCGTTGATGAGGTAGATCGCCTGTCAATCGTCAGCCATGATCGTTATGAAGCGATCATTAACCTTGCTAACGATCCTAACTCATTAGTACGACGCCTCTACGTTATTGATCCAGAGGAGTCCAAGAACGATGATATCCGGGAGACTGTTGAGCTACCCACTACATATGACGAGATGACCGGTTCTGAAAGTTTTGCAGAACAGCTATCCCTTACCTTCCAATCTACAGCAGGAGAGACTGCGGTGCAGCATCCCCGGGAGACAGCAATGCAAGTCGCCAAATATGTTGCAGACTTAGCCTCCAGGACGGTGATTGAGTTAGGGAAACAAGTTAAGACTTTCGATGTAACCAAAGACAAAGAAGCGATGAAAGTTGCCCGCACGAGCGTCATCACTGAGACCATCAAGCAATTCCCTACCCTAGGGCTTACTCCACAAGTTCTAAAGGCCGTTGTTGATGAAGCAATGGAAACTTGCGTCCAAGCCTTAACGGACAATGTGATTCCGATCCCCCAAGCTGTTGTTCAGCCCTTTGCGGAAGTCAAGCATGGTTTCTATGACTTCACCCTTGATACAACGGGTATCTCTTGGCACCCCGCTGATGACACGCTCATTGGAACCGAACTGCAAGAACACGGTCAAACTTTTGAGTACAACGCACTCAGTTCCTTTTTCCCAAAGGCCGATACTGCCGAGAACGAAATTGTACGCCACATCATCGTCAAAGACAATGTTGACTATGAAACCTCAGCTAATCTAATCTACTCCTTGGTAGATGATGCAAAGCGCCACTTCCTATCCTACTTGACCGCAGACGAGACTGAAAAGGTGATGCGCCAGCGGCAACGCAACCTCGCTGAGATAATCTACAGTCAGATGAATGAACACTTCTACAAGGAGGTCACCAATTACAAAGCATCTGAAATGCGGCCTTTCTCCAGAATTGAAACAGGCTTCGCCGGCAAGTTCAAGTCCGACGAACTGTATGATTTAAGGGCATCCTTGCCGCCCGGTGAGGTAAGGAATAAGATATTTCGTGGGTTCAAGAAAGCATGCCACTCACTATACAAGTTTGATAGCAATCCCGAACGACTTTTTGCAATCGTCTTGGAGAACGATCCTTTCGTGCTAAAGTGGCTGAGGCCTAGTCCAAAGCAATTCAACCTGTACTACGGTCCCGGTGGAATCACCAAGTATGAGCCTGATTTCATCGTCGAAACCGCAGATGCTATTTATATAGTTGAAGTTAAGGCCTCAAACATGATCAACTCCGATGAGGTTCAGCAAAAAGCTGCAGCTGCCTCCGAGTATTGCCGGGCGGCAACAGAGTGGACCACCAGGAACGGAGGAAAGCCATGGAGCTACGTACTCCTGTCCCATGATATGGTTCACCTACAATCGAGCTTCTCGTACTTAGTGGATAACCGCTTAAGAAATGTGCAAGGAAAATTGCAGATATAAGAGAAGCTGGTCCAAGGCCCAGGCATCCTTCCACAAGGTGAAAAGCTAGCCAAACCACCGATTAGGCGCTAGGTAGAAGTGCTGACTTCTCCTAGCGTTGCCCTTTCTAGTCCGCTAGGAGAACAGCTTGGAACCGCCTAACAGCAAGCTCGAAGCCAAGCGAATTTATGACCCGCAGAGACGGCAATTAGGGTAAGGGGTTTGCTTCATTCAAGCGCCCCTTTCCATGCCAGGATCCCTATCATCGTGTCAGATACCTTGCCGTTCCTTTTCTGACGATGTTTGCTTTCCGTCATGGGCGTTTGTCTCTTCTAGGGCTATACTGCTATTACCCATCTCAAAACATCACACAGCCCAAGACGAATCATCACCATCGCATCCGTTTTTGACAACTTGTTCTCTCTCGTGAAGCCACAACCGATATTCATGAACGTTGGTCAACCCAAACATAGCTGCTCCTCTTTGCAGCTGTTCATCACGCGCGGCTTCCTGTGCAGTTTTTTCCCACCTCTTGGGCGCACCTTCCCCAATGAAGTACATGTAGTTTTTTTCAAAAAAGACCCAGATTGGCACCTGCACACTTGTTCGATGATTGGAGCTTTCCAAGCAATAGGCGTAATTTTTGAAAGCCAGCTCAAGATCATGATAATCCATTTTGCTCAGGGCGCGTTCAATGGCCAATCGAGTTCGTTCGGTCTGCTGGCGGGTCAGATTCATTTGCAACATTGACTTTCGCTGCTGCCAGAGCTCTTTTAGATTCTTGATCTGGACCTCCATCCTTGATTGTAAGTCATTCTCTCCATGTTTTTCGGGAGTTGGACCTTTATAGGTATCTGTATCTCTTGTAGAAAGAATATCTTTAGATCTTGTTTTTGTAGAAGTCTTTGTATTTGTCTCACGTTTAAACGGGATAGCCTGTGCCGTTTGATGGGAAACAAACTTCGCTTCCTCACGAGCTGATGCAGAGTTATCCACAGCCTCGGCTACCTCAGTGATCTCCTGGATACGGTCTACGACTGGCTCCCAGAACAAGACATTGTTGTAGACTTTGCCACGTGCTTTGATGGTTCTAGCCTCTCTAGTTACCAATCCCTGTTCAACTAAACGAGCACATGCCTCCTGGACTTGCCGTTTGGTTAAACAGAATGTTTCTGCCCAGTCATCGTAACTCTTCTGGAGTTTATCAGCATGGAACTTTGTTCTGGCACGCTGCTGGCCAGTTGTGGTGTCCTCTAAGACAGTTGCCCTGTACCAATACACGATGTCTGCTAGGATGGTGATAGCGATCATGTCAGCCCGATTTCCGCGCTTGTCCTCTAATTGCACGTGTTTATACCAATTTTGGGGTATCAGGTTACCTTGTAATGGCAACATAGAGATTTTGTCGACTATGGGGTTTCCACTTTGGATTGTAGACATAAAAAGACCTCCCTGTTTTAAAGAGAAGTCCCAAATTGTGACCATATCCTACGCATGATAACCCTAATAAACCTTGACGCAGTGTGCTTTTCAGGGTATAATAAACGCATAGTCGAAATGCGTAGGGGGAGTCCGAACCCGAAGAGTTGCAGCTCTGGGTCTGGGCTTCTCTTTTTTTATTCTATTATAATATTGTCTTTAACAATAATACAATAGGTTTTCCCAGATACTCCTTGATAGATAGGCATCTATGTAGATTGATATATGGATGTCTATCTATTTATGAATAAACCTGTTTATCAATCAATGTAGATAGATATGAATATAGCCAGATAGATAGATTTCTACCTGGCTATATAGATATATAGATATGTGGATAGATAGATATACAGATATGCAGATATCCAGATATCTAGCGTGTAATATTCAGATTATAATCGTATATTTTTCTATATCTTATTGCTTAAACTCTCTAAATCAAGCGGGTTATCCATACCTGCAACATCAAGTAACACAGAGTAGATCTCGGCCAAAAGATCCCCTTGATCACGGTGCTCTCTGAGCCTTTCCATGTACTCATCGTTCTTAGATGCTCTTTCTAATCCCACATAAAGCATGATCATCCCAATGTTCCAAAGATGCTGGGCGTCCAGCGGGGAAATGCCGTGTGTATGGAAAAGATGATCAATTCCTATCCGCACATCTTCCGCCATTATTGAGACACTGTGCGATGTTTTGCTCGAAAACCGTGCTGGTCGACGAATTAGTTTTGAGAATTGGCGCATTTCCGCCTCTGAAAACTCTACCTTGGTGGTAGCTATTTTCTTGGAGTCCTTCAAAGAATCGATTTTCTTTTCTAGATTCGCCTTATCTTGTTCCAACTCAGTAATTTTCGCTTGAGCGACCTTTAATTGATGTTCCACGGAGTCCTTTTCATCTTCAATCTTAGGCTCCTCGTGAACCTGTGCATTACTGCGTACATTAATCGTTTCCAAACTTATAGCGGCCTGCTCCTTAAGCTCTGCATCTACCTCCTTGTATAGATCCTCAAATCTAGACGCAGCATCTGAGGGCTTAGGACGTTTTCGCGACACGTGCCATCACCTCCGTGTGGATCAACTTCGCAACATTCAAGTATGCTCTAGCTACATCTGATGTGGGAGCATAGTCCAAGACAGATTGGCCAACAATGGCGGCTTCTTGCACTCGTACTGAACGAGGTATAAACTCCTTGTAGAAGGGAATTTTCCGTAAACGGCATATCTTATATAGCTCTTTAAGCATGTCTTTGGTATGGTTGGTTCTTGTGTCCGCCAAGGTGGGTAACACTCCAAGAATTTTCGCTTGGGCGTTTCTGTTTGTAGTCATGATCTCGATTAGTTTTAGCACATTGTTTAATCCCATTAGGCTCATGAACTCGGTGGCAACAGGAATCAGAATGTAGTCCGCCACAGACATGCTGTTAACTGCTAAAATGCCTAATGAAGGTTGGTTGTCAATTAGGATGACGTCGTAAGCATTTCGTACATTTGCTAGTGCTTCGACGAGTCGACTTTCCCGATACTTTCGCTGATCTTCAATAGTCCATCCAGGCTCAGCGTGATCGATTAAGGCGACTTCAGCAACAGACAGATTAATGTTAGCCGGAGCGACATCAAACTTACAGTGGGGAGCATTCCTGATAATGTGCTCAATAGGGGTTCCTGAAAGTATAACATCACCCATTTGTAGTTCGAGATCACCAGTATTAATACCGGCAGACCCCGTTAGACCACCTTGGGGATCAAAATCTACAACCAATACATCCATCCCCAATGTGCCTAATGCATGTGCCAAGTTAAGTGTACTTGTGGTCTTAGCTATGCCACCTTTAGCGTTAATTACGCTGATAATGGTACTCCTTGACATGTTACTTCACCTCCTGATCCTCTAAGTATCGGAGAATAGTGTTGTTTTGGAGGTATTTGTCAACGTTCTTTGCGGGGATCCTCCAAGAGCGGCCGACTCGGTAGCCATCTAGCTGTTGCGACTTAAGCAGATTGTAGACGGTAGACTCGCTTACCTTCAACCTTTTAGCAACCTCCTTGACGGTTTGCAAGTCTTCGTTTTGCTCATAAATTGCATTGTCCACAGGAAATCCTCCTTTGCATTCCATTTATTGCATTGAAGCATAGTTCTACGCATCATCCGGGATCTCCTGCTTTTAACCAAGTATTTCACAACCAATCCATTTTAACGCAACTAGCGGAATGCATGGGTGTGGTCATGGTGATTGGTTGCTTGTAGGGAATCAGAGCATACAAAAGGGTAAGTAGGTTAATCGTGGAATTGGTTAGATATGGAGAGATGTTCCAAGGTCAAGAGGGGATGCTTCATGATAAGGATTGAGGAATATATTGCACGGAGGAAAAAAGAAGACGGGCTTAATGAGTTTGATCTTGAAGTCCGCAGCCAGAACATGAAGCTCTGCGTGGATTACGTCTTTGAGTATTTTAACAACTACCTGAACATCACCGAAGCAGAGGAAAGGACCGTCCTCCAGAGTGAAAAGATGGAGAAGTATCGTCTTCGATTTAGGGATTATGAGCCGGAGGTAGCGGATTGGTGTGTATCCATATACCGAGGATATGGAAAACAAATGGATCTGTCCATAGGGCGCCTTGTGAAGCAGGACGACCTATTCTTTCTCTATAATACCGATAGCGAATTTCGGGGACTATCTTATGACATCTATACAAAGCTTATAAAGAGG
>Ga0265293_10002615_pt1 | contig 35500 bp, 34 predicted proteins | sample Munlanlewell138R_FD_192505 | JGI IMG/M metagenome (GOLD analysis project Ga0265293, IMG submission 192505) | Leachate microbial communities from a municipal landfill in Southern Ontario, Canada - Leachate well 138R | ecosystem: Engineered > Solid waste > Landfill > Unclassified | place: Canada... | reverse complement strand
CCTGTTCATGGTTCCGGTGGCGATTGCCCCAGTTATCGAGCACGTGGGCGACGTGTACGCTGTTAGCCAGGTGGCTGGAAAAGACTTCGTGAAAAAGCCCGGCATGCACCGCACCATGTTCGGCGACGGCATCGCGTGCTGCGTGGCGGGACTTATCGGGGGGCCTCCCGTCACCACCTATTCCGAGGTGACCGGTGCCATGGTCCTTACCAAGATCACCGACCCGGGCGTGATCCGCATCGCAGCCATTACGGGCATTGCCTTCTCGATGATCGGTAAAGTGAGTGCTTTCCTCCGGTCCATACCCGGCTCCGTACTCGGGGGCATCATGCTGCTCCTCTTCGGAATGATCGCCGCGACGGGCATCAACAACATGATCCACAACAAGACCGACATGGGCAACACCCGCAACCTCATCATTGTATCGTTGATTCTCACCACCGGCATCGGCGGCGCCGTGCTGCAAATCGGCAACATCAGCATGACCGGCATCGGCCTCTCCGCCCTGTTAGGCGTGGTCCTGAATTTGATCCTCCCGGAACAAAAAGAGAAGGAAATCAACTCCTTTTAGCATATTATCGGACAATCCTCCAGGCAGGGACTATTAAATTCAGAAGATCCTCAAAAATCTAAGGAACGTTCACGTAACCAAACGAAGTAATAGAAAACTTGCTCCGTTAGTTCGGATTCAGTGAACCCTAGTAAGTTTAAAATCTAACCATTACAGACTGTCCCAGCATGTTCAAAAGAAGTATTATCCAATATTGTTTGGTAAAAACACACCTGAAGATCAGCAATTTCTTGAAGAGTTGGCATTAGTTTCTTTTTCGCTTTTATAGATAATTCATTGGCCAAATGTTGGTCAGCAAAAACTCGGTGAATCGAAGAGGCGCAAGAATTCTCATCACCCATCGGGAAAAAGAGGATGGATTCGCCGTCTTTTCCTTGTTCTGATAAAGCACCCGCATAAGAAGTTATGGTAGGAATACCTAATTCCAATGATTCGGCAACTGCCACTCCATAAGACTCGATATAGCTGGAAAATACGGGCACGTGCGATCCGAGAAGGTGGTAAATGATTCCGGTATCATCCAAAGGGCCAAGCCAGCTCACGTGTTTAATCAACCCATATTGCTTAATTTTTCATTTTATAAATCTAGTATACCCACTTTCCCTGATTCCTTTTCCTGTCTCACCTGCAATAATCAAATGGACGCTTTCATGTCTTTTTTTTAATAATTGCAATGCATCAATGAGAACGTGAAACCTTTATAAGAAGCTGTAGCCGAGATAGATGTGAAAATAGCAAACAACGTACATTTTTCAATATCCCATTTTCTGGAAACAATAAAATTTTCACGTAAAGGAATCTTAGCCTCAAATATTGTAGCATTCACGTTTAAAAAATGGATATTTCCTCTCACCCAATCTGATTGAGTATATTATAGAGCTTGACATTTTCTTTCTTCATTAGGATTTCAGCCATGGCGTCCAACCAAGTAGCTGTACCCATTACCTTTTTTTCAGAAAAAAAACGACTACTAAACCATAGTAAAATCATTGTATTATATTTTTATTCCGTTGATATCAACGAAATTTGAACCACAAAAATACGAGGAAAAACTAATGATGCAATTTTTTGGGGTGTCAAATAAGCTTGGTCCGCACGTTATCCGCGTTGTAAACTCTTTTTCCTGGCCCGAAGGTGGATTCCGCCTCGTTCCTTTCCTCCATATCCCTGATTGACTGCAACCTGTATTCCCCCGTCTTCATTTCTTTGCTAGGCCTTCCACAACAAAAAACATGGTATTTATCTTAAAATCAATCGTTTGCTTGAATTCAGTGAATCCTATCTAAAGTAGAAGATTACCCCCAACACCACCATCCCTAATACTAGAGATAGAGCCGCATAATGATAGTATTCTCATCCTTATCTTTTTCTTTTTTAAAACCAAAACGACTTGCCAATCGATAAGAATTGATATTTTCTTTCAGTATAAAGACATAAATAGAGGATAATCCTAATGAACGGGCATAATCTATAACATATTTTCCCATCTCTATGCCCACGGCTTTTCCCCAGTAGTTCTTCTCCCCTATATATATGAACGCTTCCGCGTCAATTGAGGTGATGTGCTTGAGGCCCACAACACCAAGAGGAACATCATCTCGCCATGCTGTAGTGATATAATAATCGTTCCTTTCCTTTAATCCCTGGAACCACTTCTCTTTCGACTCCTTATCAGTATCTGGAGTATTGGTCAGACGTTTTATTTCGGGATCATCCAACCATCTCAATGACATTTCGAATACCTTACGATCGAATTCCTTGAATTGAATATCAATAATTGTTCTAAATTCCATAATTCATCAGTTTATTATTTGAAATTATACCTATTATCATTGGCTGAAATCATTGTTCATCGCGGAGCACCTTTTGTATGCAGGCTATTCAATAATTCACCAATATTCTTCCAGGAAAGGATCTCCTTGGATGAGAATTTCACCTTGAATCTTTTCTCAATGGCTACAATCAGCTGTATGTGCGTAAGGGAGTCCCATCCATCTACATCACTTGCCGTGGTTGCACTTGTAAGAGTTAATGATTCTTGATCCAGAATATCCCTAAAAATATCCTGCACTTGATCTTGTATACTTTCCATTTCCATAACTTTATTATAGTCTTTAAATTGTCTTGATGTAACATTCTTTAATATTATAATTATCCACTTGAAGGCTGAAGAGATTTCGAGTAGTATCTTCCATTTGAATGAAGCCTAATTGGGCAAAATGATCTTTCACCATACTGTTCTTTGCTGTCGGGATATATTCACCAACGATACGTTTAAATCCATTTTGTTTGGCGTAATCCGCGATCGTGTTTAACGTGAAATGCTCCATTCCCCGCTTTAAAACACGACAGCTCATGAACCACGTGTCAATAAACAAAGTATCATTATCTTTCTTCTCCAGTATGACGACACTAATCAGTCCGTTGTCTCCAAATTTGTCGGTCAGTGTGAAGCTGAAGTTTTGGAAGTTGGAGTCTTCCGACATTTTTTCGATATCGGCTTCGGTGTAACGTACTGTGCGCAGATTGAACTGGTTACTACGTTGAGATAATTGCGATACCCTCGGTATATTGAACGAGTTAAATGGCCTCACTTCCGATTCCATATGGAGGCTCTTTAAAAAATCGGCTTCATTGGTAAAGCTTATTTGTGTAGCCGCCCGTTCTGCTTCTATTTGGTACTGTTTGGTTCTATCGGCATCAGCTCTCGAAAAGGTGGTAGTTTCAAAAAGATTCAAGCCATAGAGAAACTCCAAATACTCGGCCGGGTCCTCGGGAAGTTCCGGAACCGTAACATCCGGTAGATTTTCACGAACAATATTTCTTTCGAATGGATTATCATCCAGAAAAACCATCGAGTCGAACCCGATATGCAATATCGATTGTATCTGCCGGATGTTGTCTGCTTTATTCTCCCAGTTCGCTATAAAAACAGCAATGTCGTCTAATCTCAACACCATCTCCGGATGCTTCCGGAATGGCTCCTTGGCTATTTCTTCGTTATTTTTGGAGCATACTGCTAAAACAACACCCCTATTCTTCAGTTTTAAGGCCCATTGTTGGAATTCGGTAAATGCTTTCCCTATTCCCAGCTCGTGTCCCAATTCAAGCTTTTCATACCCATCATCACCCACTATTCCTCCCCACACGGTATTGTCGAGGTCGAGTATCAAACATTTTTTGAATTTCCCTTGGATGGCAGCGATAATATCAAGCGTTCTTGCTGCAACATGGGGGATAGCATCCAGCGACAATACCATCTCGCTACCAATATATATCGCTGGATGAAACATGGTATCTCGGCCCAGTTTATTTTGTATGGAAGCGACATCACAAATATAAAGATTGGGATTTGCCATGCTACACTCCATGAGCAACAGGTTAAGTCTTCGAACCTGGTAAATGAACGACCGCATCACCTTGTTGGCATAGCTCCCGAAAATGGCATCATCAATCTCGGGATAATTGTAATAGATGACTCGTGATTTGGTCGTGGTTGTGATGGCTCTCACGAGACTGATCCGCTCATCTGCCAATGTATGTTGTTGCTCAACCGGAAGTTTATTAAAGGTAGAGAGCAGTTTATGAGTCGATTGAAACACGACAATATAGTCCGCGTCAAAAGCGTACAGGTCGGAGGTGGGGTCGAGCAATTGGCGTTCCACTTGATTGTAGTCGGCCTCGAACAGATCAATATTGAACCCTCTATCGATACCGGTTCCCTTCAACGCGGTTGCCAAGAACTGCGTGGCCGTATCTCCCGCTAAAGCCACTTTAATGGTCGGAAGTAGCGACGAGTCCTTCTTCAAATTCCTTCGTAGAGTACTAAAACTGCTGATCATTTTCAAGTAAATTTTTAGTCATTAATGGAGACGATTGATGGACCATGATGCTGTCCAAAAACAACGTGAACTTCCTCGTTCCAATATCGTTCAAGTGATTAGCATCGTAGAAATCTTCTTCAGTAAATCGAGGATCGTCCGAAAAATCATAAAACTGCACGTTATTATATTCTTTTACAAAATAAGTGCAGAAATCTTTTTGTTGTTTCAAGAACTCCCTGTTTTGAGTATCCCTGTAAGAGACATAGAGTGGCACGTTAACCAGTAGTACTTTCACACCTCTTTCCGCGCTTTTCCTGATTATCTCCTCCATGTATTGTCGGTTTTGTTCAATGAGGCTGTCGTGCAGGCCTTCTATAATTAATGTATTATGGCGAGCAGCTTCAAATTCACCATTATCCCAGTTATCCGCCCGGTTTTCTAACGTGTAATGAAGTCCATGTCCATTTTCATTTACGGCTACATTGGTTTCCTCTTTCAATCCTAATAGACTTAAAAATCCGTTAGTCGCTCGTTTAAACGTGGGAATATCACGAAAATAGAGTTCAAAATTATACTTTCCAAGCCATCTATAATAGTTGCTACCGTAATGAATATTGTAATATTTCACCCGCCACCACTCTGGACTATCTTCTATATCCCCGAAGGGAGTCCAAAAATCGACGCCCATGATCACGTACTCGAGCGAAGGCATCTGCTCGATAAACTTGTTGTAAATGAAATGATCGTATTTCAAGGATTGGGAAAAATGGGCGGCATTAAATCCTTTGCTGCTAAAATAAGTTGGGTCTACATCATACAAAATAGAAGAAGCACCTAAAGCAAGTACCTCCACATCCCGGCTGTTCTTTGTCAACCATTGATTCTTAAAAGCATAATCATTGGGTATTTTTCGTAATGAATACTCCGCGACAGCCGCTATCAAAAGAGCGGGAAGTAAAAAGCAGAAAACAATCTCTGTTAAATATTTCTTCATAGGGGTCAAAATTGCATGTAAATAAATACCTGCTCCTCGCCACTGAATAATACAGTGATAATCAACAACACCCAGTATATAGCAAATCGAGCTGCTTTTCTAGGGACCAAGCTGTCTATTTGCAAGGCATACTCTTTATCTCGTTGCCTCCACTCGGCGATAAGTGCCAGTATCATGAAAAGCAAGGATAACGCGAGCATCCGCAACCCTTCGGCCGTGAAATTGGTCAAGTTCGAGAATTGAAATAGTCCTTTCATGAAAACGACCGCTTGTTCCATCGACAACGCGTTGAAAATGATTAACCCGAAAGCGACCAGCAAATAAGTTCCAATCATTTTCAAGAAGTCACTTCTATATGGCAGTCCATACCGGTTGGCCTGTAATTTTTTCTTTCTAGCGAAAGTGCCGGAAAGCACCAAGGGTATAAACAGCAAACCATGATACAGCCCGAAAACCGCGTACGTCCAGTTCGCACCATGCCAGATACCGATTACAATCATATTGATAATAATTGCCAGTAGAAGCCCTGTGGTTCCCCATTCCCTGAAACGCACGTTAAGAGGCATAAACACGTAATCGGTCACCCAGGTGGTAAGCGACATGTGCCACGAACGCCAGTACTCTGCCACGTTACGAGCGAAGAAAGGATACCGAAAGTTTATTGCCACTCGAATTCCCAGTATTTTCCCCACCCCAATCGCCATATCAGAATATCCAGAAAAATCGGTATACAGTTGCGAGGGGAAGACCAATGCAGCAATCAGCAAGGTAGTTGCATTTTGGCTTGCCACGTCTCCCCAGACACTCCCTAAAAACAATCCCATATTATCGGCGATAACCATCTTCTTGAATATTCCCCATAGAATCTGGCGTGTCCCGTCCATTGCCAAATCGTAATCGAACAGGCGAGGTAGCCTCAGCTGGGGAATAAAATCGTTGGGGCGATCAATGGGACCAGCCAATAACGTGGGAAAAAAAGCGATATAAGTGGCAAAGGCCACGAAATCACGCGTGGGTTCTATTTTCCCGCGATTCACCTCTATCACGTAGCTAATTAGCCGGAAGGTGAAGAAGCTTATGCCCAAAGGAAAAATGATACTTAACGTGATAGGATTTACTTGCAACCCTATTGAAGTGATCAAAGCAGCAAATGAACCGATAAAAAAGTTGAGGTATTTAAAATAGAGCAACATCCCCACCCCGGCCACAACGCCCAACGTGGTTAAGAACGATGCCGCTGTAGAAGTACTCTGCCGGATCAAGAGCCCAATCACGTAAAAGACCACGGTAGAAATCAGTAACACCGGAAGCATCCTCAAATCGGTAATCCCGTAAAACACGTAGCTTGTCACGAGCAACCACACATTTTGCGCGTTGGTATTATTTCTCAAGGGAAAATAATAAACCACGAACAAGATGATAAAAAAGAATAAGAAATTAAATGAATTAATAACCATATATAGTTCAAATTACGCTATGATACCATCTTATTTAAATATTTTCGTTTTTAATAAAGGTGTCAATCTTGAAATCACTAATCTTTCTTCTTGTGGCATAATCACATATGTCAGTAGAAAAAAAGAAATGGTTGTTAGAGCAGCGACAAAAAGTAAACGTAAAAAGGACTCATCCAACCAATATATAGGAATGACCCCCAAAATGAGCATACCTGCGGTAGGTAGTAAACACGGGTATAATACTTTGCGTACTAAATCGGAATACGTAAGACCACACTTTAGTTTTGCAAAATAGACAGCAACCCCGCCGCTTATTATTCCTACGATCAAAATCCAAATAATATATAAGTAATAAGGTGGAAAACCAAGTGAGAAAAAGAGGTAAGCAAAGATAATAGGTAAAACATTCAGGAAAGATTGCAGTGCAAAATAAACCTTTATATCTCCTTGTACCTCCACAGATCTACCAATCATGAGCGTCAGTTGTTCAATTAATAAAAGAATTAATTGTAGTCTGACAAATACCACAGCCCAATCGGGGACTTTCTCGAGCCATATATCCAAGATATATGGTGTCTCCAATAAAAAGGGTACAGCAAAAATAGCAAATAATAAATAACCGTATTTGGCAGATAATAACGATGCATTCAGCATTTTCTCTCTTTCACCCGCACCTTCACTTTTTGCAATCATAGGAGAAACAGCCTTTATCATCGTGGTAGAAAAGGCCATCAGCTGACCAGAGATCTGATTGGAAATACCTTGTGCAGCATTTAAAATGGCTCCAAAGAAACTATTTAATACAACACTCATTCCATATTGAGAAATCATTCTACTCGCGTTGTTCAACAAATTCCATCCTGCAAATCCAGTCATCGCTTTCATAAGAGATCTATCCCAATAGTGTTTAGGAGCAAAAATACACTCTTCATAATGCCTATGACAGTATACACGCATAATCACCATAACCAATAGCGAAATTAATGCCATCAATACACCGTATATGATAAGTTTGTCTTGCATGGCATACACTACAATAAAAGCTACAGCCAGTTTTAAAAAAGATTCTATGACACCTACGATGGCATAGTATAGCATGTTCTCATAGGAGTTTAATACTGCTTCATAGGGCACGGTCATCACGGTAAACATGGTACTTATAATCATACTCCCGTATACAACCTTGGCAGCATATACCCTGTTATCAGGGATATTCAAGATACCATTGAAGAAAAAATAACCTGCTATCAGCAATACCAATCCAACCATAACTGCAATAACTAAATGCAATACAATGCTGATATTAAAAATAGCTTTCTTCTTCTCGGGCTTTCCCTCTCCTTCTGCTATGCTCATGAAGCGCTGCGTAGCGCCAGCCATTGCCGCGTTCAAAAAGCCTAGCATGGCTATAGCCCCCCCCACTACATTAAAAATGCCGAAATCTATAGCTCCTAATGTGCTGAGTAATAACCGTGTAGTATAAAGTGAAATGAACACGGTTATTCCCATCTTCGCATACAAGAAACCAGTATTTTTTATTACTTTGTTAGCTGTACTCACGCTTAATGTACTAATTGTTTGATTTGGAAAGTATAATGTAATGCAGGCGACTTACGGGACCTAATTTCCTTAAATTACCGACTCGATCAACTCTTTTGTTTCTTGTATATGTCCTTTTGAAGATGCTCCAAATAGAACAGACTCGATATTAGGAAACTTTTCCAGATATTGGATAGCTTCCTTCGGACGTAACGCACCAGCAGCTAATACTTGCATAGCGATAGGTCGAAATTGTTTTTCATTCAGGTATTTTTCGTATAGCTCAATACCTCCACTCATACGAAAACCGATCTTATTAATTGAACTACAAATAATAGGATTTTCAATTCCCAATGAATTTAATACATCTAACAGTGCTGGCATATTCATGGTTATGTATCCCGGTTCGGCATTGTACTTTTTACGTATATATTCATCATATGCTTTAAAAACATCGTACATTTTCAGGCCAAGTATCATATCCACGATTACATTCTGAATAAAAATTACCGGCGTATTGATGCCTTTAAACATTTTCATTTCCGCATCAATCAATAATTCCATCAGTTTAATGAAATCCTTGTTGACAAAAGCCAGACCTCCTTTGGCAAATGTACCGAATATATTTCCCGGAACATATTGTTTGATGGTCCCTATAATACCCAGCTCTGTTACCGCATTAGCATATTTATGGGCATAGGGCATACATGGATATATATTAAAATTTTTATATCTATCAGGATTTGCTCGTATAATGTCACAGATATTTGCAATACGATCATGGGTGGTGCACATAAAAGTATTTATGCCTAAATCAATAGCATCATCCAACACTTTCATTATTGCCTTATCTTCCTTGAAGCGGACAGACTGTGCACGCGCTTTTTCATCCGACGCGTGATTAACAGCAAAAAACTGGTTATCTCCAAATAATACTTTATCCATATTTTTTTATTTTTTAGCGTCTTCAATTATCATTTCCACTACTTTATCGGTGTACAATCCTTGTTCAAAAGTATTATAATCCGATTGTTTATTATTTACCACGCAGTCTATAAAATTATCTATCTGCGCGCTGTATTCCTCGCCCCGTAAATAATAATTCACCGGGATTGCAAAATCAGTAATATATTTTGTTGTCCAGCCTTGTTCCAATCCTTCTTTTTTAACGGGTTCTTTCAAATAAATTTTCATTTCGGTAGCATCACAAATTATTTTCCCGTTTTTCCCAATTATAGTGAGTGAGGTGGTCATCTTACGGTGTGTTTCATCACTCCAGTTTACCGCCAATTGTCCGGAAATTCCATTCTCCAACTTCAATGAACAATATACCGCGTCTTCCACCCCTTTGGAGTAGATGCTTTTCAGTTGCGAACCACTTGCCTCTACAGGACGACCGATAATTTCCTGTACCAGATTTAAAACGTGCGAAGCATAATCATACAAACAACCGCCTCCCTCCTCAGGTTTCGACCGCCAGGTTCCACCTTTTTCCTTTACCACCACCGGACCATACGCTTCGCCGGTAAAGTGTACGATTTCTCCTAATACGCCTGCTTGAAGCAACCTTTTTAGCTCCCGGAAAGTGCCGATGAAATGGTTATGATAACCTACTTGATTAACCAGCCCCTTGCTTTGGGCTAATTGTACCAGTTCTTCGCCTTGATAGGCGTGCAGGCTGAAAGGTTTCTCGCAATAAACATGCTTACCGTTCTCTAGCGCGTATTTTACCATCGGGTAATGGAAGCGTGTAGGAGTGGCAATAACGACAAAATCAGGATTTTCTTTTTTTATCATTTCCTGATAATCGTTATATGTGTGTACCTGACTGAATTTCTTAAATGCATCCAATATCAATGAAGATGCATCGCACACGGCGACCATATCTACTTCGGGATGCGCACCTACTATAGCCGCGTGGGAAAGCCCCATTTTGCCGAGACCGATAACTGCTCCTTTAATCATATCTGTTATTTTAAATTAGTCCATTTTGTTTAAATACAACACATCCAGCATCAAGTGTCTGAAAAACAACATCTGATTTCCTATATTTCTTCTGAAAATTTCTGGACGATAAAAAATACGCACTAACCATTCCAACCCAATTTTTTGCCAGAATACGCCTGGACGTGTGGAATTACCTGCATACCAGTCGAAAACATTTCCAATGCTGCAAATTATCTTTGTATCCAGGCTATTTTTATTCTGATATGCCCAAACCTCCTGTTTAGGAGCCGTCATTCCTACGAACACCACATCCGGATGAAACCGGTTGACAGCCCCATGCATTGTTTCATTATCTTCTTCCGTAAATTCCGGTTTGAAAGGAGGGGAATAATACCCCACTTCCACATTCGGGTACTCTTTATTGTACCTGTTCTTTATTTTTTGTAGCGTATCTTCCGATGAGCCTAAAAAGAAAACTCGTCCATGCACTTTGTTTAATTCATTGGAGAAAAATACGAAAGCATCCCAGCCTGCAATCCGATTTATTTTTATCCTTTGCTTAACCAAAGCAACCCATCCAAAATACAACCCATCCAAAATAAGAATGTCACTTTTTTGCAATGCTTCCTTTACGATTTGACTCTTGTAAGCCAGACCATACGAATTCGGACTAATCGTATTGATAACGAAATGCTTCCGGCTTGTATAATTTATTTCTTCTAAATTTCCTTTAAATACAGGAAAATTCCATAAATTTATTATTGGCATAGTAAACTTTAATTTGATATTATAAAGTAATTATTTTATTTCATTTCAATCACTACTGCCAGCCAACTATGGAAAATCTCAACTCGGAGAGTATTTCATCAAAGTTCCGATATGACAACCCGATAGATCTGCCGTCAACGGGTACATCAGAAGCACCTCTCGGGTACTTGCCGGCATCGGTCGGTGCTCCGGATTCAGAACACCAATAGAGCACGAAATTGCGATTAGAATCTATAAACGCGGTGGGACGATATTGCTGCACGGCATCGATTATGGGTTTAGAAAACATTTTGAATGTAAACCCGTCCGTCGACTCTGCCAAATAAACACCGTTAACACCATTAGAATTATAATTATTGCCGGAACATATCGCGTAATAAAATCCAGTTACATCATCACGAAAAACATCAAAATGCCACGGTTCTATGTTTCTTTTTCCCGTTAATGTCGCTTTTTTCGTGTATACAAAATCACCTGCACCCTCCAATGTTGTACCTTCCATAATCCATATTCCCCAGCATACCCCCTTGTTTGTAATATTATTTCGCGGGTATATTCCAGCGCTACCTGATAGGCAATATGCACGCAATTTATTAGGCGACACCCTGATTAAAGCCGGGCTTAAAAATTCCGGTTTTCCCGCTAGTCCTCCATCGCCTGTTCTCCACAAAAAATCAGTATTCCGTGCTCCTCTTGGTGTCCAGCTTTGTCCATCTATTGACTTCTGTGAATAGGTTGCAAAAAAATTAGTATTTTCACGGCTTATCAGCCACATCGTGTTATTATCAAAGAAAAGATCCGGATCGCTGTTGATCGTTCCATTATTAGGAACGGGAGTAATAGGATTCTGAACCCTTGTATATATTCCATTGGCTGTACCATTAATAGGATAAAACATCTTTGGAGGGTTACCATCCAAGTCTGCATCCGCGTAGTATATGCAGGTATTTTCAAATACTCCGGTTGATTTTGGGTATGGAGTTGTCGCCAACCAATATTCATGTCCGTTCCACCCGCCCGGGATATAGATTACAGACGGGTGAGTTTGAGACTGTCCATAATCAGCTATTTGCTCGGGCAGGAAATCAAAAACTCCGTCTTTATGGTTATTAATTGGTGGAATCGGGACGCTACACCAGAACATATCTTTTTCATTAAATATTGATGTCTCTTTTTTCATATCCTGTATCATATTAAATTTAACAACCTTTTATTTCCATTTCTATCGAATATAAATGGAGCGTCGTTTTCATCATATAAAACAATACATCCTCGTTTCACACCATCAATATAGAAGTAGGGCGACCAACCTTTTAAAATATCCAAGAGTGTAGGGGTTTCACTTCTAAATACAGCGTTTTCAACATCTGTACTCAAACATGCGCCAATCTGGGGGATATTAAAATTAGGCAACAACTCAAGAAGATGCGAGGTGATTTCACCTGCCTGTACTTTATCGAATTGAAACTCGTTATTATAATTGCCAATCTTATAAACACGAGAAAAAATACTATTAAATATGGCATCCGACATTTCGCCTGGTTTTAATAAATCGGAAGAAGAATCTTGAAAACCTGTATCATCGGTTATCTGTGCCCCATCTTTGTAAAAGACAACCATAGGCTGTCGCATTTCAACACCAAATGTATTTTCGATAGATACATCAGTTACACCCTCAATTTCATATCGAACCTCCAAGTGCTTTGGATACGCAACCGCCTGCATTTTGGTTGTATATTCCACCCATATCCAGTCCTCTGTAAATGGTAAAATCACTGTATTTAGATTTATGTTATCGAGATGGCCTTCTTCTATGTACCTGTCGGCAGTTGTAAACATCAAACTTCCTGGCAAATTTCCGGTTGTTGGTTTTTTCACCCTCACGTAACAACCATATTTCACCCAGTCCCCTGTACTATACCGTATAAATGCCTCTGTGTTTAACTTTAAAAACACACGTGAAACATAACCTGGCGATGTTCTGTAAGAGAACGCGATATTCGCGTCATCCTGTATATTTCCCTCTTTTATCCCGAATGTATTTTCACCACGCAAAACAGCATTTTCCAAGTCGTTCAACCACGATTCGGTATTCCTGAACCGGGGGTCTGATATCGCGTTCCGAGATAGTTTCATTAGATTATACAAGTTTAGATTTCTCGGGGCCAAATGGGCTTTAATAGATGAATTGGCATCCATTATATAACAGTTATCGGATATTATATATTCATTATCCGTCATGCTATTAAAATCCGTGTTCTCAGGGAATAGTCCCCAATCTAATAGAATAAAACCTTTCCGAATTCCATTTAATTGGTAAAGCCTGAATCCACTGGACGGTTCTTCCAAAAGTTCGAGAGAGGAAACCAAGATCAACGGTGACTGCTGGTAGAGATTGATAATCCATTTTCCAGAAATATTACTTTGAAATACCGCGAATACTATCGGTGTTTCTGGAATTCCTCCATCAAGATATAATTCTCTGACACTTGAATTTATTAATCTTTTTCTGCCTAGACTATCATCGTCTGTATCGCGGTAAACAGATCTATTTAATCCAATCAGATAATCTATATCATCTTCAAATTTTTTCGTGGCAATATAACCAGGAATACCCTTTTCCTGGAATACAGAATCTTTCAATCTGTATTGAGGAGCCCACATTTCTGTATAATGCCCCTCTTCAATATCTTCCCATTTGACGGCAACATTTATAATTTCTCCTCCCGTGGATGTCCCTCTATATTGATTTATGTACCCGTTTGAAGGATTGGTTGTAAATTCAAACCTGTACACTTCTATTACAGTTTCTTCAATATCTTTTCTAAAAACAGCAATGTCCCATGTTCGGCCTGTCCCGCTTTCTTGGTTAATACTTACTGAAGCTACGGTATATACCCATCCTGATTTTGCATTTAAAATCTGAATTTCTTTTATACCCAATAATTTTGGAATGTTTTCCCCATCTGCCGTTTCGTGATAGATGCCATTCGAGACTAAATCTAAATCTGCCATGATTTTATCTTTTAAGATGTTTTATACTGCTGATCTGCAAGATACCATTGATACATTCTACGTATGCCTTCATCGAGTTCCACGTGATACTCCCAACCCAGTGATTTTAGTTTGGAGACATCTGTCAATTTCCTCATGGTTCCATCAGGTTTCTCCGGGTTGAATTTAATTTTCCCGGAATATCCTACAATATCTGCTGTAAGCAAGGCCAGATCTTTTATACTAATCTCTTTGCCAGTTCCTATATTAATATGACAATTACGAATATCCTCTTTGTTTTTCTTCAGATCGAAAAAGTCTACATTTTCCATGATAAAGACACAAGCATCGGCCAGATCTTCACTGTAAAGAAATTCCCTCATCGGTTTTCCTGTCCCCCACAATTCAAGATGATTAGAGTATATACCAACCTTATTCAAGGTGAAAACGAAATCATCTATAGTGCTATGCCCATTTATTTCATCCAAGGGTCTACGCCTTAAATCTTTCTGTATGCCACTCCAATTATTTTCTTTCATACATTTGGCCAGATGCATTTTGCGAATTAACGCCGGGAGTACATGACTTTTCTCCAGATCAAAATTATCGTTCGAGCCATATAAATTAGTGGGCATCACAGCAATGAAATTGGTTCCATACTGAATATTAAAACTCTCACACATTTTAAGTCCTGCAATCTTAGCTATCGCGTAAGGTTCATTGGTATACTCAAGTGGAGATGTAAGGAGATCTTCTTCACTTATCGGTTGTGGAGCCTCTTTGGGATAGATACAACTGCTTCCCAAGAACAACAATTTAGTCACATTATGGCGATAACTCTCTCCTATCACATTATTTTGTATTTGGAGATTACGGTAAATGAAATCGGCACGATAAGTATTATTCGCGACAATCCCTCCCACGTAAGCCGCCGCCAAGATCACGTATTCCGGCTTCTCTTTATCGAAAAAATCTTTAACTGCACCGCAATCCATCAAGTCGAGTTCACTATGAGTACGGCCGATAAGATTGGTATACCCTTTCGATAACAGATTTTTCCATATGGCGGATCCTACCAGGCCATTATGCCCGGCAATATAGATTTTACTGTTTTTATTGATTGTCGATCGCATCTTTTGCTTTTAGTTTTTTTACAAATTTCATATCATGCCTAACCATTAATCTGACCAGCTCTTCGAAGGATGTTTTGCGAGGATTCCATCCTAATAAAGTTTTTGCTTTTGTTGGATCACCCAAGAGCTGTTCTACTTCGGCCGGACGGAAATATTTAGGATCTACTTCTACCAGTATTTTACCAGTTGCCATATCAATTCCTTTCTCGTCTATTCCTTCTCCTTCCCAATGCAGATTAATACCAGCTTCGGCGAATGCATGGGTGCAAAACTCCCGTACTGTATGCATTTCCCCAGTGGCGACAACAAAATCTTCGGGAGTATTATGTTGTAACATCAACCACATGCACTCTACATAATCTTTGGCATAACCCCAATCTCGCAGCGCGTCCAAATTCCCAAGATAGAGCTTGTCTTGTATATTTTGGGCGATACGAGCCACGGCAATGGTAATTTTCCTGGTAACAAACGTTTCCCCTCTACGCTCGCTCTCGTGATTGAAAAGAATACCATTCACGGCAAACATATTATAAGATTCTCGGTAATTCTTCGTAATCCAAAAACCATAAAGCTTGGCTACTCCATACGGGCTGCGGGGATAGAAAGGAGTAGTTTCTTTCTGGGGCACCTCCTGCACCAATCCGTAGAGCTCAGATGTCGATGCTTGGTAAATTTTAGTTTTCTGCTCCAGACCAAGAATCCGAACAGCTTCCAGTAAACGGAGCGTCCCTATGGCATCAGTTTCTGCCGTGTACTCGGGTACATCGAAACTTACTTTCACATGGCTCTGGGCGGCCAGATTATAGATCTCATCCGGTTTTGTAGTCTGAATAATGCGAATCAGTGAACTGGAATCTGTCATATCCGCGTAATGAAGTTCAACCAACCTGTCTCTATGCATATCCCTTACCCACTCGTCGAAATAGAGATGTTCGATACGTGCGGTGTTGAACGATGAAGAACGGCGAATTATCCCGTGCACTTCATACCCTTTTTCAATTAATAATTCGGCTAGAAACGATCCATCCTGTCCTGTAATTCCTGTTATTAATGCAACTTTGGTCATTTTACTCTTGATTTTAATTTGTAATTATTAGTTTTAATTCTTTACTATTGATTTACCCGGCATTATTATATGCTTTATTACCAAATAAGGTTAGAAAAATTATTCTCAGGTCCCATTTGAAATTCCATTTTTCTAGATATTCCATATCATATTCTACCCTTTTTTCCATCTTCCAAAGTTCATCTGTCAATCCCCTGAATCCATTGACCTGCGCCCAACCGGTAATACCCGGGTTGACAAAATGACGGACTTTATAATGCCGGATAAGTTCAGAATACTGCTGAGTATGTTTTAACATGTGAGGACGTGGGCCTACTACCGACATCTGTCCCAATAACACATTGAAAAATTGTGGTAGTTCGTCTATATTGGTTTTTCGCATGAAACTTCCTATTGAAGTGATCCGTGAATCATTCACTTGCGCCTGTTTGCTATCGGATTCACTATTTACCGTCATCGTCCTGAACTTATAACACCAAAAGGTTTTATTGTTAATGCCGGTTCTTTGCTGCTTGAAAAATACAGGACCTTTTGAATTTAATTTTATCAAAATGGCCATAATAGGAAACAACCAACTGAAAACAAGTAAAATAATCGCAATTGAAAATACAATATCAAAGATTCGTTTTTCAATACGTAATGGCAAACTATCCAAGGGAATTTCTTGAGGATTAAACATTTCAAAATTTTGGGCTGGCACTTTTATTCGGCCTATTTGATTAAGATTATTCCAAAATCCTCTCATAAGGACATATCTAATCCGTACTCCCGTTTCATTACAAATGGAGAGTAAACTTCGTGTATTATCCATTGTGAAATAGGAAGGATCGGTTACAAACAACATGTTCAATTTGAATCTCTCCGATAGGACACTCAAATCATTCAATTGCCCCAAAGTGGCAAAATCGGATTGATATTTTTCATTTGAGAGATATCCTACCAATTTGTATCCCAGGGAGGGATTGTCATTTAATAGCTTTCCCAATACCAAGTCCGAATTCCCCACGCCGAGGATCGCCACCCTCTGTTGAGAATATCCCTTTCCGTAACGGTATTTCTGTAACTTATAGATGAAATAAAAAACGACTACCTTTATAATAAAAAAGACACTCGTGTATTCCACCAGAAATCCTTTATTAAATCCTTTTGGAAGAAATATTGCCGCTAATAAGAACAGTATAATAATAAGGATGACAAAACGCACACCGAATGCCTTAACCCTATCGGTATATTTATCCGTGAAAAAATAGTTTCTCTTTGAATAAATAGTATAGGCAAATAATTCAGAAATATTGGCATGCAGAATATAAAGGTTTCTTCCGTCAAGATCCACGTAATTATACATCGGACTATTGTAATAGACCATATATACCGCTATATTTAATAGCAATAAATCAAAAAGAAGATAGAAAATCTTTACGCCCAGATGATCTCTATTCATAGCTATAATTATAAAAAGTTTGTTTTAATTCTATTCCGTCACTCCTATAAGTTCGATTGAACAGTTTACATTACTATAACATAAACTTAAAAACATTAAACATTAAACATTAAACATTAAACATATTACCAATATCTCCTAAGCACCTACACCCATTATGGACTCCAAGCAAAAGTGTAGCGTAAAGAAGTGATACAATTGTGAAGCTCTTTAAATCGGATCAAACCGATATTCGGTTCTCCCTTAAGACTGGAAGTGCCCAGATCGATATAATCGAAACCCATCTCCTTATAATGGTAAAAACAATGCTTGTACATAAGATTCATCGCTCCTAAATTTCTTTTTTCCATATCATCACCCATGAAAATTCCCTGTACAATTTTTTCATGACCACGATAAAAAACACCCGTAGCAATAGCTTTGCCCACATTATCCTTTACCATGAAAAAATCCACGGGGATAATGCGTCTCATATCCAACAGGCCATCCAACGTCATATGGATTTCCCGATTTTGTTCTTCCCGATTCTTAAGGATCACTCTATAACCCTCCTCCAATGACTCCCTCTCATCCTCCACGGACCAAACAAGACCATGTTTCACAGCTTTACGGCAGTTCTGTTCCACAACGTACTTGGGCCATGTACCATCAAAATTTTTCAGATCAATCCAATTATTGATATCCGGTGTAACCAAATTAAATCCAAGTCGAATAAGTGCATTGACAAGTTTTGCATTCATATTAGACTGATATAGATCAGGAGGTAATGTAATAGAAAAACCATTCAATTTTTCTTTCCTGATATATTCTTTCAGATCCGCGAGAAAATTGGATATAGTATAATAAAATTGATACTCATGCGAATAGTGAAACCCTCCGAAAGGTGCAGAAAAGGGGGACTCAAGAATACCATCCGTTATACCTGCTATCAGTCCCATGGAAGAATCATCTTCTTTCATCAAACGTACCACTCTATCGCACTTATTCTCTACCATACCTATAAATTCTTCCGATATAAACATGTGTGGATTGGTAGTAAAACGCTGTCTATATTCCTCTTTTGATACTTCTACAAGCATTGTTCCTTATTTATTAATGACATCTTTTAGTATAGAAAGTAGCCTTTGTTCAAAAATAGGAAGCGTGAATTTCTTTTCGTATTTTGCTCTCCCATTCGCTCCCATCTGTTTGCCAAGCGAGGGGTTAGATAATAGGAGTTCAAGCTTTTCCACCAATCTCTCCACCTCATAAGGAGGAAACAAGTAACCTGTATTATCCTCATCCACTATTTCCGGAATTCCCCCTTCATACGTAGAAATCACGGGAAGAGAGTGTTGCATCGCTTCCAAAATCACCAATGGAAAGCAGTCGTATTGTGAAGGTAGCACGAAGACATCTGCTTGTTCGAAAGATATCTCTTTTAGGCTGCCATAACGCTTGCCAAGATATTTCACTTGCTCTATTAAACCTTTTTTCTGCACAAAAGTATTGAATTGCTTCGCACTAACGTCTCCTTCTCCCCCAACGAAGTCACACTGAAAATAATATCCTTTATCCCTGAGTATAGAGCAGGCCTCAATCAGTATAAATACACCTTTTTTTTCTATGAGATTTGAGAGGAAAAGAATATTAAAAGGCCTTTTCTCGGGTAAAGTAACTAAAGCTGCACTTGGCTGATAATCTTTAATACCGTTCGCACAATAATAAACACGATCTTCCGGTACATATGTCTTTATATCATAATAGAGATATCGGGAGAGAAGAATCACATACGTATTTTTAAAAACAAATCGATAAAGTGTATGATTTAATCTTTTCTTTCTCACCTGCTCTATACCCTTATTGTGTATATGATACACGATCTTTATGCCAAAAAGTCGCAGCAATCCGATTAACGGAACATCTTTGTAAAATCCGGCACCGGTAGTTGTCAATGCATAATAACAAAGGGCTGGCCTACGATGCAATAATTTTCCAAGTAGTTTAAACCAAATTGTTACCACGCGTACCAACTTTTTCAGGTTCATTTTTCCACTTTTATGAACCTTACTCGAAAGGATCAGGTTGATATACCTTCCATGAAACGAGTGATTGAGAAGTTTACTCTCCTTAACATGCTTCCCAACGATGGTAGAACCATGAACCGGAGGTGGAAGATGGAGCATAAAAAGAATATCTTTCCGTGTTGTATCCATATTATATTTCAATATATTAACTCGTTTTTATCTTGACTAAGTTTTCCCCATTCTTTTATAAAGCCGGGTCTATAGTCTTCAATTAGCGGGGCCCTATCTTTCAGAGAAACATCTACCACTGGTTCTAATTTATTTACAAACTGCTGAAATTTCACTACCGCATCCATTTTATCCGAAGGATTAAATACAGAACCATTGTCGGGATGAATAAGGCTTGAAGCTCCTGCATATTGTGAGCATAATACTTTAAGTCCAAAAATTAATGCCTCATTGACAACAGCTCCAAATGCCTCTGACAAACTGGGTAATACAAAACCCGATGCTGATGCATACCAGGCATATAGTTCTTCTTTTTCATACTTTCCAGGAAAAACAACTTTTTCTTCCAAATTCCTTTCTCTTACAATGACTGATAATAATTCTTTTTCTCCTCCTTCACCTACCAGAACGAGGATAATATCGTCACTCTCTTTTAAAATCGGAGAAATATTCTCAACAAAAAGAGGAAGTGCCTTCTCAGGAACAAATCGTCCAACAAATAGAACTACCTTTTTTCCATCTAAGCGATAATTAAAGATATTCTGGTGCGCGATAGACTCTATTTTTTCGACATCCTTCCTTAATCGTTCCGGTAATTGCAGTATTGGAGAAATGATTACTTGCTCTTTCCTCAACTTAAATTTGTCACGATAAAAACGAGCTACTTCATCTGATATCACCACCAGAAAATTCAGATGCTTTATTGAATTATCTCTTGCTAACTTTCGAATTTTTGATTGTACATTAATACATATATCGGGACTATCATCTATCACGGATCCTATTTTTTGCTTGATTAGCCCGGCTTTTTTTAATAAAATCAAGTATTGCGTAGTAAATGAATACTCATGCGATATAATAATGTCCGGTTTTACCTCTTTTATTTTGCGATACATCCCGAAACGAAAAAAACGCTCCTTAAATTGTGGACCCTTCAAAAGATAAGATATTTCAAATTGACACTCTTTTCTCAAATTCTGCTGATTGTAAGAAAAATTACTCACCTGTTCACTCAAAAACACCACCTCCAAATCATATAATTCATTCAACGAATTGAATTGATCGATCCTATATGGGGCCAACACAGGATGAAAAACAAGCATTTTCGGTTTATTCATATATTTTTTTTGCTTCATAAAACACCTCACTTAATTTTTGAAACGATTCCAGACATAAGGGAACAATGTTTTTGCCCATAACATTACAAACGAGTAGGGTAAAAACATTGGAAAATGCTTTCTGATATAATATAAGTATTCATCATAAGCCAGTCCTTTAGGACTTTTCAAGTAAGCAATCCTCTCTTTCAAGGAATAGCGGTTATCTCTCCAATTTTTACCATGATCGTCTGGACATATACCACCCACTTTCGGTGCAAGAAAAACAGGAAATCCTTTTTTAGTCGCCTGTAAGGAATAATCGTAATCTGCAATACCATGAGTGAAGCGATCATCGAATATTCCAATCTCATTCACTACATCTTTACTAATCCATAATATATTGGCATTGGTAATTTCACATTTTTGAGGATATTCTTTTGGCTCAAGCATTTGCATACTGACCAATAGCTTTTTGTCTTTTACACGTGAACCACCATAAGTGATTCTACCGTTTTTTTCGTTTATAGTCGCACCTGAATAAATACCAGCCTTGCCAATCTGTTCAAGCGAATAAGCTTCTGACTCTAATAGGCATTGAAAAAAATCGGCAGATAATACCACATCGTCGTTAATCAGCAAATAGGCATCATAGTCTTTTTTCTGAATAGCAGTTTCCCATGCCAGTCGCATACCGCCTGCCCAAAACAAGTTCCCTGAACCTTGTATCACTCGAACCTGCGGGAAAAGTTCTTTTACCAAATTGTTAGTTCCATCTGTTGAACCATCGTCGGTAAGAAAAATATCGAAGATATATTCAGAGGGAATACTGGCTTTGAACAAGGAGGAAAGGCATGCGATTGTTTTAGCCTTCCTGTTGTGGCAAGTTAGCAAAACTGCCATATTTTTTGTTTGCATATTTATTCTTTTTTAATAGATTCTGTTGTAGTCGAATATATCTCATATCAAAAATACCTCGGGCCCAAATAACAATGTCCTTATTGGTCATGCTCCTAAATGATTCAGAGTAGCATAATCCCATCATTATCATTAACATGAAATAGTTAAGATTGAAATTATTCACATCTTCTATCCAAGAGTAGAGCCAGCGGAACGCTACATAAAGTCCCAAAATTTTCACAAAAACATTTTTAGATTTATTTACAGCTAAATACGAAGAATTGAAGAATAACAGGAAATAGAGGATTACCCCTATTATTCCTGTCCATGTAAATACATTTGCTAATCCAATTTCATTTTCAAGCCGCTCGTATCTTCCTGTTAATTCAAATATCTCTATGCCAAATGAATTAGAATCATTACCTCTTGCCGGAGTGCGTCCCAACAACCAGTAATTATTATTAATTGCCGACCCCAATACCTCTTCATAAAGAAACGTTCTTGTATCCGCTGTTACGCTCACCTCTGTACGATTACCCTCTAGATCAACACCTACCGCAGAATAATCACTTTCGAGATATTCATCCATTTTAAATACATTGAATATATCGGTGACACCCAACACAAAAAACACTATCGGAATAATAAATAGAAAGAGACGAACACCTTCAATCCATTTTACTGTAATTTTATCTTTTAGAAAGTAGATAACTAGAAGCAAGAGTGGTACTCCAAATTTTATAACGTTACTTCGAGCTCCTAAATCCACACCTATAACGAACAGAGTAATAAGTAGTAGAAATATTTTCTGACGACGAGGAAGAGCTGGTAAAAAGAGAAGTAGAATGCTTATCGGCATCAGGTAAAAACCAAAGGCATCAGTTCTGATAATTAATGCCACCACGATAAATAAGGGTAAGGCGTATTTTATAAAAAATGAAAGTAAAGACTGGACAATCATCTTATTGGTGGCCGAAAAGATAACAATCGGTAATAACAAGGCCATAGCATTATTTATCAGCCCTTTCCAATCCCAATAAATCTCTGCAACAAACATTCCTCTAATAATACTAACAAGATTCCATAGCAGAAAAAGCCATACAATGAGCATATTACCCTCATTTCTTTTATCAAAGAAATAAATTTTTGAAAGAAAAAACACAAATAAAATCAAAAAAGAAAAAATCCACCATACCATTGTATTATTCAACGAGTGAATCATCGGTATTCCCGTTTTCAAATGGGGCAACACTGAATAAATCGCTATCAATAAAACACTTATAGGAAGTATATGACTAACGATTTGTTTATTTTCGTTAACTCTATTCATATTGTTGTTCAATTATATTAGAATATATCGCTAAATACTGCTGTGTTGTCACCTCGATATTATGGCGTTTTTGCGCTATTGTTTGAGCTTCACGACTAAGTTTCATTGCTAAGGTATCATCTGAAAAAATCCTTTTTATTTGATACGCTAAAAGAACATGATCCCCGGCCGGGAACAAAAGAGAGCTTTCATTATCTTTTACCATAGACGCTACGCCACCTACCACAGAAGCAACCGATGGAACCCCTACCATCATACTTTCACCCAATGCATTGGAGCTATTTTCCATAAAAGAGGCAAGGACAAACACATGGGCTTTACTATTTTCAATAGCCATCTCCCTCGCAGAGAATCTTCTCACAAATTCGACATTATTTCCCAAATCATATTTTTTCATCAAACTTTTTAGATAATTAGCATAATCTTCGTTAATTAAATAATCTTTTAAATAAGTAGAATTCATATCAATTGTCGACAAGGGTGCCACAATTTTCAGATCGGGATACTCTTCCTTAAGTATAGCTGCCGCCTTCAACAGAACATGTGAACCTTTCAAAGGATAACCGGCTGAGGAAATAAATATTCTATGACGCTCACACGTATCTATATGCCATTTATGTATGTAAAATTCATCACGTAGTAATTCTTCTCCATGAAAATAAAGTGCACTCGGGTTCATAGCTTGCAAATGCGCTTTATCCCACATAGTACGACCTATGAAATAGTTATTTATCCGGTAAATTTCCTGTTCTAAAGGTATTGAGGATTTCCATCTACGCAAACTAAAATACACTCCCCCACGCCCTAACCAATTTTTAAGTGATTGATATTTTTTCATACCAATCCCTGCAATACTATATTTTAAACCATCGTAACAGGGAGAAAGAATCCCCTGTATAGAACATACAATTGGAATTTTTGCATCTACAAATTTTCTCAGAAGTCCAAAATTTCTTTCAGTCCCATGGATATGGATTATATCGGGTTGAAAATCATTAATTGCCCAAAGATATCTCGCGGCCAATCTTTCACTAATACTCCTTATATTCTCATTTTTCTTTATACTAATTGAATAGTAAGTTATACCATTTATTTCCTTTTTTTGAGCCTCTCCATCAGTCACCGGCGTAATCGAACCTAATTTTACGCCTGATTGATTTTTCATATTGTAAAATAAAGGTGCAACCCAAGAACTTCCTTTGGTAGGTTTCCCTTTTACATAAGGAAGAAAGGGCTCAAATATATCATGTGTTATCCAAAGAATACGCATAATCTTCACTGAAATTTTATTGCTTAATTACTAATATGATTTTACTCCATTTGCTCTTAAATACCAGTAAAACAGACTGAATTTGTGCAAAAAAGCGATCCCTTTTCGGCCATTGAAACCTTTGTACTTAAATCTTAACCAACTCTCATAATGAACAGATAAATCAATGGGATTGAATGGATTCAAATGAGGTTTTCTATATTTTTTAAATACCTGAAAACTTTCTTTCTCTCTGATCTCGTCCAGCAGCGGGTTTCTTGAAACACCTTTCTGATGTATCCTGTATGCCACCGTTGGAATTCTCATATAATGCAATTTAATATTGTTCTCTAACACCCGGATTAACGTGATTATATCTTCATATATTTTGAATTCTTCATCGAAATAATTTATCTTTTCTAATACACTCCTTTGGTAGAAGAATGTAGGAGTATTCAAAAAAGCGGGCCAGCGACTGTAGTCTTTCAATTGTCTTTTCACCGATGGTAAATTGGAGAAAAAAATTAAAGCATCATTGGTAATGTTCTTACTGTTCAGTACGCCACTTTCGTCTATCTCTTGTACATCTGAAATAATGAAAGAAGCATCAGGAAACTGTTTTGCATACATAAGATTATCAACAATAGCATTCTCCATAAGGATATCATCACCGCCTATTATTTTTATCCATTCTCCTTTTGCTGACTGTAGCCCCCTGTTACAGTTAGAAGGAATACCTGTATTTTGCGCTACAGTAAATAATTTTGTCGAAGGAAAACAATCATTGTTTTTCACTAACCAATCAGCACAAACCTGTACGGTATTATCCCTCGATGCATCATCAGTTATGATTAATTCTATATTCTTCCACGTTTGAGCCTTTATACTATTCAACGTGTCAGTCACATATTGAGCACTATTATAAGTGACAAGGATCACTGAAACCAATGGAGTATCTGTTAGAGTCATAGACAATAATTTTTTTGTTCTATCATTTTCTCTTATTTCAATATTTCAACGAAAAGCGTTGACTGCCCTCACAACTATTTTTACTTCTTCATCGGTCAATACCTGACTGATTGGCAAACTCAATACTTCATTATGTATTTGCTCTGTAACAGGCAGAGAGTGATGATTCAATTCATTATATGCTTTTTGTTTGTGAGGCGGGATCGGATAATGGATCAGCGTTTGAATTCCATTATCATGCAGAAATTGCTGTAATTCATCTCGTCTTGTTGAACGAATAACAAAAAGATGAAATACATGGGCATTCCAATCATTTATAACCGGCAAAATAATCTCAGGATTCACAATATACTTCTGATAATAGTGAGCAATTTCCTTACGACGACGGTTATCTTCGTCTAAATATAAAAGTTTCACACCCAAAATTGCTGCCTGTATTTCATCGAGACGGCTATTGTATCCACGATATTCAAAATGATATTTCACGCTTGAGCCATAATTAGCTAATGCTCTAGCCGTTTCAGCCAGCAAGGGATCGTTTGTTGTAATAGCTCCCCCATCACCCAAGGCACCCAAGTTTTTACCCGGGTAAAAACTATGTCCCCCGGCATCGCCTAATGAACCTGTTCTTTTATTTCTCAATTTACAACCGGCAGCTTGAGCGTTATCTTCAATCAGTTTCAGGCCATACCGCGTGCAAAGGTTTGCTATTTTATCTGTATAGGCACATTGTCCATACAGATGTACAATCATAATCCCTTTCGTTTTAGAAGTGATTGCCGCTTCAATTTTCGCATCGTCAATCTGATAAGTTTCAATATTAGGCTCAACTAAAACGGGCACCAATCGGTTGTCAGTAATAGCTATAATTGAAGCAATGAAAGTATTGGCCGGAACAATAATTTCATCCCCTTTACTCATAATTCCTAGCTCTATATAGCCACGCAAAATTATTCGCAAAGCATCCAAACCATTGGCAACCCCTATGCAATGATCAGTACCGATATAATCGGCATACATTTTTTCAAATACTTCCGTCTCTTTACCCAATAGGTACCATCCTGAATCGATTACACGTAGAGCAGCCCGATGGATTTCCGTCCCGTATCTCTCAGTTACTTTTTGTAAATCAAGAATCTTAACCTGCTCTATAGATTGGTAGGAAATCATTTCTTATATTCTTTAAACTATTATAATCTCTTATATAATCATCCTCTAAATATTCTGTCGAAGCCAAGACCAAACAGACTGAGCCAGACGAGAAATTATCAAGTTCCCTCCAAATACCCGGAACAACCAATACCCCCCGGTAGGGACGATTAACGGTAAAGGTTCTTCGGGATTCACCGTCATCCACGGTGACATCAAAACTACCACTGACAGCCACTACAAACTGTTGCAGTTTCTTGTGAGCATGTCCCCCTCTGGATTCACCACCGGGTACGTCATAGAGATAATAAACTCTCTCGATACTAAATGGAATAGTTCTGTCATTTTCAATGACACTGATGTTTCCCTTTTCGTTATGGTGCTTGTCTATTTCCAACATGGAGCAATCATAAATACTAGTCTTTTTCATACGATCTTTTCTTTATATTCTTGACTCTTTAGCCAATCTCGTAAAAACCTCATAGTCGTATATATAATCCTGTGGGTCAAATCTGATAGAGGCCATCACCAGAGCTAAGGCGTTGGTCGAAAAATTTCCCATTTGTCGCCAAACACCTTTTGGGACATATAAGCCATAATATGAACGGTTAAGGGGATATGTTTTCTGTACTATTCCGTTATCCAGACAAACATCAAAACTACCGGATAAAGCCACAATGAATTCTTGATTTTGTTTGTATGCATGTCCTCCTCTTATCTCTCCCCCTGGAACATCATAAATCCAATAAGTTCGTTCAATTTTAAAAGGAATATGAGTAAGACCTTCAATCACTGAAAGATTACCTCTCCTGTCGAAGTGTTTGGGGAGTTGTATGATTTCAGCTTCTTTGAATTTCATTTTGCTATTCATATCCGTAACCACATTTTTTATAGCGTCCATATCGATAATCTGCCCGATTCAAATTGATCGAATTGAGAATAAAATACATCTTTTTCAGCTTTTTATCCTCGAAATACCTGTCAGCATCCTCGACATATTTCTTCGGAGTAACACCACTGCGGATAATAAACAGATTGACATCAGCAATACGATTCAGTAAAAAGGCATCTGAAACCATGGCCACCGGTGCCATATCAGTTATAATAAAGTCATACTCGTTCTTCAAGTCACTGATAAGTTCATCCAAAGCCGGCTTTGCCAATAATTCATTTGGATTAGGAGGAATTGAACCTGCCGTAATAATAGATAAGTTCGGATGGAGTCCGGAAGGCTTTACCAATTCATTCTTATCCATATAACCAGATAGATAAAGTGTCATCCCATATTTATTGTCTAACCCCAATTCTTTTGCCAATTTTGGTTTTCGGATATCCAGTTCTATAAACAATACTTTCTTATCAAGTAGGGCTAGGCTCATGGCGAGATTAATGGATACGAACGATTTTCCTTCACCGCTGACACTCGATAGTACGTTGATTACCTTTTTGTCTTTACTATCAACTACAAAAAGAAGATTGGCTCGTAAAAGTCTAAGCATTTCGTTAAAACTATCATTTGCATTTTCTTTTACAGCCACAATCTCCGTATGTGACAATTTAGGAATTTCTCCTAATAAAGGAATCGATGAAATTTCTTCCAAGTCTTCTTTACTATCTACCTGGTATCTGAGAAGATCTTTAACTGTGATCCCAATGAAAGGCAGTATCAATCCGAGAAGAAGAAAGATAATCAATACGAGTTGATTATTTGGTGATACAATGCCAGCCACTCGAATATGGTCAACCAGTTTAGAATTGGGTTCTACTACTGTCATATTCATGTAGCGCTCCTCTTTCTTTTGAAGAAGATAGAGAAACAAGTCTTCTTTGATATTCTGTTGTCGCTTTATATCGGAAAAAGCACGTTCTTGTTGTGGAATAGCTCTTATCTTTGCATTATTTCGATAATACTCGTCATTAATATCCCGTAATTGAATTTCTAAATTATTTTTTTCGTTTTGCAAACCCGATAATACTGAACTGAAAGTAGATTGCAATTGATTATTTAAATCAATCATCGATTGATTGCTACTGGAGGCAATCCGCACCAACCTATTACGTTGCAATACCAACTCATTATAGGCCGAAATCTGAGAGTTTAATATAGAACTTTGCACACCAGAATTAGCGGGGATCAATTGGCTATGCTCATTTTTTTGTTGCACAAAAGACAACAGATTTGCTACAATAGAATACTGAGACTCAATATCCATTCTCCTTTGACTTACAGTTGCCAGTTGTGAATTATAAAGATTAGCTTGCGAAGCAATATCTGTCAACCCTTGGGATTGCCTAAACTGCTGTGCCAAATCTTCTACATTACTCAGCTCATTGCTCAGGTTGGCAAGATGATTATCTATAATCTGTGACGTCGTTTCAGCCAATTCCAATTGATCTTTAACTCCTTGTTCATTATAGGCTTCGATATAATTTTTCAGAAATTCTCTTCCCAATTCCATATTAGGAACGCTCAGTGTTATTTTGGCTATTGAAGTTGTCTTTGAGGTTAGTTTTACTTCTAACGAGTTTGTAAATTCATCTGCCTTGATTAATGGATTATGTATTTGCACTTTTATTCTCATCGTTCCAGTGGGTTTAGCCTTACCTTGAGTGAGCTGAAGCTTTCCAAAAGGTAATCGCACTATAGAATCATTTCCCGAAGCTTTTACCTCATATTTATCTCCATTAAACTGTCCGGAAAAAAGATAATAGCCATCGGGAGAAACCAAAAGATTAAATGATATTTTTTCTGCTAAACTATTTAATCTATCCTCGGGTAGCTGAATTTTGACAGGTAATTCATCTCCGTATAAAACAGCAGTTTTTATCCTTGGAGCACTTGGCCAAATTTTGTCCAACCCAAATAAAGATTCCATTTTTATATATGAAACGTATAAATGAAGTTCTCTAACAACACGTTCAGCCGCCATAGACTTCTGTAGTATCTCTACCTCATTATCCACATTATTTCTTCTGGTTACTACCCCCATTTCCCGAAAAACATTTAATTCCGAGGTGCCTCCTTTTTGATCATCTCTGAACTGGATGGAAGTAGTGATTTCATATTTCGGTAAGGCAAAATAGAGATATGCGGCCGCGATAGCCAAACAGAAGATGATGGATATTATAAACCATTTCCAGTAAGAAAGATATTTCATTAACAAAGAGAACAGATCGATCTTCTTTTCTGATAACGCAAAATATTCTTCTTCCACTCCCAAAAGCTTATTCATAACTTTTTACAGATTTATTTTGATAAAGAAAAAATGGAGATACCCAGCGTAGCCAATGAGATCAATACCGACAGGGTAGAGACACGGTAGTTCTCGGCCGCCCCATACCTGGAAGAATTTGCTTTAGTCTGGTTGGGTTCTACATAAACCACATCATTTTGCTGCAGGAAATAGGCAGGTGAACCGAACAGTTTTTTATCATTGAGATTTAAAGTATAAATTATTATTTCTCCCGATTCATCCTCTCGTAATACCTTTACGTTATCACGCCGCCCATATATAGTCATATCCCCGGCCATGGCTAAGCCATCAAAGATAGTTATACGGCCATTATTATTTTCAAATTTCCCTGGATTAAGGACTTCACCCAATACATTAATCGAGTAGTTCATAAACCGGACAGTAATGATGGGCATCTCTTCAGTAAAAAATGGCTTTAATCGATCTTCAATATGTTTTTCAAGTTGTTTGGTAGTCATCCCCTTCACTTGCATTGTACCTAAAGAGGGAAAATTAATATTTCCATCGATATCAACCAAGTAGTTCTGCAATGTTGGTTGAGATTGAGTACTATACTGACCCGCGGTACCCTGCAGTCCGATAACCTGAGGCATAATAAGATTATATCTCCTCGACGCATCGGGCTCACTGCTTACTACCGCAATGGTAAGGATATCCTTGGGTTTGATCTGTGCATCATACTGCACATTGCTTACTATGGATTGGACTTGGTCGATTTGCTGAAAATAGGCAATATCTTTTACTTGCCCACAGGAAACAGCTATACAAGCGAGTACCAATAAATGGATAGTTCTTTTCATATTAAACATTCATTTAAAATAATTACACAATTCCGTCATCTAACAATATAAAAAAGACAGAAATTGCACAAACGCTACACCGTGATTTTATACTTACTAAATTCTTTTGATAGAACCTCTATATTCTTAACTAAATTAGTTAAGTGCAGCAAATATAACGTATGGTTTATCCATTTGATCAAAAAGTAGGCTTACATAATATTACGTTCGAAAGCTCAGAAACGACAAAAACGTTTACGGAAACAACTTTCTCGTCTTTGTATTTTATAGTTTTTCGTCTTTTATATTTCTACGATGACACCCTAATTTGTATGTTGATTTTCCGTTAAGTCTATTTAAGATTCTCTAAATTGAACATATTTCACATTTAAATCTCTGTTTTTTAACATGATAGTAAAAAATAAAAGTATACCTTTGCAAAGCAATCAAACAACAAGCTCTATTGAGCAAACTACTATTGGTGAAAGTATTTTTTTAGGAAAATCATGCGCGCACAACTTCTCCCCCTTCTTATGGCCATTAAAGGGTGAATATAATTAGGACTTTCCACTAAGGTAGATTGTCTCGATTTGGCTTACACATTCTGAGACAACACTATTTTATTCAAACACACTATTAAATTGAGAAAGAAAGATGAAACGAAACTACATGATTATTATTTTGGGGTTGGCATTTTTATGCTTTAACCTGGGTGTATCGTATGGTCAGGATCCGGGAGCTAGGTATAAAGGAGCATACACCAAATCATCTCCTATTAAATATGTTGGTAAAAAAGACTTTGTAATTGATGGTTTGGAAATTTCCAGCAGTGGAAATGAAATTGGTATCGCGTTATTTAACTGTGAAAACGTGGTCATCAAAAACTCTAAATTCGGACCAATACCACTCGCAAGAGCAATCCATTTAGAGAATTGCAAGAATATCACTATTATAGACTGTACATTCGAAAACGTGCAAAGTGGTCTTCGAGCCTCATTATCACAAGGTATTAAATTTGAACACAACGATGTAACGAATCTGGTTGGACGGCTGAAAGGATCCAATGAACTCGGGATTATGGCCCAATTTATTGAAGTATCCGGAGCTGGCAATAGCATTAGCTATAACGCGGCTGAAAATTTCTTAGGAGAAAGTTCCACCGAAGACATCATAAATCTATGGATGTCAAATGGTACACAGCAAAGTCCTATTACTGTGAAAGGAAACTGGCTCAGAGGAGGCGGTGACTCTGACTCTGGAGGAGGAATCCTTATAGGAGATGGCGGCGGATCCTACCAGATTGCCGAAGACAACATCCTTGTTGATCCGGGTCAATATGGAATTGGTATTGCCGGAGGTCATAACATGACCTTGAGAAATAACAAGGTATATGCCAAAAAACAATATTTCACCAACGTGGGTATGTCAATTTGCAATTGGTATGAAAAAGAAACAGGGCAGTCTCATACTATAACGGTAGAAAACAATCTACTTAACTATACAAATAAAGGTGGGTTCGTTCATAATTGGTGGTATCATACTAGTATGCCAACAGTAAAGGGAAAGGATACCAATAAACATGATTCCAGTCTGACCGCATCTATTCTTCCGACTCAAATCATTGGTAGAGCACGTTCAGGCGCGGCACCATCTGATCCCGGCAATGAAACGCCCGGTGGAGGTTCCACCCCTTTACCTGGAGAACAACCCGGTAACGGATCTGGATCCGGTGAACAGCCTGGCAATGAATCTGAACAACCAAGTGACGATGATAATGAACCGGGCACGGGAGAAGAATCAGAAACCCCGGGAGTAGAACTTCCGAATATCGACAACCATTCCTCGATCTCGATTTACCTAGATCGCTATAAACGAGTCTGCGTGAACATCCGGGGACGTTTAAACTCAGCCAGTGTCACGGTTGCCAATGATAAAGGAGAGGTAATCTATGAGCAATCCATCAGACGCTTTCATACGGTCATTTCGAGAAAGCCAACGTCAGGTAAATATTATGTTTACGTAAAAAATGGCACAAGAGAGCATTTAAAGACATTGGATATCCGTTAAATAAGTTTCAAAATTTTTATTTATCGTGTCAACTGGTACATAGCGCGCATATGTCTCCAGTTCATCCACGGAACACAAATTGTCTACTTACGAATTTTACTACTTTACGTTACACTATTTGTACATTTTTGTACATAACACTATCGAACAAAAAATAAAATGAAAAAGCTTATATATTTATTGGGCTTTGTAGCCCTTTGCATTACCGTATCTTGCGAACGTGACATGGAAAATGGGGGACAGCCCGACACTACCAACTTGATTGACCTCACGGGACAATGGGAGGTAATTGCGCACAACGATTCAGCAGCAATATCTAGTCCTTTTACAATACTCACTATTAGTGATCCTTTTGCAAAAAACGACTCGATTACTATTCAAGATTCAGAAGTAAAGTTCTGGAAATTCCAAACGAAAGCAGCTGTTAATCAAGAAAATGGAACTTTTCAAACTAAACTATCCAATTGTGAAGTCAGCGAAGACAGTATCGGCGTTAAAATCACGAACGGAAAAATCATTGATTCCGACAGCATCTACTTCGAGATACAGTTCGAGGACGATGAAACACCCTACGGGAACACATACCGCCTAAAAGGGCATCGAGTAAAGGGATAATTACTTACTTGGTATCCGGTCCTGACAGGAATTAATGCATCCTTGCTAATCACATCGTATAAAAAGTTATCCTTTAAGGATAGCTTGACAATGTGACTGCAAGGATGTTTTCTTTAACTTTAATTCATCCGGAATCAAGTCTATTGTTCGTTTCCCCGTTAGAACCCTTTGCCTCTCCAACAAGATCTTTCAACACATCGATCAACTCTTTCCTCTGGGTAAAACCAAGCTTTTTGTTGATCCGATGAATGGTGACCGAGACAGACTCGGGCGTCCTGTTGGTCGCGAGCGCTATTTCATAGATGTCCAAATCGTTTACAAGCAAACAACAAAGTATCTCTTCTCGATGGGTTAGCGACGGATAGGCCCGCTGTATGATACGTAACTCTTTTTCGTAAGCAACCAAGTCGTTTAATGTGAGCTGCTTGTTTTCCTCGCCAAAATATCTCTTCATCAATGCCCGATGCATTGTTTTTCCTGTACGGTTCAGGTAAGGTTTCAATTGCGCCAACTCATCCTTTATACTGTGAATAAAAGAAAAAGACGCGGCGGAACTCTTATCGGATACTTTCGAGAAATAAATAATGTATACCGCTCCCAATAGAGGACTTAAAACACTGCCAAGCGAATACCTCAGGACCTCGAGCTTTCCATTGAAAAGCATGACCTGAACTTTCTGATCGGTCACGTCACCCCTCCCGTGTTTTGTTAGAATATCTTTCGTAAACGGGTTGATCCTGTTCCATGTTGCCAGATCAAATGCTTCGTTTGATTTCATTCCCAGTAGTTCCAAGGCAGGTTCATTTAAGATAACCCTGTTTGTTGAGAAGATATAAATGGCTATTGGAAACGGAAGGTCGTTTATATCTATCGCAACCGTGTCATTGGATGGTTGACTTTTAGAGAGCATCGTCATTGTTTTGAGAGTACTGATATTCTAATAACTTGAATGTTACAATGACAAATATAGTACGAATAGACGGTATTCGAGTAGGTATGAGGAAGTATAAGACTTACAAAACCTTGCGCCTTTCACATTTACTTCATATAACGATCTGATTTATCAGGCTTTCCACGCATGTCACTTTTTCGCAACATTCGCACATACCCCGCCTTTGCTATCACGAATGGATAAACAGCGGACGCTCACACCCGAGTGTGCATGTGTTCTTTAATTATTTTTTTGCTGACTAATTCTTTCAATGTATCCACCAAATGCTTCTTGTTAAGGAAGTCAAGCTTCTTGTTGATGCGGTGGATCGTCACGAACACCGAATCCAAGGTACGATTAGTGATCGTGGCAATATCCTTGCTGTCCATATCATTGACGAGTAGCCCGCAAAGGATTACCTCGCGGTGGGATAACAAAGGAAATGCCTTTTGAATAACCTTCAACTCCTTTTCATAGTAAACCAAATCGTCTAACGTGAGCTGCTGATTGTCCTCTTCCCTGAAGTATTTTTTCATGAGATTGTCAAGGATGCTCTTTCCCGCCCGATTCAGGTATGGCTTCAACTTGGCCACTTCATCTTTTATAGAATAGAGCGACGAGATGGACGCCACGGAATATTTTTCAGACGCCTTAGAAAAGTGAATGATGGCTATTTTTCCCAGCTTGGAGTTATGTATCCGGGTCATGGAGTAATTCATAATCTCGTGCTTCCCATTGAAAAGGATCACGTGTGCCTTCTGATCAATGATAATATCGTCGGTTATTTTTTTAATGTTATCCTCGAAATAAGGATTTATCCGCTTCCACGTGGTCACATCAAATACTTCGCTCTCCTTCATTCCCAACGTGTCGTATGCACGTTTATTCAACACCACCTCTTGGTTTAGCGGAATGAATAATGCTGTTGGATATGGTATCTCGTTAATATCCACCACGATGCTTTCTTTGGATTGGAATCTCCTGTCGATCCCGACTTCAAATTTTTGGATTCGCATTGCTGTAATTTTAAAATGTGTCACAAATATATAATATATCGTGGGCTAAGACGCGTTATTCAGATAACAAAAAACTTACATTTCCTTACACAATTCAGACAATCACGCGTAAATAATTAAAAATCAAAAAAATACAACTCATTGCATTTCTAAGGATTTCTAGTTCACCTTCACCT
>Ga0265293_10002614_pt1 | contig 35531 bp, 33 predicted proteins | sample Munlanlewell138R_FD_192505 | JGI IMG/M metagenome (GOLD analysis project Ga0265293, IMG submission 192505) | Leachate microbial communities from a municipal landfill in Southern Ontario, Canada - Leachate well 138R | ecosystem: Engineered > Solid waste > Landfill > Unclassified | place: Canada... | reverse complement strand
GAAGAGGGTCACGAAGTTTGCCGCTTTGTGACGTCTTACGCCACAAGTGTTGAAGATATCGAATGGTTGTTTGGCGAATAAAAGCGCGATCATGATACAATTAACGAGTTAGCGGCGGTCATTTGCGATCCCGCAAATACGACAGAGCAAAGGAATATCTATGGGGATTGTGATGGCGGTGGCCAACCAAAAGGGCGGCGTCGGTAAGACAACAAGTTGTGTGAATCTTGCGGCCGCGCTTGCATTACAAGGCAAACGGTTACTCTTGGTTGACGCGGATCCTCAAGGAAATTCCACCTCCGGTATCGGTGTGGATAAGAAGAAACTGTCGTACTCCACATACGATCTCTTAGTCGGCAACACAGATGACATCGGACGTGTTCTCATTAAGGCGCGGCCCAATTTTGACCTGTTGCCTTCCAATATCAATTTGGCCGGCGCTGAAATTGAGCTGGTCGGCATCCCCAATCGGGAGAGGCGTTTAAAAGAAGTGCTGGACGCGATTAAGGCCCAGTACGATATCGTCATGATCGACTGTCCGCCCTCGCTCGGCTTATTGACGGTGAACGCACTCACAGCGGCCGACGCCGTACTGATCCCGGTGCAAGCGGAATATTACGCCTTGGAAGGCCTGATGCAGCTCATGACGACCTTGGGGCTTGTCAAAAAAGCTTATAATACGGACCTCAGGCTGGCGGGCGTGTTTATTACGATGTTTGATACAAGGACGCAGCTGTCCAAACAGGTGCGCGATGAGGTGTCCTGGTATTTCAGGCAAGATTTTTTAGAGACAAGCATCCCGCGAAATGTCAGGCTCAGTGAAGCGCCAAGCTTTGGCCATACCATCTTTGAATACGACAAACGATCGCGGGGGGCGAACAGCTACAAGACATTAGCGCGCGAACTGATTAAGCGGCTTGAGAGCAAGCCATGGCTTGACGGGACGCTCGGACGGATATAAGGGGGAGGCAAGAGATGGCAGAAGAGAAGGCAAGGATGCCGTCGCGTTCAAAACGCGGTCTCGGTCGGGGGCTTGACGCCTTGTTTGAGGCTGAGAAGGATCCGGGTGTCACGGATTTATCCCGTATTGAAGAGATGGATATCAATCGCTTGGAACCGAACCGCGATCAGCCGCGGCGCGATTTCGACGAGTCGGCTTTGGCTGAATTGGCAGGTTCCATCCGTAACCAGGGCGTGATTTCCCCTCTCATTGTCACACCGACTCCCGATTCTGAGTATTACATGATCGTCGCCGGTGAACGCCGCTGGCGCGCCGCCCGCATGGCGGGGCTTGCGACCGTCCCGGTTATTGTCCGTGAACTGACAAAAGAGGATGTTCAAAGACAGGCGCTCGTTGACAACATTGTGCGCCAAGATTTGAACGCGATGGAGGAAGCCGAAGCTTTTGACCGCCTCATCCGCGAGTATGGTATGACGCAGGAAGAGCTGGCATCGGCCTTAGGTAAAAGCCGTCCGGCGGTGACGAATACTATGCGGCTTTTGAATCTACCGGACGCCATCCGCGAAATGGTGCGACAGGGTGAATTGTCACCCGGCCACGCGCGCGCGATTTTGGCATTGAAAGACGCTTCGTCTCAGAGTACGGCGGCCGCCGAAATTTTGAAAAAAGAGCTGAGCGTCCGCGACGCGGAGAAACTTGTGCGGGACATTAAAGAACCTGCGCCAAAAAAACCCGCGAAAACACCAAAAGATGCCAAATGGCAACTTCATTTGCGCGATCTGGAAGATAAACTGCGGCGCGCGCTCGGCGCGCGCGTCACCCTTCAGGGGGGCGAAGGCCCGGGCAAGATTGTCATTTCTTACCACACAGCAGAAGAGCGTGAACGCCTGATCGATCAGTTGTTAGGCTAGAAGGCCGAAAATTTATGACGCTTTTAGAACAAAAGCAACACAGGGAAGAACGTCAGAGGCGGTTAATCGCATTCCTTTTACCTGCCCTGGCCTTTTATTTTGGTTTTGTCGCCCACGGACTGTGGCCTTTTGGCAATCGACATCTGCTTGCTTACGATCTGTACCATCAGTACGCGCCTTTTCTCCTTGAGTTGAAGCGGAAGATTCTCTCAGGCGAGGGCTTATTCTTTTCCTGGAGTGGCGGGCTGGGAGTCAATTACTACAGTATTTTCACCTATTACACGGCAAGTCCCTTTAATCTGTTGGTGCTCTTTTTCCCCGATCAATTCATCGCGGAGGCGGTGGCGCTCATCACCTTGTTGAAAATTGGCTTTTCAAGCCTTTTCTTTCACGAATTTTTGACACGAAGCTATAGGAAGAGCGATTCAACCGCAGCGCTGTTTTCATCCTTTTACGCGATCTCCGCCTGGGTCTACGCCTACAGCTGGAACATCATGTGGCTCGACACCTTGGTGTTCTTCCCCCTTGCCTGCCTGGGCCTGGCGGAACTGGTTCGTGACGGGAAGGTGAAGCGCTTTGTCATCGGCCTCTGCCTCATGCTGATGACCAATTACTACACGGCCTTTTTTGGCGCGGTGTTTCTTTTCTTGTTCTATTTCGTCTTACGCGTCCAGTTTGCCCCAAAAGAGAAAGGCCGCCTGGAGCCCCTCTACGTTTTTTTGAAGTTTGCGGGATCCTCTCTTTTGTCCGCTCTTTTATCCGCCGTTGTGCTCTGGCCGACGGTCCGCGCGCTTTCTATTACCTCGGCCGCGGGTGACAGTTTCCCAAAGGGTTTTAGTTTTACTCAACCCTTCCTTGAAACGTTAGGACGCATGACGCCGCTTCGCTCGCCCCATATTATGAGCGGGCTACCCAATATTTTCGCGGGGACTTTTATTCTTCTTCTTATCCCTGCCTTTTTCGCGAACCGTAGTCGTCCCGCGCGTGTGCGCGTGGCCTACGGCCTCCTATTAGGGTTTTTATTCTTCTCCTTTCAGTCCAAGACATTAAGTTTCCTTTGGCATGGCGGGCATTATCCGAATTCGCTCGATTTTCGCTATGCCTTTGTCTTTATTTTCTTGGTGCTCACAATGGCCTACCAGGCGGCGGGGGATGCTACCTTTAAGTTAAGGACTCCGATGAATATCGTCGCGATCGCCGCCTTTGTGTTACTTTTGGCGGAGCAAGAGTGGAGCGTCAACGACCAATTGTCGCACTGGCGTTTGCTCGCCTTTGCTATCTTGGCGATCTCCTATCTTGCCATTTTCGGACGATTCACGTTTAGTAAGAACTCGCGTAAACAGCAAGTACCTGAATCCCAAGCCTCCTACCTTTTATTGGGCCGCCACCAGATGCGCGCGAGCATCATCAAAAAGAAGCTTTTGGGTCTTCCGCGAAGAATAATTAACACCGAAGATGCGGCAGAACGCCAAAAGCGAATCCGGCATTTAAACGCGAAGGCCATGCTGTCCGTGCTGTTGACCGTGGAATTGTTGTTTGTCGCCTTTTCGAGCGCCGCGCTCTACCAGCAGGTTGCCCCCCTGGGAGATCGCCAATATTACACGTCCAATGACTATGCCTCGGAGCTCTATGCTTCTGTTGAAGAGCTGCAAAATACGCACAAGGGTGAGCCCTGGCGCGCGGAGGTGTTGCCGGATACCTGTGTGAACGATCCCTTTTTGTTCGGAACACAAGGGATGTCGCTTTTCGCCTCGCCTTTCCCGCACAGCTCCATTGATTTCTTCTCAGATCTTGGCTATCCGACAAACGGTGTGAACAGTTTCCAGTACAAAGAATCCACGATTGTCATGGACAGTCTTCTTGGTATTGACTACCTGTTTGTTAAGGACAGTCGAATTTTTGACGACCGGACACGGCATTTAGTCGAGCAAGGCGATACTTTACGCCTTTTACAAAATGACGACGTCATTCCTTTTGGGTTTTTTGCGACGCCCGAGATCTCCTACATGAACGACGAGATCATGCCGGACGATGCCCCTGATGTGCAAAATAGGCTTGTTTCGGCCTTAAGCGGTCAGTCGGGGCCCTTGGTCAAGGAAGCGTTCAGGCCTTGGGAATATGAAGGCTGCTATGTCGAGCAATCTTACGATCCCTATTCATTTCATGTGAGTCGTGCGGCGGGGAATACGGAATGGGCTTTTTTGGTCTACGATGTCCCCCGGGACGGCATCTATTACATCTTCTGGGAAGATGAGTCCGTCGGCATTAATTACAGCAACGGTTTCATTCGCGATGAAGAGTTTTTCCAGCTCGGGAGTAGCAAGCGCGGGATGGGAGATGTCGGCTTTTTAGAAGCGGGCACAGAACTTCATTTCCGGGTGAGTATGCCTTCGGAGAACTCGATTGACGGGAGTTTTCGCGCCTGTGTCGCAAGACTCGATGAGCCACGCTGGCAGGAGACTCGTGACCGTTTAGCGGCGCATCCCTTCGAGCTATCAAGCTTTTCTTCAAACCATTTTGAGGGGACGATCACGGCCCCGTCGAAGGGCTTTTTATTCTTGCCGACGACGACGAACCCCGGTTGGACCTTTAAGGTGGACGGTGAGGTGACCCAAGCGGAGGCTGTGCGAGGCGCTTTTATCTTAATTCCGCTTGAGGCGGGTACACATGACATTTCGGCTTCTTTTACCCCGGTGGGTTTCTACCAGGGCCTTTGGGTCTCGATCGCGACGTTTTTGCTGACGCTTGGCGCCTGCCTTTGGATGAGAAAAGGAAAGGCCCGTGATATGATAAATTTGTCTTTTCCGACAAAACGCGCAAAGAGCTAGGAGAGAGTTATGGAACCCATCGTGAAATATCAATTTGACCGCGAAATGGTCGCCTTTGTCAAAACGCTTGAAATCAAATCGTCCATGTTCGGCTATGACAAAAATGATGTGTACAGTAAATTCAAGGATTTGCTCGTCCGGGCGCGTGATGTATGTGAAGAATTGGTTGCCAAGGAACGAGAATCGCTTCAGCTCTTGAAAGAGAAAGTTGAAAAGGCGGCGGACGATCCCGCATCCATTCGGCTTCTGCTTGCCGACTGGACGCCTGAGCCACCTGTGTCCGAGGTTTCGGCGGAGGACGAACCCGAATCGGAACCGGTATCACTCGAGGAGGCGGTTGAAGAAGTGGCAAATGAAATTCAAGAGGAACAAGCTCCCGCCGTTGACAGTGAGGAGTTGATCGCGCTTCGTGCCCAGGTCGCGGAATACGAAAAACGAGAAGAAATGCTCGCTCAAGCCCACGCGATTGTGAGTGAGGCGCGTCTTGAACGCGAGAGTATTGTCCGCGACGCGCAGATGATGGCGGAGCAGGAGTTGTTTTTAAATCGGGCGAAAAGGCGCGATGAGGAAACAGCTTTCCAGGAAACACTTACGGCCATGAATGCGGAGCGAGAGGCCTTGGAGGCGGTTAACGCCGGTTACCGTGAATACGCGATACGCGCTGAAAAGCTTTTTGGCGAATTTCGCCGGTACTTAGCGGAATTAGATGAATTTGAAGGAGGAATGACAATGCCAAAACGCGAGTTACCCAAAGAAATTGACCCCAATCAGTTTGATCCTCCTGTGCTTTCAAGTGATATGGGAACGGCCTGCACGGAAGAGTCGATGCCGCTGTGCGAGATGGCCGAAGAGATCCCGGAAGAAATCTACCATGAGCAGGATGATTCGAAAGAGCAGCCTCTCCACGATAATATGCCGCCTTTAAGTGAGTCTGAAGCTGTCTGCGATGGAGATGCATGATCCTTCTTTGACCGTTTGCTCGATGCGGCAAGTGGTCAAGAACTATCGCGAGCTGCGCGCCTTAGATCGTTTTGATCTTGATATTTGCGAGGGTGAAATCGTCGGTCTTCTCGGTCCGAACGGATCGGGTAAAACAACGGCGATTAACTGCATTTTGGGTCTTCTTTCCTTTGACGAAGGCGAAATCACGGTTTTCGGTGAACCGCCCGGCTCAAAAGATCCGATGTTGAAGAGTCGTATCGGGCTTGTTCCAAGCGATTTAGCCTATTTCGAAGAATTGAGCGTCGTGGAGAATGTGCGCTATTTTGCGGGACTTTATGAGTCGGATAAACACCGACAAAAACAGTGGGCCGATGAGGCGATTCACTTCACAGGTTTGGAAAAATTCGCGAAATTCTCTACAAAAAAATTGTCGGGCGGACTGAAACGGCGGCTTAACATTGCTTGCGGCATTGTTCACCGGCCCCGGTTCTTGATTCTGGATGAACCGACCATCGCATTGGACGCTCAAAGCCGAAACTATGTTCTGGATGGGGTGCGTGAACTGAATCGACAAGGTTCCACCGTGCTCTACACGACGCATTATCTGGAAGAGGCGGAAACCTTGTGCGACCGCATTGTGATTATCGATGAGGGGCAGAGGATGGCGGCGGGCACCTTGGATGAATTGATCGACCTGATCGATCCGACGGAGTCGGTGTTTATTGAATTCTCAGAAGCCCAAGATGAGGGCGATCTGTACGCCTTCATCCGCACGCTCCCGGGGGTTGTCGGGGTCGAGGGGCAAAACGGAAAGGCCATTATACGCCTGTCTCCTCCGGGGCATCATCTTGCGGGATTGCTTGAAGCCCTTCGAAGCCAGGAGGTCGCTTATGCCTCACTCCACAGTGAATTGCCCTCCTTGAACGATGTCTTCTTATCGTTGACCGGAAAAGCTTTACGTGACTGAGTATTCGGGTCTGTTGCCATGAAACAGTTCTTGCAGCATTTGAAAACACTGGGAACTTTGACGTTGAAGGACAAGGGCTCTTTGTTTTGGGTGTTTTTTTATCCCCTTATTCTCATCACTCTGATGGCGCTTACTTTTGGCGGGATCCAATCGTCGATGGATCCTGTGAAGGTGGCGGTGGAAAAGGGGCATCCTTGGAAGGTTGCCCTTTTTCAGATGGACATTTTGGATCCTGTGGAAATGGACGAACAGTCAGCGCTCGAAGCGCTTCAGGCGCGTGATGTGTGGGGTGTCTTCCGGTCCGATAAAAGTCTTGGGGTGGCTGAAAGCAGTGCCCAAACTTCCGTGTTGTTTGAGATAGCTTCGGAATTACAGCGCCATGAAAAAGCGATGCGTTTGGGGGTTCGCCCTGATTATTCCAAAGACTTTGTGCGCACGGCCGATCAGGAAACGGACATGATGCTGTCGATCCTCAGTGTGACGGTGGGCATGTTTTCGCTTTATGCGTATTTTGCGGGGATTGGCATGGTGGACCATATCCAGGCGAATTTGTCGCCTTTAGCCGCAAGGCTTGCGGTGACCCCTCTTTCGAGAGGATCGTACCTGTTGGCGGGGACGGCGATTAATACGTTTTTATCCTTTGCGGAGTCGCTTGTTTTACTGCTCTATTTGAAATGGGTATGGCGGGTGAATTTTTTGGTCGATGCGCCCAGGAGTCTGTTCTTGCTGTTTGTGGCCGGTCTTTTAGGGCTGACGATCGGGTTTCTTATCGGTGCTTCCAACCGTTGGCCCATGAAGGCGAAGATTCCGCTCGGGATCATCCTGATGCTTGTACTGGGGGCTTTCGGCGGCATGATGAGCACGGAATTGCGTGTGTTTTTTGACCGCCACCTGCCCATCGTGAACCGTGTGAATCCTATTCATATCATCGGAAGAGAGCTGTACCGCCTGAACGCGCTTCGGATGACGGATGGCTATGCTTTGAGTGTCTTGTCGTTGTTTTTGGTCGCGCTGTTTCTTTTTGGCGCTGCTTTGTTTTTCATGCGGCCAAGGCCCTTTAGGAGCTTGTGAGCGACCATGATTATTTTTCGGACCTATCTTCGCCTGATTCAAAAGTTCGCGCCTATTATTGTGTCGTATTTGGCGATCTTTGTGGTTTTGGCGTTCATTATTGGGGGAGGCCGCGAAACGGAGAATCAGGATCTGTTTGAAAGTGCTCCGCTTGATCTTGCCATCGCTTCATATGACTCCAATAACGCGCTTGCCGATGAATTCAGTGTATGGCTTGAAGGAAAGGGTCACCGTGTTTCCATAACGAGCATGTCGGAAACGGAAGCCCGGGAGGCGATCTTCAAGGAGATGTTTGATGCCGTTTTTATTTTTCAGGAGGATTTAATTCCTCTGGCGGTCATCGATTGGAGTTCCACTTCAGGTTATCGGGCGCGCTCTTTGGCGGATACGTATTTTCGATACCGGGAGGCGTTGGATGAAGAAAACATAGATGCTTTAAATGCTTTGCTTGATGAATCAGTGTCCGTATCTTTTTTGGAGACGGCCGAAAAAGGGGGCGATCAGGACACAGGGGTCGCTTTTATGTCCTCTCTGGCGTATATTCTGCTCCTTGTTTCAACCACGGTGGTTCCGCTGATCAGTCAGTCTTTTACGGAGCCGTCTTTGCGCGCGCGTTCACAACTGTCGCCGTACCCGCCCCGTGCCCGCACTCTTGAGATGCTCTTGGGCTCGGCGTTATTGGTGTTTGGGGCCGCGGTTTTGCTGTTTCTTGTGACGCTTCCTATGATCCTCCCACTTTTCCAGGGGGCTCAGCTATTTCGTGTTGGGGTGAATTATGTTCTTTTCGTGGGCGCTGTTTTTGGATTGACCTATGTTTTTTGCGGTTTTTTGAGAAATAGGCTTGCGATTACGGCGATCAGCACGGTGTTGTCGCTTGGGATGGCCTTTGTGTCGGGTGCTTTTGTGCCTCAGCCGATGCTTGGGAAAACGGCGCTTTCGCTATCGAAGGTTTTTCCGCTTTATTATTTTATCCACGCCAATCGTTTCTCCGCTTCATGGGAATGGATGGCGCCCGATCTTTTGATTCAGTTGGGTTTTGCTCTTTTCTTCTTGTTTCTTGCCTTGTTGCTCAGCCGTTTAGGAAGCCGCTCGCGCCGTTCACTTCTTTCCTAGCTGATCTTGTTCCATGCGGCGTTTCATGAGGGCGCTGATAAAGAGGATGAGTCCCAAAATAATGAGGACGGCAAGCAGGATGGCCGCGATGGTGGTCATAGTGTCGGCGGTGTTTTTGGGTAGATTCTCGGATGTTTCTGATTCGCCTTCCGGTGAGCCGGGTTCTATAACAATGGGAATGCGTTCCCCGATGCCCGTGATGGCCGCGTCTTCTGAGGGTAATTGCGCGAGTAGGGCTTCGTAAACGGTGACATGGTCGGCGACATGTTCGCCCACGTTGAAGGCGCCGGTGGTGGTCAATACGTAGAGCCGCTCTCCGATGGTCTTGAAAGAGGATAGGCAGTAGCCGGATTCTTTGAGCTGGCCTGTTTTTCCGCCGTCAATGATTTTGGTGTCGACGTCCGCTTCGGCGCCGTAGAGTGTCAATGTGTGGACCATGGTGAGGCCGCTTTCGTGTTTGTTGGTGGCCTTTGAGGTGTAGTAGCGTGTTTTCATGACGTCCTTTAGGAAGTCATGTTCGCTTGCGGCTAAAAGGAGGGTGGTGACGTCTTGTGCGCTGGAATAGTTGTTGACGTCGAACAGGCCGGAGGTGTTGGCAAATTGGCTGTGTTTGAGGCCGAGGTCAAGGGCTTTTTCATTCATTTTTTCAATGAACGCTGTGACGCTGCCGGCTGTTTCCCGCCCGAGTGTGTTGGCCGCCTCACAGCCTGAACTGAGGAGCAGGCCATAGAAAAGGTCGCGGAAGGGTACGGTTTCTCCGCTTTGAAAGCCGGCCATGGACGCGTTTAGTTCGGCAAGCCCCGCAAGATCGCTGGGGCGGACGGTGGCCAAGTCGTCAAGGCTTTTCCCTGTTTCCATCAGCAGATCGTAGGCCACAAGTGCGGTCATGATCTTGGTCAGGGACGCGATGTAGACGACTTCGTCTTCTCGAAAATGTAAAAGCTCGGATTGCCGGCCTTCGTTGTAAACGGCTAAACAGGCTGTTCTCGAATGAAGTTGCGAGCGGTCAAACTCAAAGTGCTCGCCCTCAATGAGGCCTGTGGTGAGTAGGTCGTGAGACTCATCTGCCATAACCGCTGGTTGTGCGAACCCTAGAAAAGACAGGGTAAGGACAAGCGCCAAGAGGATGAGGCGATTAAAATAAGTGTGCCGTGGTTTTTGAATCGTCTTTGTCATGCGTTCTATGGTCAAAGTGTAGCGCATTCCCCCCAAAATACACAGAGCCACAGGCAGGGATTGGAGGTGTAGGTGACTTGGTGGCGCCGGCCTTTGGGGATCAGCAGATGATCGCCCCGATGCAGTTTCGTGCGTTCATTTTCATCCACGAAAAGTATCTCAGCCTCTCCCTCTAAGACGACCACCCATTCATGCTCATCCTGGTCGTAGATCTCGCTTGTTTGACCGGAGGACAAGATGCGCTCGATGCGTACATTAGGGGATGTTAAAAGGAGATCGGTGATTTCCTGTTCGTGGTATTCCATGTTGTCAAATAGATTCTTTTGATTCACAGGCAAAACCTCCATTTGGATCTTTCTTCCATTATGATGATTCTATATTAAAAGGGAGATTTTGCCGTGAAAGAACATGCTATTCAGTACCGGGTAATCCCATACGGTAGCGAAGACTACCAGAAGACACTGCCTTTGCGCGATGTGACTTTGAGACAACCCTGGGGTCAATCGATCGCGGACGACGATCTGTCAAGTGAAGCGGATGACTACATCTACGGCGCCTTTGATGGGGATCGCCTGGTGGGGATGTCCGTCCTCCAAGACGGTGAATCGTTTGACCGACTTCGCTACATGGCTGTGGATGAACGATACCGCCATTGCGGCATCGGCTCGGTCATCGCGCGTCATTTTGAGGCGATCGCGCGCCAAAAGGGAAAGGCGGGCATCCGTCTCATGGCTCGTACAAGCGTGATAGGTTTTTATGAGGCCCTGGGTTATGTGGCGGAAGGCGAGCGCTTTTATCCTGATCATATTGCCGTTGAGCACCAGTACATGCGCCTTTATTTCTCCTAATTATCGGGCACACACATTACCATTTACGCCAAGGACCTGAACTTTTGTTATGATAGCAAGGTGCGCCGGCCTAAAAGCCTATAAACGGCGCCTAGTCGAGGTAGTTTTGTGGGTGCTCAAATCGTACAGGAAATGCTGATCGGAACAGCAGTCGTCGGAGCGTTTTTGCTTCTCGGCGCCTTTTTAAGGGCCAAGGTGCCTGTGTTCAGGCGCTGGTTACTGCCGGCATCTGTGATCGGGGGGACGATCGGCCTGTTATTGGGCCCCGGTATTTGGGGTTCTGGCGCACCCTTACCCTTCCCCGATGACTGGATTTCCTTTTGGGAGGCTTTACCGGTCGTCCTGATTGTTCCCGTATTCTCAGCCGCACCGCTCGGGATGGGCATGGACCCGTCCAAAAAACGCCGCCGGATACGTGACATGGCACCCATCGTCCTTTTGATGACGGGGATTTTCGCGCTCGGCGGAAGCATCCAATATATTTTGGGCTATGGCCTGAACCTTGCCATGACGGCGATCAGTCCCGAAAGCGGCCTTTACCGAACCTTTGGGTATGAATTGCCGCAGGGTTTTGCCGGCGGTCACGGCACAGCCACGGCCATCGGAAGCATTTTGCAGGATTTCGGTCTCCCCTGGTGGCAGACCTCACAGGGCGTCTCCTTAACCCTTGCGACCATTGGGCTCATCGGCGGCATGCTGATCGGCATCTTTTTTATCAACAGGGCCGCGCGCAGAGGGGAAACACAGCTTTTGGGCAACTCCCACGCGATTGACAAGGATACTTTGCAGGGCTACTCAAAAGATATTGACAAGCAGGGGAGCTTAGGGCGACAGACAACGGCCAACTCCTCGATTGAAACGATTACCGTCCATCTGACGATTTTGCTTATCGCGTCGGCTTTGGCCTATCTTCTTTCAGCCCGCATGCGGGTCTGGGTACCTGCCGTGTACCTCCCCGTCTGGTTCTACGCCCTTCTTATCATGTATGTGCTGAACTTCATTTTGTTAAAACTGAAATTGCACTGGCTGATTGACACGAAGGTGAAAGCGCGGATTACTGGCGCGTTTTCAGATTTTGCCATTACAGCCGCGATCATGACCTTGCCGATCAAGGCCGTGTCGGCTTATATCGTGCCCATCGTGCTGATGGCCCTCTTGGGCTTTGTCGGTACCTATTTTGTGACTTTTCCGTTATACCGCCGCACCTTCAAAGGCGACTATGCCTTTGAGCGTGCGATCATGAGCTGGGGCGTGAACACCGGCGTCATGATCACGGGGATGACCTTGTTAAAGATCACGGATCCTGAGTATGAGTCGCCGGTGCTGAGTGACTTCTCGATGGGTTTTGCCCTGATGAGCCTGTTTTCACTTGTGATCAGCCCGATCGACTACAATTTCTTGGCGCGGGGATCGACCCTGGCAAACTTCCTTTGGAACTTAGCGGTGGGGATTTTCTACGCGACAATCGCCCTTATCGGGTACCGCATGACAAGAAGGCGGATTAAAACGTAGTAATCGGAGGGATTCGGAGATGAAAATCGATATTCATGTCCATGTGACACCGCCAGATATTATTCGTGATTGGAAAAAAATCGCCGAAAAAGAGCCTTATTTCAAGCTCTTGAGCGAGAGTCCTGTGAACAAGTTTGCCACCGCCGAACAAATTGTAGAAGCCATGGACAAGGATGGTTTTGACAAGGCCGTGATCTTTGGTTTTGGTTTCCAGGATATGGGGCTTTGCCGTTATGTGAACGACTATGTGATGGAAAAGGCGAAAGAATTTCCTGAAAAGCTTATTGGCTTTGCCTCTGTTTTACCGCAGCATCCTGAGGTTGAAAAAGAATTGATCCGGAGTGTGGAGGGGGGCCTTCGAGGCGTCGGAGAAATGTTCCCCGAGGGCCAGGGTTTTGCCTTGGACTCGCCTGAAGAGATGGCGGCCTTTGGCCGCACCAGCACCGACCTTGACATCCCCGTGATGTTTCACCTGAATGAACCTGTGGGTCATTATTACGCGGGGAAGACCCAAACGGCCCTTTACCAGGCGGAAGAATTTGCTAAGCATTTTCCGAAACTTAAAACGATTCTTGCCCATTGGGGCGGCGGTCTTTTCTTCTATGAGCTGATGCGTGAAGTAAAACAAGATCTTGAAAATGTTTACTACGATACCGCGGCTTCTGTCTTTTTATACGGCCACAAGGTATATGACGTCGTGAAAACATTGGGGCTTGTTGACAAAGTGCTTTTTGGGAGTGATTATCCGCTCCTGCCTCCGAGCCGTTACATGGCGGATATTCTGCAAAGTGCGCTCTCGGAAGAGGAGAAAATGGCTATTTGGGGCGGTAACGCCGCAAAACTCTTGAGCTTGTAGATTCAATTTTTGTAAAATCCATGCAAAATCATGCTGATGCGGAACGTATGCCACGCCATTTGCCGTGCATTTTGCTGTATAATCTTGCCATGTTAGGTACGATTCCGTGAGATACGTATATTTAAAAGGAGATGATTACTATGCAAAAAGCGAAAGGTGAAGTTTTAATTGCCATTGGCTCCGTCTTAATGATTATCGGGGCGATCTTTGGAATTCTGATGGGAATTCTTGTGACCTTTGCGGGCGCTTGGATCTGGAACATTCTGGGAGCGATGGATGGAATGGAAGATGTGCCGGGGTTATCGGGCGTACTGATGGCCGCGGGGGCTGTTATAGGCATTGTCATCGTGATATTTGCGGTACTGTCCCTCATTTTCGGAATTATGTGCTTTAAGCGCAAAGGCGATCCGAACCGCTCGACATTCCCGCTTGTGATCGGGATCATTTTCACGTTGTTTGCCCTGACATCTGTGCTGTCAGCCTTTTCACTCCCCACTCTTATATCGCTTGCCGCGCCTGTCCTGATCCTGATCGGTGCGATTTTGAACAAGCAACAGGCGAAAGTAATGGTTCCCTATGCGGGATATTCGCCGCAACCGGGACAGCCTTATCCGCCGATGCCTGAACAGCCTTATCCGCCGCAGCAAGCTCCGTATCAGCCGCCTTATCAGCCGATGCCTGAACAGCAGCCCTACCAGCCGCCTTACGAACAGCCTCCCTCTGAAGAGTAACGGATTCGTTCGTGGTTGAAATAGTTCGCGCGCCGGCATATTTTGCCGGCGTAGCTTTTTTGGCAAGAAACAGCACTTCTCCTTTATACTGGGTTTAGGAAAAGAATTATCCACGAAGAACCAATGGAGGTACAACACATGGAAAAACCAAGAGGTTCCGCTTATATTTCAATCGGATCGATGGGGCTGGTCGTATTAGCGGGGATCGGCATTCTCCTAAGTCCCTTCATCATGGCGCTGGCGTCATGGTTTGGAAAAATGGTCCGAAACATCAACCCGACAACGGCTATGCATTACCGCGGTGAGGGCCCCATGATGGGCGCCTTTGCGGGACAGCTTATCGGCGGGATCGGGGTCGCCATCGGCATCATCGTCCTCATTTTGTCCGCCATCCAGCTGACGTTCGGCCTCTTAGCCTGGAAACGGCGTGACGATCTTTCACGCACGACCTTCCTGCTGGCCGTGGGGATTGCCTTTGCGATCATCTCACTGCCTGCCGGTCTGACCGCCTGGGGCCTCATCCAGCTGGCGTTCCCTGTGCTCATTATTGTCGGGGCTTCCCTCAATAAACAGCAGGAAAATGAATTGAGAGCCGCCTATTACGCGTCGCAGCCAGGCGTGCCACCCACGCCTCCGGTCGAAGCAGTACAAGAAGTGAAAGAAGAAACACCCGAGAAAGAGGCCTAAGCTTGCTTCAAGCGGATTCCCTTTCGGTTCCGCCTCATATCCGATCCCTGATCGATCGGCTTAATGCCGCCGGCTACGAATGCTACGTGGTCGGCGGTTTTTTACGCGATCTTTTACTGGGTCACCCGACCCATGATATTGACCTGGCCACCTCCGCCCTGCCTGAGGAAGTGATGGCCTTATTTTCCGATTACCGCACCATCCCGACAGGACTCATCCACGGGACAGTGACCGTGCTCGCAGAGGATGACGCGGTGGAGATAACCACCTTTCGAAAAGAAGGCCTCTATTCAGATCACCGCCGCCCGGACGAGGTCTGGTTTACTGAATCGTTGGAGGAGGACCTCAAAAGGCGCGACTTTACGATTAACGCCCTGGCCTGGCACCCGGATATGGGCCTTGTCGATCTTTTCGGCGGGCGGGGAGATCTTCAAGATGGGATCATCCGTGCCGTGGGCCGCCCAAGCGATCGCTTTCAAGAGGACGCTTTGCGTATTTTACGCGCGTTGCGTTTAGCCTCTGAATTGGGATTTTCAATTGAACATGAAACCGCAGAAGCGATGCATGACAAGCGTTCGCTCCTCTCCCATGTCGCTTCTGAGCGCATCAGGATCGAGCTTTTACGCATTTTGCGCGCCGAACATTTTGCCTTTGTCTTCATAAATTTTGCCGCGATCATGAGCGTAGTCCTGCCGGAGATGGGCCCGTTACGCCAAGAGTTGCAAGGCGAATTTTCGCGCTTTGACATCGCGGTGGAACGCGCAAAGCGCGTTGACGACGCCGAACAGCGCCTGGCAGCCCTTCTTTACGATATTGACATCCCCGAAATCGGAAAAACAGTGGCGGAGCGGCTACGCTTTTCAAACAACAGCGTCAAGTGGATTGACGCACTTGTGTCCTCGCGAAACGATTCTCTGGAGGCCGATAAAGGAAGTGTCTGGCGCGCGCTTCACCGTTGGGGCGATGTTCTTTTCGAAGCTATTCTGGAGCTCAGAAGAGCCGATCTGGAAGTGCGCGTCACATCGGATGAAAAGGCTTTAAAAAATATCGATGCCATAAGGGGCATCAAGGAGGCACTCCTCCAATCGGGGAAAGACCTTCAGCTGTCAGATTTGGCCATTAGTGGCCATGATCTCTTAGCGGAAGGGTATCGGGGGGAGGCAATCGGGGAAGCGCTGGAATACTTACTTCTGCGCGTATGTGTCGATGACTTGCCCAATCGCCGAGAGGTACTTTTAGCTGAACTTGACACTAGGGGCGGCGAAGCAAAGTCAGGGTCACCTCATATTCATCGGTGATTTGCAACAGATCCTCTTCCAATACATAGTGCATCTTGATCGTCACGGTTTTCTTATCGCGCTTTCGCATGTTGAGACTGAGCGAGCCGTCGGGACTTGAGGTGTAGGTAATCTTGATCTCATCGCCCGAGAGGATATACTGGGCCTTTTTATCGGGATCAAGCTCCGCGTCACCCGGTTTAATCTCAAGCGTCCTATCGTCGTTGAAATTGAAGATCATGCCGGCCACAAAGCTTTCGTCTTCGGATTGGATCAGCCGCCAGCTTCCCACAAGTTCCCGGTTGATGGCGCAGGCGCTTGTTAAACTGACGATCAGGAAGATCGACAGCATCACGATAAAAGCCCGAAAATAGCTCCTTTTTGTCACTCGTCTTATCATATCGCCATCTTAGCACGTCTTATTCCGTCGTGAATTGCTTTTCATATTGTCACAAATCTGTAATATGTTGCCACTACATTTGGTAGTATGATTTTAGTTGAAACACTACATGGTGTAGTTTTTCGTATTTTGCTTGTTAATTCAGTGATATTGGGGAGACATAGAAAGCAGGAATTGTTATGAGCGTTCTGTCAACGTCCATTAAGCGCCACTTTACAAAGGCACTTGTTGGGACCACGCGCAATGTTTTTGATCTTTTTCAATGGAAACGTTGTGACGTCCTCTTAAAAGACTATAAGACGGGGCGAGTTTTGACAGACTTGAAGCATCTGGAATTCCCCGTCTCCTATTCACAGCAAGCCTGTGACATCATTGCATCCAAATATTTCAGAAAAGCCGGCATCCCGGAAGAACCGGGGTATGAGACATCGATGCGCCAAGTCGCGGACCGTATGGTCTCCTTTTGGGTGGCCTCCCTTATTGACGAGGGCATGATCGAGGAGGGTGAGGCGTCCGCCATCCTATACGACGAACTTGTCTTTGCCCTTTTGGCTCAAATGTTCGCGCCCAACTCACCCCAGTGGTTCAACACAGGACTGAAATTGAAATACGGCATCGCGGGCGGACAAAGTGAGCTTTACTACTACGATGAGAAAAAAGGCGAAGTCGTCATGTCAGACGACGACTACACGCGCACACAGGCATCCGCCTGCTTCATCTTGTCCATTGAAGATAAACTTTTAGGCCCCCACTCCATCACGGAGGGCTATGTGTCCGAAACGAAATTGTTTAAAGGCGGTTCGGGGACGGGCACGAACTTCTCCTCTATTCGTGCAGAAGGGGAAACGCTGTCCGGAGGCGGGCAGTCCTCAGGGCTCATGAGTTTTTTGAAGGGGCTTGACCGCAACGCCGGTGCCATTAAATCGGGCGGAACCACGCGCCGCGCGGCCAAGATGGTCTGCCTCGACATCGATCATCCGGAGATCGAGCAGTTCATTACCTGGAAGGCCCGAGAAGAGGACAAAGTCATCGCCTTGGCCAAAATGGGCTATGACGCCGACATCGACGGGGAGGCCTACCAGACTGTCTCGGGGCAGAATTCCAATAACTCTGTCCGTTTCAGCGATGAATTCATGCGTAAAGTCACCGAACTTGACCGCAATCCCAACGCGACCACAAGGCTGAAAGGGCGCCGGGATCCTTCGGTCGACCGCGACGCCTCCGTAAGGCATCTGTGGGAGATCTTTAATGAATCGGCCTGGCGCTGCGCCGACCCCGCTCCTCAGTTCGACGATACCTTCAACGCCTGGCATACCTGCCCCGCGGGGGAGGACGGCGATACCTCGGCCAAATACAACCGCATCAATTCAACCAATCCCTGCGGCGAATACGCCTTCCTCGACGATACGAGCTGCAACCTGGCGTCCATCAATGTCATGCGCTTTTACGATTATGAAAACCATGTGTTTGACATCGACAGCTATATTCACCTCGTGACAATCGCCCAGATGGCCTTGGAAGCCTCAAACCACTGGGGGCAGTTTCCCACACCCGCGATTGCCCGCAAGACCTGGGCCTTTCGCGCCACGGGATTGGGACTTGCGAACCTTGCGTCTTTGTTCATGAGCGCGGGAATTCCCTATGACTCTGAAAAAGCGCGCGCCGTTGCCGCGGCCTTGGCCGGTATTTTAACCGGTCAAAGTTACGCGACCTCCGCGCTTATGGCCAAGCAAAAGGGAGCTTTCGTCCACTTTGATAAAAACCGCGAGCACATGCTCCGCGTCATCCGCAACCACAGCCGGGCCGCCGGTGCCCGGGAGGACGCGCCGGAGGGCATCGAGTATGAGCTCCCCGTCGTCGACCACACGCTGTTGCGCGAAGAAGGTTTTGCCAACCTTTCCGAAGCCTTGAAAACATGCTGGAAAAACGCGGAACAAAGAGGCGAACAATTCGGCTACCGCAATGCCCAAGTCTCCGTCATGGCGCCGACAGGCACCATCTCCTTTGCGATGGACTGCGCGGCGACGAGTATTGAGCCTTTCTTCTCCCATGTCGTGTATAAAAAACTAGCGGGCGGCGGCCTTATGAAATTGGTCAACCCTCACGTGGAACAGGGGCTTTTGGCCTGCGGTTATTCGGAGGAAGAACGCGACGCCATTGTCGAGTACATCATGCGCGAAAGCGATGACGGCATGATCCTGGACGGCAAAATTGAAGGCGCGCCTCATTTGAAAGAAGACGACTTGGCCATCTTTGACACGGCCAACCAATGCGGCTCGGGCGAGCGCTATATTTCCTGGCAGGGGCATGTCCTGATGGTCGCGGCCATCACGCCTCTTATTTCAGGTGCCGTGTCAAAGACCGTCAACTTGCCAAATGAAGCCACAGTGAAAGATTTTGCCGATGTCGTCCTGACGTCCTGGAAGAGCGGCGTGAAGGGCATCACGTTGTATCGTGACGGCTCCAAATATGCGCAGCCTTTGAATGTGCGCCTGGCGGGCGTTGAGCACCAGGCCTTGCCGCTTGAAGATCTGACTTACAGTGACTTGCTGCATTTTGCGAAAAAGACAAAAGAAGAGCTGGACGACTGTCAGGAGAAATTCGCGCGCGGCGATCTGGTGCACAGCCGGGTGAAGCCTTTTGGTATTCGTTCCGGTACGACGCATCCGGCTCAGATTGAGGATGTCAAAGTGTACATCACGGTGAACCGCGATGAGGACGGGGAGATCACGGAGATCTTCATGACCACCGACCGCGAGGGGACGCTCATCACGGGACTTTTGAACTCACTGTCAAAGACGATCTCCGTCATGCTGCAGTACGGCATTAAACCGGAGGCGATTTCCAAGATGCTGAGGGGACAGAAGTTCGAGCCTTACGGTTTCGTGCAGCGTCACCCCTACATCAAGTACTGTACTTCGGTGTCCGATCTGATCAGCAAGGTGCTTGACATTGAGGCCGGGGATTACACACGGGTGCAGGTGAAGCCTGAAGATGACGAATCGGCTGAAAAGGATGCGGTATTGGCGCAGATCAGTCTTGACGATTTTATTCACGAAAAAGCGCAGGAAGCGAGTAAAACAGGGGAGCGGCTCTATGACGGATCCGTGTGCTCAAACTGTTCGGGGACGCGCATGGTGAAAAACGGGACATGTAAGGTGTGCCTGGATTGCGGTGAAACGACGGGCTGTTCCTAATAGAAAATCGAAAGCATTCTTTGGCAAAAAGGCATGTGTCTGCGACGCGTGCCTTTTTTTTCGCAAGATATCACGGTAAAAGTCACGCGCATGCTGGTATAATTAATCACAACTATATCTATGGGAGAGGCATTTACATTGCCGGGAGGGAACAGCCCATGAAACAGTGTCAACAATGCGGCGCTGAATTAGCGCCCGACTCAAAATTTTGTATTCAATGTGGATCCCGTGTCGAAAACGGGATAAAAGAAACACCGGAACAAGTGGCGGCACCCGTGGCACCCGCTCCGCCCCCTCCGGCTTATGCCTATCCGCCGCCTCCTGTTCAAGCGCCGCAACCGCCTCCGGGAGGGCCCTACCCGCCTCAGGCATACGCCTATGCGCCTCCTGCTGGATACGGAGCTCCGGTGAAGAAGAAAAAACGTTGGTGGATTCCGGTGGTCATCGTCGCGGTGATCCTCGCCCTATTTGCGGGCTCTTGGTTTGTCTTCGGCGACCAGATCCGTTCACTGTTCATGTCGACGGAGCAAAAATGGCAAAAGGCCGAAAAAGCTTTCGGGCTAGTGCCGGAGGGCACGCTGCTTCACGATATTCGAACATCCTCAGAGAAACTCTCCCGACAAACAAAATTCGGCGCTACCACGGATCTTACCTTGGATCTTCAGATGGATGAGATGCCGGATGAATTGGCAGAGATCCTGACGATTGTATCGAGTTTGCGTTTCCATCTGGAAAACAAGGTTGATCTTGATGAAGACGATCCTCATTTCTACATGCAGGTGGGATTAGGCAAACGCGCGGATTCAGACGAAGCGCTTTCGCTGTTGTTGTATGACGCCGAGGATCATCTGGTGATCGAAGTGCCGGATATACTGCCGCGCCCGCTTGCCATACCGAGAGATTTCCTCGAAGAAGTGATGGAGGATACGGGCGAATTTGATGTTCCGCTTGATTCACTGTTAACTTCCTCCAACTCCGTTCGTAAAGCCATTAGCAGCTTCTCAAGTGACAAGCTCGACACGATTGCGGACGAGCTGAAAGCGATCTTTTCAAAGTACGCGGACAAACCTGAGCTCGTGAAAGGTGAAGTTCTCACGATCGGGGGTGTCAGCCAGAAGCTTGACTACTACGATGTGACGGTCCCCGCCGACAAGTTCGCCCCCATGGCGCGTGAGATTCTGAACTATCTTAAAGAGAGTAACGACATCCGAAAGCTCCTGGAAGAGCTGCAGGATGTATCTATGGTCACCATGCCTTATCCTTACGGATCGGCCGTCTCCCTCCATGACAGCTTTGTCGATGCCATCAACGACATGCTGGAAGGCCTTGATATCTATCCGGAAGATTATCGCATTGCGGTTCAAAGAAAACTCTACGTTGACAAGAAGAATCATCCGGTCGGCGGTGAGTTTATTCTCATCAATCGCATAGATGGGAGAGTGGAGAAAGTCAGGATCGCGTCGCTCCATGTAGAGGACGGCGGCCAGCACGCGCAACTTTTTGCCTTCGAGACTCCGGAGGATATTGGTTTTGAATATCTGAGCGAGTACCGCCTGAAGGATAAACACTACACCGGTGATTATGCTATCAGGTTGAGGGATTGGAGTAGGTTCTACGACGACGAATACCATGAGATGGGGCGCGGAAGTTTCACCGATTTTGCTTTGCAGGCAGTCGACGATGGGCTCTATCCTGTCGGGGAGATCACATACACCATAAGAGATTTACAGGATCTGACCTATGACTATGACGCACCCGAATCAGTCACCGTGAAATACAACGGTGCGGTTGAAAAAGGGCAGTTGGTCGCCACCATTGAGCTTGCCATGGATGTCGAAGAGATGCCGATTAAGTTAAAATTGGGTATCACGCATGCCCCCCTTGCCCAATCGAGCCTGACATTCAAGCATGAGCTCCCCATGAATTTCATCGACTTGTCCCACGAAGAATCGATGATGGAGCTTTTGTCCGATGAGGATATGATGAATAACCTCATGTCCGCCTTAGAAAAGCTCGGCATTGACCCGGAGATTCTTAATGGCCCCGATGACTTTGATGACGTTTACGACTGGGATGACTTCGATTGGGATGACTAAAAACATGCTGACCGTGCGCGGCTTGTCGAAGCGATGGGCCGCGCACCATGTGTTATCGAATGTGTCGTTTCAGCAACCCGCGGGTTCCATTTTAGGGATCGCGGGTGACAACGGCGCCGGAAAGAGTACCCTGTTAAAGATTTTGGCGACGGTCTTGCCGCGCGATGAGGGAGAGGTATCCTTTTCGGGAATATCCCTTGACGACCGCTCTAAATGGCGGTCTTTAACGGGCTATGTGCCGCAGGAATTGGCGCTTGACGAACGCCTTCGCGTGCGGGAGACTTTGTCCTTTTGGTCCGCCGCGCGCGGTTTTTCAAAGGAAGAACGAAAACAGCTGCTCGAAGTGGCAAGTCAGGATCCTTTAATTTCAGACTTTTTGGATAAGCCCATCCGCGAGTGCTCAGGGGGTATGGCGCGTCGCGTCAGCCTCATCGTGGGTCTTTTAGGAGATCCCATGCTCATACTGCTTGACGAACCTTTTGCGGGAGCGGACCGCCACAGCCGCACGCTCATGATGGAGCGATTGGACTTGCTTCGCGCCCGAGGCCGCACCATCCTGGTGTCGAGCCATGAGGACGGTGTGTTGGAGTCTTTGTGTGATTCCGTTCTTCGTATCGAGCTTGCAAAAAGCCAGTCGGAGGCTCAGAAGGTTTTGCCATGAATGCGTCTTTTGCGGGCAAAGCATCTTCTTTTCGCAAGAAACTCACAGGGTTTTTTGCGTATTTCACCCATGAGTTGCGCGTCTCAAAAGTGGCTTTGCTCCTGGCGCTTGGCGCGATCATTTTGTTATCCGTGGCAGTCCGATCTATCGCCCTAAACGAGAAAAGTGCCGATCCTGTGACCCCCGTGGATTTCTCCGTGTCGGCTTCGATCGTGGATGAAGACCGATCCTTGTTGGGGCAACTCCTTATAAGTTATTTGGAAGATGTCCGATACGTCTCCGCGATTCACAATGATTCCTTTGACACGGCCATGCGGCGCATTGAAGATAATGAAATCGTGGTGGCTTTAAGGCTTCCGCCGCAGTTATTTGAACTTGCGAGAACAGGATCCGAGGTCGAGCCCGTTGAACTTTGGCTGAACCCCCGCATGCCGGCGGAGTCGGGGCAGATTGCCGTCCTCGTCCGTCAGTACGCGACGGCCTTTAACCATCTGTACGGCAATATCTTCGGTTACCAGAAACTCTATGTGGAACTGGGCGGCGATTACAACGACTCGTGGAGAAAAGCGACGAACCACTCGATGAATGTACTGATCATGTATCTTGATCGCGACCGTTATGTGAAAGAGGGCGATCTTTTGTCCTTCAATATCCTGAACCATGTACTGACGGGTGTTCTTATCGTTTTTTCACTTCTTCCTGCCATGGGGGTGCTAGCGGGGACGATTCGTATTTCGGGCACCGCCTATGAGGATCGGCTCCTTTTATCCTTAGGTTCAGGCATACCCGGCTTGACGAGGTTGCTCATCGGGGCTGTGTGGTGGGCGATCCTGATCGTGCCGCCCCTTATAGCCTTAAGCGGTTCCGAGGTTATCCGATCGATTCTCCCCATTGGCTTTGTTTTATTGGCAAGCTACTTTGCGACCGCCCTTCTCATGTTGGCGCTCGGCCGGGTGAAGGCGCCCGGTATGACGGTGCTGCAGGCGGGATGGCTTGTCTTGTTTTTATGGATTGTCATGGGAGGCATCTTGTACCCGACGTCGCTTTTTCCCGATTGGCTCAATAAAATAGCCCACTATACCCCTGTCTATCCCGCGATGCGCAGTATTTATCGTTCGCTTTTCCAGCAGGGCCTAATGCCTTTTAAAACGGTCCTCATGACGGCTTGGCCGATCATTCCGGCGTCTGTTCTGGCGTTTGTTTTCGGCAGGAGGCGCGTATGAGCAATATCCTTCTGCTCGCGGGGTTAAAGCTGAAGCTTGTCGCGCGCCGCCCGACGGTGCTGGCGCTCTGTGTCATCCTTCCCGTATTGCTGTCGCTTTTAGCCGGCGCGACCGTCGTCAGGAACGACCTGTCAAACCTGCAGCCGGGTTATGTGGATCTTGCGGATAACGATGAAAGTCATCGCCTGATCTCAATGTTTGAGTCAAGCGAGCTGGGTTGGAGGGCTGTTCGGGAAGATGAGATTGCCCGCGCGTTGGAGCTTGGGACGCTTGATGGGGTCCTGGTCATCCCGGAGCATTTTGGGGTGCCGGAATCCACTTCGACGATCGATGAACGCTATGCGGCTGAGTTCATCCACGGGAAGAATGAACTGGCAGGGGACCTGATCCGTGAGAATTATTCAATTGCGGTCTTAGCGCTTGCCATGAACGCCAAGTTGTTAAAAGATCTTTCAGGCCTGGAGGGTGCAAAAACCTTAAGTTCGCAGGAGATTGAGCAGCGCTTAACGTCTAAGGCCCTGGAAGCGCGAGCGGAGGGCGCAGATCTTCGCCTTGAAATTCGGGATGACAAGATGGGGAATAGTCTGCCGCTCATCCAGGTACCGGATGTGGCAGTCGAGGTGTTGTTCCTATCGATTTTCTCGCTCTTGACCAGCCTGATGCTGGCGGATGCCTCGACAGAGCGCCGCATGCGTTCTTTGCCGGGTGGTTTTCGCCGTGACTATCTGTCGACGTTGCTGGCATTGGCATTGACGGGGGTTTTGCAGCTGGCGCTCATGGTGGGCGGGACCCGGCTTTTCATGCCGCAGACGACGCGCTCCGAAAACTATCTCCCCGTGATGGCGGTGCTCTTATTGCTCATGCTTGCTTTGGGTCAGCTCGTGGCGCTTATTCCGGGGGACCGGCGTTTTGTACCGGCTTCTCTTGTGTTGTTTATCTCGATTTTAATAGGGGGCAGTTTCATTCAACTACCCGCGTTTTGGATGCACAAGGTCGGGCAATTTACGCCCCATGGCTGGGCGCTGGCGCATCTTCAGGGGATGGAGGTGCTGGGGTCGGTGCCGCTTGTGGGGCTTTTGGCGCTCATGCTTTTAGGGTTAGCGTTCGTCTTGCAAAGGCGAAGTGATACGCTTTCGGGGTAGAATAGAGGGACGGGGGTGCTCCTATGGCCGATGACGCAAATTCTAATCTTATTCGCAAAAACTTAGGGCTCATACATCTTTACACAGGCGATGGCAAAGGGAAGACGACGGCGGCCGTGGGATTGTCGGTCCGGGCGAAAGCCGCGGGTCTTCGTGTTTTGTTTGTCCAGTTTTTAAAAAGCGGGAATTCGGCGGAATTAAAAGCACTCGAAACACTGGGGGTGGAGGTGATCTCCGGACAGCCTTCGCGGAAGTTTGTGTTTCAAATGGACCCTGATGAAAAGGAAAAGACGCGGGTGTTTCACGAAAAACGTCTTGTCGATGCTTTTAAAGCAAGTGAAGCCGGGGTCGATCTTTTAGTTTTGGATGAAATCTTGGGGGCGATCGCGACGGGGATGGTGACGGAGGTCATGCTTCTTGATTTTTTGAACAATAAGCCGAAGCATTTAGAGGTTGTGTTAACGGGCCGCGATCCGTCGGAAAATATATTGGAAGTCTCTGACTATGTGTCCGAGGTTGTCATGCGAAAGCATCCCTTTGAGTCATCGGGGCTTTCTGCGAGGAAGGGAATTGAATTTTAAAGGGGATTTTTTATGCAGGAACACCATGAAACCATCTTGATCATCGATTTTGGAGGAGGACTTGCGCGTTCTGTGGTGCACGCCATTCGGGATAGGCAGGTGTACAGCGAGGTCATCTCTCGCGCTCGTTTTGAGAAGGAAAAAGCGTCTTTGGGCGATACGGTACGCGGCCTGGTGCTGGTAGGCGATGGAAAGCTTGAAGCGGCAGGAGGGCCGGTCGAGCTTCCGGTTTTAAAGATAACTAATCCTGAATTTGAAGCATCTTTGGATCATTTTCTATTTGAAGTATGTCACTGCCGCCGCGATTGGACGGTGGACGCGTATATTGAGGAGTCGGTCGAAAAGATCCGGCAGACCGTTGGAGATAAAAAGGTGCTCTGCGGTCTTTCGGGCGGTGTTGACTCGTCTGTGGCCGCCATGCTTGTTTACCGGGCGGTGGGAGAGCAGTTGACCTGTGTGTTTGTGAACCATGGCTTTATGCGTAAAAATGAGCCTGAGATGGTGAAAAGGATGTTCTCGGGTGAATATAATATTCCGTTGGTGTTTGTAGATGCCGCGGATCGCTTTATCGCAAGGATTGAGTGTGAGTTGGATCCTGAGTTAAAGCGCAAGGCGATCGGTGAGGAGTTTATCCGTATCTTTGAGGATGAGGCGAATATGGTCCAAGCAGATTTTCTGGTGCAGGGTACGATCTACCCGGATGTCATTGAGAGTGGTGAGGATGGCAAGGTCGTGAAGAGTCACCATAATGTGGGGGGCTTGCCCGACCGTATTCAGTTTGAGGGGATTATTGAACCCTTGCGCGTCCTGTTTAAGGAGGAGGTACGCGAGGTGGGCCGTAAATTGGGTTTGCCGTCTGAGATGGTGGACCGCCAACCTTTCCCGGGCCCGGGTCTTGCGATTCGCTGTTTGGGCGGTGTGACGCGCGAGAAGCTTGAAATTCTCCGCGAAGCGGACGCGATTTTTCGTGAGGAGATTGAAAAGCAAGGTTACCGTGATGCGGTATCGCAGTATTTTGCCGTGATGACCGGCTTGCAGTCGGTGGGTGTCACCGACGGTGCGCGTACCTATGATTATACGATTGCGCTAAGAGCAGTGAAAACAGATGATTTCATGGTCGCGAACCCTGTTGAGTTCCCCTGGTCTTTTTTGCGTCATGTGACTTGGCGCATTACGACGGAAGTCCCGCATGTCAGCCGCGTGGTGTATGAGTTGACAGGGAAGCCGCCGGCAACGATTGAGTGGGAGTAGTGTCTACTGTTTTTTAAGGCTTCATGCAGAAGACCGCATACAAGGGGATGCTCTTGATGTTGTTTTCGAACCCGAAATTCTTGGCCGATATCCGTACCGAATAGGGTGGATGGAAACGATTCACAAATACGCCCAAACTTCTTGACCGAACATTTTCGGCCGATTTCACCTCTACCGGAATGATTTGACCCTGCCGATCTTGAATGATGAAATCAACTTCAGCCTTTCCGGAAGATTCCCAATACCAAGGCTTAAATCCGGAGGTCACAAGCGATTGCATCACGTAGTTTTCAGCCAATGCACCCTTGAAGCCGTCGAAGCTGGGCGGAGCCGTGAGGATTACATTCGCCGCAATCCCAAACTTGGAACACAAGAGGCCTGTGTCGACCATGTACAGCTTGAAAAAATCGTTTTGAGCATAGGCCGATAGCGGCATTTTTCCCTCTGTTATACGAATACAGCGGTTAATGAGGCCGGCCAATTCCAACCATTGTATTGAAAGGTCGTATTCTTTGGCGCGTGCCCCCTTTCTTATCGTGCTGTATTGAAATTTCCGATTTTCTTTAGCAAGCTGAGCGGGTATACTTTGCCAAGTCAGCATGATACGGTTTGTTTCTTGGGGTGAAGCGTATTTCGCCATGTCCGCGATGTAGGCATTATTGAGGTTTTTTTGTTGGGCTAGCACAAAATCGAAATCTTTTTTTTCAACATGTTCTAAAACAGATCTTGGCATGCCTCCTACAACGAGGTATTCCCGGTATAGATCCAGTGCTTTATGGTGCAGTGAAAAAGGTGAAAACTGATCATAACTTTCTCGGATGAGATCCGCCATATCTCGATTCCCGGTAGCCCATAAGAATTCCTCAAAATCCATCGGGTGAAGCGTTTCCATATCGACTTTGCCTACGGGGAAGGAATATTTTTCACGGTTAAGAGCGATCCCCAATAGACTGCCCGCCGCCATCACATGATACTCAGGGGCTTTTTCTGCAAAATATTTCAAGCTTGTTAATGCGCGCTCGCAGGCCTGGATTTCATCAAAAATGATCAGGGTATCTTCTTCGAAAATGCTTTGTCCTGATTGGGTCGAAAGTTCACGAATAATGCGCCGGGGATCCAGATCGCGCTCGAAGATGGCAACCAGATCGCTTGTGTCTTCAAAGTTGAAATAAGCTGTGTTGCGATAATTATTTTTGCCGTACCAAAGTGCCGTATATGTTTTACCTACTTGACGCGCACCGTAAATAATAAGAGGCTGCCGTGTAGGCGAGTTCTTCCAAAAATTCAATCGCTCAACAAATTTACGTTCCATATAGTGTGGTTTCTCCGCACTTATTGTAACATAGAGTTGAAGAGGCCACAATTTTTTATTTTCCTCCTCAATGGAAGAGGGCATAATACAGCCTCTGTGCAGCGTCATCCTTGATTACGCCCTCTACAGGCTGTATATTTTTCTTCTAGATGCGGTTCAACAAAAATCGAAGGATGTTTTCTTATGCCAATAAACAGAAGCAAATACGTTCTTGCAATGAATCTTATTTGCCTGCTGTTGTTAATCGGCGGAACGATATATTTAGTTGCCAACTGGGCCAATATTCCGGATAAAATTCCGGGGCACTACAATGCCTCAGGTGAAGTTGATCGCTGGGGAAGTAAATGGGAGCTGCCTGTTACCCTTGGGGTGGGATGGTTAATGTATAGCGGTATCACGGTTGTGGAACATTTCTCCCAGATTTGGAATACGGGCGTCAATGTCACGAAAGAAAACAAAGCAAGGATATATAGGATTCTTAAAAGCATGATCAGCACAACAAAGCTGATCATGGTGGTTATCTTTGTTTTCCTGACGTTGAATTCCGCATCTGCCAAAGCCTTGCCTGTTTGGTTTCTCCCGGTATTTTTATGTTTAACCTTTGGTTCCATAATATATTTCGCAGTAAAATTGGTTAGGGCGAGATAAAGGCACTTCCATTCGTTCAATAATTTTAGGGGTATATAATGTGACCGAGGAGGTGAAAACCATGTTGCACTATAAAAAGCCATTCATCTGGATCATCATCGCAACCCTCATTATCATCGTGATTCTGTGCGGTTGCGTATTGAAAGATCAAAAATCTCCAGAAGATGAGCTTTATCGCTCAGATACCGTGTCCTGGACTTATGCTCCCGCGATGAGTGCCACCTGGCATGTCGCCTTCTATGTGGACTTTGACATAGAGGACTACAGCTATGTTGAGGCTTCTTGCGACTGTGGGGATCTTTGGGATTTGGGAAGTTTACAAGGGGGCCAGAAAAGAGCGAAGTCAATGCGCTTTCCCTCGGGGACCCCGCTCACCTGGACACCCCTCACATTGGAAGGGGGGGATCCTTGTGACCATGCAACAGTCGATTTCTTCGTCTATAAAGACGAACAGTTACTTCATTCGGGGCGCCTCGTACTCGAGCTTTTGCCGGGAGACGAAGAGATACTCTTGTTCCATTACGACGCATACATTTTAAGTGGGGATCATCTGTCCTTCTTATCTGAGGAGTCCAATATGGGGGCCCGCGTCGCCCTCGATTGAATCTGTATAATGAGGGTGACATAGAAGAATTGAAGGCCGACCATGATTTATTTTGACAACAGCGCCACCACCCTCATGAAACCCGAAGGCGTTGCGGAGGCCGTAAGCTTTGCTATTTTGCATTACGGAAACGCCGGACGCTCCTTTCATGAAGCCATGCTCGACGCGGGGCGCGCCGTGTATCTGGCAAGAGCGGAAGTCGCAAAGCTCATAGGCTTGGATAACCCCCTCCACATTGCCTTTACCTCATCGGCGACCGAAAGCTTAAACCTGGTCATCGAAAGCCTCATCCGAAAAGAAGACGCCGTGATCACGACGGTGTTAGAGCATAATTCGGTACTCCGCCCCCTTTACCGGACGGGCTGCGATCTGTCTTTTATCAACTGCGACGACAAGGGTTACCTCGATCTATCTAACCTCCGCGATCTGTTAAAACCCAACACCAAGTGCCTCATCGCGACCCACGGCTCCAATGTCACAGGGGTCGTAACCGATTGGCAACCGCTTAAAGCTTTCTGCCAAGACCATGGCCTCATCTTCATCTTAGATGCCTCGCAGACCATGGGCGGCACCCCGGTTTCCCCTGATATGGCAGATGTCATCTGCTTTACGGGGCATAAGGGACTTTTTGGCCCCCAGGGGACAGGCGGTATTATCGCGGGGGATAATCTGGGCTTTTCGGTCGTGAAAACAGGAGGCACGGGGATCAATACCTTCGACCATTCCCAGGGCACAGTTATGCCGGATGTCTTTGAGGCAGGGACTCCCAACAGTCATGGCTTGGCCGGTTTGCGAAAGGGCGTCGAGTTTATTAACGAAATAGGGATTGCAAAAATCCATGAGAAAGAGATGGCGCTTGTCGGGCAGTTTTGCGAAGGTTTAAAAGACCTTCCCAACCTTCGTTTTTACGGGGATCCGACCTTCCCGAATAACCTGGCCATTGTGTCAATTAACATAGCGGGTAAAAACTCCCAGGAGGTCGCGACAGCACTTTGGGAGCATTACGAAATTGCCACAAGGCCCGGAGGGCACTGCGCGCCCCTATTGCATCAGCGTTTCGGCACCATGGAACAGGGGATGGTGCGCTTTTCATTCTCGTACTTCAATACCGAAGAAGAGATCGAGGTGGGTATTCAGGCGCTTTCTGCCATCGCGCAGGAGGCCGAGGCGTGAAGGGGTCTTTATTCATATCGTTTTTTAGCACGAGCGCGGCCATAAGGGCCGAACAGACACTTTTATCCCAAGGCTACGATGTGGTGGTGCGACCCACGCCGCCCGCGATCAAGGCCGGCTGCGGCATCTCGCTTCTTGTGTTGAAAAGCGACTGGGAGCCGATAAAACAAATACTGGATCAAATGAATATTGAAATTCTGGTGAACGAAAAATAAAGGAGAACATGAACATGAGTCAACAAGAAAAAGGTGATTGGACCGTCGCGATCAGTTGCGATCGCATGGGCGAAGGGGCCGAGGATTTGGGCCGTATCCTGATCAAGAGCTATGTGGCGTCCTTGCCGCAGCTGGAAAATCCGCCTGCGGTACTGATCCTTTTCAACGCGGGCGTTTTACTGGCCATTGAAGGGGCCACCACAGTCCCGGCATTGAAAGAATTAGAAGCAAAAGGGACGAAGATTCTGGCCTGCGGCACCTGTCTTGATTTCTTTGACTCCACAGAAAAACTGCAAGTCGGATCGGTGTCGAATATGCTGGAGATTTCAAGCAAAATGGCTTCAGCCGCGCATTTAGTTAATATCTGATTTAAAAAAACAACGAAATCGCGCAGTAGACGAGTAATAACGCGAGCACGGTGTTCGTGATTTTTCGGTAGCGCGTAAAAAGCGCGTGAAACAATTGGCCGAACAACGCCCATGCCAGCGTGAATAAGACAACAATCGCGGTGAGGATGAGGACGAAGCCCGTAATCGCCGGAATATTACCCTGGTAATAGGGCAAGACAAAAGCTTCCATGGACACCAAAGAGTAGAGATAGCCTTGTGGGTTAATGAACTGAAGTAACAATCCCGATAGGAATTTTGTTTTCGTCGCCTTTTCTTCAAACTCAGAGGACCTGAAAATCGTCCAGGCTAAATACAGTAAATAGAGCGCGCCCAAGATGAGCATGGGCTTCTTAATGACCGGCAGGGCGGCGTGGAGAGCGTGGCTTAACATGGTGGTCCCAAAGGCCACGATGAAGAAGCCGACAAAAATGCCTAAGTTAAAGCGATAGGATTTTTTCAAGCCCAACTGCCCGCCGTTATTCATGGACAAGATGTTGTTCGGGCCGGGGGTGGCCGAGGTGACCGTCACATAGGTGAGAAAGTTGACCCAGCTAAACATGATCGATCACCTGTAAGGGGCGGTCAGAGGGTCGATCCGGCCGTTTTAACCGTCATGTCATAGGCTAAGGCGTAGTAATTATTGTTGTTAAAAACAAAGGGCTTCACAATGTCGATTTTCAGCTTGTCGACATGGGCCTTAAGGGACCGGGGATTGATCTGGTTAATGAAGGTGACCATGATCGGATAGCGGGCCATCATGGAGCGTCTTGAGAACTCAAACAGATTCGGCAGTACTTTAGTCCCCCGATACGCCTTGTCAATGCAGATGGGGCCGTACTGGTAGGAATTTTCGGTGGAGAGTTTCTCCCCCAGGTACTCGATGGTCGGCAGGTCTCCGATCATGTGCTGGAATAAAGGCCAGGCGGACCAGTAATCCCAGGAGGCGGCCATGGCGTAGCCTACGACCTTCCCCTCATCCACCGCGATGCTTAACCCCTGTTCATCTTCGATGAGCGATTGAAATTGCTCGGGGGTGAAAAGGGTGGTGACAAAGCCGTCCGGGCGGTCTTCATCTGAAATGGTGCTGACATGGTATCTTTTTTGCAGTGCCTCAACGGCGGGGATGTCTTCGACGGTGGCTAAACGATATTGCATGGACGATGCCTCTCTATTCAGAAAATTTTATGTTTTAGATATTGTTTATTTTAGCAGATGGATCTGAGAGGATCCCGATGCGTGAGTAGTGACTTTCATGATCTCGCTTTTTTTCGAATCTATTGGAACTATTTAGCTATTTGCGGAATTATTCGATTACATTCGAATAATTCCGATCAATCAACCGATCTCTTACTTCTCCGATTTGTGTCATAACGGATTCAGGGGAGGTGCCGCCCTCCGATTTTCTTGCCTTGACGCATTCAATGAGGCTGATGGCTTGAAAGATGTCTTCTTCGAACAGTTGGGAGAATACTTGATATTCGTCTAAAGAGAGTTCTTCTAAAACTTTTTCCTGTTCTTGGGCGTAGGCGACGATCCTCCCTGTCAGTTCATAACTTTCGCGAAAGGGCATGCCCTTTTTTGACAGGTAATCCGCGCAATCGGTGGCATTCAAATAGCCTTCTTCGGCGGCTTTCAACATGCGTTCTTTCTTAACAGTCATAGACAACAGCATGTCGCGCGTTAAGGGAAGACACGCCGATACGGTGTCAAGCGCGTCGATGAGAAGTTCCTTATCTTCTTGCATATCTTTGTTGTAGGCCAAGGGCAGTCCCTTGATGAGGGTCAAAAGCGCCATGAGCGAGCCGTAGACTCTTCCTGTTTTCCCCCGTGATAGTTCCGCAATGTCAGGATTTTTCTTTTGCGGCATGATGCTTGATCCGGTGGAAAATTGCTCAGAAAGGGAGAGAAATCCAAATTCCCAGGAGCTGAACAAGATGATCTCTTCTGATAATCGTGACAGATGCGCCATGATGAGGCCGAGGATGAAGGCTGTCTCGATCGCAAAGTCTCGATCGGAGACGGCGTCAATGGAGTTTTGGGCGATCTTTTGAAAGCCGAGTAGTTGCTGTGTCATTTTTCGGTCGATGGGATGTGTGGTTCCGGCTAAAGCACCCGCGCCCAAAGGGGAAACAAGTAAGCGCTTTTCGGCGTCCTCGATGCGCTCAATGTCGCGCAGAAACATGGCGGCGTAGGCCATGAGGTAGTGTCCGAAGGTCACGGGCTGAGCGCGCTGCAGGTGCGTGTAGCCCGGCATGATCGTTTCTGTGTGGGCTTCGGCAAGATCTGAAAAGGTGAGAATCAAAGTTCGAAGAGAACAGCGGATCTTTTGGAGCCTGCGGTGGATGTACATGCGAAAATCGAGCGCCACCTGATCGTTTCGGCTTCTTCCCGTGTGAAGGTGCTTGCCGATGTCGCCGATACGCTCGGTGAGTGTGATTTCGATGAAGCTGTGGATGTCTTCACTTGTGGGGTCGATGACCAGTTCCCCGCTTTTGATATCCGCGAGGATCGATTTTAATCCTGCCACGATGAGGTGGGATTCGCCCACCTTGATGATGCCCGTTTCACCGAGCATCGTGGCGTGCGCGATGGAGCCTAGGATGTCTTCTTCGTATAGTTCTTGGTCAATGTGGATGGAAGCGTTAAAATCGTGAGCGGCGCGGTTGAGTTCTGCGTCGCTTCGCCCTTTCCAGAGTTTTTCCATGCTTTTTCGTTATCCTTTGTGGTTTTTTGTGTTTTGGCCATCATGCGGGCGCGCACTTCGAGGGGCAGTCCGAAAAGTGAGATGAAACCGGTGGCGTCGTTTTGGTTGTACACGGTATCTTCGTTGAAGGTGGCAAGCTCAGGATCGTAAAGGGAGTAGGGGGATGAGACACCTGCGTTGATCGTGTTGCCTTTGTAGAGTTTTAAAGTGACTTCGCCTGTGACCATTTGTTGGGTCTCGTCGACAAAGGCGTCGAGTGCTTCGCGAAGTGGCGTGAACCACTGTCCGTTGTAGACGAGCTGCGCGTAGCGTTGGGCGATCTGCTGTTTGAATTGCAGTGTTTCTTTGTCCAGCGTGATGCTTTCTAAGATTTCGTGTGCTTTGTAGAGCAGGGTTCCGCCGGGTGTCTCGTAGACGCCGCGGCTTTTCATGCCGACTAAGCGATTTTCAACGATGTCTAACAGGCCGATCCCGTTTTTGCCGCCCATGTCATTTAAGCGTTGAACTAATTGAACAGGAGGGAGCTTTTGTCCATCGACGGCAACGGGGATACCTTGTAGGAAGGAAATGCTGACGTAGCTTGGCTCGTCGGGTGCCTGTTCCGGTGACACACACATTTCCAGAAAACCGGGTTTGTTGTAATCGGGTTCGTTCTCCGTGCTTTCGAGGTCCATGCCTTCGTGGGAGAGATGCCAGATATTTTTATCTTTGGAGTAGTTGGTTTCGCGGCTGATCTTCAGTGGGATCTGGTGTTTTTCAGCGTAGTCGATGGCGTCGTCTCTTGAGCGGATGTCCCAGACGCGCCAGGGCGCGATGATTTTCATGTCGGGGGCAAAGGCCCTGATCGTGAGATCGAAGCGTACTTGGTCGTTGCCTTTTCCGGTGCAGCCGTGGCAGATGGCGTCGGCGCCTTCAGCCATGGCGATTTCTACCAGTCGCTTCGCGATGATCGGTCGGGCAAAGGAAGTGCCCAGTAGGTATTCGCCTTCGTATTTGGCACCGGCCTTTAATGTGGGATAGATGTAGTCGGTGACAAATTCTTCTTTTAGGTCCTCGATATAGAGTTTGGAAGCGCCTGTCTTTAAGGCCTTTTCTTCCAGACCCACGAGTTCATCGCCTTGTCCCACATCGCCTGAGACAGCAATGATTTCACTTTCCGGGTAGTGTTCTTTGAGCCAGGTCATAATAACGGAGGTGTCTAAACCTCCGGAATAAGCGAGTACGATTTTCTTGATGTCGTCAGCCATTTTTTACTCCAAATGCAAAATATTTAATAATTATTACAATAATAGCGCATATTTACGCATAATCAATAGAATTATTGCATAGTTTGAAAATTCGTAAGCTCTCACAAGGAATGGTGAGTAGTTCGCTCAAAATGTAGGGAATGTGCGAGACCAAAAAAGCGTTTGTGTCATAATGAGGAGGAATGATCCCTGGTCTTTATGTTTTGACTTGGTTTTAGGTGACCGGATAGAGTTTTCTAAAACCCCAAACTGTCCTCATCCCCTAGAAACTCCTTTATCCCCATCGTGACGATTCCGTTCTCATCTCGTTTTGCCTTGCTCGCATCTGAAAGGCTGACTGAGTGTAGTAGCGTTGACTCCCCTTTCGGGTGAGTGCTGTGTCGAGTGGGTTCGAAGATTAAGCCAATGCTATTAAATATTAGTGCTATTATAGCGCTAATATTAAATAGAATTCTCTGACTCACTTCTCTTTTCATCCTCCAACAACTTCTTAAACTGCGCCTCATAAAGGCGAGTATAAGTCCCGTCTTGTTGCAGCAACATGTCGTGCTTACCCTGCTCCACAATACGCCCGTCCTCCATCACAAGAATCTGATCGGCCGCCATAATCGTAGACAGACGATGCGCGATCACAAGGCTAGTCCTACCTTTCAAGAGCGGCTCAATCGCCTCTTGAATCAAGCTTTCCGAAATAGAATCAAGCGCGGAGGTCGCCTCATCGAAGATAATAATCTTCGGATCCTTCAAGATAATTCTCGCAATCGACAAGCGTTGCTTCTCACCACCCGAAAGCTTCACACCCCTATTA
>Ga0265293_10002610_pt1 | contig 35562 bp, 32 predicted proteins | sample Munlanlewell138R_FD_192505 | JGI IMG/M metagenome (GOLD analysis project Ga0265293, IMG submission 192505) | Leachate microbial communities from a municipal landfill in Southern Ontario, Canada - Leachate well 138R | ecosystem: Engineered > Solid waste > Landfill > Unclassified | place: Canada... | reverse complement strand
TTTTGTAATTTCATGAAAAACTATTCTTTCATATTCCTTTTTTTCTAATCCTAAAACTTCATATAAATGCCATGAAATTGCTTCACCTTCTCTATCCGGGTCGGTTGCAAGATATACTTTATCTACAGTTTTTACAATCTTTTTTAATTCTCTTACAACTTCTGCTTTGTCCCTTAGATTCTTATACATAGGTTTATAGTTATCCTCTATGTCAACCCCAAAACCTCCATATCCTCTTGTTGTAAGATCTCGGATATGACCTTTAGAGGATGCGACAATATAATTGTCACCTAAGTATTTCTCTATCGTTTTTGATTTAGCGGGACTTTCTACAATTATTAAATTCTTTCCCATATTTATTACACCTTTTATTTTTCTTTTTTTACTTAATTATTATTCATTTATTACAGCTAGTATAACTAAATTTTCATTAGTATTATTAATTATACTATGTTGATTTCCTTGTCTTGCATGATGATATGTTCCTGTAAATATATCAAATAATTCACCATTTACATATGCTTGTCCTTTGCCTGATAAAACATAAACCATTTCTTCATCATTTTCGTGAATATGCATACCAATTGATGAAGATGGCAAGATAGTAATCCTAGCATACATCTTACAATTCATCATATTAGAACTAGCCTTTTCAATTAAGACAGAGCCAACTCCGCCTCTCATATTTTTTACTTCAACTTTTTCTTGAAACATTATTTTCTCCATATATTGTTTGTTTAAAAATCAAAACTAATTTGCCTATACATTGCTTTTGCAACAGGTTCAAAACTTCTTCTATGAATATCACATGGACCATGTTCAGCTAGCATTTCCAAATGATATTTAGTAACATAACCTTTATGTCTTTCAAATCCATATTCAGGATATTTCTTAGCCATTTCTTTCATATATCTATCACGTTCAACTTTTGCTAAGATACTAGCAGCAGCAATAGATGCGGATTTACTATCACCTTTGATCAAACTTAAACAATTAATCTCAATATCTAAATCAATTGCATCACTTAAAATATAATCAACAGGTAAAGACATACTCTTTATACAATCTATCATTCCTTTTTTAGATGCTTGATATACATTTATATTATCAACATCTTCAGAAGATATAAACACAACTTTATATTCTAAAGCATATTTAATAATTTCTTCATAAAGCAATTCACGTTTTTTCTCACTTAGTTTTTTTGAATCATTTAATCCTTCTATTTTATAATCATCAGGCAAAATAACTGCAGCAACAACCACTGGTCCTGCCATCGGTCCTCTTCCTGCTTCATCGGTCCCAACTATATATTTATAGTTCTTTTTTCTTAATTCGTTTTCATATTTATATAAATCAATCACTTCAGGCAAAAAAAATTCTCTCCCTTTTTAATATTCTACATTCTAACATATAATATTTAATTATGCTATAAAAATAACAAAATAAATTAAATTTCACGTATTTTCAAGTTTTTCGGCTCCAAATAAAAGGGATAAGTTAAAACTCATCCTCTTATGTTTTGCTTATTTAAAATATTATCTGTCTAAAGTAACTCGACCAATCCTCGCTGAACGAAAATCATTAAGGATTACATCCATCACTTTTATATAATAATCATCACCGAATATTCCACGGTCTTTAGAAATTTGTTTGCAAATTTCAAGATTATCTAATTGCTCATTTATATTGTATTTTTTTTCTAAAATATTTGGATAATTAACTTTTAGAAAATCAAGTAAATAATTACCAATATCTTCAATGCTTAAAACCTCATCCTTAATAGCACCAGTTACCGCCAAATTATATCCAACTGTCATATCTTCAAACTTTGGCCATAATACACCAGGCATATCTAAAAGTTCTAAGTCCTTATTTATTCGAACCCATTGTTTAGCTTTTGTAACTCCAGGTCTATCTCCAACTTTCGCAACTTTTTTATTTACTAATCTATTAATTAAAGTGCTTTTACCAACATTAGGTATTCCAACTATCATAGCTCTAATAGCTCTAGGTTTTAGCCCCTTTGCTTTTTCTCTTGCAAACTTTTCTTTCAAGACAGAGTTTGAATAACTTACTATTCTATTTATATTCATACCACTAATAGAATCAATTTCTAAAGCTATTATATTGTTTTTCTTAAATTCATTAATAAATTTTTTCGTATAACTTGGATCTGCTAGATTTGATTTAGTAAGTAGGACAAGCCTTGGTTTTTGATTTAATATTTGGTTTATTAAAGGATTTCTAGAAGATATAGGAACTCTTGCATCTAAAAGTTCAAAAACAATATCCACTAATTTTAAATTAGCTTCAATCTCACTTCTTGCTTTGGCCATATGACCAGGAAACCATTGTATCATTGTACCTTCTCCCAGTTTAAAAAAGATATTCGCCTGTACTTTATTAGCCCAAGTATTTTTGAATTAGGAACAGCTCCAAAATCACGACTATCATGAGAATTGCCTCTATTATCTCCCATTACAAAATATTGACCCTGAGGAACTGTACAAGACTCACTAGCACTACACTGTGTAATTTTTCTTAAATTATAAGTTCCATTCCCAAGGATATAGTCTTCTTTTATAATCTCGCCATTTACCACTAATTGAAGTTTATCATTTTCAATGTGTTCAAAATAGAAAGTATCACCACCAACTGCGATAACTCTTTTTACTAATTCATGGACCTTTTCATCTTCATCATTAATTATTCCATCATAATTAGTATCTACTTTATCATCATATAAACTTACAACTACAATGTCACCTCTTTTTGGTGTACCTAAAGCTTGAACAATTAAGCGGTCATCATTAACCAAAGTCGGTAACATCGAAGATCCATCAACTACAACAGGGTAAAAAGCTACCATAAAAAACACTTGAACAAATAATACAGCGATATTAAGAAGGAAGAAAAAATCTATTATTTGATAATAATAATTAAGATATTTTCTACCTAATTTAAAGAATTTAAAGACACTAATAGAAACTACCAAAAGAAACGAAATAATTAATGCAACTATAATATACGCTTCTTTTACAAGTTGTATTTTATTTATTTTTAATACAAAAAATAAAAATAAGAGTAATGCACTAATTTCTAATGCAATTGCTTTATTTATTACCTTTCTAATGGGAACTTCTTTAAACATATAATACCTTCTTAATATTCTAATACATCATCTAATTCATCTATTGTTATTAAAACAGTTCTTTGTTTACCCGCAACTCCTTCACTTACTACTCCTAACGCTTCAAGAGCATTCATGATATTCTGAGCACGGTTAAATCCAATTCCAAATTCTTTTTGGATTCTATTAATGGATGCACTGTCGTTTTCAACAACAAATCGAGCAATAATAGGGAAGTATTCATCTCCTCTACCATCTTCATCCATTCTTTCTTCTCTTTCCATTTTACTTGTAAGTTCTTCTTTAGAGAACATAAAGTTTGGTTCATAATTTTCTTTCACATAATCAGTAATAGCTAAAATTTCTTCTAAACTAACAAATGCACCTTGAACACGAAGTTCATTTACACCATCAGAATAAAGCATATCACCTTTACCTAGTAATTTATCTGCACCAGCTCTATCTAAGATTGTCATTGAGTCAACTTGTGAGTTAACTGCAAAAGCAATTCTTGTTTGCATATTAGCTTTAATAGTACCTTTAATTACATCAGTACTTGGTCTTTGTGTAGCCATAATTAAGTGAATCCCAGCTGCTCTTGCTTTTTGAGCTAAGCGTTGAATATATTCTTCTACACTACTTGCAGCAATAAACATTAAGTCTGCTAATTCATCAATCACTACAACTATGTAAGGAAGTTCAGCTAAACCTTCTTCTACTGCATATTGATTATATGAGGTTATATCTCTTCTTTTACATGCTTTAAATAATTCATATCTACTTTGCATCTCATCAACTGCCCATTTTAAGGCAGCTGTTGCAAGTTTAGGATCATTTATTACTGGTGTTGCAAGATGAGGAATATCTTCATAAGCAGAAAACTCAATTAATTTTGGATCAATTAAAACTAATCTGACTTGATCAGGTGAAGCTTTATAAATAATACTAGTAAGAATTGAATTAATACACACACTCTTACCACTACCCGTTGTTCCTGCAACTAATGCATGTGGCATTGCAGTTATATCTAAGTCAATAAAATTCCCTGCTATATCAACACCTAAAACTACATTAAGTGGATTATTATCATTTAGAAAATCTTTATTGCTTAATAACTCACCCAATAAAATCTTATCTTGAACAATATTAGGAACTTCAATTCCAACAGTAGATTTGCCCGGAATTGGTGCTTCAATTCTAATTGATCTACCTTCAAGATTCATTTGCAAGTTTCTTTGAATGCCTTTAACTTTCTCTACTTTAACTCCAGCATCTAATTTAATTTCAAATTGAGTTACAGAAGGTCCCTTAGTATAATGAACTACTCTACCACCAATTCTAAAATCTTTTAAGGTTCTATCAATAATTTCTTTTTGATAGTTAACACTTGAATAATCACTCTTTTGAATAGGTTGTCCTCTTTTTAACAAACTAATTGGCGGAGCATTATATTTCCTTGATTTTTTCTTGCCTTTAAATGCAGTTTTTATTCTTGAAGTATCATATGCTTCAAGAACATTATTAGGTTTTTGAACTTCTTTAGTTCTTTCAATCTCCCTAGTGCTCTTAAGCTCAACTTCTCTATTATTATAATTATTTGAAGAATGCACACTTTCGTTAAAATCATATTCATCATCTGCTGGTAAATCTCTTAATTTACCTAATTCTTCTTTAGACTCATAATATTCTTCTTCAGTGTATTCTTCAATGCCGTCTTCTTCAAACTGCATTTTTAATGACTGTGTATCGTTATCTTCTCCATCATTTTCATCAAGTGTTTTTGGTTTAACACCTTGAATTTGAGTAAACTCATAGTATTTTGTACCATGCATTTGTTCTAACTCTGCATCTGTTTTTAGTCTTTTATCTCTTAACCCTTCATATTGAGATCCACGATTGCCATACCTAACATATGGAAAAGAAGGAATATCCTTAACTTTTTTCCCATGAAATGAAGAAACAAATTGTTCAGACTTAAACTTCTTCTCTTCTATTTGTCTTTCTTCAGTAGGCTTCTCTGGTTTTTTATCAATATCAATCTTTGCAATATAAAAATTCCTTTTTCCCATACTATTCCTCCACTTGTAAATTCTCTAATTCCATTATCGACTTCTCAACTTCAATATTAGCACTTCTTTCTTCATTAAAGACAGATTTGCTATATACTTTATTGGTCTCATCACCAACTACCTCAATTACTAAACTTCCAATTTTATTAGTTACAGCAACTAGGGTTGTGGAAATCATAAGCTTTTTAACCCAATACGCGGGATTAAATACATTTAAAACCGAAAGAGCAATCTTCCAAGGTTTGTTTAATTTAGTAGCTGCTTTTACAGCTTTGTTTTCGTCAATCTTCTTTTTCATATCAAGGATTTTCAAAATATACGCAATCCTTAATTTCTTAAACGGTTTTAAAACAGGGCCTTTAAATAAGGAATCCACTCTATTAGTAATATAATGATTCAACATCATCAACTCATCAATACTCAATTCATAAATCGGATATTTTGAATCTGGAAAATATTCTTTTGCAATTGCATTAATTAATTCCCATGATATTTCTTTCACATCATTTATTTTCTCAGCAGTACTTTTAGTAGCACTATCTACCAAGTACTGATTCTTTGCGCTTTTAATTAGTCTTTCAATTCGCTCCATACTTATATTTTCTTTATTTACTTCAACCTTCTTCTCTTCCTTTTTTAAAGAAGCAATTACAAAGGTGAAATAAATTAAAAAGCATAGGAGAAAACCAAACACTATACCAAAAATTAAAACAATAAGATTATCAAATTGGAATTTAGAAAATAAGTTTCTAAAAAATGTTCTGATTGCTTCAATAATGCCTAGATACATAAAACACCTCTTTCAATAATCTTATCTATTATTTTACTATAAAAAACAACCTTTTGCAAGTAATCATAAAATATATATTTATTCTAGACAGTATCTTAGTTTTATGTTAATATATGAAAGATAGCGAGGTAAAATATGAAAAAAGATTTTTTAATAGCAGTAGATTTGGATAATACCTTAGTCTATGAATTTGATAAATATGATAAACAAAGTTTTAATCTTTTAAGAGAATTAAGTAAAACAAACCATGTCGTTATTGCAACAGGTAGACCATATAGATCTTCAAAATATTACTATGATTTGCTTGGACTTGATACTCCAATCATTAACTATAATGGAGCTTTAGTTCATCATCCTATAAATAAGACATTTGAAAGTTCAAAAATAACTGTGGATAAAAATGTAATTTTTAAACTAATTGAAGATAATAAAGAAATAATCCATAATGTATTTTGTGAAGTAGGAGATGATATCTATTTATTAAGGGAAACAAAGGAAGTTATTCCTTTCCTTCATGCAGAAGGTGGAAGTCTAACAATTGGCGACTTAAAAGAAACACTTAAAGAAGACCCAAATGGCGCTATAGTAATGGCTAATAATGGCACTGAAGAAATATTAGAAAAATATATTCAAGATACATACCGTGGTTCAATTAATATTAGATTTTGGCATGTACAAGAGATAGCTGTAGCAGAAATATACAGTCCTCTAACTTCAAAAGGCAATGCCTTAAATTTAGTGAGAAAATACTATAATATTCCAAGAGAAAAAATTATTGCTATTGGTGATGGCCATAATGATATTGAAATGATTGAGTTTGCAGAATATGGTGTTGCTATGGCAAATGCCCATCCAGAGTTATTAAAAGTAGCAAAATACAAAACAGATACAGTTTATAATAATGGTGTCTATAAATTTTTATCAGATTTCTTTAAGATTAATAAAGAGCAAGAAAACTAATTTTCTTGCTCTTTTTATTTACTATTTAAATATATTTGATCTATTAATTATCGTCTTATGTTGATAATAATAATTATCTAAAAATATTCTTGGTAAGAACGATGTAGGGATTACCCTTATTTCAATAATCTCTGATTTAGAATTTGCAGTTGCTGTATTAGCTTCAATTTGAAGATATAAAATATAATACTCAAATGTTGGATATACAGTATGACCAGTTACATCTGGATAGTAAGTTAAGACATTCCTTTGATCATATAATCTTGCGATTTTCCATGTTTTTAAATCATGAGACATATTAGCACGGTATGTTACCTCCCCACTAGAATGGGTTAAATTATCCCATGTAAACTCAATCATTTCATTTTGGTTTACATAAATAGGCTCAGTTATTGCTTGCCCTTGATATTTTAAATTAAGAGCATCAATTTTTTCATAAGAAGCAATTCTTATACTTGTCGAGAAACCACTACCTTTAGAATCTGTAGCTAAAACCCTATAATAATTATTTGAATAATTATTTGGGAATTTATAAATAGCAGTTACTTTGTTTCCACTTTGACTAATAGTTGCTTCTACATCACGCCATTGATCTTGGTTTGATGATGTTTGTAGTTTATAAGTAATATCCTCATCTGAATTTAGAGCATTCCATTTAAACACTACTTCATCACCAGCATATGTGCTTCCCGAATAAGAGAAACTAGTAATAGGCCCAATGTTTTCTTTAACATTCAATATATAAACTTCTGAATCTTGACTACTAATATTGTTTTTCACATTAAAGTAAACATAAAGTATATCCGATTCACCAATAAGGATGTTTGTGGAATGGGTATTTCCTGATAAATTAACTGAAGCACCATTCTTCACAAAATTATCTCCATCAGTTGAAGTATAAACAGTATATACTAAGTCATCTCCAAAATTAGGAACAATTTTTTCCCATTTAAGAGTTAAGTTTGTATTATAGAATAATGTATCGCCAAAAACAATTTCAGGTAAGTTTCCAACTGGAATCAAATTAGCTGGTGTTGCAGTAGTTGTAGATAAACTAGCTCCTGCACCAATTGTATTTGTTCTTGAGATTGCCTTAACTCCATAATAATAATTTTTACTTGTACTTATATTATCAATATAATGGATCTTACCATTTATTTCCTTCTTACCAATAACTTCTATTAATTCAGAAACATCATAAGTAAGTGGTGATTCACTTCTATAGATTGCATATGTCTTGGCAGCATCCATACCATCAAAGTCAATTCTATAACCAGCTTGTGTCTTTCCAAGTTTAAAATTCTTAACAGCAGGAAGATTTACTGGATCCATTGTTCTTACTTCAGGTAAGATTGCATCCCTATACCACATTTCATTTTTCACATTATGCATATTATGATAATATGCAGCGGATGAAGGACGAAGTGAACTGTATAATTGGCTAAAACTAAAGATAACTTGTCCGTTTACATTTGAAAGTCCACTTGCAAATTGAACTTCATTTGCAAATTCTCTTCTATCATGAGTCCACCCATTTCCTGAAGCTCCACCTGCAGTGTATAGAGCAGTACCAATATATAGATTTACATTTGTATGTTTTAATGCTCCATTCCACCATTCTACAATATCACCATGAGGTGCAGCGTTTAAGTCAAATGACCAATATACTTGCGGTACAATATAGTCAATCCAATCATTATTTACCCATTTTAGCGTATCTGCATAAAGTGGAGCATCATAATGTGAATATCCTGAAGAGTTTGATGCAAGTGGATAAGTTAAATGACCATTGTTATCATATTGATAACTACCAGCCGGAACATAAGAACCATTTCTATAAATTCCACTTGGTGAAATACCTAATTGAACAGCTTTTTGATTAGCATCATTATAATTAGACATAGCTTCATGTAAATCTTCAATAAATATATCTATTTGTTTTCTTCTAAAATTAGCTACACTTAAATTTTCTGTATTATATAGTGCTCTTGTAGCACTATCGTCTACACCATTTTCATAAAAATAATCATCGAAGTGAATACCATCAATATCATAGTTTTCCACAACTTCCATTACTGTATCAATCAAGAATTCTCTTACAGCAGGACTACCTGGATTTAATATAACATTTTGGTTACCACTTAATAAATTGCTTACACTTGATGCAGGATTATGTGCTGGAAATTTCGCAGCAATAGATTCAGGTGTTCCTGCTCCTACTCTATAAGGATTCATCCATGCATGGAATTCAATCCCTCTTCTATGAGATTCACCAATCATCCATTCAAGCGGATCGAATTCATCAAAATCAACCCCTGAGAAATTTGGTGATAATCTATTTAAACTAGATTTATACATTGCGTCGTGATGAGTACGAACATGAAATATTATTGCATTCATATTGTAATATTCCATCGTATCAAAAACTCTCATCATTTCAGCTTTATATTGATCTTCATTTGCATATGTTGCAATATCGCCTACTACATTACTAACCCATACAGCTCTAAAACTAGTATCAGGTTCAATATACTCTGCAGGCATCAAAATTTGTGTACTTGTTCCTCTATAAGTGATATAACCCCCACCCCATTTAGGAATCGGAACCATATCAGCTGCTTTTACAGAGAAAGTAATACTTGTAAATATCGCCAACATAAAAAACAGTGACAACATTATCTTCTTCATAGTTTTCATTTTCTTCTCCTCTTTTTTTTACTAATTAACCTTAGATATTATAACATTTTTTGACCAAAATGTAAACCTTTTTATATTAGCCAATAATAAACTAAAATGACAAAAAAAGGGAACTTATTTATTCCCTTTCTTGGTATTCTTATTTGCATTCTCAGTTAACTCTTTAGAAATCTCAGTCAATATGTTTCTTTCTAAATCCTTATGATCAATCAAACTTTTATAAGGTTTTTGATTTTCTTTACCTTTTTTTCGATTCATAATATCACCTAATTAATTTTATGAATCAAAATATAATTTATTCAAAATTGTTTAACAATTCAATTATTTTAGAATACTCATATCCTTTATTCATTAATTTACTAATAATTTGTGATCTTATTTTATAATCAATAACTTCATATTTATTAATTTGTTTAGTAAGTTCTTTTTCTAGTTCTTCATCGCTTTCATCAATATATTCAATACTATTAATATTGCTAGTAATAATTTCTGTACTAAAACCATCTCTAAGTAATTTTTGGTAAAGCAAAAGTTTTTGTTTTTTTAAAGGATAATTTCTGTATCTAGGTAGGATATTATCTAGTAATTCTTCAATTACCATTTCTTCTTTCATATAATCATACTTCCTAACTGTAGAACTAATTAAATCTTCATCTAACATTTTTTGCTTTAGTTTTTCTTCCAAAACTCTTGGACCTTTTCTTGTTCTCATTACATAATCAAGTAAAGAATTTACAAGAGCCTCATCATCTAAGTAACCTAAATTTTGAATATTTTCAATTATAACTTCAGCTAATTCAAGACTACATTCTTTATCTATTAAATACTTTCTAACTTCATTTACACTTCTTGCTTGATATGATAAATAATTTATCGCTTTATTCATAAGCGAATTTTTATTTTCTTCTGCTTCAATTAATGCAAGTTCATCTTTTTCAAGTTCTTTACCTTTAAAGATTGAATATTTGATGATGGTTTCTTCACTAAAAGAATACTTATTCTCGGTTGTTTCAACTCTATATTTTGTTTTTAGTTTTCTAACACTTAAAACAAGTTCTTTAGTCATAAGTGAATCCTTCTCCACTCACTTCATTTGCCCTAACAACAAAGAAAAATGCATTTTCATCAACTCTATTGATAATTGTTTTTAGCTTATTGTATTCATTTGAATTTAAAACACATAAAAGCATCTCTTGTTCATTTTTAGTATATTCACCAATAACTTTTATGGTTGTTAAACCTCTTTCAAAATCATCAAGAATATGTTTCTTAATTTCATCATTATTTTTTGAAATAATATAAACAGCTCTTCTATTAAACCCACTATATACAACACTATCTATTACTAATCCTGCTAGGAATGTAAATATGATAGCATATAAAAATGAATCTAGCGTTGTAACACCTAAGAGGATACCAGCTACAATTACTGCTCCATCTAGAATATATAGACTTGTGGAAAAAGAAGTATGGAAATACTTAAAAAATATCTTTTGAACAACTTCAGTTCCTCCTGTGGTTCCTCCAAATTTAAGGACAATTCCAAGACCTATTCCGGATAAAACAGAAGCAAACAAAACAATTAAAACCATATCTAAATTTAATATTTGGGCTTCAAAGTTAAATGCCTTATAGACAAGTTCAAATATATAGATAAATAACGGAAAAATTATTGATCCATAAACAGTTTTTATTAAGAAATCTTTTCCTAGTAAAAACAAGCCAATTATAAGCAAAATGATATTTACAACTAAGATTGTTATTGCTGGGTCAAAGCCATTAATTAGATTTTTTAGAATAATCCCAACTCCAGATACTCCACCAATAACCAAGTTTTTTGGATTTAAGAAAAAACTAAAAGCAAATGATGCAATAGCAACACCTAAAGTTATATATAAAAATTCAGATATTTTTTTCTTAGCAAATAATTTTTCCTTATCCATTTTTACCTCACATTAAATTTAGATTTTAAATATGCATTCACAAACCCATCTAGATCTCCATCCATTACAGCATTGACATTTCCAACTTCATAACCAGTTCTACTGTCCTTAACTAAGCTATACGGGTGAAAAGTATATGTTCTAATTTGACTTCCAAAACTATTAAGCAAACCACTATCAGTTAGTTTTTTAATTTTTTTATCGTTTTCTTCTTGTTCTAGCTGATATAGTTTAGATTTTAAAATCTCAAAAGCCCTCTCACGATTTTGCATTTGACTTCTTTCATTTTGACAAGTTACAACTACCCCTGTTTTCAAATGAGTAATTCTTACAGCAGAATCGGTTTTGTTGACATGCTGTCCACCAGCACCACTTGCACGATAAGTATCTACTCTTATATCTTCAGGTTTTATTTCAATATTAATATTTGCATCAATTTGTGGAGTAACTGTAATAGAAGCAAAAGATGTGTGGCGACGACTATTACTGTCAAAAGGTGAAATTCTGATTAATCTATGAACTCCTTGTTCACTTTTTAGGTAACCATAAGCTTTCTCGCCTTTTATCAATAGTGTTGCACTTTTAATACCTGCTTCATCACCATCTTGATAATCAATTACTTCAATTCCAAAATTACTTCTTTCTGCATATCTTTTATACATCCTAAGTAACATACTAGCCCAGTCTTGGGACTCAGTACCACCTGCACCAGGATGTATATCAATAATTGCATCTGCATCATCGTACTCATTACTTAAAAGAATTTCTACTTCAAACTTGGATAAATTTTCTTCTAAAACACCAATAACTTCAGTTATTTCTTCAAGCAAACTTTCTTCTTGATGCATCTCAAAATATAATTCTAATTCCTCTAATTTACTAATTAAATCAGTAAGACCATTAAACTTATTTTTTTTACTATTTAATTCTTTTATTATCTTAGCAGCTTTATTTGGATCATTATAAAAATTAGGATTATATGTAAGTTTTTCTAACTCTTCTATTTCATTATTTAAAACATCCAATTTCACAACCATTTGAAGTTCTGTAATTCGAGTTTTAAAATCTTCAATATAGCGAACAATTTCATAATTCTCCATAATTAGTTAGCTACCTTCCACAACAATTTTTATATTTTTTGCCAGAGCCACAAGGACAAGGTTCATTTCTTCCAACCTTATTTGAGACCGCTTGTGTTCTTCTTCTTGTATCTTCTTCTTTACCACTAGATGTTGAAGTTGGCTTAATAACAGTCTCACGTTCTAAATTATCTCTAATTTGAGCACGGTTAACATATTTTACAGCATCATTTTCAATTGACATAATCATTGATTCAAACTTTTCAAAACCAATTTCTTGATATTCACGAAGAGGATTGATTTGTGCATAAGCTTGAAGTCTAACAGCTTGACGAAGCTCACTCATTACATCAATATGTTCCATCCAATATGTATCTACAACTCTAAGCAAGACAACCTTTAAGAATTCACGATATAATTCTGTAGGGAATTGTTCTTTCTTTTCATTCAATAATACTTTACATTTTTCTAAGAAGAGATCACATGCGGCTTCCATATCTAAATCAACAAACTCTTCTTTATTAATATATCCAAGCGGAAAATATATTCCGTCAACTTCTTTGAAAAATTTATTTACATCTAAAACAGGTTTCTTTTCATCAGTCATTGTATTACCAATTATTCTATAACCTGTATTATCCATCATCTTTAAAATGATATCAGTAATATCGTCTAAAAACAAAATATCTGATCTTTGTTTGTAAATAATTTCTCTTTGTTTTCTTAATACTTCATCATATTCTAAAACAGTTTTACGGCTATCGTAGTTATTTCCCTCAATTTTCTTTTGGGCGTTTTCTACAAACTTAGAAAACATCTTTGATTCAAGAGGTACCTCTTCGCCTTGTTGGTTTACAATTAAACCAAGCATTGCTTTAAATCTATCACTACCGAAACGTTTTAATAGTTCATCTTCTGCAGATAAATAAAATCTAGTATAGCCAGGGTCACCTTGACGTCCTGAACGTCCTCTTAACTGATTATCAATACGTCTTGCTTCATGTCTTTCAGTACCAATAACTGCAAGCCCACCAAGTTCAACAACTCCAGGTCCTAACTTAATATCAGTACCACGACCTGCCATGTTAGTTGCAATAGTTACTGATTTTTGGTAACCAGCTTTCGCAACTATCTCCGCTTCTCTTTCGTGTTGTTTCGCGTTTAATACATCGTGAGGAACACCTATTTTAGTAAGCAGTTCAGATAACAACTCACTTGATTCAATTGATACTGTACCAACTAATACAGGTTGACCACGGTCATATCTTTCTTTAATATCTTTTGCAATCGCAGCATATTTTGCTTTCATTGTTAAAAACATTAAATCTTTTTCATCTTTTCTAATAACAGGAAGATTTGTAGGTACTTCTACAACATACATATTATAGATATTTCTAAACTCTTCTTCTTCAGTCTTAGCTGTACCAGTCATACCTGCTAATTTTTTATACATTCTAAAATAATTTTGGAAAGTAATAGTAGCAACAGTTCTTGTTTCTTTCTTTATTTCCACATTTTCTTTTGCTTCAATTGCTTGATGTAAACCTTCTGAATATTGACGACCATGCATAAGACGTCCAGTAAATTGGTCAACTATAATAACTTTATTATCTTGAACAACATAGTCAATATCTCTTTGCATTATATAAGTTGCACGTAGAGCATTATTTATATGATGTAGTAAATTTACATATTGAACATCATAAAGATTTTGGATACCAAAAAATCTTTCAGCCTTTTCCATACCTTGCTCAGTTAAAACAACATGTCTTGTTTTTATATCAACTTCATAATCGCCTTCTTGAAGTCTTTTCGCAAGTAAACTAGCTTGTTTATATAAATTACCAGTATTCTTTGCTCCACCAGAAATAATTAATGGTGTTCTAGCCTCATCAATTAAAATCGAGTCAACCTCATCAATAATAGCAAAATTAAGTTCCCTTTGAACCATTTGCTCTTTATAGGTAACCATATGATCTCTTAAATAATCAAATCCTAATTCATTGTTTGTGGAATAGGTAATATCACAATTATAGGCAGCACGTTTTTCTTCAGGTGAAAGTTCACGTAAATTAAGTCCTACAGTAAGGCCTAACCACTTAAATAACTCACCCATTTCTCTTGCATCACGACTAGCAAGATATTCATTTACCGTTACAATATGAACTCCCTTACCTTCTAAAGCATTTAAATATGCAACCAAAGTAGAGGTAAGAGTTTTACCTTCACCAGTTTTCATTTCCGCAATATTTCCACCATGCATTGCAAGTGCACCCATTAATTGCACATAAAACGGAGTCATTTTCAAAACTCTAGTTGATGCTTCTCTAACTGTTGCAAATGCTTCAACTAAAATATCATCAATAGTTTGCCCGTTGGCAAGACGATCTCTAAATTCTACAGTTTTAGCTTTTAGCTCCTCATCCGTTAATTTGTTATATTCTGATGCTTTTGCATCAATCTTATCTGCTATTTTACTTACTCGTTTTAATTCTTTGTAACCACTATCAAATAAACCTTTAAACACAAGAATCTTCCTTTCTATACCTAAAACAAAAATATAGCAAGTTGCTATTTTTATTTTATACTTATATTAATAATACCATTTTTTGCACTTTTATTCAAGAAATTAATCATTCGTATTATGACATATTAACACTCTTTAACCAAAAAAAGTGATGAGCACAAATTCTCCTCATCACTTATTATACTACTTTTTACGTCTAATAAACATGAATAATGCAAATAGACCAGCGAACAAAGTGAAACTATAGTTAAGTTTTTTACACGAAAATAGAGAATCTTCCCCTTTATTAATTTCTTCATAAATAGGGTTAACTTCTAAATCGCTAGTAATGTTACTTAAATCTTTGTCCCATTCTTTAAATTCATATCCTTCTAATTTAGGTGGATTAGGTGGGGTTATTGCACTTCCATGAGCTACATTAATTGTTTCTATTAAATTACCATCACTATCATAAAATTTCACAAAATAAGTATTTTTAGTATAAATTGCATCTACTCTAATGTCTTTTGTTATATTTGTAAAATCAGTAATACTCCAAACAGGACTAATCTTATCATATCCTACTTTAGTAGGAATTTTTGGTATTTCAAAATTAAAATCGGATGCAAAACTTGCTAATAAATAATTATCTATATAAAAACTAATACTGTAAACAGGTTTTGGATCAGGTGGTAAAATAGTTGCATAACTTTCTTTTCCTAATGAATTAGTATAGCTCATTGCTTTGATACCATATGTATAACCATGACTATCTAAATCAATATAGCTAACTTCATTTCCACCAACAATTGCAAAGATTTCATCTTCACTAAAGTCCATTGCTAAACCATCTACTTTAAATATAATATAAAATTTAGCACCATCTAACTTATCCCAGCTTAACTGATCTCCTTTTATCTTAAAATTACTAATCTCACCTGGAATAATTTCAGCCATTGTTCTGATCTCTGGTAAATATCTTTTTGTAAACCAAATATCTCTACCAATCGTTTGTAAATTTCTAGAAGAATTTGTAGACTGATTATTATAAGCGCCTTTTAAATGTTTATAAGCATAAAAGCTAACTCCTCTTACATTTTCTAGTTCTTCCACATAACTTAATTGTTTGTATAATTGATCTTCTGTATTTGTCCAAGAAAATCTATTTGCTTCTTCAGCTTGATAAATTCCAATCCCAGAATATAAATTAACATCTAAATTAGCAAAAACCTTATTCCACCAATCCATTAATTTATAATAAGATGCAACAGAATGATCCGTTGCCCAATAAGATTGAGGAATTAAATAATCAATCCAACCTTCAACTGCCCATTTTAAACTATCTGCAAACAAATAAGAACTATAATGCATTTGACCTCCAGTATCTGAACCCGTAGTTATTGGTTTGCCATTTTCATCATATGTTACAATTCCATTACCATTTTTATAAATACCAGTTGGTGAAATGCCTAATTGTACATGCTTTCCATTTTGTTCATTATAATTGCTAATCTCATTATGCAAACCTTCAATAAATAGATTTACTTGTTCTCTTCTCCACTCTGCTTTATCATAAGCACTTGAAGTATTATAATTACCTGGATAAGTTAAAAATGTAACTTGATCTGGTTCATCAAGAATTGTTTTAGCTCCAGTTAGTTCTCCATTTGCACCTAAATTTGTATAAAAGTAATCATCAAAGTGAATTGCATCAACATCATAATTCTCAATAACTTCCATCACAGTATCAATTAAGAACTCTCTAACATTAGGTAGGCCAGGATTAAGTAGACCATAATTCAGTAAATTTTTACTATCACTTGCAGGATTAACTGCAGGTAAAGCAGTTGCATATTGGCCAGAACTAACCCTATAAGGATTCATCCAAGCATGAAATTCATAACCTCTTTTATGACATTCTTCTATTAACCATTCAAGTGGGTCAAACTCATCAAAGTTAACATTTCTCCAGTAAATTGATAATGGGTTTAAATCAGATTTATATAAGGCATTATTATGAGTCCTTATATGAAAAATCATTGCATTTAAGTTAAATCTTCCCATTACAGAAAAAACTGTTTCCATTTCGGATATAAATCCATTTTTACTATAATAAGTACCAACATCACCAGTAATATTAGTTATCCAAACTGCCCTAAACTCTTTATTAAAAGTAAGGTTTTTAGGAACTTCATTGGCATAACTAATACTACTTAAACTTAAAAAACTAATTATTAATAATAATAAACTTAAAATTTTTTTCTTCATCGATATCCTCTCATTTAACTTATCACCATTATATCAAAGATAATTTACTTTTAAAAGACAAAGGTGGATTTAAAATCCACCTTAAAATTATTTCCTACGTTTAAATACTAAGAATAAAAGTGCAAGTCCAGAGAATAATACAAAACTGTAGTTTAACTCTTTACATGAGAAAACCGTCTTAGGACTTTCATTTTTTATCTCTTCATAAACAGCATTTATTTCTAAATCATCTAAAACTTCATCAAACTCCGTATCCCAATTTTTAAATCTATACCCATCAACTTTCGGAGCTGTAGGGCTTGCAGCCTTAGTTCCATGAGCAGTAAGTACATCATCTATTAAGTTACCATCCATATCATAGAATTTCACATTATACATATTAAGTGTATAAATTGCATCAATTCTAGTGTCTGTTTTTAAATTCTTAAATTCAGTTATACTCCAAACAGGATCAATTCTATCATAACCTTCTTTGTTTGGAATAGCGGGTAATTCAAATGCTTGATTCGACTTATGGGTTGCAATTAATTCATCATCAACATAGAAACTTAGATTAACTCCTTTTGTTTGGATAACTCCTTCTCCAAGTGTGTTAGAATGACTCATTGATCTTACACCATAAACATAATCGCCGCTTACATTATCAGTATAAGTAATAACTTCATCTTTACTTGAAAATATCTTAATTATTTGACTATTATCAAAAGTCACATTGTTAGTTCCTCTATATAAAACATAGAATTTCGCATCTCTCATTTTATCAAATGATATTACATTCTGATCCTCTTGATATTCTACATACATATTAGTTACCTTTGCTGGTGTGATTTTATCAAAGGTTCTAATTTCTGGTAATAATGCTATATCAGTCCATGCTTGCTCTTTAACTTTTGAGAATGCTTTTGTTAATTGGTTACTAGTTGCATTTGTCCTTGTCATTTTAATATGCTTATATGAGAAAATACTATGACCTCTAACATTTTCTAAACTTGAATTAAACTTAACTTGATCAATTGCTTGATTTTCACTAGTATACCATCCATCGGATGAACTAACCGTAGCCGCTTTATATAAACCCATCCCTGAATATAAATTTACATCTGAATATTTTAAAGCAGCATCCCACCATACCATTACATCAGCAAACGCAGCAGATGGTTGTTCAAAAGCCCAGTAACTTTGGGGAATTATATAATCAATCCAACCCTCATCAATCCATTTTTTTGTATCAGAAAACAAATATGCATCATAATGTGAGAAACCATTTGTATTTGAATACAGTGGATAAGTTAAATGTCCTTGCTCATTATAAGTAAAATCAGTCAAAGGTACATAACCACCATTTCTATAAATTCCACTTGGGGAAATTCCAAGTTGTACAAAACGATTATTTAATTCGTTATAAGTAGACATTTCATTGTATAATTGCTCAATAAATAAATCTACTTGTTTTCTTCTAAAATTATCAACCGATAAACCTTCAGAATTATATTTAACTCTTGTAGTATAATCATCAACACCTGTAATATAGAAATAATCATCAAAATGAATTGCATCTACATCATAATTTTCAATGATCTCCATAACAGAATCAATAATGAAATCTCTAACCCTAGGTTCACCTGGATTAAGTATCATATTATTATCAACTTTTAATATCATCTCTGGATCACTTGCAACATTAACACTTGGTTGTGTTGCAGCAAATTCATCTTTTGTACCAGAATAAGTAGATAATCTATATGGATTTAACCAAGCATGAAACTCTATTCCTCTTTTATGAGATTCATCTATAATATATTCTAGGGGATCAAATACATCAAAATCAACATTCCTATAATAAGATGCAACAGGATTTAACTCTGATTTATATAAAGCATTATTATGAGTTCTAACATGAAATATAATAGCATTCATATTAAAGTATTCCATAGTATCAAGAACATCATTAATTGCACTCTTATATTGAGATACATTTTGATAACTAGGAAAATCACTAACTAAATGAGAAACCCATACAGCTCTAAAATCTCTATCTTGAACAATATACTCATCAGGAATCATAACATCAATGTTTGTTCCTCGATACTTCACATTAGCGCCACTTGCTGTTTTGTAAGGAACAAAATTAACTGCACTAACGAAAACGCTTACTAAACTAAATAACAAAACTAATAAGACTAAAAATCTTTTCTTCATACTTCTTCCTCTCTTATGTATATTATACCAAAAATCGACTCAAAATGGTAGAAAAAGTTTAGCCAATCTTTGCCTTTAAGGCCTATACTTTACTAGCATAATATGATAATATAATTATGTGATATAATATTTGTAAAGGAAAAAGAAAATGAAACAAATTACAACACAAAACGAGCTTGACCTTGCATTAAGCAATGATTTTAGTTTAATTTTATCCAAAACTAATGGCTGTTCAGTATGTGGAGCAATAAAACAAAGACTAGAGTTAATTGAAGATACTTATAAAGATATCCCTTTCTATGAAATCTATATTGAAGACTTACCTACATTTCAAGGACAATATTTAGTGTTTACAGTACCTACAGTGTTAGTTTTTGAAAAAGAAAAAGAACTCTTAAGAGAGTCTAGATTTGTAAATATCAGAAATATTACCAAATTATTAGATAACATCAAAAATTAAACAAAGGAGCAAATTGCTCCTTTTTGATTTTTCTTAATGATTAGTTTCAAGTATTCCATAAGTAAGATCGCTTCTTATATAAACTACACTAACTTTATTTGTTTCTGAGTTTAAGAAGACGAAGAAATTATGGCCTAACATTTCCATTTGAACAATTGCATCTTCTGTTGTCATTGGCTCTAATTCAAGAGTTTTGTTTCTTACTAAATTCGTTGCCATTAATTCCGATTGCATTTTTTCAAAATCAAAATCAACTTGAGTCGCGTAGTATTGACCAACTCCCGAACGACGCTTCATACTCTTGTAGATTTTTGATTTGTGTTTTCGAATTTGTGATTCTAATTTATCAATAGCTATATCAATAGCACTGTAAATAGATTCCGCATTAACCTCAGCTCTTAAAATAATATTTTTAGTTGGAATTGTTATTTCCACAGTTTGATATTCATCATAAACCTTACAAACTACAGTAGCCTCTAGTTCTTCACGTTTATGAAAATACTGCTCTAGTTTCTGCAATTTATTTTTCGCATACTCCTTAATTGGATTTGATGGCTCAAACTTATTTTTGCCTCGTACAATCACTTTCATATTATCAACTCCTTTGCTTTTGGTCATCTTTATTATAGCATATAAAATTTACAGATGCAAAGTAAATGATGTAATTTTAGTTTACTTGTTTTACTTATTTTTATGCTATTTTTATACATTTACATTGTTATTATTTGAATACTAAAATTATCTTCAATAATTTTTTCAAACATTTCATAATAATTATCTAATTTAAAATCCTCCAAAAAACAAAAGAATATTTCATCTTGATATTTAATTGCATCTCTTAGTAGAAGCTTTAGTTTTGGATTATCATAAACTAAAAAATCTACATCAATCTCCAAATTGATACAATTATCAAATAGATGATAAATAGCAATCACATTCCTTCCTATATAAATATATTCATCTTCTTTTTTATTTTTACAACCAGTACAACTAAAAAATTCAAAAAGATTAAATATATTTCTTTTAATTATACATTTCATACACTTCACCATTTATATATTATTGCAATATATAAAATTTACGAGTATCTAATTTAATATATTATAGAATAATTTGTACTTATGTAAGGGACAAATAAAAAAAATAAAATTAGACCAAGTTATAATTTATATATATTTGTAAATAATAATATTGGGTGAACAAAATGAATAACGATAAAAAACGAAAACGAAATTATGCAAGATTTCTTGAAGAAGTTGCAGATGAATTTCAATTTTCCGATGATGTTTTAAGAAGTGATCATGAAATTGATGATCGCCATTTAATTGATGATTTAGATATCGTAGATGATGAAGATGAAATAATAGAACCAGATAGATAAAAGAGTCGCTAAAACGACTCTTTTTAAACTACAATATTAACTAATTTATTAGGAATAACAATGACTTTTCTAATTTCTTTATTTTCAGTAAATTGTTTTACCTTTTCACTTGCAAGAGCAAGTTTTTCAAGTTCATCTTTATTCATATTAACAGCTACTTCAATTTTATCTCTTATTTTACCATTTACTTGTACAACAACAGTTATATTATTGTCTACTAATACTTCTTCATTATATGTTGGCCAAGTAGCATAGCTTATTGAATTAGTAAAATTCAGAACATTTTGATATAACTCTTCCGTTAAATGTGGAGCAACAGGATTTAATAATTTTAAGAAACCTTCCAAGTATTCAAATGGAACATTTGAATTTTTATAACACTCATTTACAAAAGTCATCATTTGACTTATTGCAGTATTAAATCTTAAATTATTATAATCAGTTGTTACTTTCTTAACAGTTTGATGATATACCTTTTCTAAATCTTTATTTTCATCAACTATATTAGCAATTTCTGTATATAAACGATAAACTCTATCTAAAAATCTTCTTGGTCCTTCTACACCAGATGTAGTCCAAGGTTTTGTAGCTTCAAGTGGTCCCATGAACATTTCATATAATCTTAAAGTGTCAGCACCATATTCATGAACAACATCATCAGGATTAATTACATTACCTTTTGATTTACTCATCTTTTCACCATCTTCACCAAGAATCATACCTTGATTAAATAGTTTTTGGAATGGTTCTTTTGTTTTCACAATTCCACAATCATATAAAACTTTATGCCAGAATCTTGCATATAGTAAATGTAATACCGCATGCTCTGTTCCACCAATATATAAATCAACTGGTAACCAGTAATTTACTAATTCTTGAACTTCTGGTTTACTTAAATCTAAGTAATCACCATTTTCTCTTAAGATGTAGCCTATATAATACCAACAACTACCTGCCCATTGAGGCATAGTATTTGTTTCTCTTCTTCCTTTTACACCATCGCTTCTTACAACATTTAACCAATTCGTTGCATTTGCAAGTGGTGATTCACCTGTTTTACTTGGAACTATTTTTTCCAGTACAGGAAGTTCTAGTGGAAGATCATCTAAAGGTACTAAATCTATTTTTCCATCTTCCCAAATAATTACAGGGAATGGTTCGCCCCAATATCTTTGACGAGAAAAAATCCAATCTCTTAGTTTATAATTTACACTATATTTTCCAATTTTTTTAGCTTCTAAGAACTTAATCATTTTATTGATTGCATCATCTTTATTTAAACCATCTAAAAATTCAGAATTTATATGTAATGCATCACCAGTAAAAGCAGCTTCACTAATATCACCATCTAAAACTGGAATAATATCTAAATTGAATTTCTTTGCAAATTCATAATCTCTTTCATCATGAGCAGGAACTGCCATAATAGCACCTGTGCCATAACTACTTAAAACATAATCAGCAATCCAAATTGGAACTAATTTATTGTTAGCAGGATTTACTGAATAAGCTCCAATAAATACACCAGTTTTATCTTTATTTAAATCAGTTCTATCTAAATCACTTTTGCTTTTCGCAAATTCAATATATTTTAAAACTTCTTCTCTTTGTTCATCACTTGCTATTTTTTTAACTAACTCATGTTCTGGAGAAAGTACACAATATGTAGCTCCAAATAATGTATCAGCTCTAGTAGTAAAGACAGTAAAATCATAATCAGTACCAGCTACTTTAAATGTAACTTCCGCACCTTCGCTTTTACCAATCCAATTTCTTTGCATTTCTTTAATAGATTCTGGCCAGTCAAGATCTTCTAAATCAGCAAGTAATCTTTCTGCATATTTAGTAATCTTTAAAACCCATTGTTTCATAGGTTTCTTAATAACTGGATGGTTTCCTCTTTCAGATACCATTTTTCCATCAATATTTAAAACTTCTTCATTTGCAAGAACAGTTCCTAATTCTTCACACCAGTTTACTTCCACATCTTTAATTTCTGCTAAGCCTAATTCATATAGTTTAGTAAATATCCACTGTGTCCACTTATAATATTTAGGATCACAAGTTGCTATTTCTTTATCCCAATCAAATGACAAACCTAAAATTTGTAATTGGTTCTTAAAGATTTGAATGTTTTTGTCCGTAAATTCTCTAGGATTATTTCCTGTTTCAATTGCATATTGTTCTGCAGGAAGTCCAAATGCATCCCATCCCATTGGATGAAGAACATTATATCCTTGCATTCTTTTCATTCTTGCAATTATATCTGTAGCTGTATAGCCTTCAGGGTGTCCAACATGTAACCCTGCTCCAGATGGATATGGAAACATATCTAATACATAATATTTTGGTTTACTAGGATCAGTTTTTGTCTTAAAAACTTTATTTTCTTCCCAATACTTTTGCCATCTTTTTTCAATCTCTAGATGGTTATAACTCATAATACTCACCTTCGTCTTATTTTTTTATTATAGCTTTACTCATTAAATTAGCATATATATAACTTACAATTACCCCAATAGTGGATAAGAAAGTTAATCCAAATAAATCACCGATTAATGTTAAAACAATATATGGCGTCATTGCATAAATGACTAATTGCCAAATCTTAGCAAATGTGAAGACAGATGCTAATCTAATCCTCTGGAATAATGCTACTAGTAAACTAAAGAACATTAGAAATAATGCTTGAGCTAATAAAAACCCAACTGAATTCATTATTCTAGTTTTTGAACCATGTTCTTCTAGCGCATTATTTACTACTGGAAAAACCTTGTCCCAAAATGCGGAATCATTATTTGTTGCTCCAACAAAATCTAAATTTTCTAATTCACTATAATCACTATATTCTATTTCAATCACATCAAAGAACTGTGTATAATAAACAACTTTATCATTAGAAAATACCATTATAGATCCTATATGTAGTGGACTAATTTCAATTTCTTCAGCTTCTGCTTCTTGAAATATTATTTCAATTGTCTCTGATAGTTTAATCGATAATGGTTCCTCACCAGCTGTTTCCTTTTTTACTAATTTATGATCGATTATCTCATAAGGAATATGTTCGTTCTTTAACTTAGTTCTGATTTCTAATTTATCTTTATAATCTAGGCCAGCGCTAGAAAATATCAAAATAATTGATGGTATTATAGCTAAGAATGCAAGTAGAAAATAATATACAAAAGTTTTAAACCTTGAATCATTTTGATAGTTTGCAATTTTAGCTGGCTGAAATAGTGCTGTTTTAAATCTATTATACAATGCTAGCCCTCCAGTTCTATTTATATATTATATCAAAAATAACATTTCTAATCAAGAAAAACAAAAACATACTTAAACAAATTAAGTAGAACTTATTTTATGTAAGTTCTACATTTATTTCTATATTCTATTTTTTTTTATTTAAGTACACTTTTTCAACAATTAAAAACCCTAGAACAACTATTGCCATAATTAAATGAAGGAGTGAAATAAACGAAAAGAAATAACTAATTCCTTTAAGTAACATCAATACACAATAGATTAAAAATCCAAAGCAAAAAAAGAAATACTTTAGTTTAGAAAATGCATCTATAAGTTTTTCATTTTCAAAGCCTATTTCTAAAATCATAAATAAAACACCAATTGCAATTATCGGAAATGAAACAGTATCAATTATTATAAATGCAATAAACATAATTATTAACAAAAAATTAATTACTAATTTCACAACCCCTTGTTTTCTTAGTTTACCCATAATTCCCCCTACTTTATATAATATTCAATTACTTTATCAACAGAAAAATCTCTTAATTTAAAATGTTTAATCGACATTTCCACAATTTCTTCTAATGAATAGTCAAGTTTTTTTGTATCAGGCATTCTCAAATAATATTTTAAAGAATTTTCTAAACACTTAACACTTACTAAACCGACAATTTCTGTACTTATAATTTCAGTATTAAATCTTTTAGCTTCCATTTTCACAGCTTCAATTGCTTGGTAAAGAGCTGTTTTTTCATAATCTGTTAAGTTCATAGTTACTTGATAGATATCTTTATCATGCAAGTGAGCAGCATTAGCTTGGATATATCTATATCCCCCACCAGAATACCTTACTCTCCTTGCAATTCCAGCAACTTGATTTTTATTTTTACTATTAACATCAATATTAAAAGCAATTAATGGTTTCCTACATCCAACTGCAAATACACCAGCTGTTTCATGAGGATAATTATTACCAAAATCACTATGCCATCTAGGGTCTTGCATTTTTTCCTTTAAACCCTCAAACTCACCTTCTCTTATATCCGGTAGGTTTTCTGTATGAGGTCTAGTTGCACTTTTAGAATATAAGAAGATAGGAACATTTGTTGCTTCATTTATTCTTTTACCTAAATCTTTGCTTAATTCTATACATTCTTCTTCAGTAATATTTTGAATTGGTAAAATCGGAATTACATCTACTGCACCCATTCTTGGATGTTCACCGCTATGTTTTGTAAGATCAATTAGTTTTGTTGCTATTTTTGCACTTTCAACCATCTTTTCTAAAACAATAGTTGCTTCTCCAATAACAGTTAAAACACTTCTGTTATAAGATGCATCCATTTCTAGTTTAACTAAAAAAATATCTTTTTCATTTTCAAATGGACTAATAATTTCCGCCATTATATTATTATTTATACCTTCTGAATAGTTTGGAACAATTTCTATAATCTTTTTCAAAGAATAGTCCTCCTTTTTTCTTAATTATAACATATAATATATCTAAAAAAAAGACAGAAAATTTTCTGTCTTAAATTTCTAGAATACATCCTCCAAAAGTTTCACTTAGTGTAGGATGAGCAAAAATTATATTTTTTGCTTTCTCTATTCCTATATCTGCATTCATTAAAATAGCTGCTTCATGAATAATATCTGATGCATTTGGCCCTAAGATATGAACCCCTAATATTTTATCAGCAAAACTAATTATTTTCACAAATCCATCACTTTCACCGATAGTATGGGCTTTACCATTTGCTTTAAATAAAAACTTATTTACTTTATAATCTACGCCTTTTGCTTCGTCTTCAGTTAAACCAATGCTTGCAACTTCAGGGAAAGTGAAAACACAGTTAGGAATTAAGTTAAAATCAATAGCCCTATCTTCACCTAAGATATGACTTAAAACTTTATAACCACTATATGTTGCTGTATGAGCTAGCATCATCTTACCAGTTACATCACCAATAGCATAAATATTATCAATGTTAGTTTTGAAGTTATTATCTACTTCAATTCCTTTATGTGAGTAATTAATACCAACATCTTCTAGACCTAAGCCATCTACATTAGGACGTCTTCCAACAGACACTAATACTTTATCATAGACTGTATGGATAATTTCACCTTTAGAATTAAAATATACTTTATTATCCTCTATTCCAACAACTGAAGATGATGTATAAATTTTAATTCCACTATTTTTTAAATAAGCAGTAAGTCTTTTAGAAACTTCTTTATCAATCATCGGCAGGATTCGATCTTGTGCTTCAATCACTTCCACATTTGAACCATAGTATTTAAAAATGCTTGCAAGTTCAATCCCAATAACTCCACCACCAATAACCACTAAGTTTTTAGGCACTTCATTAATGTTCAACATTTCCGTTGAACTTACTACATTTTTATTATCAAAACCTGGTAATCTTAAATTAATCGAACTAGATCCTGTTGCAATAACTATAAAATTTGCACTATATACTTCTTCATTAACTTCTACTTCATTTTTAGAAATCAATTTAGCTCTACCATATATAGTTTCAACTTTTTGTGTCTTTAGCTGAAAGTTTATTCCGCTATGAAGTGTATTTACAACTTCATTCTTTTTTTCTCTAGCCTTTAAATAATCAAATTCATAGTTACTACATATACCAAATTCTGAATAAGATTTTATGTCTTTTAATATTTTTGCACTATGATAAAGGGTTTTTGTAGGAATACAACCATGATGAAGACAAGTCCCCCCAACAGCCTTCTCTTCAATTAATAATGTACTTAAACCCTTCTTACTAGCAGCAAGAGCCAGTTCGTATCCGCCCGGCCCTGCTCCTATTATTATTAAATCCTTTGTCATAAGATATCCTTATATTTTACTTTAGGGGATTTTGCAGCTTTAACTTCATCTAGTCTTCTTACAACTGTATGATGTGGAGCTTCCTTTAAAATTTCAGGATTTTCTTCTGCTTCTTTTGCTATCTTTTTCATAACATCAATAAAGTCATCTAAAGTTTCTTTTGATTCTACTTCTGTTGGTTCTATCATCATTGATTGATGGAAAATTAATGGGAAGTAAATTGTTGGTGGATGATAGCCATAATCAAGCAATCTTTTCGCAACATCAAGTGTCGTTGCATTTTTATTTACCAAACCATCAAATACTACTTCATGCTTACATAAACCTTTAATAGGTAAGATATAATCATCTTTTAGAGATTCTTTAATATAGTTTGCATTTAATACTGCAAAGTTAGCAACATTCTTTACATTCTCTTTTCCTAATGTTAAAAGATATGTATATGCTCTTAAAACCACTAAGAAATTCCCATAAAAACCACTAATACTTCCGATAGAGTCGTTTGAATATGATAAGTGATACATATTTCCTTCCTTAAGAACTCTTGGATTTGGAAGCAAATGAGCAAGTTCTTTTGTAACACCTACTGGTCCACTTCCTGGCCCTCCTCCACCATGTGGTGTAGAAAATGTTTTATGAAGATTGATATGCATAATATCAAACCCCATATCACCAGGGCGATATAATCCAAGTAGGGCATTTAAGTTAGCTCCATCATAATATAATAATCCGCCAGCTTCATGCACCATTTCAGAAATCTTACATATATCTCTTTCAAAAATACCTAAAGTGTTTGGATTAGTTAACATGATTCCAGCTACTTCATCATTTAAAAGAGGTTTTAATTTTTCAACATCAACAATTCCATCTTCAGTACTATCTACTTGAATAACTTCCATTCCACAAACACTAACTGTTGCAGGATTTGTTCCATGAGCAGAATCAGGTACGATAACCTTAGTACGTTTTAGATCTCCGCGATTAATATGATATTGCTTCATTATCATAATCCCTACAGCTTCACCTTGTGCTCCTGCATATGGATTAAACGAAAATTCATGTAGTCCTGTTAATTCAGCTAACATTCTTGAAGTTTCATAGTAAACTTCTAAAGAACCTTGAGTTGAAGCAACGTTTTGCAGTGGATGAATATTAGTAAATTTTGAATTGTTTACAACTTCATCATTTATTTTCGGATTATATTTCATTGTACAAGAACCTAGAGGATAAAATCCTTGGTCAACACCATAGTTCTTTTGGGAAACATTTGTATAATGACGAACAACATCAAACTCAGTAACTTCTGGCATATCAAGACTTGCTTTTCTAGTAAGTTTAGAATCTATTTCATAATTACCAACTTTTTCTTTTGGTAATGAATAACCAATACGACCTGGTTTAGAAATTTCAAAAATCAATTTATCATACATTTTAAAACACCTCAACCAATCTTACAAATTCATCAATCTCATTTTTAGTTCTAACTTCAGTTGCACAGAACATTACTAAATCTTTAAATTTAGGATCAACTTGTTTTAAATCTAATCCTGATAAGAAACCTTTTTCTAATAAGTATTCATTTAGTTTTTCTAAATCAACTTTAGATTTTAATACAAATTCTTTAAAGAATACTTGTTTATCCACTTTTTCAAATTTCTTAGTTGCAAGTAATTTTTCTTCTAAATAATGAGCATTATTATATGCCATCTTAGCAACATCAATTAATCCTTGTTTACCCATTACAGCCATATAAATAACAGTATGAAGTGCCATAAGACTTTGGTTTGAACAAATATTTGAATTTGCTTTTTCACGTCTAATATGTTGTTCACGAGCTTGAAGTGTTAAAACAAAGCCACGTTTTCCATCAACATCATTAGTCATACCACAAATTCTACCAGGCATTCTTCTTAAATATTTTTCAGTAGTTGCCATAAATCCAACATAAGGCCCTCCAAAATTATATGGAATGCCTAAAGTTTGACCATCACCACAAGCAATATCAGCACCATACTCTCTAGGTGTTTTTAAAACACTTAAAGTGGATGGGTCTACATTCATAATATATAAACTTTTATTATTATGGATTAATTCTTCAAATTCACTAAACTCTTCAATTGTTCCAAAGAAATTAGGATTTTGAACAATCACAGCAGCAACTTCATGATTAAGTTTGTTTACTAAATCAGTTTTAGATGTATAAAAACTTTCAGTTTCAATTAATTCAATTTCAATATCTCGATACTTAGCATAAGTTCTTAAAACTGCAATAACTCTTGGGTTTACAGCACTACTAACTAATACTTTATTTCTTTTTGTTGCAGCTATAGCCATAAACATAGCCTCAGCAGTTGCAGTAGCACCATCATATACAGATGCATTACTTACATCCATACCCGTTAGTTCACAAATCATACTTTGAAATTCAAAGATATATGTTAGAGTACCTTGAGATATTTCAGGTTGATATGGAGTATAAGAAGTCAAGAATTCTTGTCTTGAAGTAAGAGCTCCTATGATTGAAGGAGTATAAACATCATAAGATCCAGCACCTAAAAACGAAGTATATTCTTCATTCCTGTTTGATAAATCCTGCATATGTTTTCTTATTTCTTGCTCGGACTTTGCACTTGGTAAATCAAAATCTTTATTCGTTTTGATATGTGCAGGAATCTCAGCAAATAATTCTTCTAAACTTGCTACCCCAATCTTTGAAAGCATTTCTTCAATATCTTTATTTGTATGGGGAAAATATTTAAACATTAATCTAATGACTCCTCATATTGTTTTGGATCTAATAAATTATCAAGTTCAGATTCATCTGACATTTTAACTTTAATAAGCCAACTTCCATAAGGATCGCCATTTACATCTTCAGTATTATCTAATACATTTTCATTAACTTCCACAATTTCACCACTTACTGGACTTAATAAGTCAGAAGCTGCTTTAACACTTTCTACAGCACCAAATTCTTCACCTTGCGCTACTTCATCTCCAACTTCACCAACTTCAATATAAACAATTGAACCTAAGCTATCTTGTGCATAATCTGTAATTCCGATATAAGCAAATCCATCCTCAACTCTTACCCATTCGTGGGAAGCAGCATACTTTAAATTTTCTAAAATTTTACTCATAATTAACTCCTATCTTATATATTTTTTCTCAAGAAACTTTTTGTTTCTAATTTTTGATGCAACTCGATGTTTTCTAATTTGAATAGAAACATCCATACCAATACTAGAATATCTAGCATCAACAAGAGCAAATGCAAGTGTTTTATCTGTATTTGGTATCATATATCCAGTTGTAATATAACCTATTTTTTCTTCACCATGATATACTTCATAACCACTTCTAGCAATACCTTTTTCTAATAATTCTAGACCGACTATTTTCCTATTTAATCCCGTTTCTTTTGCATGCTTTAGAACATCTCTACCGATAAAATCTTTATCTAATTTTACCGCAAAGCCAAGTCCTGCTTCTAATGGATTAATATCTTCTGATATTTCATGGCCATAAAGAGGCATAGCTGCTTCAAATCTTAAAGTATCTCTTGCACCTAGTCCACATAGACTTACTTCAGGAAAACTAGCTAACTCTTTAAACAAGTATAAAATATCTTCATTACTAGCATAGATTTCAAATCCATCTTCACCAGTATACCCACTCCTAGATACCATACATTGTTTGCCCAAAACCATAAATTCAGCAAAGTCAAAAAGAGTAAGTGAGTTTAAATCAAAATCAGTTATTTTTTGTAATACTTTAAATGAATAAGGACCTTGAATAGCAAGTAATGAAATTTGATCACTCAAATCATTTATTTCAATATCAAAATTTCCTTTATGGTTTATAATCCACTCATAATCTTTATCTTTATTACCTGCATTAACAACTAATAAATAATGTTCGTTATTATATTTATAAACCATTAAGTCATCTACTACACCACCATTTTCATATAGCATTAATGAGTATGCCATTTTCTTATGTCCAACTAATCGTAAATCATTAGTAGTAAGATAATTGATGAACTCTGTAGCTTCTCTACCCTTAACTTCTATTTCACCCATATGGCTTACATCAAATAAACCACTTCTCTTTCTCACAGCTTGGTGTTCCAAAGAGATATTAGTATACTCTATTGGCATTAAATATCCACCAAACTCAACAATCTTAGCACCATGTTTTAGATGCTCATCATATAAAATAGTCTTTTTCATTTTATGAACAATCCTACCTCCAACTTAACAGATTTCGTCTATATCATACCATACTTTACCTAAATAAAGAATACCTTTTGCGTAAATAATCAAAAAAATTAAAAACGCTTTCTTAATTATAGATAATTCTTATAAACTATATGCTTCATAAGCCTTTGTGTCTTAAATTTTAAGTACAAATACATATATTCCTTTAATATTAAACCATTAAACAAATAAAATTTCTGGAGGTAATTGTAAGCCAAAATGTGATATTCTTTCAGATAAGTAAAAATGGCTTTTGAAAAGGAACCAGAAAAATATTATTATAACTAAAAAAGTTTTATGATAGCAACCATAAAACTTTTATTTTCATTTAATTTCCGTAAGATTCTAAATCTGTTGGATATGTAATTGTTTGTACTGATGTTCCTCTATATTCTACAACCATTGTTTTAGTTGTAGTGCCTTCAGTTGTATTAATTTCAACTTTTGAAACTAAATCATTAGTAAATGTTGTTTTAATAACGATCTTATCATTATCAGTATTAAATACAGTACCATCATATTCATTAAGATCTAATTCGAAAGTAACTGTATTATCTTCTTTACCAACAAAGTTTAGTGAATCATAAAACTTTTCTTCAGTATAGAATTTTGTAACTGAATCTAAAAATACACTATGACTATAACTATTTTTAATTGTAGTTTCTTCTTGTGCTGTTAATTCTCTCTTTGATTTTGCACCATTAGTAAGCATATAAGAGAAGCCATCTTTCACATATACATGTGTTTCTTCATCTATAACTACTTTATACATTAATGATTCTATTGAACCATCAGCAGCATAATTGAAAATAGTTTCAGATACCATTTCTTCTGTTCCATCATTGACAGTAACTTTAATTGAACCGTTTTTAGATGAAAGATATTTATCAAGTACCGCAGTTAAAGCTGCTCTTAATTCTGTTACTGTATAATCTTTTTCAGTAACAGTAATCTCAACTGATTCTTCACCTACACCTTCAAGTTTTACTGTAATAGTAACAACTCCAACACTTACACCTGTTACCATACCAACTTGATTTACAGTTGCAACTGCTTCATCGCTTGAAGTGTATTCAAATACTGGGCTTGGTTTATTAGTATCTGCATAAACAATTACTGTACTTCCAACTTGAATAATATCTGTTTCAACTTCAAGTTCAAAACTGTATTCAACAGGATCGTCACAAGCTACCAATAAGAAAGCAAGTACAAAAACCATTAAAAATGTAAATATTTTTTTCATATTTTCCTCACCTTTATAAATTTTAACTCTTTATTATTATACTAAAAAATAGAGCATAAAACAAGTGGAAATTTTTAATAAATAAAGAAGTCTTTTATTATTTTTCTAAATTTAAATACTTTCTTCCATTATTATAAAAAACATCTCTTGCAGTCTTTTCACCATATTTCTTTTGAATGAATTCATACGCTTCTTTCATTGTATTATTTCTAAAAGAATGGATATCACTAGCAACAAAACTAATTAAATTCTTTTTAAATAGTTTGTGAATTTTCGATCTAACATTTTTTGCACTTGCAACAATACTATTACTATTAACTTGCAGTAAAATACCTTCTTCTGCAAATTTTTCAATATCATCAAATGATAAATAGGAATATCTTTCAACATGTGCTATTATAATTTTTAAACCTAAAACTTTGCATGCATAGAGAATTTCTTCGAAATTTTCAGGCATAAAGTTATACGGAAGTTCTAAGAGAATATAATTTGTATCATTCATTGTAAGAACTTCTTTTTTTCTTAACGAAGTTACTAAATGGTTTCGTACAAATATTTCTTGGCCAAGATACAACTTTAGAGGATAATTATCCTCTACCCTTTTTTTAAATTCGTTGAATTTATTTTTTAAATCTACTAGTGTATAGGGGCTAATATCTGTTCTTAATGCATGTGGTGTACAAAATATATGGCTTACACCATTTGTAATTTCCCCTACTATCATTTCTAATGATGCGTTTAGGGAATCACTACCATCATCAATTAGTGGCAAAATATGTGTATGTATATCAACCATGATTTTCCTCTCTTAGTAATATTTTCCATAATGACTATAATTAATATATTTCTTAGAAACATTACTTAGAATAACTCCTGAAACTTTTGCTTTGGAGTTTTCTAATAATTGTAATGCTTCTCTAACATCCGTTTTTTTAGCAACCTTTTGATTTATAACAAAAAGTGTAGTATCTACCTTTTCACTTAAGATCAAACTATCAGTTACTAAAAGTATCGGTGGTGAATCTACAATAATATAATCATATTCTTTTCTTAAAGTATTAAGTAATTCTTGAAACTTTAAACTATTTAACACAACATGTGGGTAAGGTACTGTTTCCCCTGATGTAATTACATCGAAGCCGTATTCTGATTTTTTAATCAATTCATCATAATTAATTTTGTCTACAAGATAATTTGTTAGACCAACATCATTAAGTAGATTTGTTGCACGGTGCACCTTAGGTCTTCTAAGATCACAATCTATTAAAACTACCTTATGCCCAGCCTCACCATAAACAGCAGCTAGGTTAGTTGATGTTGTAGTTTTATATTCTCCAGGCATTGAAGAAGAAATTTGAATAACTCTTGGTTCATTATCAACATTGAAATATCTTAAATTCAATGGGATTTTTCGATAACTTTCTGCATGAGATGAATTAGGTCTTGTCGTAATAAATATTTCATAATGTTCATTATTTTTCTTTTTAAATATATCTAATAATTTACTCACCCTTCTTCACTCCTTCCTGTTCTGGAATTAATGCTATAACCTTTATGTTTGTGAATTTTTCAACTTCTTTTCCTGATTTAAAGAATCTACTAAATTGTTCTTTTAAGATAACAATAACAACTCCAATAATTCCACCCAAAATAACACTAATAGCTAGATTCAACATCTTATTAGGTGATGATGGAGCTTTATTTGGGTTTTCTCTTGGGATATTAACAGGTACTAAGTTTTCAGATGCGAAAGCAAGTGAACCTTCTTGACCCTTAGGAATATTTACTCTATCAGCTGTAGCTTGCGCAAGAGCGATAACAACTTTAGTTGCTCTTATTGGATCTACATCCTCATAAGTTACTCTAACAGCAGAGGCTGAACCAATATCCGAAGAACTAATCCTACTCTTTATTGATTTAATAGCTTGATCAATATCTGTGTATTCAATATCTAGAAGAACAATGACTTCTTCTATAACTTCATCATATTTTACAATTTCTTTCACATTGCTTCTAACTTGTGTAACAGTAGAAACATTTTCGTTAGCAGCATTTGAAATTTGAATATCTATGCTTGATGAATACATTGGCGTAACCATAAACCATGTATAAAAAGCACCTATTCCTACAACAACAATCCCTATCAATAATAATAAAACAATATTCTGTTTTAGCGCATTAAACAAATCAACGAGTGTAATTCCGTCTTCTATATGTTCATGCCCTACGATTTTTTCATCCATTTTGAACTCCTATTTCTAATTTTTTTAAATAAATTATATATTAAATTATAGCATATTTTTTCCAATTTGCAAAGATATTAACATAATTTTCAAATTATCGCAATGTAATGTTACAATACATGTGAGACCAATATTGTATAAAACGACAAAATGATTTATACTTATCGTGAAGAAGATAACTACCAGGAAATATCTTCACGAGAGGAGTATAAATCACATGGCTATTATA
>Ga0265293_10002609_pt1 | contig 35578 bp, 19 predicted proteins | sample Munlanlewell138R_FD_192505 | JGI IMG/M metagenome (GOLD analysis project Ga0265293, IMG submission 192505) | Leachate microbial communities from a municipal landfill in Southern Ontario, Canada - Leachate well 138R | ecosystem: Engineered > Solid waste > Landfill > Unclassified | place: Canada... | reverse complement strand
GTCGTAACAGCTCCGTTGACCGCCGGCTTCTCTGCTACGCGTCAAAATATGGATAATGCGCTGAACGAAAAAAAATTACTGCGGTTGACAGGTCGCTCCATATCAGGGGTGCCCCTTGCGGGTACCCTTGTCCTGCATCCAGCAGATCCTGGCCAGAGAAAACACCCCTTGTCAAAGAGCGCCGCGCCACCCCATTTCGCGGCATTGAAGATGAAACTGTATCACATCCAATTCCCCGCACTCAACAACCCGCCATTGTTTTGTTTCACCGGTCCCACTGCATGGTGGCGCTCGCATCTTGCTGGCGTGGGAAAACACTCTGATCGCCTTTTGTTGTTAGAAGAGCAATTTGTCGTCTTCCCCGACGAAGCGCCCGACACTGCCCCCCCACCGCCCGATAGTGAAAACTAAAACGCCCCCGTTTCGCTTCGTTTCGCTTCGTCACATGCCGTCGCACGCCCGCACGCACACCGCCATCCAACATACTGTTTTCATTAACGTATTTTCCGGTAGGGGCGACCTTTGCGGGTCACCCCTACCGGCTCGCGCCTTGGTCTTTGGGCCCCGCCGTTGCCGCGTTTAAGCGTCCTCTGGCGTGTCGTCTGGCGTGTCGCCGGATGCCGCACTGGCCCTCTTGAGCGCCTTGCGGGACTGGCCAGACGGCAGGAAGTTCTCGCCCGTCACCACGTGCTTGCCGGTCTTTTGTTCCAGCTCAAGCCGCGCTCCCTTCGCGATGCGCCCTCCTTGCTGTCCCGCCTCGGCATTTTCACGCATGCCCGTCGCCTCGACGCTCTCGGCAATCTGCCGCGTAGAAAGCTCTGCCAGCGCCGTAAAGATCAGCTCTGCCTCGCTCATGTGATCGCGCAAATTTTGGCTTTGCAGCCCCTTGAGCGCCTTATGCGTTTTCACCGAGACCCCGCTCCACTCCGTATGAATGATATTTGTCAAAATGGCATATTCCGCCTCGCCCGAAATCTCGTGCTCCTGCCAATAATCGGTCAGCTTGTTGCGCGTCTCCTGGCCCATCATCCGCTGTTGAATCCATTTTTCGCTGCGGCCCTGCTGTCGCCAAAATTCGCGGGCGCGGTCGAGGGAGCGGGCCGGATCGCCCATGTCCCGAATGCGTTCGTAGCCCACCTTGGCAAGCCAGCGTTTGAAAGGCTCGGCCTTGGGCGAGGGAATGGACTGGATAATTCGAAGCAAACCTTCGACATCTGCGCAATCGGTCTCTCGCATCTTGCCGTCCGACGCCTTCATTTTGAACCGTCGACAAATTGTCGACAGTTCAAGTCCGTCTTCGGTTTCCACACGAATTTTCATTTTGAACCAATAATCCCGCGGATTCGCGCTCTCTGTTAGCGCTGCCACCACATCCACCACCGAGAAATACCAAACCCCTTTTGCCTCGTCGAAGTGGCGACGTATGCCGTGTTTCTCAAAGGCCACCAAATTCTTTTCGTTCTTCATTTTTTCCCTCTCTCTCGTTTTGTATTGTGCCGCGCGCGTTTCCGCTACTAGCTACATCGGCCGCTTTGCGGAAATGTTTCCTACCAAGTGCAAAAAAGATTCTTTTTGTGTATTTTTCCCCGCGGCATCTCACCGGTCCCACTGCATGGTGGCGCTCGCATCTTGCTGGCGTGGGAAATCACTCTGATCGCCTTTTGTTTTCCCCGCGGCATCCCACCGGTCCCACTGGTCCTACGAGTCCTACTTTCCCCGCGAACACACAGCCCCAACATCCTGTTTTCATTGACATAATCGATGTAGGGGCGCCCCTTGCGGGTGCCCTTGCCCCGTGTCTGCCCTGTCCCCCCTTGCGGGTGCTTTTAGGGCTGCTGCTCTAGGATGCGTTCGTAGATCGCCTTTACGAGGATGGGGAAGACTTCGTCTTGAAAGCCGCGATCATCCATGTACCGCGTGACAATGCCGTCGTTCTCGGCCATGCGCTGCATCATCAACTTTTCGATGACTGCCTTGATGCCCAACCCAAACTTGTCCAGGGGATTGGCGATGGCGGTTTGGATAATTTGCGCATCGTTGGCGGCCTTCTCTTTGATCTGCTCAAAAAACAGCCGGTCCTCTTCGTTAAAAGCGGTGCCAAAACGCTCGTTCAGCACCTCGATGATCTCCGACAACGGCTTGTCTTCGTCCACGGTCTTGCCGGTGCCCACCGCGCTGGGCGACTTCACGCCATAGTTCTCGCCGTCCTCCATGACAATCGCCCCGGACATCACCTTCTCAAGCCGGTAGTACTGGAGCTCCACCTCTTTTTCGGGATTCGGCATGGCGCCCCGCTCATCGCACTTCAGCCGCGGTTCGAGATACCGGCCAAAGGCGTACAGCATCTCAAGCTCCGCATCTGCATAGGGCATGATTTGGCTGGCAAAGGCGTAGAAGCGGACATACGCGGTGAGCTGCTTGTAAAAGGCCTCTTGCGGCTCTTCTTCGAGGCCGTAAAAGCGGTCCACCGCCGGTGCAATTTGCTTTTCCATGCGCGCGTGGTCCGAGGCTGCTTGCTGGACCTGGGGCAGGTAAAAAATGCGACAGAAAGCCTCCACCTCTGACCACAGATACACCTGAAATTCATTGAGTTCGTGCTTCAACAGCTCCAGGTGGGCGTAGTCTGCGGGCGCGTCCAAAACCGTCGCGTTGTAATAGGGTTTGAAGGCTTTGTAGATGTTCTCCGTGTCGTTCACAAAATCCAAAACAAAGGGGGGCTCCTTGCCCGCGCTGATGCGGTTCAACCGGGAGAGGGTTTGCACGGCCTGCACCCCATCCAGCCGCTTGTCGACGTACATGGCGCACAGCAGGGGCTGATCGAATCCGGTTTGGTATTTATCGGCCACCAGCAGGATTTGGTAATCCGAGCTGTTGAACCTGTCCGGGAGCTGCGCTTCGGAGATGGGCTTTCCGGTGACCACATCGATGTTCATCGACGGCTCGGTGTATTCCTGCTCCGTATCCGGATCCCGCACCGTGCCCGAAAACGCAACCAAGGGGCGGATGTCCATGTAGCCGTTTTCATCGATGTACTGCGCAAAGCTCTGCATGTAGCGCACGGCATGCAGTCTCGAGCCCGTCACCACCATGGCCTTGGCCCTACCGCCGAGCTTGTGCCGGACGTGTTCGCGGAAGTGCTCCACCATGACTTCGGTTTTTTGCGCGATGTTGTGGGGGTGGAGGGCCAAAAATTTGCCCAGCTTTTTTTGCGCCTTCTTCTTGGGCATGGCCGGGTCGTCTTCGGCGCTTTTGACCAGTTTGAAGTAGGCGTTGTAGGTGGTGTAGTGCTGGAGCACATCTAGGATGAAGCGCTCTTCAATGGCCTGTTTCATCGAATAGGTGTGAAAGGCCTTTGGCGTGCCGTCCGCGCCCGTGCGGCCAAAAATTTCGAGGGTTTTGCCCTTGGGGGTGGCGGTAAAGGCGAAAAAGCTCAGGTTGGGTTGCTTCCCGCGGGAGGCCATGATCGCGTTCAGCCCGTCCTCCCAGTCCGGCGCGTTTTCATCGTCTTCGTCGGCCCCGTCAATGCCCAGATCGCGCCCGGTTCCCGCGCCCAAAATTCGCTTGAGCTCGCGGGCGGTCTCCCCTGTCTGGCTGGAATGCGCCTCGTCCACGATGACCGCGTACTTGCGCGCAGCGATGGCTTCCTGCCACGCCTTGGCCCGCGATATCTCGTTTTCTTCGGGATTGTCCGGGTTTTCGGCCCCGGCAATGCGCAGCAACCCCCGCAAAACAAAGGGAAACTTTTGCAAGGTGGTAATGACAATGGGGGTGCCGTCGATCAAGGCCTCCGATAGCTGCGTGGAATCCTCGTCGATGGCTTTGACCACGCCCTGGGCATGTTCGATTTGGTAGATGGCGTCCTGCAGTTGCTTGTCCAGCACCCGGCGATCCGTGATGACGATCACGCAATCAAACACCTTGGCATCCGCTGCGGTGTGCAGGCTGGAGAGCCGGTGAGACAGCCAGGAGATGCTGTTGGTCTTGCCGCTTCCCGCGGAGTGCTGCACCAGGTAATTGTTGCCCGCGCCTTCTGCCTTGGCCGCACCGACCAGTTTGCGCACGGCGTCCAACTGGTGGTAGCGGGGGAAAATCATGGTTTCCACGGTGCGCTTTTCGCGCCCGCCACTGCCGTCATCAGCGGTGTGCTCCTTCTTCTCCAAAAAGACAAAGCTGTTGATGATGTCGAGGAAGCTCTCCCGCGTGAACACCTCGTCCCACAGATAGGCGGTGCGGTGACCAGAGGGGTGCTGCGGATTGCCACGGCCACATGCCACAGCGCCGGGGTGGCTGCCACGGTTAAAGGGAAGGAAGAAGGTTTTCTCCCGGTTCAACCGGGTCGCCATGTAGGCCTCGTCGGGGTCGACGGCGAAGTGCACCAGCGCCCCCTTTTTAAAGCGAAACAGCGGGGCTTTGGGGTTGCGGTTGTTTTGGTATTGCCGCACGGCATTTTCCCAGTTTTGGCCTGTCGCCGGGTTTTTCAGCTCCAAGGTGACGAGCGGAATGCCGTTTAGGGAGAGCACCATGTCGACGGTCTTGGTTTCCTGGGGATGGCACAGCACCTGCCGGGTGACGTGCAGGGTGTTTTGCGCGTACTTCTCCAGGGTTTCGGGCACCAGGCTGTGGGCCGGTTTGAAGTAGGAGAGTTTGAAAATTTTGCCGTGGAATTTGAAGCCGTGCCGCACGATGTAAATGGTTCCCTTGCGGTCGCGCTCCCGCACGAGTTCGCCCAGGAGCTTTTGCGAAAGCTGGTCGCCGTGGATTGTTTCCATCTGGCGCCAAAGTGGGCCTTGGGTTGCCTGGAGGAAGGCGAGTACGTATGCGGGGAACAGGGCGTTTTGTTGGTCCCATTCCGCGGTGGATCCCGTCGCCCAACCGTGGGTTTTCATGGTGTCTTGAATGTAGGTTTCAAAGGCCTTTTCGGTCGTGGCTTTCATACTGCCTCCCGGACATCGATTTTACCGGTGACCGCTGCGGAGATGAGTGCGGTTCGGTATTCTTTGAGGTGATCGATGGCGGTGGTGATCTTGGTGGAGAGGGCATCGATCTTCGCGGTTTCGCGATCCAAAAACGCTGCGATCTCTTTTTGCTCTGCAAGCGGCGGAAGGGGAATTGGAAATGCCCCAATTTGCTCAAAGTTTAGGCCTTCACGTGCAGAGCCAGTTTGAGCCAAGTCATAAAATGACTTTGCCTGCTTGCTTTTTAGATAATGTGCTACAAATTTCGAGAAATCGTTTTCTTTTAGACGAATCACACAAACATGTTGGTTCACATTAGCTCTTTTTATATCTCTCGGTACCAAGCAAGTTCTACCTAAAGAAGCCCCTGTGATGTTTAATAAAATATCATTTGGCTTTGTGCGAGACCATGACATCTCTTTATCAGTTTTTTCATCAATGTAAGCGACATCATTTAAGTGCAGTCCTTCATCATATACATTTTGACTTCGTAAAAACAAAACACCTTCTGTTTGGTATACCTCAGCTCCTCCAGTTGGGGTTTTTCCGCTACCAATTCGCGTTGTTAGGTGTGCAAGTTTCCAAACTTCCCAATGCGCTGGTACATCCCCCAACCACGTCACTCCAGAGGGCTTCATCTCAACCGAAGCGTCCAGTCCTTTGGTGACAGCGCGGGAGATGAGCGCCGTGCGCTGTTCGGCCAAGAGCGCTATGAGTTGCTCTTTTTTGGCGATGAGACCATCGATCTTCGCGGTCTCGCGATCCAAAAACGCTGCGATATCTTTTTGCTCTGCAAGCGGCGGAAGGGGAATGCGAAATGCTGAAAATTTATCGTTGGTGAAATGCGCAATTGTGGCTTTGTTGCATATTATTTCAAACCAATTTCTTGAAGCTGCGTTTATTAAAATATACATCAGGAAAGCGTTGCAATTATCTTTTGACCGGACTCTGTGAAGGGAGTTTTGAATTATTACGTTTTCTAAGTTTTCTTTAAGGATCCCAGCCCTCCCGACTTCACCACCTTCGCATACTAATAGGTCACCTTGTTTAACAGAGTACTTTGCCAAGTCATAATTTGATGCCCACATAACGGGAAGCTCATCTGTTTCAATGTTTTCCCATTGTACATGCAGAGCTTTTAAGTATTCAAATTGTTTGTCATCAGCGGAAGTCGCTTTTGGTTGTAACATTTTCCCCAATTGAATTGAATAAGCCAAACCGGCTCTCTTCACATCCCAATGCGATGGCACATCCCCCAACCACTCCACCCCACTCGCTTTGTACTTTGGATACGCTTTGTTCACCGCAAGCCCCCAGTTCTCTCGCCGGTGAGGTCCGCCAGCATGGCCACGATTTCGCTCTCCAGCGCCTTGACATCAGCCGCGATGGCCGCCAGATCGCGGGGCGGCTCGTAGCGATAAAAATGGCGATTCAACGGAATTTCATACCCCACCTTGGTCTTGGTGTGATCCACCCAGGCGTCGGGCACGTGGGGCAACACCTCTCTTTTGAAATACGCGTCGATGTTTTCGGTGAGCGGCACGTTTTCGGTGTCGCGCAGTTCGCTGTCCGACTCGGCCACCCCCTTGGCATTGCGGCAAATTTCAGCGGTCTCGTCTTTTTCACCCAGGGCCGCCAACACTGCAGCCAGCTCTGGTGCCAACAAGCGTAGTCCGGCTTTGTGAGCAGCGGTCTTGAGCTCTGTTACAAATTCGTTGCGATCCTTGTACAGCGCGCCGCCGGTGGCGGTTTGCAGGTCGCCCAAAAAGGCCTTGATGTCCGCTTGGCGCTGGATGCCCGCCGCGATCTCCTGTTGGCGGACTGTTTCGTTTTTCTTCTTGCTGGTGGCGATGTTTTTGAAGGCGGTGATGTCGTCCAGCCGTGCGATGCGCGCTTCGCTCACTTGAAAATTGAGGCGCAAGGGCCGCTCGACGGCGATCTTGTGGTAGCCAAAATCCGCGTTGTCGAAAATTTTGGAAACCACCACCTGTTGCGGGGTGCCGTTGGTGTCTAGGACGCGCGTCTCGTCGTGCTGGAAGTTGCCGTAGATTTGGGTGATCTCGGCGATTTGATCGGGCCGGTTCTCCTCACCGTCGCCGACTTGATGGCGCTTGTTGCCCAGGCTTTTGCGCATTTTTACATAAAACTCGCGGGCGTCGATGAGTTGGATTTTGCCCTTTCTGTCCGCGTCTTTTCGGTTGGTCACGATCCAAATGTAGGTGGAGATGCCGGTGTTGTAGAAGAGCTGGTTGGGCAGGGCGACGATGGCTTCGAGCCAGTCGTTCTCGATGATCCACTGGCGGATGTTGGATTCGCCGCTGCCCGCATCCCCGGTGAAGAGCGGAGAGCCGTTGAAGACGATGCCGATGCGGCTGCCCCCTTGTTCGGGCCTGCGCATCTTTGAAATCATGTGCTGCAAAAACAAGAGCGAGCCGTCGTCGATGCGCGGTGTGCCCGCCCCGAAGCGACCGCTGTAGCCCAGGGTGCTGTGCTCTTTTTTGATAAATTGTTCTTGCTGTTTCCAGCTCACCCCAAAGGGCGGGTTGGCCAGCATGTAGTCGAAGGTTTGGGTGGGGAATCCATCCTTGGTGAAGGTGCAGTCGGGCATGATGTTGTCTGCTGATTGCCCCTTGATGAGCATGTCGGCGCAGCAGATGGCGTAGGCCTCGTCGTTCCAGTCTTGGCCAAACAAGTGGGGTTGCGCGTCGGCATTGAGTTCGTGGATGTAATTGTGCGCCACGGAGAGCATGCCGCCGGTGCCGCACGCGGGGTCGTAAATGGTTTTCACCACGTGGCTTTTGTTCAAGTCGGTTTCCGGGGAGAGCAGCAGGTTCACCATGAGCTTGATGACTTCGCGGGGCGTAAAGTGCTCGCCGGCCTCCTCGTTGGATTGCTCTGCACCGATGCGGATGAGCTCTTCGAAGATGTAGCCCATTTGCAGGTCGTCGATGTTTTGAACCGAGAGATCGATTTCGTCGGAGGCGAACTTTTTGATCACGTTGAAGAGCAGATTCTTCTCGTTCATTTTTTCGATTTGCTCGTCGAATTTCAGCTTTTCAAAAATCTGCCGGACGTTGGGGGAAAACGCATTGATGTAGCTGTGGAGGCTCGCGGCGATTTGGTTGGGATCGTCCAGCAGTCTTGGGAAGGTGAGGCTGGAGTGGTTGTAAAAGGAAAGGCCCGTAACGCTGGTTAGCGTTGCGTCGATAATCGATTCTGGTCTGTGCTTTACCGTTTCAAATGCTGCGAGTGCTGTTTCTTTGGTCGGCGCCAACACGCAATCGAAGCGGCGCAGGATGGTCAGGGGCAAAATGACCTTGCGGTACTCATTGCGTTTGTAGGGGCCGCGGAGCAGGTTGCAAATGCTCCAGATGAAATTGACGGTTTGTTGGTGTGTGTGCCGTGTCATGGTGTCAGCCTTTCCTTTGTTTTAATGCACATTTCAAAATTCAACGAGCAAGCGACCCCTTGGGCATGTTCTGCGAATGATACGCCATCCCATGGACAAAAAATGTCTTGCGGTGCGTTTTTTTGCGCGTTGTCAGCCGCATTGCCGATCGTATTCAAACCGCGTGGCAAACCAAGCCCACAAAAGCACCTTGCATGGGTTCAAAAATTAAGCGCCATGAGAAAAAAATCATACGCGCAACGGCGCAGATGTCGAAGGGGATTCTGTGTCATTTCTGGCGGGCGAACACGCAAGACAGGGGCGAAGGGCGCGGGGAACATAGGATCGGTGGAATCCGTAGGTCCAGTGGGATGCCGCGGGGAGAATCCGAATGGCGCGAAGATGGCGCGGGAATGTCACAGACAGTTAATTTTGTCCGCATCATAAGCAGTTGCAGTTAAAGATGTGCTGCGTGTTTTGATGAATTTGGTGCTATAATCCGCAACTGTTTTCAACGCGATTTGAACGGACTCATTTGTCGGAGTCGTTTGTCGAACGTTTGTCGAAGGAGCATTCGCGCCATGAACCAAAACACCGTTTATCGTCACCGCATCTCTTGGATTTTTACCGCGCTTTTGGCGCTGCTGTGGGTCTCGCTCGCCGCGGGCTGTTCTGCCGGGAGCGAGCAGGCGCTCAAGCCCAAGGTGCTCTCCTTTTCACCGGGGAAGGCCACCGACAACCTCCGCGAAGAGCTGCGCATTCAGTTCGACAGCCCCATGATCGAGGAGGGCGAAGTGGGCCAGGAGGTCAAGCGCCGGGTGTCCATCTCTCCGGAGGTGCCCATCAAGGTGGTGTACGTCGACCGCCAAACCCTGTCCATCCAGCCCTTGGCCGATCTCCAGCCCGCCACGGCTTACGTGGTCACCCTGCTGCGCGACCGCAAGAAGGGCATCGAAAAGCAAGAGTTCCAGTTTCACGTGCAGCCGCTCACCGTCACAGACTGCCGAAGTTTCGACGCGGCCATGTCGCCCCTGCAGCCCAAGCCGGTGCTGGTGTTCAACCAGGAGGTCACCGCCGCGGACATCGAAAAACACTGCCACGTTCGCCAGGCCAGCGATGCGCGCGACATCCCGCTTGGCGCCGAGGCGGTGGCGCTGGAAGCCGGCGCGTTTCAATACCGCGTCGCCCCGAAGCAGGCGCTGAAGACCGAGACGCGCTACACGCTGCGCTGCGAGGGCCTGACCAGCAAGTCCGGCACCTCGCCCATGGTGGCGCCCTGGACCCTCGACTTCACCACCCACGCGAAGCTGAGCGTCCAAAAGGTCACGCCCACCGGCAAGGACGCCTGGTCCGACGAGGTGCACATCCGCCTTCACTTCAGCACGCCCGTCGAACTCTCCGCCGTCGCCGAGGCCGTCTCCGCCACGCCGGCCATCCCGGGGCTGTCGCGCGGCACCCTCAATCCCATGGGCACCGAGTACACCGCCATCGTCGACCTGAAGTCGCAAACAAAGTACCGCATCAAAGTGGCCAAGGGCCTCAGCGACATCTTTGGCCAAAGCCTCGACAGCGCCTTCAGCCACGAGTTCACCACCGGCTCCTCCCGGCCGCGCTTTCAAATGCAGACCGGCATCTTCGCGCTGGAGGCGGGCCTCACCGACGCCTTCCCCTTCTGGACGCGGAACCTGCCGCGCTACTCCGTGGCCTGCGCCGCGGTGCCCCAAAAGGACATCGTCAAGCTGCTCACCGGTGAGATGAACTACGACCCCTGGTACGACACCACGTCGTCCAAGGCCCTCGACTGGACGCGCCTCAAACTCAAGGTGCAGCGCACCACCCAGGTCGTCGATCAACCCAAGGACCGCTGGGAGATGCGCCCGCTGCCCCTGTCGCAGATGTGCGGCGGCACCCAGAGCAAACTCTACCTGGCCGAGATGAGCTCCACCGCCGCGGTGCCCGACCCCGAGTGCCCCTGGTGCGAAGACGCCTACCGCCGCGTGCTCATCAACCACACCGACTTGGGCGTGCTGCTCAAGGCGGGCACGCAGTCCGGCCTCATGTGGGTCACGCGCCTCTCCGATGGGGCCGTGGTCTCGGGTGCCAAGGTCGCGGTGTACACCCCGGAGGGCACGCGCTTTTTCGAAGGCACCACCGACGCCCAGGGCCTGGTGAAGCTGCCGGGCATCGACAGCATCAAGAGCAAAAAGACCACCGGTGAATACGAAGATGAGTGGCGGTCGCGGCGCCTCATCGCCATCGTCGAGCACGGCGACGACATGGCGGTGGTGGACGGCAACTGGCAAAACGGCATCCAAATTTGGAACTTCGGCGTCGACGCGGACTACAGCGCCCGCAGCGGACGCTACCGCGCCTTCATCCAGTCCGACCGCGGCATCTACCGCCCCGGCGAGACGGCGCACTTCAAAGGCCTGGTGCGCAAAATCGAGCTGGGCAAGTCGCCCCAGGTGCCCAAGGGCGAGAAGGTCGCAGTGCAAGTTAACGATGTGCGGGGCAACGAGATCTTTAAAAAGACCATCGCCCTCTCGAAGTTCGGCGGCTTCGGCTTCGACATTGAGCTGGGCGCGTCCGTGGCCACCGGCGATTACGAAGTCGTCGCCACCATCGGCAAAGAAGTATTCCGCGAATCCTTCATGGTCGAGGAGTTCCGCAAGGTGACCTTCTCGGTGGGGCTCGCGGGCGACCCGCCCAAGGGCAAGAGCCAGCGCACCCAAATGACCGTGTCGGCGGACTACCTCTTCGGCATGCCGGTGACCGACGCCAAGGTGTACTGGAGCGTCATGAGCCGCGATCACAGCCTGCGATTCGATCGCTACCCCAACTTCTCCTTCGAAGACGAAGCCAGCCGGGGCTGGGAGTACTACTGGATGGGCTTTGGCGGCAATGAGGAGCACGTCGCCGACGGCAGCGGCCAAACCGACAGCCAGGGGCGCCACGTGTTTTCGTTCGACGCCAAGAAGGACAGCGGCCAGCCCCTCGACTACCTCGTCTCGGCGGAGGTGCAGGCCGAGAACGGCGAGACCATCCGCAAGAGCCGCGCCATTACGGTGCACCGCAGCTCGCATTACTTGGGGCTGCACACGCAGGAGTGGATCCAAGCCGTGGACATGCCCTTCTCCGTGGCCTCGGTGGCGCTGACGCCCGCGGGCAAGGCCGTGGCAGCGCGCGCCACGATCTCGTGGAACAAACAGGTGTGGAACTGCCGCCGCTACGACGGCGACGAAAGCTCTTCGTGCAAAACCGAGAGCTACCGCCGCTGGGCCCAGGAGATCGACATCCCCGCCAGCGGACAGGTGGAGACCCGCGTGGTGCCCGACGAGCCCGGCGAGTACGTGGTGCGCCTCGAAGGTAAGGACGCCAACGGGCTGGCGATTGCCGCGTCGAGCTATGTTTGGGTCATCGGCAAGGGCGAGGCCTTCTGGAGCGGCGACGAGTCGGTGCGCATGGGCATCATCCTCTCGAAAGACAGCTACAATCCCGGCGAGGTGGCCAAGGTGGTGCCGCGCGCGTCCATCCCGGCGAAAAATACCCTCGTCACCCTGGAGCGCAACGGCATCATGGAGGCCTGGGTGCAGCCCGAGCAGTCCGCGGGGCAGGGCATTGAGATCCCCGTGACCGACGCCCTCGCGCCCAACGTGTTCGTCAACGTCTCCATGGTGGCCGGGCGGCAAGGGGAGGGCGACGCCCAGCGGCCGCAGTTTCAAACCGGCGTGGCCGAAATGAAAGTCGACATGACGCACAAGCGCCTGCAGGTGGCGGTGACCCCCGAGAAGGGCAACTACGCTCCCGGCGACAAGGTGCGGGTGCGCATCAAGACCACCAACGCCGACGCCCCGGTGCCCACCGAGCTCTCGATCTCCGTGGCCGACGAAGGGGTGCTCCAACTCATCAACTACAAAACCCCCGATCCCATGCGGCCTTTTTACGCGCCCTTTGGCCTCGGCGTGGAGTACGCCACCAACTGGAACCGCATCCTGCGCCACTACGATCCCGACCACTTCGACCCCGACCAGGGCGGCGACTCCGGGGCGCCTGGCGATGATGCCGTGCGCTCGCGCTTCCTCTCATCGGCCTTCTGGACATCGGCGCTGGTCACCGACGCCAAGGGCGAGGCCTCGTTTGAATTCGTGGCCCCGGACAACCTCACCACCTTCCGCATCATGGCCGTGGCCGCCGACGATGGCGCGCGCTTTGGCTCGGGACAGGACAAAATCCTCGTCAACAAAAAGCTGATGGCACAGCCCCTGCTCCCGCGCTTCTTCACCGAGGGCGACGACGCGCAGGTAGGCGTCGAGGTGCACAACCGCACCGAAAAGGCCGGAGAGGTCAGCATCCGCGTGACGGCCCAGGGCGCCCAGTTGGGGCAAAGCGAGTTCAAACAAAATCTCGGCGCTGGCGAAAAAGTGCTGGTGCGCACGGCGGCGAAAATCCCCAAGGACGGCGCGGCGGAGGCGACGTTTACCTTCTCGGCCAAGATGGGCGCGCACTCCGATGCCGTCGCAATGACCATCCCCGTGCAGGCGCCGCGGATCACCGAGCAGCGCGAGATGTTCTCCGGCGCCGTGCAGGACAAAGCGCAGTTCGACATCAGCAAAGCCAAGGACGGCGAGCGAAACCGCGTGTTGCGGGTCGAGTTAGACCGCAGCGGCATGGCGCGCTTCGCCCCCAGCTTGAGCTACCTCATCACCTATCCCTACGGCTGCTTGGAGCAGGTCATGTCCCGGGTCATTCCCATGGTGAACCTCAAAGAGATGGCCGCCGCGCTGCAGCTCGAACAAACCCAGGCCAAGCGCATGGACGAATTCATCCAGGCGGGCATCGACAAGGTGTTGGCGCAGCAGAGCTACGACGGGCACTTCTCTTTTTGGCCCGGCAGCCGCACCTATCCCCACCTGACGGCCTTTGCGCTCTTCGGCTTGCTCGAAGCGAAACAGGCCGGCGTCCGGATACCGAAGAAGGCCATCGACGATGCCGCCAAGGCCCTCAAGGAGTACGCCAACAGCACCGATCCCAGCCGCTACGACCGCTACGCCTCGCCCACCGAACACCAGGTGAACGCCGCCATGTCCGCGTGGGTGCTCGCCCGCGCCGGTCACAGCAGCGCCGCCCTCAACACGCGCCTCTACGATGTCCGCGCCGCCTTGCCCGTGGTGGGACAGGCCTTCTTGCTCATGTCCCTGCGCGCCGTGCCCCAGCAGGCCCACTTGGCGAACACGCTGCGCGACGAGCTGCGCGACCAAGTGGTCATCCGCGACGGGTCGGCCTTCGTGAAGGAGCGCGTCCGCATGCCCTTCATCATGAGCTCCGATGTGCGCACCACTGCGGTGGTGCTCATGGCCCTGGCCGCCGAAAACGACGCCGCCGCGCAAGTGCAGGCGCTGCGCAAGGGCCTCGATGGCGCGCGTTCACTGGGCGGCGCTTGGACGTGCACCCAGGACAACCTCTGGGCCCTGACCGCCCTCTCCGAGGTGGCCCGGCGCCAGTCTGCCAGCGACCTCACCTACACGCTCACCCTGGACGGCAAGGCCATCAAAAAGGGCACCCTGCGCGGCATGGGCGTCCTCATCGACGACATCCCCCTGCCGGCCTCCGGCGACGCCGTCAAGTTCGCGGTGCAGGTCAACGGCAAGGCCGAGCTCGCCGTGCGCGTCATCTCCGAGCGCAGCGACAATATGAATGCGCCGCAGCACAACGGTTTGCAGGTGGTGCGCCGCTACCGAAAGCCCGGCACCGATGAGCCCGTGGGCACGGTGCGGGTGGGCGATCTGGTGGCGGTGTCCATTACCGTGACGACGCCGACCCTGGCGCATTACGGGGTTGTGGTCGACGCGCTGCCCGCGGGGTTTGAGCCTGTCAATCCCGAGCTGGCGGTACACGGCGACGCCACGTTCTCCAGCGGTTACTCCGACTACGCGCTCACCTACCAAGAGCTGCGCGACAGCCAAGCCCAGGCCTTTTACGACCGCCTGCGCCAGGGGACCCACACCTACACCTACCAAGTGCGCGCCCTGACGCCCGGCACCTTCACCGCCATGCCCGCCCGCGTCCACCTTATGTACGAACCCGCCATCAACGGACGCACCGCCGCAGACACCATCGTCATCAAATGACATCGCCCCGCGCCGCCCGCAAAGCCCGGTGGCACGCCCTGCGCCGAAAACCCTGGTTCTGGGCCCTGGTCGGCGTGGTGGGGCTCCCCCTCTTGTTGGCCCTGGGCTTTTGGCTCACCGCCCGGCTCTACCCCTTTCCCACAGAGCGCCTCACCGAGGACGTCGGTGCCCCGTTAATCATCGTCGACCGCCGCGGCGAGGTGCTGCGCGCGGTGCCGGCGAAGGCGAAGGACGGGCGTCCGGGGCGCAGTGCCCTGGTGCCGCTGTCGGCGTTGCGGCCGGTGGCGGTGTCGGCCCTCATCGCCTCCGAAGACCACACGTTCTTTTCGCACGCCGGGGTCTCGGTTCGCGGCGTGGTGCGATCGGTCTGGCTCAATCTGCGCTCCGGCCGCGCGAACTACGGCGGCTCCACCATCACGATGCAATTGGCGCGCATGCTGTTCTCCGAGGGGCAGCCGCGCACCCTGACCAACAAGGTCAAGGAGATGTTTTGGGCCCTGAGCATGGAGCGCGCGCTCGACAAGCACCAAATCCTCGAGGCCTACCTCAACCGCGCCTACTACGCCAACGGTGCCTTTGGCATGGAGGCCGCCGCACAAACTTATTTCAATCGACCCGCCGCCACCCTAAGCGCCGCCGAAACCCTGCTGCTGGTGGTTATCCCCCGCAGTCCGGGCGCCTACGACCCGCTGCGCCACCTCGACCGCACCCTGGCGCGCCGCGATCACGTTTTGTCGCTCATGCAGTCCCGCGGCCTCATCTCCGCGGGCGAGGCCCAGCGCATTGTCCGCGACCCCGTCGAGGTGTCGCTGCATCGGCCGCCATTTCTCGCGCCGCATTTTTGCGACTACGTGCTGTCGCAGCTCACCGCCACCCAGCGCCAACAGGGCGGCACGGTGCACACCACTTTGGACAGTCACCTGCAGCGCGACCTTGAGTACAACGTGGCCGAGCACGTGCGGCGCATGCGGTCCCGCGGTCTGGCCGAGGCCGGCGCGGTGGTGCTGGACACGCAAACCGGCGCGGTGCTGGCCATGGTGGGCTCCCCAAACTTTCGCGGCCCTGCGGGGCAGCTCAACATCACCACCCACCGGCGGCATCCGGGCAGCGCCCTCAAGCCCTTTGTGTTCGCCGCCGCCCTGGAGCGAGGCGACACGCCCGCCACCTTAGCCCTGGACATCCACGACGTACCCAACTCTCGCTACCGCGCGGCACGGCTCTCCCAGCCCGAACGCGGACCGGTGCGCTACCGGGAGGCCCTGGCCGGGTCCTACAATTTGGCGGCGGTGCACGTGCTCGAGTCCGTGGGCGAGGAGGTGCTCATCACGTTGCTGCGCCGGGGCGGCATCGGAGCGGTGCCCGGCGGTCCCGACGATTACGGCCCGCGCCTGGCCCTGGGCGCCACGCGGGTGACGCTGCTGGATCTCGCCGCGGGGTATGGGTTCATGGCCACCGGCGGTTGGGTGCACCGGCCGTTTGGCATCGCCAAAATCAGCGGACCGAAGCGCGCCGATTGGCGACCGCCTGCGCCTGTGCCCGTGCGGCTTTTCTCGGAGACCACCAGTTGGCTCATCGGCGACATCCTGGCCGACGACAACGCGCGCATCCCGGCCTTTGGACGCGAGCTGGCCGTGACCGAGCTGCCCTTTCGCGCCGCCTTTAAAACCGGCACCGCCCGCGGTTTCGCCGACACCGTCACCGTGGGGGTCACCGCCCAGGTCATCGCCGCGGCCTGGGGCGGAAACTTCAGCGGACGCGCCACCCAGGGCGTGCTGGGCATGGACGGCGCCGCGCCGGTGGTTCGGGCCGCCTTACAGCTCGTCGCCCGGGATCGCGAATTGTCGCTGCCGCCGCCGCCAGAGGGCATCGTCTCGCTGTCGATCTGTCCGCTGTCGGGGATGCGGGCGGGGCCCCATTGCCCCAACACCAAGTTGGAGCACTTCGATGTGCGCCACGCGCCGCAACAGGCATGCGACTGGCACGTGCACCAAAACGGCCGGGTGCAGCTCGCAGTGCCCGAAGCCTTCGCGCCCTTCTTCTAACGCCCGCACAGCCGCGTTACATCCCCGCACCCCGCCAGCATTTGTCTCCGTCGGTGGTTAGCGGGTGAGCCAGAAGAGGTACTCGGTGTGGGGGGCTTCGTCGTCGCGCACCCACGCGTCGGTCCAGCGCATCTGCGACATGACGTGGCGCCGGTGGGGCAGTTGCCACACCGCGGCGATGCGGCCGTGGCGGTGCAACACCTCGCGCAGCGCTTCGGCGGTGGCGCGTCCACCGGAGCTGTACGAGAGGATGATGTGGGGCGCGGTCAATTTCGCCAGCAGTTCATCTAGGGCGTTGACGGCGACAAAGCGGCCCGCCTCGTCTTTGCGAAACGATTCGAACACCGACGCTGCCAGTACATCGCTGGAATCTGAGCGGCGCCGCGCCTTGCCAAAGAGCGCCGGTCGGTCGTTGCGGCACACCGTGGTCCACAAGTGGTAATAGGCGGCGTACCGAACGCGCGAGGGCGGCATCTTGTCGTTGTTGGATCCGTAGGGCGGGTCGAGATAGGCCACGTCCGCCGACACGCGGGGCGCGCACGCCAGCGCGTCGCATTGCCACACCTCGTGGTCGTCGCGCGAGGCGAAGAGCGCCGGCACTTCGAGGCGCATCTCCTTGTACGAACGCGCGGACCAGCGCCGCAGATAGGCCGCAAAATGCCCCAGCGTGTTGTCGACGCGGTCCAGGGCCAACAGCAAGCTGGTGAGCAGCACGCTGGTCTCCGCCTCGGACAGCGCCAGGCGATCGATTTCGGCGCGGATGGCGTCTAGGCGCCGGGTGTTGTGCCGCTGAAACGGGCGCTTGAGGCCGTCCGATTGCACGGCGCATCCGTCGTTGGCGTGCCCGCCGTAGTGCGCGGTGAACCAGCCGTCCTCGCCGGGCAGGGCGTTGAGGTGCGCGATGAGCTCGCGGTAGTGCGCGGGGTCGTGCGGGGCGGTGAGGTAGCAGGTGGCCAGCACCTTGGCGCAGGGGGAGAGGTCGTTGGCCACCACGCGGTAGCCGGTGCGCGCCAGGGCCTGGGAGACGCGGGTCGAGCCCGAAAACGCATCGAAGACCGTTTGGCCGCCGGTGCGCCCCACCAGGTCGAGGATGGGGCCGAGCAGTCGTTGTTTGGAGCCGGCATACTTGATGCCTTGGGTGGGCGGGGGGAGGGGCACGAAATTACGGAGTGACGCCTGGCTCTTCTTCCTCTAGTGCCAAAGTCCAGCATTCTTCTTGCTCGTCGCAGTCGACCATATCCATTACGCACTGCATGGCCTCATCCGGAATGAGGTGGGGCAAGGGGAGGCGGCGCGCACAGCTCTGCAGAGGTTCTCCATCATTGCAGTCTTGGTCATTCATGGCGCTGCAAAAATCGGCGACCTTTCCGCCCGGGCAGGTGATCTCGATGAACTCCGGAATGCCGTACTCGCCATCGGGGCGCAAGGAGCCGATCTCGGTGATCAGCGCTCGGCCTCCGCTCGGCACCGCGCCAGCACCGGGCGTTGCCACCCACGAAGCGATCATGGGAATGTTTTCAATGGTCCATTCAGCGATGGTTTCGCCATAGCCTGAAAAAACTTGGCGGGTCATGTTGGTGCCGTTGTCTGTGAGTTCGAACATCTCAATGGGACCATCGATGAGCTCGCCCGAACCCTGGGTGTTTTCGCCGCCCAAAGTCTCCGCGCCCGTAATGTCTAGGCATGAGCCATTGCGCAGGGAAATCGATTGCATCCATCTCGTGTCGGGAATCGGCCAGTCACTGAAGCTTATCAAAAGGTCTTCGGCCTCATTATAGATGTCGATGCGCGCGAGATCGATGTAGTGAACGCCCGCATCCGAAACGAACCAAAAATCATCCCTAACAAACCAAGAGTCATCCTTTTCGATTTGCGATTCCTGCAGGGTCCAGGTGGCCTCGTGGAGCCCTTTTCGCGCGTCAAAATTGTCAAAAAAGGCGCTGGGGCCTTGTTCGCCTGAAAATGTTGTAACGACCAGTGAAAAGCCGGGTTGCAAGACGAGCCCTTGGGGAAACGTGAAACAGATGGGCAGCTCCGGCTCCCCAAACGGCATTATTTGCTCCAGGGACCAGCCGGACAGGTCGCACGCCGCAGCGACGGGGTCATCGGTGCCGGTGTCGGTGTCATCCGTATCGTCGGTGCCGGTGTCGGTGTCATCCGTATCGTCGGTGCCAGTGTCGGTGTCATCTGTGCCGTCCGTATCGTCGGTGTCTGTGGTGTCGCCCGTGTCGGAGGGCTCTGTGTCCAGGGGTTTGCTTTCCTCGGGCAGGCCCGCCACGCCGTAGGAGAGATGCCGGGTAAACCCAGAGACTTGCCTTTTAAAGCCGTCGACCTGGGTGCCGGCCAGCGCCGCATAGGGACCCTCTTCCTGGTTCGCCCAGAACAGCGCTAGGGCCGCTGCCGCATCCGCCACCTTGGACTCGTCGAACGGAACCGTGACGACGACATCTTTTTTAAAGGCCACGCCGTGGGGCAAAAACTCGTACACGTTGCCAGCGGGCACCACACCACCGCCTGCTGCTGGCGCAGTGGAACGGCGGTGAATCGAGAAGCTCACCTCTTCGTCCAGGGCCCCCTTGGGAATGTCGAGGGACACCCCGTCGGGTCCGGACACCAGTCCGCCCCTCGGGCCAATGGCCACGGCGGTTCCCTCGTCGTCGTTGTTGCTGCTGCACGAAATGGCCAGCACCAACGCCGCCATCCACGCCACACTCATAATTTTTTTGTACTGTTGCATGTTGTCTCCTCCCCCAGCAGTGGATTTTGCCTCCCCAACTGCTGATGTGTTTTCATGAAACCAATGGAAACGATATTATTTCAAACAATGCGGGATTTGACCAACGCTTATTGTCGGCATTGGCTGTGGGCAGGGCGTTACTGGTGGCGCGGGGTTGGGGCGAGATGTCCGGTGGGTTAGATGCCCTCTCCCGCCACGTAGGGACAGTGGATCTCGACAAAATGCGGGCCTTGGTTCTCGACGTTGGGCAGGGAGTTGAGCTCCGAAAACACCGGCCCCTCTCCACCCACAGTGCTTGCGCCAGGCGTCACGGTGCCATACGGGCTCTCCTTGCCCACCAGCACGTCCCACGATTCCGGCGAGGCGCTGTCGCCGGGCGGATGCCTTCGCGTTAAGTTTACGGGATCGCCCGTGATCGGCGGCGTCGGACCATCGATGACCGCTCCGGATCCCACGCTGCCGGTTCCCGAGCTCTTGAAGCCCAGCGAATTTCCCGTGCAGGTGCCCTTGTGCAGCGCAAACACCATGTTTTGGGCAACCCGTGGAAAGACGCTGTTTAAAAATCCGTAGGGCGCACCCTCGACGTTGATGTAGTGATGCCCCGCTTCCGAGATGTGCCACGCTTGTTGGTTGGGCATATCCGCCCACTCGGCGGGCCACCACTTCATGCCGGTGAACTCCTCGAGGTTGTAGAAATCGAAGAAGAGGCTCGGCTCCAGCGTGGCGGAGATGACCAGCGATTCTCCCGGCGCCAATATGAGGCCATCGGGCAAGGTGAGGCACGCTGTGGCGTCTCCGAGTGGTTCGGCGCCACCCGACTGCGCCACGGACCAGGAGGACAAATCGCATCCGGCCACGGGCACGGTGTTGTCGGTGTCTACCGGGTCGTCGGTGTCGTCGGTGTCGACGGGTGCTGTCTCGGTGTCCGCCGGATCATCGGTCTCGGTGTCCGCCGGATCATCGGTCTCAGTGTCTGCCGGATCACCGGTCTCAGTGTCTGCCGGATCATCGGTCTCGGTGTCTGCCGGATCATCAGTCGCGGTGTCCGCCAAATCATCGGTCGCGGTGTCCTTGACAGCGGTGTCGGTGATGTCATCGGTGCCGTCCGTGTCGTCGGTGCCGTCCGTGTCGTCGGTGCCGTTCGCATCGCCTTCCTCGGGCAGGCCCGCCACGCCGTAGGAGAGATGCCGGGTAAACCCAGAGACTTGCCTTTTAAAGCCGTCGACCTGGGTGCCGGTCAGCGCCGCAAAGGGCCCCTCTTCCTGATTCGCCCAGTAGACCGCTAGGGCCGCTGCTGCATCCGCCACTTTGGACTCGTCGAACGGAACCGTGACGACGACGTCTTTTTTAAAGGCCACGCCGTGGGGCAAAAATTCGTACATGTTGCCAACGGGCGCCACGCCACTACCCACTGCGGGCGCGGCCGAACGGCGGTGAATCGAGAAGCGCACCTCTTCGTCGAGGGCCCCCTTGGGAATGTCGAGGGACGCCCCGTCGGGTCCGGCCACCACACCGCCCCTCGGACCAATGGTCGCTGTGGCCTCCGCGTCATCGTTTTTGCTGCTACACGAAATGGCCAGCACCAACGCCGCCATCCCAACCCAATGAACTACATGGCTGAACCTGCGCATAACAATCTCCTTTGCCCCGGGAGCTCCGCGGCAATCCCCAGTGTTCTGGTGGACTTAACGTTCAACGTAAATTCGAAACGCGGCGTTTCAAGTTCGGCGTTATTTTTTGGCGTTGTTTTTCGGCGTCGGCTCGGGTGAAGGGGCGGGGGCGGTGTGGCGCAGCAGGGCCGCCAGGAGCAGCGCGTTGCCCAGGGCGGAGAGCACCAAAATGTCGTAATTGAACTGGATAAAGGGCCCGGCCTTGAGCAGCAGATCGAGGGCGCACAGACCCAGCGAGAAGACGAGATATCCGCGCAGCCAGCGGGTGGTGCGCGGCGCCAAGGGGCGGTTTCGCAGCAGGCGCATCCCCGGTACGAGCAGCCACAGGTGGGTCGCCGGCGAGAGCAATAGGTTTTCGTTGTAATGGGTGTCGTAGTGGGTGGTGACGGTCCAGTAGAGCACCAACATGAGCCCGCTGAGCCCGACAAAGAGGCCCCAGACGCTCATCCCGAGTCCCAGCAGTCGTCGGGAAGGCCTCCAACGGGGCGCCAGCAGCGGCACGAGCAGCCCCAGGGCCAGCAGCAACCCCAGGGCGCCGAGCACGATTTTGTCGACGGTGGGCACCACGACGCCGATGGGCGGCCCCTGCCTACGGTGGAGACGGGTCTCGCGGCGCACCAACGGACGCCCGTCCGGCAGGCTCAGGCCCGCTACATCCGCCATGAGCACCTCGGGCAAGAAGGCCTCCTGCCAGCGGGTGAGGGGGTGGTCGATGGCCGGCCCCAGCGAGTAAAGGATGATGCGCTGAAACACCGGCAGCCCGCTGAGGCTTTGGCGCGTCCAGTCGCGGAAGGTGCGGCCCGTGGGTTCGGTGTCGGTGTGCCGCCGCAGGGCGCCCTGGGCGGTGTCGTCGATGATGTCGCGGATGCGCGTGCAGCAATTGTCGAGGTAGTGACGGTAGGCGTAGACGCGATTTTCGGGGCGCGCGTTGATGCGCAGGCGCTCAGCCACCTGGTCGGCCTCCGCGTTGGTGAAGTTCAGCGTGTGCATCCAGATGTCGCGATCCAGGTAGCGGTAGAAGTCGACCATGGGCTGAAATGCATCGACGGACAGCCAATAGTTGAGAAATCCGCGCGCATACTTAAACTGAAGCGCGGGATCGGAGAAGTCAAAGGTGCCGAAGTTGTAAATGAGCCGGGTGCCTTTGTGGTGGTCGTCCACCACCAGCGCGATGTGCCCGAACCGCGAAAACAGGTCTTCGCCGCGGCCAAAGGTCAACAGGTGAATCGTGTGGCGACCGGGCGCGCCGTCGTCGGCCCGGACCGGACGCGCCGACAAGGGCGACAAGAGCAGCACCAACCATCCCATGAGTATCAGGCGTTTCATGGCCGCCATCCTACGCTGGAAAGGGTTTTTCGCACATGCAAAAAAACAGCATCCCCACGGCGACACAGCAGCGCAGCAGCGGGGCCGCAATGGTCACTCCGCGCACGGCGAACTGCTCACGCCCGCCCGCACATCGGGGGATGCGCGCCGTAGTATGGATCCTCTGCCTGGGCGTGGCCGCAGCGCTGTCCCCCACACTCGCGGCACAAGCAACGCCTTCGGAGACGCCCTTCTGGCACCAACTCAACGACCCCGTACTCAACGACCTCGTCGCGCAGGCCCTGCACGACAACCGCGACATGGACGCCGCCCGTGCCCGCATCGAACAAGCGCAGGCCGTGGCAGCCCAGCATCTGGCACCTCTTTTGCCCGCGGTGTGGCTGGAGGGGAGCTGGCGCTGGGGCGCGTACAACCGCGTGGGCCCCGGGGTCACCCTGCCCGCATCGCAGGGCCTGGTGGACAACCCCGACACCCAGCACAATCTATCGGCGGTGCTCAAGGCGTCCTATGTGGTCGACTTGGCCGCCCGACAAACCGCCCTGCGCAAGGCCGCCCTCGAAGAGGCCCGCGCCGCCGCCGAAGACGCCAACGCCCTGGCCCTCACCCTGGTGACGCAAGTTATCCAGGCCTACTACGACGCGGTGAGCGCCCACATCCGCGTGCAGGTTATCGACGCGCAAATCCACAGCAACGCGCAGCTCCTCGAACTGCTGGAGACGCGCTTCCAGGCCGGGACCTCCAGCGCCCTAGAGGTGTTGCAACAGCGCCAGCTCCTGGCCGCCACCCGGGCCAACCGCCCCCTGGTCCTCGCCCTGCACGAAACCTCTCTGCGCCAGCTCGCCGTGTTGATCGGCGCCGCCGACCACCGCCAATTGCCCGCGCTGCCCGCGTCCCTGCCCGACATCGCGGTGCCCGACGAGGCCCCCCCGGGCGAGGCGGTCGACCACCTGCCCCACCTGCGCGCCGCCCAGTTGCGCAGCGCCGCCCTTCAGCACCGCGCCAAAAGCGCCAAGCGCGCCCTCATGCCCAGCCTCTCGCTCACCGGCCAGGTGGGGTGGATGGCGAATTACGGCAATCGCTTCGACGACGGCGAAAACTGGAATATCGGCGCCTTGCTCAGTGTTCCCCTGTATCAGGGCGGGGCGTTGCGGGCCCAAAAACACGCGGCGGACGCAGCGGCTCGCGCCCAAGAACACAGCCTGCAGGCCGCACAGCTTGCGGCGGTCGCCAAGGCGGACATCGCCCACGCCCAGGCCCAGGGGCACCGCGCGCGTCTCGACGCCCTGCGGCAACAACAGGAGGTGGCCACCACCGTGCTCGAACAAGCCAAAAACAACTACCTGGTGGGGCTCGCCGATTACCTCAACGTGCTCTCTGCCCTAAACGGCCTGCAAGCGGTGGAGCTGAGCGCCCTGCAGGCTGAGCGCGACGTCGTTGACGCCCACGTGCAATTCTTAAGCGCGCTCGGGGGCGATTGGAGCCGCCACATGCTCTTTGTTGAAGGCGAAAACCCATGATGAAAACCATTTTAAAAATCGCGTTGCCCTTGCTGATCATCGCGGTCGGATTGGCTGGCGCGGCGTTTGTTCGTCAGCAAAAACCCACCACCAAGGCCAAGGACACCCGGGACCGCGCCCTGCCGGTAGAAGTTATCGCCATTCGCCAGCAGGACGTCACCATGCGCATCGCCGCCACCGGACACGTGGTGGCCGCCCGGGAAATTCGCCTGGCCCCGGAGATCAACGGCCGCATCATCCGCGTCAACCCCAACTTGGTGCCCGGCACGCGCCTCGACAAGGGCGCCTTCATCGCCCGCATCGACCCGCGGGATTACCGCATCGCCCTGGTGCAAGAGCAAGGCCGCATGCAACAGGCCCAACTCGACTACCAGCTCGAAACCACGCGCGGCCAGATCGCCCAGAAAGAGTGGGAGCTCCTGGGCGGCGGCTTGCAAGGCGGCGCCGAAACCAGCGACCTGGCCCTGCGCAAACCCCAGATGGCCGTGGCGGAGCAGCAAAAAACCACGGTCGAAAACAGCGTGGCCCAGGCCAAACTCAACCTCAACCGCACCGAAATCCGCGCGCCCTTCGCCGGCATTGTGCTCGCCAAAAACGTCGACGTGGGCCAGTACGTCAACCCCACGACGCCCCTGCTGCACCTGATGGGCACCGACGAGCTCTGGGTAGATGTCTCGGTGCCGGTGGGGCAGCTCCGCGCCATCGACATTCCCGGTGTGAACACCACCGCCGAGGAGGGCTCCACCGCGACGATTGCCCAGCGCGTGGGCGACCAAACCATCTCGCGGCAGGGCGCGGTCATCCGGTTGCAGGGCGCCCTCGACGCCAAGAGCCGCACCGCTCGCCTGCTCTTGTCGGTACCCGACCCCTTTGGCAGCGACGCCGGATTGCCATTGCTGGCCGGGGCCTACGTGCAGGTCGAAATCCAGGGGCATCCGCTGCGCGATGTGTTTCCCGTGCCGCGCGAGGCATTGCAGGAGGGCCGCTTTGTATGGCGCGCCACCGCCGACAATCTCCTCGAACGCACCGACGTAACCGTGCTGTTCAGCGACCGCGACACCGCCGTGCTCCAGGGCGAACTCCAGGACGGCGACCGCCTCATCATTAGTCCCTTGGCCTTCCCCGTGTCGGGCATGCGCGTCGCCCCGCAAGAGAGACAAACCGCCGATGTCCCCTGACACAACGCACCGGGGCTTCATCGCCTGGATGGCCCGCAACCACGTGGCCGTCAACCTGCTGGTGGCGCTCCTGGTGCTCGGCGGCATCATCGGGGCCTTCAGCATCCGCCAAGAGGTGTACCCCGAGTACGAGCTCGACACCGTGGCCATCTCCGTGCCCTATCCCGGCGCGAGCCCCGAAGAAACCGAACAGGGCATCGTGCTCGCCATCGAAGAAGCGGTGCGCGGCGTGGACGGCGTCAAGCGGGTGACCTCCACAGCGGCCGAGGGCAGCGGGGTGTGCGCGGTAGAGCTGCTCCACGACGCCGACGCCTACGAAGTGCTGGCCAACGTCAAAAACGCCGTAGACCGCATTACCTCCTTTCCCGAAAACGCCGAGCGCCCCACGGTGCAGCTCATCTCCCGGCGCAGCCGCGTCATCTCCCTGGTCATCACCGGGGAGCGCGACTTGTCCGAGCTCCACCAAATCGCCGAGATGACCCGCGACGAGCTGTTGTCCTTGGAGGGCATCACCCAGGTCGAAATCGAGGGCGTCCCGCCGCTGGAGATCGCCATTGAGGTGCCGCGGGCGGCGTTGGAATCCTACGGCATCACACTGGCGCAAATCGCCGCAGAGGTGCGGGCAGCCTCGGTGGAGCTCCCCGGCGGCGCGGTAAAAACCCCCGGCGGAGAGGTGCTGGTGCGCGTCGCCGACCGCCGACAGCGGGCCGACGAATTCGCCGATCTCATTTTGCGCAGCAGCGTGGACGGCGCCAAGGTGCGCTTGGGCGACATCGCCACCATTACCGACGGGTACGCCGAAACCGACAACGCCGCCTACTACAACGGCCAGCGCGCGGTGCGGGTCACCGCCTACCGCATCGGCGAAGAGACGCCCACCTCCGTGGCCAAAGCGGTCAACGAATACGCCCCCACCCTGCAGGCACGCCTGCCCCAGGACATCTCCATCGTGCCGTGGCAGGACGAATCCGAGCGCCTGCGCGACCGCATCGATCTGTTGACCGGCAACGCCCAGATGGGCTTCTTGCTCGTCGTGCTGCTGCTGTCGCTCTTCTTGCGATTGCGCCTGGCCCTGCGCGTGGCCGTGAGCATCCCCTTGAGCTTCCTGGGCACGTTTCTGCTCATGCCGGTGTTGGGCATCTCCATCAATATGATCTCCACGTTTGCCCTCATCATCTCCCTGGGCATCCTGGTGGACAACGCGGTCATCATCGGCGAAAACGTGTACTTCAAAATCAACGCGGGCATGTCCCAGATGCGCGCGGTCATCACCGGCACCAAGGAAATGCTCTTGCCGGTCACCACCTCAGTGCTCACCACGATGATCGCCTTTATCCCCATGCTCTTCATTCCGGGCACCCTGGGCCAAACCTTCAAGTACGTGCCCTTGGTGGTGATCGCGGTGCTGGTCATGTCGCTGGTAGAGTCCTTCGGCATCCTGCCCGCGCACCTTTACTACGTCATCCGCCGCGATCCCAAGGACGGCCCCAAAAAACGCCACCCCATCCGCTGGGTGCAAGACAGGGTCAACGCGCTCCTGACGCGCTTCATCCGCCGCATTTACGAGCCCTTTCTGCGCCGCCTGCTCAACTGGCGCTACCTGGTGATCAGCCTGGCCGTCGCCTCCTTGATGCTGGGCGTGGGCTACATGCAGAGCGGGCAAATGCCCTTCAAGCTCTTTCCGCAGCTCGAGAGCGACCGCATTCACGTGGCCGTGGAGTTGCCGCCGGGCACCGCCCTTGCCCGCACCTACGAAGTGCGGCGCATCCTCGAAACCTCGGCGCGGCAAACCATCGACGAGATCGGCGACGCCTCCATTTTGCGCGGCATGTACACCATGGTGGGCTCTGCGCCCATGGGACGTCGGGGAGCCGCCGCCGGAGCGGTCCCGTCCAGCGGCAGTCACTTGCTCACCGTGGAGATGTCCCTCACCTCCGCCGACGAGCGCGAGATCGGCGCCCACCAGATCGCCCAGATGTGGAACCGCAACACGCCCCCCATCCCCGGGCTCAAAACCATCACATTCAAATCACAGACCGGTCCCTCGGCCGGCGCCGCCGTCGACGTGCTGCTCTCCCACCGCGACCCCCGCACCTTGGAGGACGCCGCCCACGACCTCACCGAGCGCCTCAAGGGCTACGCCGAGCTCACCGACTTCGAAAACACCGCGGCCCAGGGCAAGGAGCAGATGAGCTTTCAACTCCTGCCCGAAGGCCGGGCCCTGGGGCTCACCTCCCAAGAGATCGCCACCCAAATCCGCTCGGCCTTTTACGGTCGCGAGGCCATCCGCGAGCAGCGCGGCCGCAACGAGCTCAAGGTGATGGTGCGCTACCCCAAGCCGGAGCGCGAATCCGAGTTCGACCTGGAGCAACTGCAAATCCGCACCCCCGAGGGCGGCCACGTGCCCCTGTCCTACGTGGCGAACATCGAACGCGACCGCTCGCCCACGTCCATCCGCCGCGAGGAGGGGAGGCGCGTCGTCAACGTAAAGGCCGAGCTCAAACCCGCCATCCTCTCGCCGGCCACGGTCATCGCCGCCCTGCACGCCGAAACCCTGCCCGCCTTAATCGAAAAATACCCGGGCCTCACCTACGAGATGGCCGGAGAACAGCGCGAACAAGCGGAGATGCTCGGCGCATTGGGGCACTACTTCGCCATCGCCATGGCCGTTATGTTCGCCCTCATCGCCGTGCCCTTTCGCAGCTACATCCAGCCGGTCATCGTAATGTCGTCCATTCCCTTTGGTTTTGTGGGCGCCCTGCTGGGCCACCTACTGCTGGGCTACAACTTCACCCTCATGAGCCTGTTTGGACTCGTGGCCCTGGCCGGCGTGGTGGTGAACAACGCCATCGTCCTGGTGGAAGCTACCAACCGCATCCGCGACGGCGGCGTCCATCCCCGGGAGGCGATTGTCGAGGGGGCCATGCGGCGCCTGCGCCCCATTTTGCTCACGTCCCTCACCACGTTCTTGGGGCTCATGCCCATGATCCTCGAGCGCTCGCTGCAGGCCCGCTTTCTCATCCCCATGGCCATCAGCCTGGGCTTCGGCGTGATGTTCGCCACCTTCATCACCCTGCTCATCGTGCCCTCGCTCTACCTCATCGTCGAAGATGTCCGGGGCCTGTTTGGCTTCCATTGGGAGCGCGTAAGCGCCGACAGCGAAGACGACGCCTAGGCGAAACGAAACGTCGCCAAAGCCAACGACGCCCAAACGCAGCGTGTCTACACCGGGAAGCGAATGGAGAAGCGCGTCTCGGTGCCGGGGCTGCTCGACACCGTAACGTGACCGCCGTGGGCCCGGGCGATGTGCTTGACCAGGCTCAGGCCGATGCCGCTGCCGCGCTGCTTGCGCCCCTCGGTGGTCGTGTTGGAGAAGCGGTAGAAGCGCTCGAAGATGCGCCGGATGTGCTGGGCGGGGATGCCGGCGCCGTGGTCGTAGACATCGAGGTGGACAAAGCGCCCGCGGCGGTACACCTCGACGCCCACCACGTCGGTGCCCCGGGCGTGCTTGACCGCGTTGTCGATGAGGTTGAGCAGGGCGAGGGTGACCGCATCGGCGTCGGCCTGGACCAAGGGCATCTCGTCCTCTTTGCGAAACACCAAGGCAGCGGCGATCTCCTCGACGCGGTGTTGGTAAATTTCCACGGCCTGGGCCACCACGTCGGCGAGCTGTATCTCGCGAAAGGCGTAGGCGCTCTGCCCCTGCTCCAGGCGCGAAAAGTCGAGCAGGTTGTCGATGAGGGCGGTCAGGCGGTCGGACTCGCGCTGGATGACCTGGAAGTAGTGTTTGATTTTGTCCGGATCGTTCACCTGCTCCATAGAGAGGAGCTCGGAGAACATGCGAATTAAGGCCAGCGGCGTCTTGAGCTCGTGGGAGGCGTTGGCGATGAAGTCGCTCTTGAGGCGGTTGAGGCGGCGCTCTCGCACCCACACGACGTAGAGAATCACGAGGCTGAGCACGATGACGACGCTGGACATCGGGATGAGGATCCAGTCGGAGGCCAGGGCGCGAGCGGTGCGGGTGACAAAGAAGCTCGCGGTGTCCGGCGCCAGTTGCAAGCGCCAGCGGTACAGGGTGGAGGGAAACTGCTGCACCACGATGAAGCCCGCCTCGCTGCTGAACTGCTGTCCCCAGATGAGGCGGCTGTCGTAGTCCTTGACGTTGATGGTGTAGCGCGCGCCGACGTTGAAGAGCTGGGTGGCGAGCAGCGAGGAGATGATCTCGCGGGTGTCGTAGATGAGACAGGTCGTGTACAGGCGATCGCGGGTGTCGATGGTGTAGGCGGAGACGAGCCAGTACTCGCCGCCGATGCGCATGTGGTAGTGCTTGTGCTGGTAAAAAGAATCCCAGGGGTTGAACGTGGGGACAATTTCGTTGGTGAGCAGCCGCAACAGAGAGCGGTCGACTTCGCCGTCTACGCCGCGGTGAAAGAAGGCCTCGATCTCGCCTTCGTCGTCGATGATGGCGGCGCCGGCCACCATGCCAATGGTGGGCAGGGCGGATTGCCAGCGCTCGCAAGAGGCCTCGGGCAGGTCGGGGTTGATGGCTTGAAAGTACGTGTGGTCGATGGAAAAGATGCGGTTTTCGATGTGGGCGACTTTTTCGCGGGCCAACACGAAGGTGCTGTTGACGATGGACTGCTCGCCCAAGACGCCAAAGCTCTGCGCGGCCTGAAAACTGGCCCGGGCAAAGAAGGCGATGGCCAGCATCACAAAGGGCAATGTGAAGAAGATAATGTTGCGCCGCACAAAGCCGGGCACGTGTCAGTCTTCTTTCTCGGAGCGCAGGCGGCGTCCCATGAGCCGGGTGACCGCGTCCTCGGGGGAGAGGCTGCCGTCCAGTAGGTGGACGACGGTTTCGGTGATGGGCATTTCGATGCCTACGGAGCGCGCCAGCTCGAGGGCCGGACCCGCCGTGGCCACGCCTTCGGCCACCATGCGGGTGCCCGACAAAATGTCGCTGAGGATTTCGCCGCGCCCGAGGCGGATGCCCACTTGCAGGTTGCGGCTCAGGTGCCCGGTGCAGGTCAGCACCAGGTCGCCCATGCCCGAAAGCCCCGACTGGGTGAGGGGGGTGCCGCCGCAGGCGATGGAGAGGCGCGTAATTTCGGCCAGCCCCCGGGTGATGAGGGCCGCGCGGCTGTTGATGCCCAGGCCCAGCCCTTCGGCCGCTCCTACGGCGATGGCGATGACGTTTTTGAGCGCGCCGCCGAGCTCTACGCCGATGACGTCGTCGGTGGTGTAGGCGCGGAAGGTGGCGGTGGACACGATGCGCTGTACCGCCTCGGCCAGGGCGAGATTGGCCGACGCGATAACCACGGCGGTGGGCATGCCGTCGAGGATTTCGCGCGCGAAGCTCGGGCCGGACAGGAAGGTGAGGCGCTGGGAGGCGGAGGGGCCGAGCACGGCGTCGAAGACCTGAGACATCAGCATGCCGGTCTTGACCTCAATGCCCTTGGAGGCGCAAATGACCGCGGCGTCGTCTGCCAGGTGGCTGCGGGCTTCGGTCCAGATGCGGCTCTGGTGTTGGGCCGGCGTCACCGAGAGCACGTAGGGCGCCCCGCGGATGGCCGTGCCCAAGTCGGAGGTGGCCACGATGCCCGGATGCAAGGGAAGCCCCGGCAGGAACAGGGTGTTTTCGCGCTGCGCGTTGATGGCGTCTACCAGCTCGGGTTCGTACACCCACAGGCGCACGCGGATGCCCTTTCCGGCCAGGAGATGGGCCAGGGCCGTGCCCATGGTGCCGCCGCCCACAACGCTGATATCCTCGGGGAGCGGGGGTGTTATCGGTTGTTCTTTCATCGCGGGAATGATAGGCAGCGAAGACTTGATGATCAAGCGACTTTACAGCCCATTTTCCGCGGCATCTGCCTAGCGCGGCGCCGCCCAACGAAAGCGACTGCCGAAGGTGAAACGCACCCTCCTCATCGCTGCGGGCATCGCGGTTTCCATTGCGGGATTCTGGTTTGCCTTTCGCGGCGTGCAGCTCGACGAGCTCCGCGACATGCACCGGCAAATGCACGTCTCAGTGCTGCTGCTCATCGCCTCGGTGGTGGTGTACTGGGGCGGGCTGGTCTCGGTGCGCGCTTGGCTCATGCAGTACCTGCTGCGCTCCCAGGGACACGTGGGCTTTTTCCGCGCCTACCGCTGCTTGGGCATCGGCTTCATGGCCAACAACATCCTGCCCTTTCGCATGGGCGACGTGGCCCGCAGCGCCGCGGTCTCCAAGGGCACGGGCATCCCCTTTGCCACGGTGCTGGGCTCCATGGCTTTGGAGCGTATGCTCGACCTCGCCATGGTGGCCATCCTGGCCTTCGCCGCCCTGCAGCTCGCCCCCATGCTCAGCGATGACATCCGCACCGCCGCCACCTGGACCGCCATCGGCCTGGCCGTGCTCTTCGCCGTGCTCATCCTGCTGGCGCGCCGCCAGGCGGACCCCGACGACCAACGCGCCGTACATCCCCTGTGGCGCTTTATCTGGGGCCTCTGGCAAAAGTTCTCCTCGGGTTTCACCGCCCTAAAAAGCATCCGGGGCATCGCCGCGGTGGTGCTGATGTCCGCCCTGCTGTGGGCGCTGGGGCTCGCCTCCATGATGCTGCGCCTCGCGGCCTTCGACCTGCCCGGTTCGCTCACCCACGCACTGGTGCTCTTCACCTGCCTGGGGTTCGCCGTGGCGGTACCGTCGGCGCCGGGTTATGTCGGCGTCTACCAGGCCTTGGTGGTGGTGGCCCTTACGGCCATGGGCATCTCGGCGGAGCAAGCCCTCATCTTTGGCATGTTCAGTTGGGTCATCGACATGGTGTGCGGCATCGGCGCCGGCATGGTCGGCATGGTGTTTGAGGGAATGAAGCTGACCGACTTACGCGCCCTGGAGCGCTCCGGTCCCAAGGGGCAGGCTTAGCGCATCACGCTGTAGTTTTCGACGGTCTGCTCCAAGAGCTCCTGGACATCTTGCTGTACCGCCACAGAGCCCTTGGCGATCTCGCGCAGCGACGTGACGGCTTCGCGATTTTTGCGTTTGACGGTGGGCAGCGCTCCCTTCATGAGCTGGCGCGTGCGCTTGGCCGCCACAATGACCAGTGCAAAGCGACTGGGGACGCGTTCGAGACAATCTTCAACGGTAACTCGGGCCATGATAATCCTCCATCGGCAGGGCGAATCCGGACACAAGAACGGCGCACTATACGGTCAATGAAGCAACAATTCAAGCCCTGCCTGCCAGCGGTCAAGACTTTCCCCACGCCGTGAATTATGATGTATTATCTGCGGGCTCTAAATTTGAATCACAGCATAAAGGAGATTTCAATGGCATGGAAATTTGGGCGTCTGTTTTGGGCTCTGTTGGCCTTGGGGTTCGCGGTGGCGTGTAACGATGGCAACCGAAACGACCTGTATTACGACGACACCGACTCCACGGGAAACAACGGCGCTGACACCAACGCGTACCCGCCAAACACCCAAACACCATGGGACACCACGCCCCCGGTGGACACCACCACTCCGGTAGACACCACCACCCCAGTGGACACCACCACCCCGGTTGTTCCGAGCGATCCCGATCCCAACCCCGACACCGGTTCCGATCCCGGGCCACTCATTCCACCGCCGGGCTCTCCGGTAGATCTCAACGGCAAGCTGAAGGTGAGCGGCACCAAGCTCGTCAACCAAAACGGCAAGGCCATCCAGCTTCGCGGCATGAGCATGCACGGCCTGCAGTGGTATCCGTGGAACGCCTGTCTCAACAAATACACCCTGGGCGTGCTGGTCGACGACTGGGGCATCGATGTGCTGCGGGTGCCCATGTACGTCCAGGAGAACGGCTACGAAAGCAACCCTGAACGCTTCACCGCCATGGCCGACCTCATTTACGAAGCGGCAGTGGAACGCGGCATCTACATCATCGTCGACTGGCACATGCTCAACCCGGGCGATCCCAATGCCAACATCGCGCTGGCCAAGCAGTACTTCACGCACGTGGCCACCACCTGGGGGGACAAGCCCAACTTTCTCTACGAGATCGCCAACGAGCCCAATGGCCGCAACGTGACCTGGTCTGTCATCAAATCCTATGCCGACCAAATGATCCCCTTCATCCGCAACATGGTCTCCGACAGCATTATCCTCGTGGGCACGCCGGGTTGGTCGTCCCTGGGCATATCTATCGGTAGCTCCTACACGGACATTACGCGCAACCCCCTGACCCAAGGTAATGTCATGTACGTGTTTCACTTCTACGCCGCCTCCCATGGCAACACAGAGCGCAGTGCGCTTTCCAGCGCGGCGCAGCAAATCCCCATCTTCGTCACCGAGTGGGGTACCCAGGACGCCTCCGGCTCCGGTCGCAATGACCTGCAAAGCGCCCAGCAATACATCGACATTATGGCGCAAAACAAAATTAGCTGGACCAACTGGAACTTCTCCGACGATTACCGCACGGGCGCGGCGCTCAACGAAAATACCTGCAACACGAGCTTCCGCGAATCCTGGAACGGCACCACCAGCCTCAAAGAAGCCGGCACTTGGGTGCGCGACAAAATCCGCAATCCCGCCGACGACTTCTAATCTCTCTGTTCGATTATTCAGCGATTAACACAGGTTTGCGCGCTGCCAGCGCTTCGTCGAAACGCCGCCGGTGGGTGCGGGTGGGCGCCGCGCGCAGGGCATCGGGATCGGTTTTGGCGAGCTCGGCGATTTCGTTGAGCGACGCGGCAAAGGTCTCGATGGTTTCGCGCGACTCGGTCTCGGTGGGCTCGATCATCAGGGCCCCCTTGACCACCAGCGGGAAGTACACCGTGGGCGGGTGAAAGCCGCGATCGATGAGGGCCTTGGCCACGTCGAGGGTGGTGACGCCGGTGTCGGCCAGGGTGCGATCCGAGGCCACCACTTCGTGCATGCAGCGGCCATCGCCGTAGGGGATGTGGTAGTGATCGGCGATCAGGCGCGCCAGGTAGTTGGCGTTGAGCACGGCCATGTCCGAGGCGTGCTTCAGGCCCTTGGCGCCCATCTCGCGCAGGTACACCCACGTGCGCAGCACCACGCCAAAGTTGCCCATGAAGGTGCGTACGCGGCCGATGCTCAGCGGCAGGTCGCTTTGCAAAACGATTTGTCCGTCGGCTTGTCGTGTGGGTCTCGGTCCCGGCAAGAAGGGCACCAGCTCTGCGCAGACGCCCACGGGACCAGCGCCCGGACCGCCGCCGCCGTGGGGGGTGGACATCGTTTTGTGCAAGTTGAACTGCATGGCGTCGATGCCGAAGTCGCCCGGTCGCCCGCGCCCCATGATGGCGTTTAAGTTGGCGCCGTCGCCAAACACAAAGCCGCCGCGCTCGTGCACGATGTCGCACACGGCCTTGATGTTTTGCTCGAACAAGCCCAGCGTGTTGGGATTGGTGAGCATCAGGGCCGCGACGTCTTCGTTCATTTTTTCGGCCACGGACGCCAGGTCGATGAGGCCGTCGGCACCGGTGGCGATGGATTCCACGGCGTATCCGTTGAGGGCGGAGGTGGCGGGGTTGGTGCCGTGGGCCGTGTCGGGGATCAGCACCTTCTTGCGCGGGTTGCCGCGTTGCTTCAGCGCCTTGCGGATCATCATCATCGCCGCGAGTTCACCGTGGGCGCCCGCGCTGGGCTGCACCGACACCTCGGCCATGCCCGACACTTCGGCGAGCATCTGCTCGACCTCGTAGGTGATCTCGATGGCGGGCTGCACCGCCGCCACTGGGGCGTAGGGATGCATGCGCGCCGCTCGGGGCAACCGCGCCGCCCACTCGTTGACTTTGGGGTTGTACTTCATGGTGCACGAACCCAGGGGATAGAAGCCCAGGTCCACGCTGTAGTTCCAGGTGGAGAGGCGTGTAAAGTGGCGCACGGTTTCGCTCTCGCTGAGCTCGGGCAGGGCCGCGGCCTCAGTGCGAATCAAGGCGGCAGGTAATGACTCTGATGGGTTGGCTGCGGGGACCTGCAGCTCGGGCAGGCTCGCTCCCGATACGCCGGTTTTTTGGTAGTCGAAAATCAGCGGTTCTTCAAATCCCAGCGTTGTGGTTCCCGGATAATGGCGCATGGCACTCCTTATATTGTGTGGCAAAAGAAATCCCTTTGTCTCTACCACATTCGCCTTGCAGCGAAAAGACAGGAGGCGCATTCCCGCACCGCTGGCTTATGTCGTCCTCATGTGCCCATGTAATCCCCATGTAATCACTCTGAACGAGGCGAAACCGCCGGACCCCATATAATCCCCATATAATCACTCTGAAAGACTATTTGCCATGCGCGAGCGCATAACCGAGTTGCCGTTGTGGCCGTTGTGAGTGCGACTTAGGCCGCGATGTCGGCAACGGGCCGCAGCACCGGAGGTCGCAATGACCCCGCGGGAAACGCCACCAGCCAGTGTCCCTGCAAGTAACGGCGAGAGGCCGAGCGGTAGGCCGTTAGAAACGCCCGGTGCGCCACGCGAAACTGTGCGCGCGCTTCCTCGCTCGCCCCGTGACAGAGCGGTCTGGGCGTGTTGGGCTTGGGATTGCGCGGCCGGTCAAAATGACTCAGACGAGATAATTGCGCGGCGGTCATTGTGGTGAGCCCCTGCTGCTTTCGCTCTTGGCGCAGCGAGGCCTCGCGTTCGGCCACCTGTGCTGCGATTTGCG